>LNAP01000352.1_pt1 | contig 103596 bp, 104 predicted proteins | sample 602601 | NCBI WGS metagenome assembly LNAP01 (sample SAMN02440304, study PRJNA202911) | soil metagenome | biome: Subtropical and temperate rainforests or woodlands; isolation source: soil samples (1 kg each in a 20% v/v slurry with milli Q water) were... ... | reverse complement strand
TATCAGCGTAATAAAGTTGGCAACGATAATAGGCCAGCTATCTATCATTAAGCCATAGATCAGCCAACCTAGCACCCCTAAGCTGAACAGGCTGTACATCGGTAGTGAGATACCCGACAAGTCACGTGTTTTCAGAGAGTGCAGTGCCTGCGGTACGAATGCTACAGTTGTAAGTAATGCCGAACTGTAGCCTATGAAATCAGTACTATTCATTGAGTTTATTAAGTTGTTTTAAGTGGTTTTCAGTAAATATCAATGAACTAGCGTTTAAATAAACGCTGTACCGGAATCACAACCATCAGCGCAACTATGCCTGCTGCAACGCCAAACAAGCCATTCAACAGTGTTGGCAACAGCCATTGCATAAAGCCGTTACTCATTGCGCTGGCAGTGTGTTCAATCCAGTGGTGAATCACTGGTATACCATGCGTCAGTATGGCGCCACCTACTAAAAACATGGCAGCCGTTCCTACTACAGACAGGGTTTTCATCATGTAAGGTGCAAATTTCAGAATGCCGAACCCGAATTTTCTTTTTAATGAAGCAAACAGCGATTCGCCTTTACATTGTGCTAGATACAGGCCGCCATCATCCAGCTTGACGATGCCCGCCACCAGACCATAAACGCCGACTGTCATAATGGTTGCAATGCCTACCAGCACCATGACCTGATTGCTGAAAGTAGCCGTAGCCACTGTTCCTAGGGTGATCACAATGATTTCTGCTGAGAGTACAAAGTCAGTACGAATAGCACCTTTGATTTTATCCTGCTCAGTTTCCGCAGCCACAATTTCAGTCGGATTAGTTGTCTGATGTGGGTCCAGATGTTTGGCTTCTTCATGCAGAAATAATTTGTGATATAGCTTTTCTACACCTTCAAAGCATAAGAATAAGCCACCCAGCATCAGAAGCGGAATCACCGCCCATGGTGCAAGTGCGCTGATGGCCAGCGCTAGTGGTACCAGAATCACTTTATTGACCATTGAGCCTTTGGCTACGGCCCAGATCACAGGCAGTTCGCGGTCTGCATGCACACCGTTTACTTGTTGTGCATTCAGGGCAAGGTCATCCCCGAGTACGCCGGCAGTTTTTCATCACGGACACATCGTCCAGTATCGTTGCAATATCATCAATCAGTGTTAAAAGACTAGCGCCGGCCATAAGTAAGGTTTCCTGTGAAGGTGTTTTTTTGTGCTGTCGATTATAACCAATGAATGTTTAAACAAATCTTTTTAGATCAAAAAATATCTTATGAGTGCTAACCGTTATACAAATATAAGGTGTGGACTATAATCAAACGTATACGCAGTCGAAAAGAAAGAACATATATGAAAGAGCAAAAGAGCGAACAATTAACCTTGGCGATTCAAGGCATGACCTGTGCATCATGCGCAGGCCGTGTAGAAAAAAGTTTGCTCAAAGTACCGGGGGTGCTCACGGCAGAAGTAAACCTCGCACTTGAAACTGCGCAGGTTACTGGTTCTGCTGAGGCGCTTACACCTGACAAACTGGTGGCAGCAGTAGTCGCTGCCGGTTATCAGGCACAGCCGCTGAATCTGGATTTGGAGCAGCCGGCCAATATGGTAGAAAGCCAGCAAGTGGATTATAGCTGGTGGCCGACTGCGGTAGCCGCTTTGTTGTCTTTCCCACTGGTGCTGGGTATGGTGGCTGAGTGGTTTGGCTGGACATTCTGGCAGGGTCATATTTCCGGCTGGCTGCAATGGGCACTGGCGACTCCGGTGCAATTCTGGCTGGGTTGGCGCTTTTACAGGGCTGGCTGGCATGCACTTAAAGCCGGTGCCGGCAACATGGATCTGCTGGTGGCAATTGGCACTTCTGCAGCTTATGGCCTGAGTGTCTACCTGCTTTTCAATACAAGCCATGGCGCCATGAGCCATCTTTATTTTGAAACATCTGCCATCGTTATCACCCTCGTTTTGCTTGGTAAATGGCTGGAAACACGCGCTAAGTCAAAAACGACCGAAGCGATACGTGCCGGAGCGTGCCAGTGTCATCCGCGACAATCAGGAGCTGCAAATTCCTATCACATCCGTTATTTTGGGTGATCTGGTCATGATACGTCCGGGAGAGCGTGTGGCGGTCGATGGCGTTATCAAGCAAGGGGAGAGTCAGATTGATGAGTCTTTAATCACAGGTGAAAGCCTGCCTGTAACAAAAGCAGTAGGGGATAAAGTCACCGGCGGCTCTATTAATGGTGAAGGCTTGTTATACGTCACCACAACTGCATTGGGGAATGAATCTGTGCTGGCGCGTATTGTGCGCCTGGTAGAGTCTGCTCAGGCAAAAAAAGCACCTATACAGCGTCTGGTAGATAAAGTCAGCGAGGTTTTTGTACCGGTTGTTATCGTGATTGCCTTTATTACATTACTTGCCTGGGGATTCATTGGTGGTGATTGGCAGGTTGCCATTCTTAATTCAGTGGCGGTACTGGTGATTGCCTGCCCATGTGCGCTTGGATTGGCAACGCCGACTGCCATTATGGTTGGCACCGGAGTAGCAGCACGGCACGGTATTTTGATTAAAGATGCCGAGGCGCTAGAGTTAGCGCATGCCGTAAAAACTGTGGCTTTTGACAAAACCGGTACCTTGACAGAAGGGCATCCTAAACTGGTTAAATTAGTATCTGTTGCTGATAATGACGATCAAGTACTGACTCTGGCTGCCAGCCTGCAGGCCGGTAGTGAGCATCCGCTGGCAAAAGCTGTGATCAATGCTGCACATGAAAAAAGTCTGGTATTGCAGGCTGTAGAGGACGTGCATGCAGTTTCAGGTAAAGGTCTGAAAGGCAAAGTCGCCGGGCTGGACCTGGCTTTAGGCAACGCCAGCCTTATGCAGGATCTGGCCATGGATGTTTCCATATTACAGCCACAAGCCAATGCTTTGCAGACTGAAGGTTACAGTGTGTCATGGCTCTGTTCACTTGAAGACCAACCGCGCCTGCTTGCTATGTTTGCTTTTGGCGATACATTAAAACCAACGGCAGTTGCTGCCATTAGCAGTTTGCAGCAGCAGGGTATCTTAACTGTACTGATTTCCGGCGATAACCAAGGTAGCGCGGCTAGTGTTGCCGCTAAGCTAGGCATTGATAAGTTCTATGCACAGGTGTTACCAGAAGATAAAGCGAATATTGTTAAAGAGTTAAAAGAAGGGACAGGCCTGGTGGCGATGGTAGGGGACGGTATCAATGATGCGCCTGCCTTGGCTGAGGCGAATGTTGGTATTGCCATGTCCAGCGGTACCGATGTCGCCATGCATGCTGCCGGTATTACCCTGATGCGTGGCAATCCGGCTTTGGTCTCTGATGCGATTGAAGTTTCCAGACGTACCTATGCCAAAATCAGGCAGAATCTGTTCTGGGCATTTATTTATAATGTGGTGGGTATTCCATTAGCAGCACTGGGGTTTTTAAACCCGGTGATTGCAGGCGCTGCAATGGCCTTGAGTAGCTTCAGCGTAGTTTCTAATGCGCTAACACTTAAGTTATGGCGGCCAAAAGCGGATGGGCAGGTGGATAAGTAGAATGGTATTTATCGCTGATGAGTTGCTTTGTTCATGATCAAGCAACTCATCAATGATGATGACTGAATGGCAACGGTTATTTTTTTAGCGGCAGTATTCTCGTCAGCGTATTGTCTTTTCTGATGTGGTGGTGATATAGCGCTGCCAGCACATGAATGCCTATCAGGTAATAGCCTATTACGCCGATAGTTTCGTGAATTTCTTTCAGTGACTTCGCCAGTTCTTTGTTTTTAGCGATAAGTGCCGGTAGTTCTAAACCAAAGAATGGGATCGGTTTTGCTGCGGCACTTAGCATTAACCAGCCTAATACTGGCATAGCAATCATTAAGCCGTACAGTGCAAGGTGACCTAGTTTGGCAGCATAATCCTGTATCGGTGATAACCCAGGCGTGATGATAGGCGAAGCAGATGTTACTTTTGCATATATACGCAATATGACAAGCAGTAATACGCTTAATCCCAGCATGAAATGCAAAGCTTTCAGCGCTTCGCGCGGATCACTACCTTTAGGGAAAAGCTCGCGTAACTCTATCGTTGCATACACCGCAGCTATTAATAAAAACATTAACCAATGCAGCGCTATAGATAAGGTGCCGTAGTGTTGATTTGTATTTTTCCAGGACATGATGACCTCACCGATAATTGTTGATGTAGTATTGTGGCTATTATAATGCGAGAAAATAAGAATAACAGCAGTTAAATTTTTCAGCTATTCATTGTGTTTGGCATACATGGCGGGTAGTTTGCATGGGTCGAAAGTTACCTTGAGTGCATGAATTGCCAGAATGCAATTGAAATGAAAAAGCCCCGCAGCAATGCAGGGCTTTAAATTTGGCTCCTCAACCTGGGCTCGAACCAGGGACCTACGGATTAACAGTCCGGCGCTCTACCAACTGAGCTATTGAGGAATCGTTGTATCACTCGAAGTTAAAAGCCTGCAGCAATGCAACGCTGAAAATTTTGGCTGGACCTACGGATTAACAGTCCGGCGCTCTACCAACTGAGCTATTGAGGAATCGGTGAAGGCGCTATAATACTGACACAGCCCCATTTGGTCAATCACTACTAGACAATTTTTTGGATAAATTTAATGATAAAAATTAAAAAATATTTAATCTGGTTTGTTGTACTAATTAGCGTATTGATTGTTATACCTTTTTTTATTCCTATGCGTACCTATCTGGATAAAGCCGAGCAGGTGGCTAGTGAGAAAGTTGGTGCTCCTGTGACAATAGGTTCGGGTCGATTGCAGTTAATCCCCACGCCGCGTGTGGTAGCAAAAGATATCTTGGTGGGTAAGCAGCAGGAACTTAAATTAGATGAATTATCCGTTATTCCCACGCTGGCTTCTTTATTATCAGAAACAAAAATCATAGAAATTAAAATTACCAGACCGCTGATTAAAAAAGCGGCTTTGGATCTTCTGGCTGCACTATCTGCAAATGACAAGGAAGCCAGCACCGCGCCAGCTGTAGTCAACATTAAGCATGTAACGATTGATGAAATGCAGCTGGACTGGCCAAACATGAAGCTGCCCGCGTTTAATGTGGATATGTATTTGACCAGTGCTAATGCCATGGAGTCGTTAAAGCTGAAAACGCTTGATGGTGTTTTAAACGCGGATGTCACGCCAAAAGATGCAGGGCATTTAATCCTGATCAGCGCTGATAAATGGACATCGCCGGTAGGTTTGCCTTTGCTGATTAATAAGGCATCAATCGAAATGTATCTGGAGGGCAGTCAGCTTGATATACCTAAAATTGACCTTGCTTTATATAACGGTAAATTAACCGGTAATGCGCTACTGTCATGGACTAAGGGCTGGCGTACTTCAGGCAAGCTGTATGTGAATAATATGTCTGTGAAAGAGCCTAGTGTTCTGGTGAGTAAAGCGGTTTATTTAAGCGGAAATTTGTCTGGAGATGGTGGATTTTCTGCAGCCGCAAAAGATGCATCTGCATTGTCAGATAATCTACATATGGATTTTAAATTCAATGTAAAAAATGGTGTGTTGCACGGCTTGGATCTGGTTAAGTTAACCAGTGTTTTAATAAAGCAGAGTAGCGGTGGCGAAACGCAGTTTGATGAATTTTCCGGCGTTTTTAATGTAAAAGGCAAACAGTACGCTTTGCGCAACATTAATATGCGTTCAGGCCTACTGGCGGCTTCAGGTCAGGTGAAAGTTAAACCTGATAAAGCACTTGATGGTGTGGTGGAAGTCGAGTTGAAAAAAGGCCTTAGTCTGGCAGCCATACCTCTGCAAATTTCCGGAACGGTGGCTAATCCGTCAGTGTTTCCTACCAAGGCAGCAATGGCCGGGGCTGTGGCAGGTACTGCTATTTTAGGGCCCGGTGTTGGTACCAGCCTGGGTATTAAGGCGGGTGGGGCAGTAGATAAAATTAAGGGCCTGTTTCAAAGTGATTAAACGTTGAAGCAGACCCTTAAGCGAAACTAAATTTTGCAGATACTTATTGGAGTGCGCGTTCAATGCGGTCGAGCGCGTTACGCAGGTTATCCATAGAAGTTGCAAATGAGATGCGGAAGTAACCTTCTGCGCCAAATGCTGAACCTGGCACTACAGCAACATTAAACTTTTCCAGCAAGTAGTCAGCTAAGGCCATGTCAGTAGCCGCTGAAATTTTGCCTGCTTTGAATAGGCTGTCAATTGCGCCGCGTGCATCCGGAAATGCGTAGAAAGCGCCGCCAGCCATCAGGCAGCTTAAGCCTGGCATGCTGTTGAAGCGGTCAACCACATATTGATGACGCTCGCGGAATGCAGTCACCATAGGCACGATGCAATCCTGTGAGCCTTCTAGAGCAGCTTGTGCAGCAACTTGTGAGATAGAAGTCGGGTTGCTGGTTGATTGTGACTGCAGAATTTCCATCGCCTTGATAATGTAAGCAGGGCCTGCCGCGTAGCCAATACGCCAGCCTGTCATGGAGTAAGCTTTAGAAACGCCATTGAGTACGATGCAGCGATCTTTTAATGCCGGCGTAGCATTTAATATATTGTAAAACTTGTTACCTGTCAGGTTTACATGCTCGTACATGTCATCTGTAGCTACAAATACATGTGGGTGTTTCAGCAACACTTCACCCAGCGCCTTTAACTCATCCAGCGTGTAAACCGCACCGGTAGGGTTGGATGGCGAATTAATCATGAACAATTTTGTTTTTGGTGTGATCGCAGCTTCCAACTGTTGTGCAGTCAGTTTGAAACCTTGCTCAATGCCGCACTCTATAATGACAGGCACGGCTTCTGCAACTAATGCGATGTCAGCATAAGATACCCAGTAAGGTGCCGGGACAATCACTTCATCACCTTTATTGAGTATTGCCAGGCACAGGTTGAAAATAGTTTGTTTGCCGCCAACACCCGCAATGACTTCATTCAACGCATAGTCAAAGCCATTTTCATTTTTGAACTTGGCGACAATGGCTTTTTTCAGGCCAGGAGTGCCAGATACGGCGGTATATTTGGTAAATCCGGCGTCAATTGCAGCTTTGGCGGCATCTTTAATGTGCTGCGGAGTATCAAAATCAGGCTCACCTGCTGCAAGGCCAATAATGTCACGCCCTTCAGCTTTATATCTGCCAGCTTTAGCGGTGATGGCAAGCGTAGGGGATTCTTTTATGGATTGAACGCGTAGTGATAATACTGAAGAAGGGTTTGCATGACGTTGCCAAAATATGCTTCCTTAAAACAATTTATATGCAAATGGTTGAATATCCGGCATTTTACGCATAAAAATCATGAATAGGAATAACAAACACCGCGATGGCAGTTATATATGTGAAATAAAAAAAGCCCCGATAAATTTCGAGGCTTTTCAGGCGTTCAATTGGTACTTAACTTTTGGTTCTAGCACTCAAGGTCGCAGCCAACCATCTGGCTAAATTCAGCTGCCAACTCTTTATTGATGTTGCTAAGCGCAAGATTAATACTGCGCACACCTTCTTTGTCACCGGCAGATTGTGCTATTACGCCCAGCCGGATCAATGAGTCAGTATTGTTCGGGTCTAAAGCTACTGATTGTTCATAAGCCTTTTTTGCTTCACTGGTTTTGCCTAGGTTTTCCTGTGCGAAACCCAACTCATACCAGGCGTCAGTATTTTTAGGGTCAATCGCCAGCCACTTTTCTGCCACCTGTGCCAGTTTTGGCCAGTCACTGTTTAATTCCGGTATGGCAATCTGCATGAAGAACGGTTTGTTTTGGTCTTCTTCTTCCCAAAATGCTTTGCCGGTAATCGGAAATTTAGTTTCAACAGGCAGTTTCTCAAGATCAGCTAACCATTCAATTGGCAACGAGTAAAAATAAGCCGGGCGACCAGGGGTTTTGAATGTGTTGATCCCCAGAAGGTTACCTTCCAGGTCAAAAATGCCGCTGCCGCTGGCACCCATCAGGAATTTTGCGCTGCTTCTGATGACGCGGCCGCCATCAAATTCGTAAGTAGTTTTAATAACGCCAGCCGAAGTCAGTGCATTAGGTACGCCGTTAGAGTGGCCGATTGCCAGCACCTCCTGACCTCTTTTAATCTCGTTGCCTTTGCCTAAAGGCGCGGGCTTAAGCGGCAGGCTTTCGGTCGCTACCAGACACAGATCATGCCAGCGGTCAGCCTGTACAGATGTAATGGTATAGGTATCTTCACCACGTGATATCCATGGTTGCTTGGTGCTGCGGAATATATGGCAATTGGTAATTACTTTATTTTCACTTACTACGACGCCAGAGCCGTATGAAACTCCGCCTTTGTCGTTGTAGCCACGTATCATCACTACGGATTGAAGTGACGCCAGTATTTTTTGTTGATCAAGCGCTAATGCTGGCTGTATATAACTCAGCGTGAGTATTAGCAAAATAAATCCGCGCATATGAATCTCCAGGGCAAGGTGTTGGTGTTTTTCTTAAAATTCAGAATCTGCAGCAGCTTGCTCGTTGCTGACAATATTCCGAAATACTTGAATCTCTGGTAAATGACCCAATATATATTGCAAAGTTCTAAGTAGCGATTCGGTAATTAAATCAACAATTTAAAACTAAGGCGTTTTACTTGCTTTACTGGTAAAATTTGAGGCTAACTTTTTAAATAAGCGCAACGTGTTCGTTACTTTCCCCAATAGCAAATATCAGCTTTATCAGCCATTTCCACCAGCAGGCGATCAGCCGCAGGCGATTGAAAAGCTGACGCAGGGCATCAATGACAATTTGAAGTTTCAGACCCTGCTAGGCGTAACTGGCTCGGGCAAAACTTTTACCATGGCCAATGTAATTGCACGTACTGGTCGCCCGGCTATAGTCATGGCGCCGAATAAGACGCTGGCTGCACAGTTATACAGTGAGTTCAGGGAGTTCTTCCCGAATAACTCAGTTGAGTATTTTGTGAGTTATTACGATTACTACCAGCCTGAAGCTTACGTGCCGTCACGTGATCTGTTTATTGAAAAAGATTCCAGCATTAACGAGCATATTGAGCAGATGCGGCTTTCCGCCACTAAAGCATTATTGGAGCGTGAAGACAGTATTATTGTCGCTACTGTTTCTGCAATTTATGGTATCGGCGACCCTTCGGATTACCATGGCATGGTGCTGCATGTTACGCAGGGTGAAAAGATCGCTCAGCGCGACATGATTACGCGGCTGGTGGGCATGCAGTATGACCGCAATGAGTTTGATTTTTCTCGCGGTACGTTCCGCGTGCGCGGTGATGTGATAGACGTATTCCCGGCAGAGAATAACGAAACCGCAGTGCGTATTTCCATGTTTGATGACGAGATCGAATCAATCACTTTATTTGACCCGTTAACCGGGCAGATTTTTAACAAGATTCCACGTTATACGGTTTATCCATCCAGCCATTACGTGACGCCGCGTGAAACGACCATTCGCGCTATGGAAAAAATCAAGCATGAGCTAAAAGATCGTGTCGATTTTTATATTAAAACCGGCAAGCTGGTAGAAGCTGCGCGCATTGAACAGCGCACCCGCTTTGATCTTGAAATGCTCAATGAGATTGGCTTCTGCAAAGGCATCGAGAACTACTCACGCCATTTATCAGGCCGTAATCCTGGCGATCCGCCGCCAACGCTGATTGATTATCTACCCGATAACGCATTGATGATTATTGATGAAAGCCACGTAACCGTGCCGCAAGTCGGCGGCATGTATAAGGGTGACCGTTCACGTAAGGAAAATCTGGTCGATTACGGCTGGCGGCTTCCCTCTGCCTTGGATAACCGCCCACTCAAGTTTGAAGAGTTTGAACGCATCATGCGTCAATGTGTGTTTGTTTCTGCCACGCCTTCTGAGTACGAAAAAAACCATCAGCAGCAAGTGGTGGAGATGATTGCGCGCCCGACCGGCTTGATAGATCCGGAAATTATTGTTAAACCGGCGGATACGCAGGTGGATGATTTGCTCGGTGAAATCAAAAAACGTGTTGATATCGGCGAGCGTGTGTTGGCGACTACGTTAACCAAGCGCATGGCGGAAGACTTAACCGATTATTTAAGTGAGCATGGCGTTAAAACCCGCTATTTACATAGTGATATTGATACGGTTGAGCGTGTTGAGATTATCCGTGATTTGCGTCTGGGTGAGTTTGATGTGCTGGTGGGTATCAACCTGTTGCGCGAAGGGCTTGATATTCCCGAGGTATCCTTAGTAGCGGTGCTGGATGCCGATAAAGAAGGCTTTTTGCGTTCCGAGCGCAGTTTGATTCAAACCGCAGGCCGTGCCGCGCGTAACCTGAACGGGCAGGTGATTTTTTATGCCAATAAAATCACACGCAGCATGAAGCTGGCGATGGATGAAACTGAGCGTAGAAGGGGTGTGCAGCGGGCATTTAATGAAGCACATGGCATTGTGCCAAAAGGCGTAACCAAGCGTATTAAAGACATTATTGATGGCGTTTATGACAAAGATGAAGCGCTGCGTGAGCGTAAAGCGTTACAGGATCAGGCTAATTATGAGTCGCTTAGTGAAAAACAAATCACCAAAGAAATGAAACGCCTTGAAAAGGCCATGCATGATGCCGCCAAAAATCTTGAGTTTGAAAAAGCCGCTGACTTCAGGGATCAGCTCAAGAAACTTAGAGTCAAGTTTTACGGGGCAGAGATGCCTGATCTGGTTTAATTAACTTAAGATTTTTTATTAAAATATTTCAGCAGAAAAATTGTAGAATGTTTTATCTAACAATATTTATTTTCAGGTGATCAATTGAGCACTACACATCCGCAGCAATTACTTGAGCAGGCTGAACTGATCCATTCATCTGAAGTGGTTGCTGCTGCGATCAGCAGACTGGGTGATGAAATATCGACAGTGCTTCAACATGAAAACCCGATAGTGCTATGTGTTGTGAGTGGCGGAATTGTATTTACAGGGCAGTTATTAACGCGGTTCAACTTTCCGCTAGAGTTGGACTATGTGCATGCCAGCCGTTACCAGAATAAAACCGTAGGCAGGTCTCTGGTGTGGGACGTATTGCCTAAGTTGAACCAGACTGATCGCACCATCTTGCTTCTGGATGACATTCTGGATGAAGGCGTGACCTTGAAAGCGATTAAAGATAAATGCTTTGAATTAGGTGCTGCCAAAGTATTCTGTGCTGTTTTGGTAGAAAAGCAACTTGATCACATAAAACCGATTTCTGCCGATTTTGTGGGGCTTGAAGTACCTAACCGTTATGTTTTTGGTTATGGTATGGATGCTTACGGGTGGTGGCGCAATTTATCCGCTATCTATGCTTTAAAAACATCATAAAAGCTTTATTGCTAGCAACTGTCATAAAGTTGACATAACGGTTGATTAAATAACATCTGTCTATTGCTTAATTCACAGTAAGTTTTGTAAATTATTGTTAATTAAGCCTTTTTGTTCTGGCATCTATTTTGCGTGTACTCAAGCAATGTGCGTTAATGCACATCGAAAGGTACATCATTCAAATGGATATAGAAGTTAAAAGTTACTATCTAGACAGATTGTTTTCAGCAATCCAGCGTTCTAGCAAAGTCAAAAGACATATCGACTTTTTTAACTGGCTGCAGAATTCTGTAGCAGAGTTTATACCTCATGATGCATTAATGGCCATTTGGGGTAACTTTAACGACGGTGTTGATAATGCCGAACTTCGATATGATATGGCCTCCAACGTGGATGGCTTTAACACGCGTGCCCTGATGGGAGCCTCTAAAGAGGTGAATCAGTGTATGGCTTATCTATACCAGCTGTGGTTAGATAATAATCGTCATTTTTATGTGCTCAATAATTTTGGTACTAGCGAATTTGACTGTAAATTCCGTAGGATATTCCCTGAATTACCCCACGATTTTAATTCATTGCTGGTATTTGGGGTAAGTGATCTGCGTGGCGGCAATGTCTGCCTGTATGTATTTTTCAGTAAATATAATAAGTTCCAGATCAAAAATACCTTGATGGATCTTATGATGCCGCATATTGACTATGCGTTAAGAAAAATCCAGCATTTAGGGCCAGCCAAGCCACAGGTAAATACAGGTTTGCCACTCAACATGTCGTCTCTGACTGAGCGGGAGCTTGAAGTTATTGAATGGATTAAAGCAGGTAAAACCAATCAGGAAACTGCTTCAATTTTAAATATCACACAAAATACAGTGAAGAGCCACCTTAAAAGAATTTACCAAAAATTGAATGTTAGTAAACGTGCACAGGCAGTAGCCTTACTGGCAAAACACTAACGTAAAATGTTCAAATATTCTTAGCTATTTCGATGGTGTGTCTATCCTCGCCAGCTACTATTCTCACGCTTCTTTTCTGCTGAATAATATTATTTGACTGTCTTGCAGGCAAAGCAGTAGTTCTCTACAAACCTCAATCTTGCCAGCAGTCAGTTATTCGCAAGTTTGCATGCGCTTCAATGCTTTAACACATTCAAAATTTTAAGTTTTTTCTTATCGGCAATATTAAAGTCTGGTGTGCGTTACAATGAGTTCTGATAATTACAGTTAACTTACTAAGGGCTTTTAAAATGAAAAAAGTAAATATTACGATTACCTTGGGTATGGAAGTCCCTGACGACTGGGATGTGGTTGAGCATTCTGATGGTATCCTGGCCTTGGATATGGCTAATGGTAAGTTCATGGACATGACCTTTACGCCGGTTGTTACTGATAGTGCTGATGAAGATGCCACTTGGTCTACTGATTACGAGGATGGCTTTGCTGACAAAATTTTAGATATGGTAAAAGAGTACGATACTGAAATGGAAGTAATCGAAGTAGAGTAATTCTGTAGCGTTCAAAACAAATTGAGTGATGTTTGTGAGTACTTAATTGATGACAATGTTTCAAGCATGTTAAATATGGGTCAATAGCTGTTTGCGCCCTGTAGTACCCTGAAATAATTAGAGAAAATAATATGAAAAGACTGCAAGTAACAATCAACCTTGATATGGATATCCCTGAAGAATGGACACTTGTAGAGCACCCTGATGGTGTGCCGGTGTTAACACTTGGTGATGGCCGCTATATGTATATGAGCTTTTTACCGATGTTTACCAAAGAACTGGAACCTGAGTCCGAATGGACAAGTGAATGTTCTGCCGAGTTTGCAGAAGAGGTTGTAGAAATGGTGCAGGATGAAGAAGTTGATATGAAAATAATCGCTAACTAAAAATTCGTCTCTCACACTGGCGCTGAAAAAGCAAAGGCCAGTGTTAAGCAAAGCCTGATGAGAATAAACGTATGAATAAAACATCAATAGTAGTTTCCCTTGCTTTTTCAGTGCTGCTCTCCGGATGCGCCACCAACAGTATGACTGGAAGAACCCAGGTCATGATTGTGTCTGAATCTGCTGCTATCAATAAGAGTTCAGCCTTATATTCATCCATGATTGAGGCTTATGATAAAAAAAGCAAAATCAGTAATGATATTGCGCTTACCGGTCGAGTGCAGAAGATAACAAATCGTCTTGTTGAGCAAGCTGTTTTATACAAGCCTGACGCTCAGAACTGGAAGTGGCAGGTAAATGTCATTGAGTCTGATGATGTAAATGCATTTTGTATGGCAGGCGGTAAGATGGCTGTTTATACAGGTCTGCTAGACAAGGTGCAGCCAACGGATGATGAGTTGGCGCAAGTGATGGGGCATGAGATTTCTCATGCACTGGCTAACCATACGGCAGAAAAGATGTCGGTTAATATCTTGACTCAAATTGCTGTTGGCGCTGTTGCATTAGCGGTTGCCGCTTCAGACCAAAGTGCTAACCATAGTCAGAGAAATCAAAATTTCCGTACTACGCAAGACATGGCAATATTGGCGGGCGCTGCATTCGTAACCTTGCCTAATAGCAGGGGCGCTGAAACTGAAGCGGATAAACTCGGTATTGAGCTTGCTGCACGCGCTGGCTATAAGCCGGAGTCTGCGATCACGCTCTGGGAAAAAATGATGGTAGCAACAGGCAGTAAGAGTAAAGGCGACTTTATGAGCACACATCCATCACCACCAAATCGCATTGAAGCATTTCAGGCTTTACTCGAACCTATGGGTAAAATCTACAAGCACAGGGCTCCTTTATATGCGGATTACAAACCAACATATCAATATGTGAGGACGGCTACAGACTCAGCAGGTTTTTCATCATCAAATGTGCGGGTTGTCACAGAGGGTGAGTCTCTGATGGAGACGCCAAAAATTGATGCAACACAGGCGATGGCTTTCTACTCGCCAAATTATGAGTCGTTCAGGCAAGGTACGATTGAATTGACCTGTAAAAATTGCAGTCTGAAGTTTTACTTGAATCAGTCAGACTTCAAAAAGCTGCATGATCAGCAAGACTGGCGCGGTCTGGCTCAGAACGTCATCAAGGTAGGCTATGAGTTTGACCTTTCTTATTACTATCTGGCAATAGCAGCAAAAGGCTTGGGATTGATTGAGCCTGCAAAGGTGTATTTCAGAAAAGCCAAAGCATTGACTGAAACTTCAGACTTGGCCTGTTCGAAGGCAAAAGTAATAAAATGCAATGGTATTGATGTGTCAGCCACAGCAGAAGGGGCTTTGCTGTAATGGTATTCGTCTTTATGGCTATGAAGCCGGATCTAAATTGAGCTGCGTTAGTAAGGCACGCAATTGAAGGTATGGCCCCTATAATAAGGGTAGCAAGCACTTTTCGTAGTACAATGTGGCTCGCTTTGATGAACACCAGATAAAGGGAATGTCAGTGATTTTAAACGGGTATTTTTTACTGTTTGTTGATGGTGCCCAAAAGAGGACTCGAACCTCCACATCTTTCGATACTAGTACCTGAAACTAGCGCGTCTACCAATTCCGCCATCTGGGCTTTTGTCTGCGAAATAACTATACTGCAGCAAAGAGACGCAATTTTATATTAAAGGCAGGCTTTGTCAATGACAAAACATAAAAATAAAAGTAATAGAAGTAATGATCCACACGCAGAACGCGAAGCAAGTCGCTATGAAACACCGCTGCCAAGCCGTGAATTAATTTTAACCACGTTGTCCGATCAAGGCATTCCGCTGAGTGTAGAGCAGCTTTACCTGTTGCTGGATATCAGCGACGAGGAGCGTGAAGTTTTCAATCGGCGCCTGAACGCCATGGAGCGTGAAGGGCAGATTATCCGCAACAGAAAAGGTGCTTTGTGCATCACTGACAAACTCGATCTGATTGCAGGCGTAGTGCAGGGGCACCCTGACGGTTTTGGTTTTTTGATCCCGGATGACAAAACTAAAACTAACGGAGAAGACTTATTCCTTAGCCCTAAAGAAATGTCTCAGGTCATGCATGGCGACCGTGCCATGGCGCGCATGAGCGGCCTGGACAGGAGAGGGCGCCCGGAAGGAAAAATTGTCGAGGTGCTTGAGCGTCGCACGCAAAGGCTGGTAGGCCGCGTGATTCAATCCAGTGGCGTGACTATCGTTGCAGCGGAAGACAAGCGTGTTAATAAAGATATACTGATTCCCTACCACTTGGATATGGGCGCGAAAACCGGCCAGGTTGTAATGGTGGAATTAACCGAGCAGCCGTCAGCGCACGCACAACCGATGGGTAAAGTCACCGAGATTTTAGGTAATTATGCTGACAGTGGCATGGAGATTGAAATTGCCTTGCGCAAACACAATCTACCGCATGAATTCAGTGCTGAGGCAGTAAGAATTGCTGAATCATACCCAAAATTAGTGCAAGAAGCCGATTTTAAAGGGCGCATTGACTGCCGTGGAATGCCTCTGATTACGATTGATGGTGAAACTGCACGTGATTTTGATGACGCGGTATTTGCAGAGCCGCAGGGCAAAGGCTGGCGATTGGTTGTGGCAATTGCCGATGTAAGTTTTTATGTGAAGCCAAAAGATGCATTGGATAAAGAAGCTTACGACCGCGGTAACTCAGTATATTTTCCGCGCCGCGTTATACCCATGCTGCCGGAAGCGTTGTCGAATGGCTTATGTTCATTGAACCCTGACGTTGAGCGTTTGTGCATGATCTGTGATATGCAGATTGATGGTGCCGGCATTGTGAAGCAATACAAGTTTTATCCGTCTGTGATGCGCTCTAAAGCGCGTATGACTTACACCAAAGTTTATGACATTCTGCAAAACCCGGAAGGTGAATTGGCTAAAGAGTTTGAATGGCTTAATCCGCATTTGCAGAACTTATACAGCGTTTATCAGATATTGCTAAAACAACGTGAAAAACGTGGCGCCATTGAGTTCGAATCATCAGAAACCATCATGGTGTTTAATGACCAAGGCAAGATTGAGCGTATTGAACCAAGCTTGCGGAATGAAGCGCATCGGCTGATAGAGGAGTGCATGCTGGCTGCTAACGTCTGTGCTTCTGAGTTCCTGAAAAAACATGAACATCCGGCTTTGTACCGAATCCATGAAGGCCCGACGCCTGAAAAACTGGAACTTCTGCGCACGTTTATGGCTGAATTCGGCTTTGGTGTTGGCGGTGGAGATTCCCCGCAAGCCAAGGACTATTGCAAGCTGCTCGACCGCATCAAAGACCGGCCTGATGCACAACTGCTGCAGACAGTATTGCTACGCTCTATGCAGCAGGCTGTTTACAGCCCGGATAACGTCGGCCACTTTGGCTTGGCTTATGAGGCTTATGCGCACTTTACCTCACCGATACGACGTTATCCTGACTTGCTGATCCATCGTGCCATTAAAGCTGTATTGAATGGCGATAAATATAAAGCCGGCGACTGGAATGAGCTTGGTGTGCATTGCTCAATGACCGAACGCCGAGCAGATGATGCAACCCGTGATGTAACAAACTGGCTCAAATGTTTCTACATGCAGGACAGAATCGGCGAAGAATTTGAAGGCACGGTTGCCGGTGTTACCAGCTTCGGTTTGTTTGTAGCGCTGGATGGTGTGTATGTTGAAGGCTTGCTGCACGTCACAGAACTGGGTAATGATTACTTCCATTATGATAAAGCGCGCCATGAAATGGCTGGCGAACGCACTGGCGTGCGTTACCGATTAGGTGATAGATTGCGCGTTAAATTAGTACGTGTCGATCTTGAGACTACGAAAATTGATTTTACTTTAGTAAATAAAAACAATGATTTGGAGTCACAATCTAAAGTTGAATCTGGAAAACCCCCAGCACCAGTTAAAACGAGCGTTAAGAGCCAAACTGCGGTAAAATCCACGCCTAAATTTGAAGGCACCAGATCTGATACAGCTTTTGGAAGAAAGCCAGCAAGCAGGTCTGCAAAAGGTCCTGCCGGATCAGCTTCAACAAAACCAAAATCTATAACTAAATCAGGTTCTGCCAATAAGACAGGTTCTACAAATAAACCAGGATCTGAATCTAAACCAGTTAAATCTAAAAAAGTGGTTAAGAAAACCACGAAACGCAAGGTGAAAAAATGAGTGATGCACGTATTCTGTTTGGCTTTCATGCTGTATTGAGCCGTTTACGCCAACATAGCGCGAGTGTGCAGGAAATTCTGATAGACCGTGACCGTATAGATGCGCGTATGAAAGACCTGCTCAACATGGCTGAATTAGCCGGTGTGCGCACCATGCAGGTAGAGCGCTCACGTCTGGATGGCATGGCCGGTATCAATGGCCGCCATCAAGGTGTAATAGCACGTGTGGTGGACACACCTATCCCATACAAAGACATTCATGACATTCTGGAGTCTGATCTTAAAGAACCGGCGTTTTTTCTGATTCTTGATGGTGTTGAAGACCCGCATAACCTAGGTGCCTGCCTGCGTGTGGCAGATGCCATGGGCGTGCATGCCGTGATTGCGCCTAAAGACCGGGCAGCCGGCCTTAATGCAACTGTGCGTAAAGTAGCATGTGGTGCAGCAGAAACCGTGCCGTTTATTGCCGTGACTAATCTGGCCAGAACCATACGTGAATTGAAAGAAGCTGGTGTTTTTGTCGTTGGCACCACGATGGATGCTCCTAGCACTTTATTAAATACCAAACTGCAAGGTCCGATTGCGCTGGTTTTGGGTGCCGAGGGTGACGGTATGCGCCGATTAACGCAAGAGACCTGCGACGCGCTGATTACGATACCGATGTATGGCTCGGTCGAAAGTCTCAATGTAAGCGTTGCCAGCGGTATCTGCTTGTATGAGATTCGCCGCCAGCGCGAGTTGGCATAGCCGATAAAATGGCCAGACAGTTTTTGTGCCTGGCCATTATTTTAATTAGTAATACGCGCTAAGTAATCTTCGCGTACATCCCGAGTTGGCTTAATTCGGGTTAAATACGTAAAGTAAGTTCGGCTCGCTGATAATATAAATCTTTTTATCAGGGCCTATCGTTATTCCTTCAGCTTGCGGTACAGCCTTTGATAAGCCGTGAAAACCTTTCCAAAGCAGCATGGCGCTCACAGCTTGCCCCTCACGGGTATATTCTTTCACCAGCTTTGATTCCTCACTTAATAGCACAAGATGGCCGGTCGCATCATCAACAGTGATTGAAGCTAAGTCTCGCATGGAGTGAAGAAAAGGGTAGATAGGCGTCAGATCCTGTATGCGGATATTCTTATCCTGAGCGCTGCCATTGCCGTTAACAAAGCCTTTAATCTCCAGCAGTTGTTTAGGGTTTTTTTCCTTGACTACCAGAATGCGGTTGTTGGATTCATCCCAGGTAATGCCTTCAAAATTCTTATTGCGATCAGTCAGATCTATGCTTAATGTGAGTTGCGGTTGATGTGTAACATCGATTTTTTTCTGGTTTTCCTCTATCTCAACCAGTATTAGCCTGTTCTTACTTTCTTCGACAATAATGAATTGATTTCCATGCACATGGGTGATGCCTTCCATATCTTTTACGCCAATGACTTCGATCGTGTTCAGTATTTCACCACTAGTGCTGAACTGAACAATTTTTGGCTCCTGGTTCAGAACCGTGAACAGTGTATTGGATGGGCTGTGGTAAGTTAAGCCAGAGGCGTCATCGAGGCCGGGCAGGGGTTTTGCGTCAACACTGACAGTATAATCAGCCAGATGGAGTGCTGATGATTTTGCGTTGGGGCTGATGTAGTTATGCCATAAATACCAGCCTTTTGACTCCGCCCTCAATAAATATCCTGTTAATACAATACTGATTAGTGCTAGAGCAAAAAGATACTTTGTTTTTTTCATTAATAATCATCTTTGGCGAAAGGGCTCGCATGTCGGGTCATACAGCAGCACAATAAGATTGTGCTGTAATAGAATGGTTCTTACCAATTTACATAAAGTGTCTGAATTGAAGCTGAAAAACTATTTATGATTCAAGCGTGAATAGAAAGGTCGACTCAGCACCAGATTTTATTGCAGTGAGCCAGTTTTTCAATGGATATTCAGTGTTTTTAATGTGCGCTCACGTACCTGCTCTAACAAGCTTGCATCATCAATCAGTGACTGGCCATAGCTGGGCACTAATGCTTTCAGCTGCTGCTGCCATTCCATGGTATCTAACTTGGCTTTAAAGCAGCGTTCAATCACGTTGATCATTGCCTGTACGGATACAGATGCGCCGGGAGATGCGCCTAGCAGCCCGGCAATGCTGCCGTCTGCCGAGCTGACAATTTCGGTACCAAACTCAAGTTTGCCGCCTTTGTTATCGCATGTTTTGATAATCTGTACACGTTTACCGGCATCCTGTAGCTGCCAGTCGCTATCAATCGCCTGCGGGTAAAATTTGCGTAATGCCTGCATGCGGGATGCATGCGATTGCAACGCTTCGCCTACGAGGTAACGTGTCAGGTTAAAGTTGTGCCGGGCTACGCCCAGTAATGGCTTCAGGTTATTCGAGCTGATAGATTTGAACAAATCCAGATACGAACCTTGTTTCAGGAACTTGGTAGTAAAACCAGCATAGGGGCCGAATAGCAAGGCCGGCTCGCCATTAATGATGCGCGTATCCAGATGTGGAACGGACATCGGCGGCGCACCCAGAGCGGCCTTGCCGTAGACTTTACTATGATGCTGTTTGATCACTTCCGGATCACGGCATACCAGCCATTGTCCGCTAACAGGAAATCCACCATAGCCCTGGCTTTCCGGTATGCCTGATTTCTGTAGCAGTTTCAACGCACCGCCACCCGCACCAAGGAACACAAAGCCTGCATCAACCACAGATGTTGTGCCATTGGTTGATTCTTTTAATTCAACCAGCCAGCGTCCGTTATTGGTTTGTTTTAATGCAGATACTTCAGTATTAAGGTTTAATGCAAAGTTATGTTTGGCTTGCAGGGATGCAAGCAGGCTACGCGCCAGGGCGCCAAAGTTCACATCACTGCCGTAGGCTACACGCGTAGCAGCAACCGGCAGCTGGGCATCTCTCTGCTGCATTACCAGCGGCATCCATTCCCTTAAAGTTGCTTCATCATCACTGAAAACCATATCCTTGAATAAGTGATGTGCTTTAAGTGCCGCATAACGCTTACGCAGAAAAGCAACGTCATCCTCACCCCAGACAAAGCTTAGATGCGGTACTGCATTGATGAAATTTTGCGGGGCAGGTAATTTATTATTTTCTACCAGTGAAGACCAGAACTGCAAAGAAACTTCATATGAAGCATTAATAGCAAGTGCACGGCTGATGTCTACATCTCCGGCAGCATCAGCAGGCGTGTAGTTCAATTCACAGTAGCCGGCATGACCGGTACCGGCATTGTTCCATGCATCAGTGCTCTCAGCCGCAGCGTCAGGAAGGCGCTCGATCATCATGATATTCAATGATGAATCCAGCTCTGATAGCAGGGCGGCCAGCGTTGTACTCATGACACCGCTGCCAACTAATAATACGTCTACTTTTTTTTCATTCATATGGTGATTACCAGGCAAAATTACTGATTTGGTTCTTTCGCTATGGATAACAGGACATCAACATCCTTGCTATCAAGTTTAGCGCTTGGATTAAGTCCATCCGCGTAGTGCGAATGGTGGAAGTTGTGACAAGACATGCAATTGCTTGCGATACGTTTATGTTTGGGTTTGTTGCCAGAATGGCATTGCAGGCACGATTGGCGATCCGGGATCGCGACTTCTGCGCTGCTTTCAGATTCTTCAACTTTATGACAGCTTATGCATTGCTGCGTCTGGTGTGCGCCATGGTTAAACTGCGCTTTGCTGAACCAATCCTGATTGATATTTAGTGGCGCTACTCGCCATGGCAAAGTATCGCCTTCTTTTGATTCTGTGATGTCGTGACAGTAAGCGCAACCATTTTTCTTCAGGTTATCAGAGTAGCTTGAGAACTGCTTGGGCGCATATAATTTCAGCATGTTAAATACATTTTGCTCATTGCCGTGCGGTACGCTTAGCTTAAGTTCTTTCGGCCCCAATTCGAGCTCTTTGCTATGGCAGGAGAGGCAGTTGTTTTTAAAAGTAAGCGGTTTGAAGCGCATCTCCTTGCCTTCCGGCGTGTGGCAATTGGTGCACGAAAGCTCGCGTACATCCCAGATGCCGTTTGGCCCTTGTACTTTGCCTGTATGCTGGTAGTGCGGGAATTTAAGACCGGATTTTTCAACCAGCCGCCCTTTGTCTGATTGTGGAATCCTTTCAATATCTTTTGCATCAGGTCCGTTTTTAAATGTCAGCTTGAATTCGGGATGATCGCGGTCAAAATCATGCACATTTGACAGCGTTGTTTTTGGGTCGATGGCTTTGATATTGCCATGGCATTTTACGCACATGCCGTTATCCTGTTTGGCAATAGGATGTGGGGCTTTGTGCTCTTCATGGCATTCGGCGCAGCGCGTGGTGCCGACAAAACGGTGTTTTGAATTGAATACGTTTTTTTGTAATCCAGAATCTGCTATGTGCGGCCCGATACCCTGATGACAGCTAAGACAGGCTTTATCTGAAACTTTTTGTAATGGCACCTGATGGCAATTGAAACATTGAGAACCAAAATGCATGTGTGAGGGTGATATTCGTCCCGGGCTCCATACCCGGTCAAAACCAAATGGTAATTCTGCCATTGCCGTATGCACGGAAGGCATCAGGTTCTGCGCCAGAGGTAATATCAGCGCAAACAAGGCAATCAGTCCTGCCAGAAAAAATGATAAGCGTCTTTTAAATGATGATGCGCCTGCGAGAGGCTGATGGGTGCGTGCTTTCAGGTCCTGAAAATCATCAGGCAGGCGATGTGCCAGTGACAATGAAATAGCCAGGTTAACATCCGGCGGTGCCGGTTCTACTTTTAACTCATAAGGCCCCACCATCAGTCTGGTGCCATAACTGAGTTCTGTGCCTGGTATTAGTGCGCCATCAATTTCGAGTTCACCGTTTAATGCCTGTACAACAAACTCGCCCTCTTCATTTTGCTTGATAACCGCATGATGCATCGATAAGCGGGGGTCGGGCAGATGCACGTTACATTCGGCGCCACGGCCAAGCATAAGCTCATGTGCCGCGATGGTGCGGTAGCTCTTGACTGGGAGGCCACGCGAGTTGTACGTAATTTTTATTAAAAGACAATTAAACATAAGTGCACTTCTGTAAATTCAATTTTTGGGCGCATTACTGCGTTGCGCGGTACTCGCAACCTCGCTGTATAACTCATACTATCTCGGTTTCTGTGTTCCGTGCGCCTTGTACTGCAACCCAAATCTTGCATTTACAGAAGCACACATAAGATAACTTTAGTTGGTTCATAGTTACCAATAAACAAACACGGCAACAATATGCGCCGTCATTGCTACCAGCAACGCGATCGTAAAAGGAACGTGCAGATAGAGCCAGATGCCTAATCTTGCACGATACATGAGATCTTGCCGGGCTCGCTTCACCAGTGATAAACGGCGCACCATAATCGTATAGAGTTCGCGGTGTAATTTGCGTTGCTCAGGATTTAGTTCGTTAGCCATCGCGGTAAGGTCATCAACCGCTTGTGCAGACGGGCAGTTGGATTGATAGCCCCGCAACTGATCTATGAGCCCCAAACCTATAGAGGTCTCACGACATGCGCGAGAAACGGTGTTGTTAATGTCATCAGGCATTACCAATGCAATCTGGCGCGCAAGTTTGTCAGCTTCGGCTATGCGCAGCAACAGGCTATCGAGACTGTCTTCACCCATGTTTTCGCTCATCTGGCGCGGGTAAATCATATAGGTATAGTTGCCAAAGAAACCGCTGGCAACGACCACCAGCAATAGCCCATAAGCGAGCGTGTGAATGTTCATACCATAATGAAAACCGCTGTGCAGAGTTACCAGCGCCGTCATGGCAGTGCCCAGGTAAATATGCGCAGATAGCCAGCCTTGTGTTGAGCCGCTGCTGCGGTAGCGTCTTTTGCGTACGCCGTACCAAGCCATCCACAGTACCATTAGCGCAGAAATCGTACCCAGGCCGTAGCCTAAAAAGCTGCCGCCATAGTGGCCAACTGCAGGCTCAAATATCAGATAGGCAGCAAACGCTACCAAAATGATCACCACTGCAATTTTAAAATATAGATAATTTTTGTAATCGAAAATATTACTGCGCTGCATCAGTTGTACTTTCCAGAGATTATTGCGTCAAGGTTCATTTGACTAAGCCTCATCAGCGCCAAGTAAGTTTACTTCACCAGAGGTTCCGCTTGCGTATCCCAGCAGACCTTCCGGATTTACGCGCAGCGCAGCGCCAACAGGGCAGGCACGTACACATACCGGGCCTTCTTTGATATCTTTACACATATCACATTTAACTGCGACTTTAGTGCCTTCAGTGTCATCTGGTATTTTTGGTTCGATACCGAGCAGCATCTGCCACAGGCTGCGCTCAGGCTGCTCATGAATGACTGCCATCTGGATTACATCATAAGGGCAGTTCTGCTGGCAATTGCCACAGCCGATACAACTGTCATCAATGTAAACCTCACCATGCGGGGCACGATGAATCGCGTCCGGCGGACAGTCTTTCATACAGTGCGGATGTTCGCAGTGGCGGCATGATGTAGGCACGCGAATGTTGGCAAAAATTGGCCCAGTGTCACGATCCAGCCGAGATGCACCACCGTGAGTATTAGCACAGGCATCTTCGCAAAGGTTGCAGCGTACACACAGCGATTCGTCAATCAGCAGTACATCGGTCGCTTCGCCAACACCTTGCTGAATCAGGAACGAGATTAAATTGGATTGTGTTGACTGGCTGGTTAATGAACCGCCACCACTCGGTGCATTTTCCAGTTGCTCTCGTTTTTCCTGATCCTGTAAGTGTTGCAGATAGCGAGTATCAAGCGCGCCGCGGATTTCAGGGTTCCGCGCAATAATTTCACGCATGCGGTCAGCTTTAATCATGACTGCATCGGTAGCCACCGCCGCACGTACGGTCGCGTAACGCGGCTCGCCCGAAACCAGCGACATTTCACCTACATAATTACCTGCTGCCACGTAGAACAGCACCACTTCGCGGCCGGCAATCATGCGTGAAACTGTGACCGAGCCACTTTGAATCAAATAAAGTCCATCGGCTTCGTCGCCCTCATGGAAGAGTTCTTCGCCAGCTTCGAAGCTCTTCAGTATTGCATGGCTGGCAAGGTCATTCAGCTCTTCTTCATCTAATGAAAGGCCGATGCATATCTGTACAACGGTTTTGATTGCAACTTCATTCAGAATACGGCGCATTGACTGCACTGAATTGATAAGCTTCTGCATGAGCCGCCGTGGCGTTTCGATCAGTACACATTTGGTACGGGCGCGCACCGTTCCAGGTCTGCGACGGCCTGAAACCAGCGCCATTTCGCCGAAAAACTCTCCGGTTTTAAGGTGATCATCAGGATGCTCGTCATCATCAATCAGTACATCCAACTCACCTTCAACGATAAAAAAGAAAGTTGTGCTGTAATCGTTACGTCTGAAAATATAATCGCCGGGCTCACTCAGCAATATGTTGCTTTCGAGTACCAGTTCGCGTAGCTGCAGTGTGCTGAGCATCGCCAGTAAAGGTACGTTTTTCTGTATTTTTACCAATACATCGTCAACGCCACGGTCATCACAGAAGCTGGAAAATTTCTCGCGTAACAATTCGTTGTCAGCTGACTCTACCGGGTTGCCGAGTATATGCTCAATGACCTCATAACCCTGGTTAATGCCTTGTTTAATCAGTGGATAACCGGCAAGGGCACCAATGATATAAAGCCCAGGCACATTGGATTCATAGCTGGCCGAGAGTAAAGGCAGGGCGCCGGCGTCTGCGGTCGGGAAGGCTACGCCGAAGTTTTCCAATACGGGACGTGACGGTAGCGCACCCAGGCGGGCGATGATTCTGTGGCAGGGAATCCGCTCAATGCCATTAGGGGTGCTGGCGAACAGCGTGATTGGATAATCACCACTGCTATTTCTTTCGATAGACTGTGGCTTTGTTTGCAGCAGCCAATCGATCGCGCCTTTTTGTCTGGCTTCCGTCAAATGGTTAAGGTTGCTGTCTTTAAGGTTGCTAAAATCCTCAGCACGATTAAGTATCATGACCTGATTGCGTCCGGTAAGCGCCAGCGCATTCTCTACACCGGTATCACCACCGCCGACAACCACAATGGTTTCGTTCTGATAGGCATCAGGATCATCCAGGTGATATTGAACCTCGGGGACGTCTCCACCCGGAATTTCAAGTTTGCGCAAGTTTCCCTGAACACCGATTGCCAGAATTACATTATCCGCTGTAAGGCTTTCTCCATTTTCCAGTTTAATCTCAAGATGTTTGGCTGCACGTGAAATGTCTTTTACTTTGGTGTTGTAGCGTATATTGATTTTATAATCCGCTATTATTTTTTCCCAGGTTTCCAGCACGTTTTCGCGCAGCGAGGCGCTAAACGGCAGGGGGCTGCGCAACGGCAAGGCACGAGGCTCAGCCATCACCAGTTTGCGGCGCTGGTAATGACGAATGGTATTTGCCGGTGCAGCTTCGGCTTCCAGCAGCAGGTAATCAGCGGCCTGCTCGGCAGCTCGGGTGGCGGCTGATAAGCCGCTAGGACCCGCGCCGATAATGATAATGTTGTAGTGTTTACGCATTTAACCCGATTATACTTTTATACTGTCATTAAGTGGTGCCCTATACATTATTTTATGATGGCAAAATACTCATCAAGGCTTAAGATCAATTTTAAGGTGAGTTTAGATAAAGCAGTATTGATATCATTATTAAACTGATTGATGTGCGACAAAATAATCATTGATTGCGGGAAAGATCATGGATAAATTCATGCAGGCAGCAATTGAGGAAGCGCGTACGGGTCTGGAAGAGGGCGGCATTCCTATAGGCTCGGTCATCGTATATAAAGGCAGTATTATCGGCCGCGGACATAACCAACGCATCCAGCGTGGCAGCGCTATTCTGCATGGCGAAATGGCTGCTTTTGAAAATGCAGGTCGTCAGCCCGCAAGCGTTTATAAAGATTCTGTGCTTTATACTACATTGTCACCATGTGCAATGTGCACCGGTGCAATTTTGCTTTACGGAATACCTAAAGTTGTCATCGGTGAAAATATGACATTTATGGGCGAAGAGGTTTTGCTGAAGTCCAGAGGCGTAGAGGTCGTCGTTGTTCAGGATGAAGCCTGTATAAGATTGATGCGTAATTTTATTGCCAATAAACCTCAGCTTTGGAATGAAGATATTGGGGTGATTTAGGATATTTTGGATGTTCAGTTATTTACAACGGGAGTGTAAATGAATCGGATCTATGAATGGTTAAATCTGCGGCGATTTGGATTTGTCGTCATTTTTGCAGTGTTATTTATTTCTATCGTTCTGTCTGATCCTGACTATTTCTGGCACCTGAGTGCCGGCCAGTATATTTGGGAACATAAAGCACTGCCATCTGCTGATATGTTTTCTTACACTTTTGCGGGTAAGCCATGGGTGCTGCATGAGTGGCTGTTTGAAATCATACTGTTCGGCGTATATAGCCTATGCGGTGGTGTTGGTGTCAAGCTGTTTACGGCCACATTTGCCACGGCTACGGTCTATATCGCTTACTGTATTGCAAAACGTTTATTAGGAAAGCCTTACTGGGCTTTTTTTCTTGCGCTTATCCTCTTTTATCAAATGGTGCCAAATGTGTCGCCGCGCCCGCAGTTATTCACATTTCTGATGTTTGCGATTTATTTGCGAATTCTGGTGGATTTCAAATACTTCACCGAGATGCACAAGCTATGGCTACTACCGGTATTAATGGTGATATGGGTTAATTCGCATGGTGGCTATGTTGCGGGATTAGTGCTGCTACTGTTGTTTGTTGCTTGTGAATGGCTAACTTTTGTTTTATTGCAGCAAGGAGATGCAATACAGAAGCAGCATTTGAAAAAATTGACCATCATTGCCACGGTTACAATTGCTGCAACCTTGCTGAATCCTTATTTTACAGACCATTGGATTTATCCGTTTACCGTGATGAATATGGATGTTTCGCAGAATCTTATTACAGAGTGGCGTAGCCCCGACTTCCATAGTTTCCGCTGGAAGTCTTATTTGCTATTGGTTTTTGCCGTATTCACAGCCGCGATATACAGCAATAAGCGTCCTGACTTTACAGAGATTGTCTTGTCTGTGTTCTTTATTTCATCGGCATTTATTTCTGTACGCCATGCACCTATTTCAGTATTGGGAATCCTGTTTTTTGCTTCGGTAACGCTTGCGCATGTGCCATTTTCTACAATATTTTCATGTTTAAAGTTGGATCAGATGGCGTTGCATTATCGTCAACTTGTTGGCAAGGATAAGGGCAAGGATATAGGTAAAAAAGAATATCTGTTTAATTGGGTAATCCTGCTTATAACTCTGACAGGCTGCTTGCTTTACTACCCAGTATTTCACGCAAAAGATGAAGATAAGATCAATAAAACCGTACCGGTTAAAGCCGTTAAATTTATTATTGATGCGGAAATTAAAGGCCGTGTCTTCAGCGTATACCATTACGGCGGTTACCTGATTAACCAGTTTTATCCTGAGCAGCTGGTGTTTATAGATGGCCGTGCAGATTTGTATGGAGATAAATTTATACAGGAGTATTTAGAGCTTATAGAGGCTAGAGCAGGGTGGAAGGAAAAGCTGGAGAAACATCAGATTGATTTTGCAATTATTGCCCGAAAATCTGCATTAGTAGAACTTTTGCAGACTAAGGCTGATTTCAAGCTCATCTATGAAGATGAAGTGAACGCTGTGCTGATTAAAAACGATGCCAGATATGCGGCGATTATTTCAAAATATGCCAAATAAGGATGCACCTAAACTGCAGTAAAACTATAACGGAGTTTTACTGCAGTGATATTGCCTCTTTACGCAGCAACAGTTCGAAATCTTTAGCCGGTACAGGCTTGCTAAACAGGTAGCCTTGAATCTGGTCGCAATGATTCTGGCGTAAAAATTCCAGCTGCTGAGTAGTTTCAACGCCTTCAGCAATGGTTTTAAAACTGAGCCCTTTGGCCATGCCGATAATGGCAATAATAATTGCCGCATCTTCCGGGTAGAGTTCCATGTCGCGTATGAATGACTGGTCTATTTTAAGTTTGTCGATTTTGAATCGTTTTAAATAAGTCAGTGACGAATAGCCGGTACCAAAGTCATCAATTGAAAGCTTGACCCCAAGCGCGCTTAGCTGATCCAGTACTCGGATAGTGCGCTCGGAGTCTTCCATTGCGACACTTTCTGTCATTTCGAGCTCGAGCATGGCCGGATCAATTTTTGTTTCGCGTAATGCATTGAAAATAGACTCGTATAGCGAATCTTGGCGAAACTGTACGATAGAAAGGTTAACGGCAACAGGCACGATAGCTAGCCCTGCAGCCTGCCATTCAGCCAGTTGCTGTAAAGCTCTGTTTAGAACCCAGCTGCCAATTTCGTTAATAAGACTGCTTTCTTCTGCGATCGGTATAAAGCTTGACGGCATGACCAAACCTCTCTTTGGGTGCTGCCAACGTATCAGTGCTTCTGTACCAATGATTTTTGAACTGGTAGCATCCACTTGGGGTTGGTAATAGAGTTCGAACTCATTCCGCTCTAATGCTTGCCTGAGTTCATTTTCTATTTGTAGCACTTTGTAGGCCTGCTCATGCATCTGTTGCGTGAAAAACTGAAAATTATTGCGTCCAGCCTGTTTTGCACGATAAAGTGCTGCGTCAGCGGATTGTGCTAGCTGTTCAAAGTTATCACCATCCTGCGGAAACTCGGCAATGCCAATGCTGGAGGTCATAATGATGCGCTGCTCTGCAAACATGAATGGTTTTGAAACAATATCCAGTAATTTTTTTGCTACATGGGCAGCGCCTTCAGCATCGGTTTCCGGCAGCAGTATGATAAATTCATCACCACCTTGCCGGCTAAGCGTGTCTTCAGGGCGCAAGCTGTTCAGTAAACGTTTTGCTAGTTCTTTAAGCAGGGCATCACCAACACTTGGACCTAATGATTCATTTACAATTTTAAAGCGATCCAGATCAAGGTAAATCAGTGCCATGGCCGTTTTACTGCGTTTTGCTGCTGCTAATGCCAGCTTTGACCGGTCACGAAGTAAATTGCGGTTTGGCAGTTGTGTTAATGGATCAAAGTTGCTTAAGAACTCAATACGCTGCTCTGCCAACTTGTGTTCAGAAAGGTCACTGATGATACCTATGTGCTGAGTGATTTTTCCATCTTGATCCCTCACTGTGCTGATTGAGAGCCGCTCTGAGAAAAACTCTCCGTCTTTGCGTCGATTAAGCACTTCGCCTTGCCAGTATCCTTTATCAACAATCTGTTGCCACATGTCTTTGTAAAAGGCTTTGTTGGTTGTGCCCGATGCCAATATGCTCGGGTTTTTACCAATCACTTCTTCTGCGCTATAGCCGGTAATTTTAGTAAAGGCTTTGTTTACAGTCAGGATTTTATTATTGGCATCAGTGGTGATAATGCCGTCACGGCTGAATTCAAAAACCTGCGCATTCACACGTAAACGCTCTTCCACGATCTTGTCGTGTGTAATATCCAGCCATGCGCCCACCACCTCTACCGGGTTACCTGAATTGTCTCGAATAAGCATAAGCTGGTCATCAATCCAGATTACGTTGCCATTGGCATGCAAAAAACGATACTGGTGGCTTAGCGAGCCTTTTTCAAACAGAATATGTTGAGCTTGTAACGCTGCGGCTCTATCTTCCGGGTGCACATGGTTAATCCAGAATTGCGGGTTATGCCAATCACTATTCGCATAACCCGTTAATTTTTGTACGTTGCTGCCAATAAAATCAATGATAAAATTGTCATTATTCGGTTGAATTCTTAATGAATAAATAATTGCCGGGTTTACATTCAGGATGTGATTGATGCGATCATAGGCATTTTTAAGATCCTGCGTCAGCGCCAGTCTTTGCGCTTCGTGATCGAAGTTATCCAGAGCAAAACTGACATCAGTGGTCATTTCCCTCAGTAAGTTAGTCGCTTCTTCATTAAAGCCTTGAGGCGAAGTGTGATAAACATTGAGCACCGCAAATGGCTTGCCATTGCGCTGGATCGGAAAGGCGGCTGCGGACTTCCAGCCAAAGCCGGCGGCACGTTCATGCCAAGGTTTGGTGATAAGGTTCGTCAGATAGTCATTGATGATAATCACTCGATTATCACTTAGTGCCATATCTGTCATGTCTTGTTCATCAGCTACGTTTTCCATAGCCGAGAGCGATAAATCATTAATGAAGTCGGTACCGCTGCCGTATGCGGCAACTGGCATTATTTGAGACGTGTTTGTATCCAACTGGCCTATCCAGGCCATTTTCATACCGCCAAAATCAACAGCGCATTCGCATACCAGTGGAAATAAATCAGCTTTATTATCCATGCGAACAATGGCTTGATTGATCTGGCTTAGTGCCTGATACAGCCTGGTGAGCTGTTTAATGCGTTCTTCATTTTTCTTTCTGTCTGTTAAATCGTGCACATTCAGGAAATAAGTATCACTTTCAAGCCTTTGGCAACTGACGTCTACCTGAAAAGCTTCACCATTACTACGGAGAAATACACACTCTTCTTGTAAGGTTTTTCCCGCTATTATTTTTTTTACGTTAGACACTAAGCGCGTGAGCTCATGTGCCGGCAAAATGTCTTGCATATGCATATTAAGAAGTGCGTCGCGTTCATACCCGAGCATCTTTAACGCAGCGTTATTAGCATCCAGAAAAGCATGATTGCAATTCAGTATTAAAACACCATCACCTGCCTGATCGAATAGTTTTTGGTAGCGAGCATCGGCACTTTGACGACTCCTCATCAGAAACCAGGTCAATAACGCTAAAAGCAGAGTAAGTGCGATGCCTGTCAACGCGACAAATATTGATTTATCGGTAGATAAAATACGTGCTTTAAAAGCTGGAGTAGTCGTTGATAAAATTGTCCAGCGCTTCCCGGCTATCTCTAGAACACGGATTGTCTGCAAGCTGCCTTCGATGAGCCTTTGTTCATGTGATATTTTGTTGGTGTGATATATAGACTGGTCTGATAATTTGTCGCCGTCCAGAATCTCGATATCGATATCCGGGTCAATTTCGCCGCTTAAGCCTGCCATGAGGTCATTCAGGCGAAATGGCACATCTACCCAGCCAGTGATGGATTCACGTCTCTGATTTATAGTATTGAGCGGGGAATTTTTTTTGTAGATGGGCAGGTACATGACAAAAGCATATATTTTTTTTTTGCCTGCATCTTGCACCAAGGTGAAACTCGAGGTAATCCTGACCTCGTTATCATCCCTTGAGCGTGCCATTGCCTCACGTGCAGGACTTGCAGTTGTCGTATCAAAACCTAATGCTTTGGAATTATCTTTGTCGGATGGTTCGATGGCGACGATAGGGGTATAAATATCGCGGTTGCCTTCAGGGTGGATTTTGTAATTAAGTAAACCCTGTTTACGTTTTTTAGCGATATGCTGTTCTTTTTCAGCATGTTGGACTAACTCTACCAAGGCCACGCCTTTTATTCCGGTAAGCGTGTTAAGCCTTAGCGATTGAATGTAAGTATGAAACTCAGCGTTAGTCACATTGTCGGAGCCATCAATATGCCCCTTGACGCCGCGCATCAGCACTTGAAATGCATTCAAGCGGCTGAGGATGTTGCTGGCTGTGACGTCTGCTGAATACTCCAGTGTGGCGCGCAGCTTTTTACTGTCATCTTGCTTTGCATCAAGCCATAGGCTGTAGGTAATGACTGCTCCAGTGAGCAAGACCAGCCCAGACAACAGCCAAGGCGCTAGCCTCATGCTGATTAATCCGGCAACATGTTTTTTTAGTGGCGGTAACAGGTTCATCTGATATCCGTTTTATTATTATTGCTATTATTGGAGACAGAGTTTACACCTAATTAAATTTAAGTAGGGATTAAATCTCCTTATTTAAAGTTAAAAGTAGCGATATTTTTTAAAATACATGTTAAGTATCAGTGAGATAGGTTATCGGTTGACCAAGGACGGCCATGCGTTTGTGCATGTGCATGCTTCACTACAATTACTCTGCAAGTGGATGTTAGCTAAGATTATTGTGCATAATGATCTTGGCTATGTTGTTTGATCGCTGAATAATAATAGCTTTAAAGCAATGAAAGGCACTCTATGAAAAAGAACTTTGCTGTCGTGATTGCGGCCTTGTTGGTGGCACTTGTTCTATGGGGCTTGTTTTTTGAGAATAGCTCAACAACTATTGTAATCAATGGGCAGGAAGTTCAAGGCCCGCTGAAGGGCATGATGGGGGCGGGCGGTCTGGTCGTGGCTTCAATTGCCTTAGTCAGCCTGGCGATACTGTTGGCATTAGCTTTTGCCGGTACCGGTATTATTATCTTAGGCTGCTTTATTGTGGCGATAGGAATGTTTGCTGCCTTTGTCTTTCCATTTTTGTTTCCGATACTGGTTCCATTAGCTTTGATATGGGCTTTTATCGCGCTGAACCGCAAGAAATAGTTAGCTGCGTATCAATACTTATTGCGCTGTCTGCTGACGTTTATACTCATCGCGCTTCATTGCCAGGTATTCATTAAGCTCAAGCTCATGCAGTTGACGCGGATATTCTTCGGTAGCGCGATACCAGGCTCGCAGTCTTTGTTCCAATTGCTGATTGGCTGGTGTATTCAACTCAGAAAGGTAAGCGTCAATAGCCAGGTAATAGCGCATAGTGTTTCTCTCAACCACGCCTCTAACACCTTTAATATAGCTGGGGCTGCCATTAGCTAGCTTGCCTGTTATGGTAAAGCCTACTTTGTCGCTGCCTGCTGTTGACAGGTAAGCTTGCATGGCGAGACGGCCAGCCAAGCCAAAGGCATAAGCATAGGTGAAATGGAGAAAGGTGCGTCCGCCATTGATGGGCGTAGCTTCAACCCAGATACGATAATCGCGGGTATTCAAAGGGCCGTTTTCTGCGTTAAGTTCCAGTGCAAAATAATCTGGCGTCGTAATGATCTCTTGATAATTGAAATCTACACGGTAAACATCAGACAATGGCTGCGCATCTTTCTTACCAAGGTTGACTGTAAGAATAGTATCGTTTTTGTTTTCATTAGCATGGCAGTACTTGATATTGATATGCAGTATTAATACATCACACCAATGCTCCGGGTTGTTGAGTGCTTGATTGACTTTTGCAAACGGGTAATCAACCACGGCATAAATTTCACCTTTCAGGTCGTGTGAAGACTCCATCGAGTTGAGGTAAAGCGCACGTTTAAACTGATTGTTGTTCAGTTGTTTGGTGAGTTCTGCGTATTTTGCACGTAGCGGTATATTGGGTGCAGGCTTCTCCGCGCTATAGGCATTGGCGCAGCAAATACTGAAAATCAGCATTAATGTCGTTGTTAACTGTATGCGTTTTAATACTGATTTCAAAATATACACCCGTGAATGTTAAAATTTACAATAAACGTGCCCATAAGCGTGCAGCCCTTTCTTTAATACGCGTGCTGATCGAGCGGCTTCTCCATACCTCCAGAGTTACGGCTTTGGACGATTCCAGGTCTTTTTCGAACAACACCTGCATTTTTGCACCGAAGTCTTGTCCCAGCATCACGGCGTTAATTTCCTGATTGTTAACGAAGCTGCGCCAGTCAAGGTTGGTGGAGCCTATGGTCGACCACACCCCGTCTATGAGCGCAGTTTTTGCATGCAGCAATGCATGCTGCCGCTCGTAAATTTTCACGCCCGCACTCAGCAGCTCATCATAAAAAGAACGTGATGCGTAATAGACTAGTGCAGAGTCTGTTTTTCCAGGTAACAGCAGCCGGACGTCCACTCCACGCTGACTGGCTTCTTTTAATGAAGCAAGTAATTGAGGGTCTGGCACAAAGTAGGCATTTGTCAGATAAACCTGAGTTTCTGCGCTGTTGATCGCTGAGAGCAGGGTGGAATATATCTGGCTGAAGGGTTCTTCCGGTGAGCTGCCTATGGCACGTACAATTTCATTGCCTTGACTGCGGATTTCCGGTGTGTAATTTTTAGGCGGCAGTGGCGCACCTTGTTGCTGATCCCATGTTTCTATGAATAATTTCTGGAACTCTTTAACCACAGGCCCGGCCATGCGCATGTGCGTATCGCGCCATGGTACTTTGCCGTCAGCAGATTTGGATTTGCGGAATGATCCGCTACCAGGAGAGCCGCTGGAGTAAACGCTGCTGATATTAATGCCACCCACAAAGGCAACTTCACCATCAACGATCAATAATTTGCGGTGATCACGCTGGCTTACTTGCCAGCTTTTACGGGCATAAAGTGGGTTAATCGGGTTGAATTCCAGTACATAGCCGCCATTTTCTATTAAAGGCATGAAGAACTCCTTAGGAGTATTCATGGATCCCACGCTGTCATAAATCAGGTTAACCTGAACACCGCTGCGTTGCTTTTTGACTAACAACTCGATAAAGCGCTGTCCGACTTCATCATCCTCGATGATAAAAGTTTCCATATTGATATGGTCTTTTGCGGCTTCTATCGCTGCAAACATTGAATTGTAAGTAGTCGGGCCGTCTATCAGTAACTCCACATGATTACCCACAACTAAAGGACTGCCGACAATTTCCGCTTCTAATGCAAGATGTTTGTCGAAAATATTGGTATCGTCACCATTCTTTTTAAGCTTGGCGAGAATAGCTTTGCTTTGCTGTGGCGATAATGCACCGCGAGCGCCTTCCAACTGCACTGGTCTATCCGAGTGCATCGCCATATCTGGCACCATAGTCGGTATTGAACTGCAGCCTGAGATAAGCACCAAGGTAAATATCACTGTTAATTGTCGGATATTGAAATATCCAATTCTATTAATCACTATCAGCACCTTTAGCGGAGAGCCACTTTTGACCTATTAATTATGATCAATAGGAGAGAAGCAGCATGAAAACTTGTGACAGCAGCTATCGATTAACAGCACTCTAAATTGTTAACGAATATAACTGCATGAATTACATCTTTTTAAGTAACACATAGGCTATCTGGCATATGAAATATATCGCACATATGTCGCATTATTTGAACTATATAAGTAAGTAACTGTTTTGTATGTGTGTTACCGAACAGACGATAGTGCTTTTTATAAAATAAAATGAATTTGCTGGTAGTTATGAACACATTAAAGCTATGAGCCTTGACTGCTGAATAGTAGTCGATCTGGAGGTAGAGAATGCAGAAAATCCGTTATTTATTTATTGCGCTAGGCATGTTGCTTAGCTCAGTAAGCACCGCAGGCGTTAATGTCGGAATTGGCATTGGCCTGCCTCAAGTCAACATCGGCATTAATTTTCCGGTATATCCTGATCTTGTAGTGGTACCTGGTTACCCAGTGTATTACGCGCCAAAACAGCAGGCAAACTTATTCTTCTATGATGGCCTTTACTGGGTATATCAGGATGATTACTGGTATGCCAGTTCATGGTACAACGGACCTTGGTCGATTGTAGAGCCAGAGTATGTTCCAGTATTCATTTTGCGTGTTCCAGTGCGCTATTACCGTCATCCACCTGCCTACTTTGCAGGTTGGCGCTATGATTCAGCGCCACGTTGGGGTGAGCATTGGGGGCACGGCTGGAATCAGCGCAGAAGCGGCTGGGATAGATGGGATCGCCATTCAGCGCCACAACCCGCACCGCCGCCGACTTACCAAAGAAAATATTCCGGTGACCGTTATCCTCAGAAAATAGAGCAGCAACGTGATCTTCATCAGAACAACTATCGTTATCAACCGCGCGATCCTGTAGTCAAGCGGCACTACGAAGAACAAGTCGAGCCGAGAGGATCGTATCAGCAAGAGCAGCAGCGTATGCGCGATGATCCAGACAATAGAAGCCGAGAACATCAACGTTCAGGAGCGCCTGATCGCGATTACGATACATCACCACGTTCTGGGGAGCAGCAGAGGCGGGATAGAGATGCTCAACAGTCGCCACCAGGTTCCGCGCAGCAATCACGTCCGGAAGATCAGGATCAAAGGCGTCAACAACCTGAATTAGAGCCACGTGGGCAGCAGGGCACATCAATGCCCGATAGACGAGATGGTAACCCAGGTAGAGATCAGACAGACGAGATGCGCGCGCAGCCTCAACAGAGTAATGGTGACAAAATGCAGAGGTCAGATCGGCCTGCATCGCAGCAAGGTCGTCCAGAATATCAGGATAGACAGGAGCAACAGCAGCGATCACCGCAGCCGCAGGGACGCAATGTTGACATTGAGTCTGGTCGCAAACAGATACAAGAGAGGGGCAGTAGTCGCCGTGACTAATGAATTGTATTTTATTGGCATGATGCAGCAAGCCTAATCTGATAAATTTTTATCAGATTTAATAACCAATTTAATAACCAAGCATTCACTTTTAGGAGATTTAACATGAAACTTTTTTTACTCGCACTTGCAGTTGCGGCAGTAAGCACCTCGGCAGTCGCTGCTGATGTAGGTGTCTCAGTAAGCATAGGCCAGCCTGGATATTATGGCCGCCTAGACATTGGCAACGCTTACCCTCAGCCACAGGTTATTTATGCGCAGCCTAGAATCATCATGCAAAGCCCGCAAATACATGAACCTGTTTATATGCGTGTGCCGCCAGGCCATCGCAAAAACTGGAAAAAACATTGTCGTCAATACAACGCCTGTGGCGAACGTGTTTATTTTGTACAGGATAACTGGTATCAGCGTGATTACGCGCCACGTTACCAAGAACAGCATCGCGGTGGACATGATGGCCGTAATCAACACGGCGGCAACGACCGCAGGGACGACCATAGGGGCGGCAATGATAACCGAGGCGACCATCGTGGCGATAAAGGTAATGACCACGGCAAAGGAAATCACTAAGTAACATTCATTTCAATGTATCAGTTTTCGTTTACCGGAACATACATTGAAAACTTTTACTGTAAATAATGATGAACTCTCTGTTCGTTACAGTACAGAGAGTTTTTTTAATAGGTTCATTATGTATACACCGTTGTGTGTATGCATAGTTAGCCGGCAATTCAATCGTATTACCTGAGTTTTCTGATAATTTTTAATTGATATGGAGATAGCACTATGAAATACACTAAACACATCCCTAAGCTAATTCTGGCTGGCGTTCTGATGGCAACATTAGGCTGTGCCGCAAACAGCCAGAAAGACACCTCAACAACTTCTAATCGCGAAAAAGCCGCTGATTACATTGATGATGCCGTGATTACAACAAAAGTGAAAGCGGCGATTCTTAAAGAGCCTATGTTGAAGTCTTATGAAGTGAATGTTGAAACCTACAAAGGCGTAGTGCAGCTAAGTGGCTTTGTAGGCACACAAGCAGAAGTAATTAAAGCCGCTGGACTTGCAAGCAGTGTAAAAGGCGTAGTTTCAGTTAAGAATGACTTACGCGTTAAAGCCAATTAGTTAGCAAGATAACTTTAATAAGGAGAGCATTATGTTAGAAACTATCGTAGTTATATTACTTGTTCTCTGGCTTGCTGGCTTGGTTTCGGCTTACACCATGGGTGGGCTGATTCACATTCTGCTGGTGGTCGCTATCGTAGTGATACTGTTGCGTGTGATTCAAGGCCGCCGCCTGTAATTGGTAGCGATTTAAGCCAGATTTATTTTCTGGCTTAAATCCCGCGCCTTGCCAGCCGGTTAAGTGTGTTTAAGAGGAGAAGTTATTATGAATTCAATAAAAATGTTTGCAATAGTATTGATGGTAGCTGGTGCTTTGGGTTTGGCATATGGTGGATTTACATACACCAAGGAGACGCATCAAGCCAAGATCGGTCCAATAGAACTTTCTGTTGCCGATAAAGAAACAGTCAATATCCCGATCTGGATCAGCATAGCTGCACTGGCGGCAGGTGCAATGCTTTTGATTACCCGTAAATAGTATTAAGAGTTTTACGAAAATATCACAAATACATTGTGATAAATAATGGAGAAAAACATGGAAATATTATCTGACAAATTCAATAAAGATGAATTAATCAAAGAGTTTCACGATGTGGTTTCAGATGCAGATGCATTGCTGAAATCAACCGCTAATATCGGTGGTGAAAAAATGGCAGAAGTGCGTTTTAAAGCGGAGCAATCTCTTGGCGTTGCAAAAGCCAGGCTGGCAGCGGTGCAGGCAGATGTGTATTTAAGGGCAAAAGCTGCAGCAAAAGTAACAGATCATTATGTACATGATAATCCATGGCGCTCTATTGGAATTGCTGCCGGCATCGGTTTTGTTGTTGGCATGCTAACTGGCCGTCGTTAATTTTATCGGTTTGATCCAGCATTAATCAGCAGCGAGTTAGCTTGTGATTAATTTGTGCCAGATCAATTAGTATTAATATCGTAAACAACCAATTGATTAGCATGCTGATCAATTGATAAAAATGAAGTGGCAGTCTTCTTTTAGTTAACGATGCCATGAAGCGCAGGCAGCAGACGATCCATCTCATCTTTAACTACCTGGTAGCATTCACAGCTTTTTGCTTCCAGCCCCTTTCGATCCAGCACTTTGATATTGCCACGGCTATAGCTAATCAAGCCCATATTTTGCAAAGAGCCAGCGGCTTCAGTCACACTTTCGCGCCGCACGCCCAGCATATTGGCAATTAGTTCCTGAGTCATGATCAAATCATTGCTGGCTAAACGGTCAATGCTTAACAGTAGCCAGCGGCACAACTGCTGTTGTAAGGAATGATGGCGATTGCATACCGCAGTTTGCGACATCTGTGTGATAAGCGCCTGCGTATAGCGCAGTAGCAGGCGCTGTAACGGCCCGCCAAAGGCAACTTCGTTCTTTAAGAGTTGTGCTTTCATGCGGTAACCGTAGCCGGCACTTTGTACAACAGCCTGGCTAGGGGTAGTGTCACCGCCTAGTAGAATTTGAACACCGAACATGCCTTCATTGCCGACTAAAGCAATTTCGGCTGATGTGCCGTTTTCCATGGCATAAAGTAAAGATACGATAGACGTCGTTGGAAAGTACACATGACTTAAGCGATCACCGGATTCGCACAGAACTTTACCAAGCGGCATTTCTATCAGCTCAAGATTAGGATACAGCCGGTCATAATCAACTTTAAGTAACGCATCAAGTAAATGGTTTAGGTGAGGATTTTGCGTTTTTTCCATTAGAGGTTAGCCGATCTATACAAAGGTAAGTTTTTTGAGGCGATAAACGCTTGAATCACAAGTCACATATTACACATTATTCCAGTGATTGAATAATGAATTTTTAATGCTACAAGTGCTATTTGTATGGTCTGCAGCTTAAGGTTGGCTGCAAAAAGTGCAGCATAATGAAGCCAAAAACACAAGGGTTTGGCTTAACTTGATAGATACAGATATTTACCATTTGCCCTATTTTCAGAAAAACGTAATCAGTCAATAACTCTCTGCATCCGGCTTGGCACGCATCATTCGAGCAAATATAAAAATAAATACACGCTATGTTAGGTAACGTACAGTGACAGGTGAATGATGTGCGTATTATCCAAAAAAGTTAATGTTTGTATGAAACATGAATGTTAAAAAGTAATTTCAACTAAAAAGTTAGGGTAAAAATAAATGAGAGTAAACATCATAAAGACGGCAGTTGCAGCAACATTGGCTTTAGTCAGCCTGTCCTCATCTGCAGAAGACATGTACCGTGGTTCATGGTACGTTTTGCCAGGTGTAAGCATGATTGACACGGATGATGATCTGGAAGCAGAGCATGGTCGTGGCGCTTTTCTTAAATTTGGTAAAGAAATTTCTCAAAACTGGGATCTTCAAGGCGGCATCGGTTATAACAATGCTAGTGAAGATACCGGCATCCCTGGCATTGGTGGACATTACAAACAAACCACATTAGGTTTGGATGCTTTATACATGTTTAGCCGTGACAAGTTCCGTCCATTCTTGCTTGCAGGTTTAGGCGTTGCAAGAAACAATGTTGACTATAACAGCAACACCGGTTTAGAAGTGAATGCTAAAAAGACTTCATATATGGCCAATGTAGGTATTGGTGCTCAATACTTATTTAATGATTCTTTCGGCTTACAAGCTGATTTGCGTCATCAAATTAGCCGTGCACAAACGACTACTGATCATGGTGTTATCGAAAAAGACACACAAACAATCGGTAACAACATCTTGAGTATCGGCGGTATCTTCCGCTTCGGTGCACCAGCTCCGATGCCAGTTATTGCTCAAGAACCTGAGCGCGTTGCAGAGGCTGCCCCAGCACCTGCTCCAGAGCCAGTTCCAGCACCTGTTGCTGCTGAACCATGCAAACCAACATTTGAAACTGTAACACTTTCAGTTGAAAAACTATTTGCTTTCAATGACCCTAACATGCCAGCTGGTGCTAAACCAGTTTTGGATGATATTGCGCAGAAATTGAAAGCAAATCCAGAATTTAAACTGGTAATGATTACAGGCCATACAGATCGCATCGGTAGTGCTGAGTACAATCAAAAACTATCAGAAAAACGTGCGACAGACGTGAAAGATTACCTGGTTTCTCAAGGTGTTGACGCGAGTCGTTTACAAGTTGTAGGTAAAGGTGAATCAGAGCCTGTAGCTGCTTGTGATGGTGTTAAAAGCAGAAAAGCGTTGATAGAATGCCTGCAACCTAACCGCAGAGTTGTGATTTCAGATCAAGAGCAACATGAAGTTAAAGGTGTAACTTGTAATTAAGTAATACGTTAATTACATAACACCAAGCCCTGCTTGCAGCTGCAAGCAGGGCTTTTTTTGTCCGCTCAATGCGTTTATTAACTTAATTATCATTCAGAAATGGTTGCTCATCCAGGTAGATGCAGTTGATTGCCAGTATGCAGCCTATTATTCGTCACAGAACACATGGATATATGCTTGAACGAACACAGTAATAGACAAGCATTGATAATAATATTCACATTATGTACGGTAACGCACGGTGAATCATCTGGCTTGGGCTTAATATAGCTTAACCGGCAAGTATCGCTAGCCGAATTATTTTTAACCGCTAAAGGGATTCATAATGAACAAATACGTATTAATAGCTTTAATGTTGAGTGCAATTGGCTTGGCAGCTTGCGACAAACCAACAGTAGTTAATGTACCTGCACCAGAAGCAATACCAGGCCCACCTGGTGCTACAGGCGCTACAGGAGCCACAGGTGAGCAGGGTAACACCGGTAATCAAGGTAACACCGGCGTTCAAGGCGACACAGGCGTGCAGGGGGATACTGGCAAAACTGGTGATGGTACTACTGTTATTGTCGTGCCAGCGGAAAACTCAACATCAGGTAACTAAAGTCTGAAACATTAGCAAATATGGGCAAATATTTGCTAATGAACTTACCCCATTTCTAAAATCGCCGCCTCTGCTTGCACCTATTCTTTCTTATCGTCAATTGCCCACTATAATTTCAGGTATAAGAAGTGACATATCTGTTAGAACGCGCATTTGATAACCCCATCTGCATCAATCCCCACCAGCTTGATTTTCACATTGTCAATTGCCTTGGCCAACATAGTCAGCTAAGCACCTTCAGTGATGATATTACTGGGTATCTTATAACTGGCTTTACTAACGTTGCACACTGGATACTGCATAAAACCTGATTGGATATAACAGGGGATATGCAGTGATTCACTATACTGAAAGCCTGAAAAACCAGACTTGTGCATGTTACAAAACTGACAAAGAGACCTATAATCGCATGCTGAATAAAGTTAACTTTGAGCTTGCGGCTAAATCCGTCACCAATTAAAACAATGACCATAAAAAAAATAGATATTAATTCACTTATGACTGCCAGCGGTGTGAAATTTGGTACTAGCGGTGTACGCGGTCTGGTAGCAAACATGAGTAATGAAATCTGTTATGCCTACACCACTGCTTTTTTGCAGGAAGTGCTGCGTAAGCACAATGCAGCAAATCAACCTGACACTGTTTTCAAGGTGATATTGGGCCACGATTTACGACCAAGCAGCCCGCATATTGCCAGTATCTGTGCTGCCGCAATCAGAGACGCAGGCGGTCAGGTCGTGTATGCAGGCGCTTTGCCAACACCGGCACTCGCTTATTGCGCGCAGCTACAGAATGCCTCGGCTGTTGTTGTCACAGGCAGCCATATTCCATTTGATAGAAACGGCATTAAATTCTATGGTACGCAGGGAGAAATCTCAAAAGCAGACGAGCTTGCAATTCAGCATGCGGTGATTGATGTTCCTGATGCGCTGATGAGTTACACGTTACCGATACCGGATAGCAGTATAGAAGCGCAGTATATTAAGCGCTATGTAGATTTCTTTGGCAATGTTGATTTTAAAGGGTTGCGTATTGCAATCTATGAGCATTCCGGCGTAGCAAGAGACTTGTTACGCAAGCTATTGGAAACGCTGGGTGTTGAAGTGATTACCTTGGGGCGTACCGATGACTTTGTGCCGATTGATACCGAAGCGGTGCGGCCAGAAGATATCGTTCAGGCGTCTAATTGGGCCAAAGAATACGATTTTGATGCAATATTCTCTACCGATGGCGATGCCGACAGGCCGTTGATCGGTGATGAAAAAGGCCAGTGGCTGCGCGGTGATATCGTAGGCATACTCTGTGCCAAATATCTGGCTGCGAGCGTGGTGGTCACGCCCGTCAGCAGCAACTCCCTCACAGAAAAATCTGCCTGGTTCAGTCAGGTGATACGTACCAGAATTGGCTCACCCTACGTGATTGCGGCTATGGAAGAGGCTAGCGGGCACACCGCTGGTTTGGTTGTGGGTTTTGAGGCCAATGGCGGCGTATTGGTCGGCAGCGACAGTGTGCTAGAGGGTAAGAAATTAGATGCGCTTGCAACGCGCGATGCAGTGCTGCCGATGCTGGCAACACTGGCTATGGCACAGCAACAAAACTGTAAATTATCAGACTTGCTGGCAGGCTTGCCGAGCCGATATACCTTCAGCGATCGTTTGCAAAACTTCCCGAATCAACTGAGTGCTCAATTATTGGCATTGCTTCAAAAAGATGTCCAGCAAGCGCAGCGCATCATGGCGCCCCTTGCAGGTGGCATAGTTGCATCCGATGTGACAGATGGACTCAGGGTTAGCTTTAGTAATGGAGATATCGTGCATTTGCGGGCTTCTGGCAATGCGCCTGAATTGCGTTGTTACGCCGAGGCTGACACACATGAAAATGCAAAACTATTGTGCGACACTTGTTTGGTGCGTGTGGCAGCAATGAGTGGCTTGTAGCCTGAACTGTAAAGCAATGCTCGCTCTGTTGATTCAAAAAGCAGAAGAGGGAAGTGAAGTTTTTGATTTGCCGATCAAAGTATTGATGCAGCTTTGCAGTTGCTAAGCTGCATTACACAGCGCCGATAGCATACTAACACATGTTTTATGGCGTCCCCACGGGGATTCGAACCCCGGTCGCCTCCGTGAAAGGGAGGTGTCCTAGGCCTCTAGACGATGGGGACCTTGAACGTTTCTTTTAAACCGTACTAATTTGTCGCAATCAGCAGCGCCAGTGATGCTGCCCTGTCTTCAAATTAAGTGCGCGCATTATAGCAAACTATTTTCAATATAAAAGCCTTCATAGCCTTAAATACACTGATTTTTTATAATATCTTTATATCGAGGTAAAAATGTTTAATTTGTTGATTGTTGGTTTACTGCTACTGAATCTGCAACAAAGCGTTGTATGAAATCATTAATGCATTATGTAACCCACCGTACAGACAGGCTTAAGTGAAATCGTTATATTAAGATTGTCCTCAAAAAGAGTCTTAAAAGCATTTACTGTAATGCTGGGGTTTTATAAAGAATAATGAAAGTGAGATATGACAATGAACAAAACGAATAAGTACGTAGCCGGTTTTATTGCGATGGTGATTTTAGTTGGTGTCAGTGGCTGTAGCAGCATGTCAGCACGTGACAAGAGCACTGCAATTGGCGCAGGTGTTGGCGCTGCAGCTGGTGCAGTTGTTACCGGTGGCAGCACTCTAGGAACATTGGGTGGAGCAGCTGTTGGCGGTGTGATTGGTAATCAGATTGGCAAAGATAAATAGCAGCTTTAATTACTATTTAAAAAAACGCATGCATCCCATGCGTTTTTTTATAGCCAAAATATGCTAAAAATAAAAGGTCTAAAACGCTTCACCTCTATCTAGAATATATTGATCACAGCTGCTTAAAGCTTAATGGCTGGCTTTTTTAGACGCATTTAACAGCACTAAAAGCTGATCTAATGTTCCAGGTTTGGCAAACAAGTATCCTTGGCCATAATTACACTTGTATTCTGTCAGCAAGCTTTTTTGACTTGCGTTTTCGATACCTTCAGCAATCACCTGAATATCAAGTTTTTGCGCCATATGAATAATTGCCTCGCAAAGCACCGCATCATAATTATCAGATGCAAGATTCTGAATAAATGATTTATCAATTTTTACATAGTTAATATCAAATTTCTTCAGGTATGCAAGTGCTGAATAGCCAGTGCCAAAGTCATCAATAGATAGTTCAATTCCAGCTTCTTGCAAGGTGGAGAGGGTGCTTAACACGTTGCTGGATGCTTCTAAAAGTAGTCCTTCAGTAATTTCCAGTGAAATGCAGTTGCCCGGTATGCCTAATTCTCTAATGCTTTTGAGCCAATCAAGCAGGATCTCCGGATGATGAAACTGGTTAGGGGAAATATTGATACTGAGCTGGAAGTCGGAACTCAAGGCATTACGAATAGTAGATAAATCTTTTAACGCCTGATAGAAAACCAATTGCCCTAATGCACCAATCAACCCTGTTTCTTCTGCAATCGGAATAAATTCAGCCGGGCTGATTAAGCCTTTTGTAGGGTGATTCCATCTGATCAGCGCTTCTGCTTTGGTAATGCTTGCGTCTTTCAGGTTGATGATTGGCTGGTAATAGACGATGAACTGCTCTTTATTCATTGCACTTCTTAAATCATTAGCGATTGATAGCCGATTTGATGAAATGGCCTGAATTGATTGCGTAAAGAATTGATGGCGATTGCGACCAAGTTTCTTTGCCTGATACATCGCCTGGTCGGCATAGATGAGTAACTCCTCAGCGCTCTGACTATCCTCTGGATACAAAGTAACGCCTATGCTGGCTGAAATAAAAAATATGTTGTTATCGATAGAAAATGGCTTCTCTAGCTCAATCAATATTTTTTGACAGGTTTTTTCCAAGCTATAGATATCTTTCAGTTCAGCCATAATCACCATAAACTCGTCACCGCCAATGCGGGCAGCTGTGTCGGTTGATCTGATACATGAGCTGATGCGGGCAGCCGCTTCTGCCAGTAACTTATCACCTACAGTATGGCCTGATTGATCATTAACATGCTTGAAGTTATCCAAATCGATGTATAGCAGGCCTACCGGCAAGTTTGTTCTATTCGCTCTATCTAGCGCCTGTTCCAAACGGTTATGCAGCAAATGACGATTAGGTAATTTTGTCAAAAAATCGAAATTTGCCTGATACCAGATTTGCTGCTGCGATTCGACGTCTTTTTTCTTGATCGCTTGCTTTAATCGATAAAATCTAATGAAGCCTAATAACAGTATTATGGTTGTCGCGGCAAGTAAACCTGCGATAAATTTACCGCTGTTAGTGTCAGCAACACTCCATTTTTTTATTAAATCCTTGTTTTCCGGCTCAATGACAGATAATGCTTTTTCCAGGATAGAAGCGAGCTCCGGACGATCGCTCCTGACAGCCATTGAAACAGAAGACGTGAAGGGGGTGAGGCCGGATTTCTCAGCAAATTTAAGGCGGTTAAAGGCGATATGGTAATCAACAACCATTTCATTACCAATATAAGCATCAACTCTTCCTGCTCTTAGTTCTTCAAAAGCTTCATCAGCTACATCCACATACACCAGGTTTAATTTAGGGTAGTTTTCATGTATTTTCTTACCTAACGGGCTGCTTTTAAAAATTGCGACGCGTGCACCAGCAAGGTCTTCAAGGGACTGTATGGTTGATTCTGTCTTGACGTGTTTATTGGTATAAATTGCTAAGGGAAAAACCAGATATGGCTGATTTAATAGATTAAAATTTTTATTTGTAAGACTTTTATTACTTACCGCCGATATGATATCGGCATCCTCTGGATCAATATTATCAATGTAATTTGTGATAACAAAATTGACCCTAAGCAGGTCGGCCAGTCGCGTCAGGTAGTCAATCGACAATCCTCGCGGCTCATCACTTTCTAGCTTGAATTCAATGGGCATCCATCCATTTTTGACGGCTACTTTGATATCGGGATTTTTTTCAAGCCATGCTTTTTCATTGGGCGTGAGCCTGTCAGTAAATTGTTGCCTATCCTGAATTTCCTGAGCGCTACTAGTTTGGTCTGGAAAAATAGTTCTAGCGGAGACTTGAGATAGCAGTGCCCAGGATAACAATAAGCAAAAGACAGCTAACTGCATTAGCAATTTAAAAGAAATCGGCCTGTGAAGTAAATCGCTGCTTTGCATTTAATTTTCGCTTAACTAACTGTTTTTAGTTTTATTCATATACACATTGGCTTTAAGTCGATATTAAACGATTGTATTGTCGATATATAGCAATTTATGATTAATCTGATATAACTGTTATCAATTTGAGAAGAAGCATAAAAACAACATTGATTGGAAACTACGCAAATAGTGAATAATGTTATCTGCTGCGCATCCGCGATGGATTCATATGCAGCCAGTAAAAGCTTGGATTCGAGTAGAAAGCTTCAGGACAAAACGGATAAAACATTCAGCGTGAAAAAGGCCATAGAAAATATACCCGAATCTGAGTAGACAGGTTGTATACATTTTTAAATCAGGTGAGGGTGGTTTTTATTCAGGCATGTCGTGCTAAGTGACATGCTGACTTTTACTTGTGAATGTATTGTTGAAATTCAACAATGGCCATTATATGGCGTCCCCACGGGGATTCGAACCCCGGTCGCCTCCGTGAAAGGGAGGTGTCCTAGGCCTCTAGACGATGGGGACCTAAGAATTTACTGCGTTAATTAAGTATTTCTACATAACTAACAAGTCGAGAATTTTACTACAATTTGCCAACAAACCGAAGCGATTTTTAATTTCTTTGGTGGAGGTAAGCGGGATCGAACCGCTGACCTCTTGCATGCCATGCAAGCGCTCTCCCAGCTGAGCTATACCCCCAAACCTACATACTTGCCGCGTTCAAACTATTGCGGTGTCAGCGAGGCGCCATATTAAAGATGGGCGCTGGGCTTGTCAATCACTTTCAATCTATTTCGCTTAAAATCTCAAAAATTAATGTCACGGCCGAAGGCGCCTGTGCGACTTTAATTTCAAGATTAAAGCTTTAGATTAACCGCGAAAATTAGACTGGCTTTCAAACTGCGTTAATTCAACGCGTGGCTGAGGCTGCCATCCTGCTTTACGATGCTCTGCAATCACATTGGTGAAAACACCGCCGCGTACATAAAACTTGGCTGTTACACGCATGAATTTAGGCTGGGTAGCTGCCACCAGATCGTCAAGAATGCGATTGGTGACGGCTTCATGGAAACAGCCCTCATCACGGAATGACCACATATAAAGTTTTAAGCTCTTTAACTCAACGCAAGTCTGGTCTGGAATGTAATCCAGATAGATCACTGCAAAATCAGGCTGGCCTGTTTTTGGACACAGGCAGGTAAATTCAGGGATTTCCATATGAATATGAAAATCACGCGTCGTGTTTGGATTCTCAAAAGTTTCCAATGTTTTGCTTGGCTGCGCGGTAGGCTTGGCGCCTAAAGATTCTTTGCTCATGATAGATATACTGCTTTTTACTTAAAAAACGTTATTATAACGCTTAACAATTCAAACAATAATCTGTAATAGCATTTATACCTTTACTTTGCGTCTAACTCACTTAAAACTGGCCGGATTTAAATCGTTTGTTGATCCAACGACGCTGCATATCCATGGGCAGCGTGTAGGCGTAGTAGGGCCTAACGGCTGCGGCAAATCCAATGTAATGGAATCTGTGCGCTGGGTGCTGGGCGAATCTTCTGCCAAGGAAATGCGTGCAGATGCAATGGACGCAGTAATCTTTAACGGTTCCGGCAATCGCAAGCCGATATCCCGCGCCAGTGTTGAACTGGTATTTGATAACAGCCTGGGCGGTGCTAGTGGCGAATGGTCGCAATACGCCGAGATTTCAGTCAAACGTGTGATTGAACGCGACAAAGGCTCCACTTACTATATTAATAATACCGCTGTGCGCCGCCGTGATGTCGCAGATCTGTTTCTGGGTACGGGTTTGGGCGGCCGCGCTTATGCCATCATCGGCCAAAACACGATCAGCCGTATTGTAGAAGCCAAGCCAGAAGAAATGCGGGTATTTCTGGAAGAAGCCGCCGGCATTACCAAATATAAAGAACGCAGGCGTGAAACCGAGCTGCGTTTACGCGATACGCGTGAAAACCTGACGCGAGTGGAAGACATACTGCGTGAGTTGGATACGCAGATTCTGCGCTTGCAATCTCAAGCCGTAGTTGCAACCGAGTATCATCGCCTGCATGAAGCTTTAAATCTTGCCAAAGGCCAAATCTGGCTGTTAAAGAAGCAGGATGCAAGTACCCATTGGGAAAGAGCAGGGCGCACTGTAGAAAAACTGGTGAATGAGCTGGAAGCGCAAATGGCGAATTTGCGCAGCAGTGAAAGCCTGCTTGAAAGCGTAAAGCAGCAACACATTGATGCCACCGAGGCTGTAAACGCTGCGCAGGCAGGCTATTACGAGGCAAATGCAGCAGTCTCCAACCTTGAAAATCAGGTGAAAAACACAGCAGACGCACGTGAACGCATGCAACAGCAGCTACAGCAATTGTTTAGCCAGCTGGAAAAAAATGCTACGCAGCATGCCAATATTGAAAACAGCTTGCTAGAAACAAATAATCAGCTGTTAACTGCAAATACTGATTTTGCCGCAGCAGAAACAGGTACTCAAGCTGCGCGGGAGTTACTAAGTAACTCTACAGAGCTATACCAGGCTGCACTGGCAGCCTTTAACACCAGCCAAACCAGTTGGCTGAATGCAGAGCAGGGAATGCGTCTGGAACAGGCGAATATCGTGCATATTACACGTACTATTAATGACACAAGCGAACAGTTACATCGACTGCAGCAGAGTTTGTCCGCGCTGCAGATTCCTGCGGACGATGCGTTAGTAGATAAGCAAACACAGCTACTGACACTTGAAGCCGAAATTAAAGCCATCGAAACCCAGCTTGCGGAAACGCAAACTAAAGAGATGGCGATTCAAACTTCTATCAAGCTTGCACGTGAGCAGGTGCATGAGCAGCAGCGCGCACAGCATGTACTGGAAGCTGAGATCAACTCATTATCAAAAATTCAGCAATCTATGCGCGATGCTAACAATGAAGCCGCGCTGGCTGCATGGTTGAATAATTCAGGCTTAAACAATCTCTCACGCATCTGGCAGTTGGTTGGCATTCAATCGGGCTGGGAAACGGCTTTAGAGGCTGTGTTAGGTAGCCGACTCAATGCGGTGGTCAATCAAAACCTGCCAGATGCAAGGCCGCCAGCCGCGCTTAGTGTCGCGCTTAGTGGTGATCAGGTTGGGAAACAGGCAATCAATACTACTGCTTTTTCAACCATGTTTTCTATCATAGAGCGTGCAGATGCAGCTTATGTGGCAGTGCTGCATGATTGGCTGGCCGGTGTATATTTGCTGGAGGAGGGCATGGATCCGGCTGTTTCAACTAAAAACCTTAATCCTGGCGAGTGCCTGGTTAATCGGCAGGGAGATACTTACACACGAAACAGCGTTACTTATTTTGGTGCGCAGTCATTACTGCATGGCGTACTTGAGCGTCAGGCAAGGCTAGAATCGTTGCAAGTGCAACTACCGGAATTACAGGCGCAGACAAACGCCGCCAATAAGCAATTAGTAGCGTTAGACGCGGAGTTGCAGGAACTGCGTAACACTCAGCATTCAGGCCAGCAGCATTTGAAACATACTACGCAGCAGGCGCATCAGTTGAATTTAAATCTGCAACAGCTTAAACAGCAACAGACAAGCGCATTGCAGCGTAAAGGAATGCTGGAAGCTGATTGCATGTTAGCTCAGCACAAGCTGGAAAATCTGCAAGCCGAAAAAGCCCTCAAAGAAACTTTGGTGGCCGAACTGATAACGAAGCTGGCACAAATGCAGACTGAAAAATCCGCGAAGGAAGCGAATAAGCAGGAAGCAGAAAATCAGCTTAACGCGGTACGAAACCAGCTGCAAGCGCAGGAGCGTGCTTATCAGGAAAAAGTATTTAATATAAAGTTAATTGAAAATAATATCAAAGAGTTAAAATCAAAACTTGAGTTTCTACATGAAGAAAAAGTAAGCCTGGAAATGCGTAGTAACGAAGTAAAATCTGCACTTGACGCCACAAAAATGGAGACGCTGAAAGCGAATCTTGAATCAGCTTTAAACCTTAAACAGGAGCGTGAGGCGGCGCTCTTAGTAGCACGCAATACAATGGCCGAATGCCAGAATGCTTTAATACAGCAAGAGCGCACACGCCTGCAAAATGAGCAAATGCTGCATCCGTTAAGAGATAAGCTGGAAGCAAGCCGACTGAACGAACAAGAAGCACGCCTACACTTTGAACAGTGCCAGACAGAGCTCGCAACTTTCACTATTGAAGAATCAGTGCTGGCTGACAGCTTGCAGCAACAAGAAGGTAGCTTGAAAATCAGTCAGCTTGAAAACAGAAAAACTAAACTGGAGTCTGATATTGAAGCCTTGGGCGCGGTCAATCTGGCAGCTATTGAAGAGCTGTCAACGGAGCAAACCCGAAAACAGTATCTCGATAGCCAATGCCTTGATTTGACGGATGCCAGCCAAACACTGGAAGATGCGATTCGTAAAATAGATCGTGAATCAAGAAGTCGCTTGCAAGCGACTTTTGATGAAGCTAATTTACACTTTAATGAATTATTCAACACCTTGTTCGGTGGCGGGCAGGCTCGACTGGTACTGCTTGGCGATGAAATTTTAGACACTGGCATGCAGGTTTTTGCACAACCTCCCGGTAAGAAAAACAGCACGATTCATTTGCTATCTGGCGGTGAAAAGGCTTTGACGGCACTGGCTTTGGTGTTCGCTTTATTCAGACTTAATCCGGCGCCATTCTGCCTGATGGATGAAGTGGATGCGCCTCTGGATGACAGCAACACAGAGCGTTTTTGTGCTATGGTGAAAAAAATGTCTGAAAGAACGCAGTTTTTATATGTAAGTCATAATAAAATTACGATGGAAATGGCACAGCAATTGATCGGTGTTACTATGCAGGAGTCTGGCGTTGGAAGCCGCAGTGAGAATGGCTGAGGCGTAAATCCTTGGTGGTTAAAATATAGCTGAAAGTTTAATGTAAATGAGTGATTTGCAAATAGTCCTGATTATTATCGGTGGTCTCATTATTGTTGCCGTGCTGGTATTTAACTGGTGGCAAGAACGTCGCTTCCATCAGCAAGTGGAGAATAATTTCTCTACAATAAAAAGTGATGCATTACTGGACGAGTCGTTACTCCACACTAGCGACGTCCTGGATACTGAAGATCACTTTGAAGACATTGATTTTTCTATCAACCATGATTTAATCAATGAAACGTCGATTGCCGCACAAGAACCCGTGATCGGAATTCCAGACCAGTTTGACGAGATCGCCTCATATTCAGAAACAAGCTATTCAGCAGCAGATCAAACATCCGCCATAGATGAAACCATGAGCCGCGATACGGCAGGCGAAGCTTTTGCAGTAGCCGAACCAAAGGCTGCTGATAGCATATTCAATAATCCAGACATCAAGCCAGTGAATCATGATGGTATCAAAGCCATTTTTCAGGATGCTTTTAATAAAAATCCGGCTTCAGACAACCCGCAACAGATAAATACAGATAGTGCACAGAGCGTGACCGAAGATGTTAAACCGGAAACACCGGCGCAAAATCTGCCAGCCAAGCTGCATGCTCAAGTGGATTTGATAGCCCTGTTGCATCTGGCAAATGAATCTACAGTAGATCAGATTTTAAACACTTTGAAAAATGATTTTGACGGTTACGATAAACCGGTGTTTTTACATGTGCAGACACCTGATTTGCGCTGGCTGCTGTTAAGCGACATTTCTTCAAAACCTGAATTTGCAGACCAGAAAGTATCAAAAATCGCATGTAGCCTGCAATTGGCAGATAGAGCTGGTCCGGTTTCACGCAGCATCCTGAATCGTTTTCAGTTAGCAGTGGAAACCCTGGGACTGGATATCGATGCGCAAGTAGAATGGCAAAGCACAACTGACGCGGCCGCAGATGCCGTGAATCTGGATGCTTTTTGTATCGATGTTGATAAAACCATGGGGTTTCATCTGTTGCATGGTGAAAGCGGCGCATTTACCGGCACCAAGCTCCGCGGGCTGGCTGAGGCTCAGGGTCTGGAGCTCGCTGCTGACGGCAGCTTTAAATATTATGATGATGCCAGCAAAAAACAGGCGCCATCTTTTGTGATGTTCAATCGTGATCATTATCCATTCAGCCCTGAGATGCTGAGACAGTCAGTGGTAAAGGGAATTACCTTTCAGCTCGATATTCCGCATGTCACTAACTGTACAGAAGCTTATAACCATATGGTGCAAGTAGCCAAACAAATGGAAACCGGCCTGCACGCCCAGTTGGTTGACGATAACAACAGGCCACTGGGTGACGCGCAGATCGAGAAAATACGTCATCAACTTAAAATCATTCAAGCCACGATGCTGACACGGGGTATCGTTCCCGGAACAGATGTTGCGCATCGATTATTCTCTTAAATACCGATATGCAATCCCAGTTATTTGGCGCTGATCAGCGTGAAAATCAATTAAGCACATTTGAATCACGTATACAGGAACTACGTGCTTTAATCGCTCGCTATGATTATGAGTATTATGTGCTGGATACACCTAGCGTACCTGATAGCGAATACGACAAAATCTATCGTGAGTTGCAAGATTTAGAGCAACAGCATCCATCGCTTATTACGCCCGACTCGCCAACACAGCGCGTCAGCGGTTCAGCGGTCAACGCTTTTAACAGCATCACGCACCGCCAGGCCATGCTGTCGCTGAATAATGCGTTTGAAGACAGTGAGTTAGTTGCATTTGATAAACGTATCAGTGATGCGCTCGGTATTGCCGATGTTAGCTATGCTGTGGAGCCTAAATTTGATGGCCTCGCTATTACGCTGACGTATGAAAACGGTATTTTCACGCAAGGTGCAACGCGCGGAGACGGTTATACAGGTGAAGACGTTACGCATAATTTACGTACTTTACGTGCAATTCCGATGCGATTAAGTTGCGCAGAACCGCCACAGCTTTTGGAAGTGCGCGGTGAAGTGCTGATGTTAAAACGTGATTTCGACAAGCTGAATCAAGCCCAGTTAAGCAAAGGCGACAAGTTGTTTGCCAACCCGCGTAACGCGGCCGCGGGCAGCTTACGCCAATTGGACGCACGCATCACGGCGCAACGGCCATTAACATTCTTTGCTTATGGTCTAGGCGCCGCTGAGGGAATCCCGGCCTTAAGCAATCATGCGATGGCGATGGATTACCTTGCCGGCTTGCACTTTCCTGTGAGCCACGAGCGCAGTGTAGTAACAGGCGCTGCCGGTCTTAGATCGTATTACCAGAAAATTGGCGAAATACGCGATCGTTTGCCTTTTGATATTGATGGTGTTGTGTATAAAGTAAATGAATTCAGCCAGCAAAATGAATTAGGGTTTGTGTCACGCGCACCGCGCTGGGCCATAGCGCATAAATTTCCGGCACAAGAAGCACTGACGATTGTTGAAGATATTACGGTGCAGGTTGGCCGTACCGGTGCAATTACGCCAGTCGCCAGATTAAAACCGGTATTTGTCGGTGGTGTAACTGTGACCAATGCAACCCTGCATAATGAAGATGAAGTACGTCGCAAGGATATTCATATTGGCGATACAGTGAGTGTGCGCAGGGCAGGGGATGTGATTCCTGAAGTTGTATTTGCTGTCACCGAGAGGCGCCCACCTGATGCACGCCGCTTTGAAATGCCTGCTGTTTGCCCAGAATGCGGCTCGCATATTCTAAAACAGGCGGATGAGGCCGTAGCACGCTGCACAGGAGGTTTGTTTTGTCCGGCACTGCGCAAGCAGGCCATTACACACTTCGCCTCGCGTCGAGCGATGGATATTGAAGGCCTTGGTGATAAATTGGTCGATCAGCTGGTGGAAGCCGATCTCGTACATACGTTAGCTGATATCTATAAGCTGGATTTGAATACCCTCAGTAATCTTGAGCGCATGGCAAATAAATCTGCACAGAACCTCTTGAACGCGCTTGAAACCAGCAAAAAAACAACGCTGGCACGCTTTATTTATGCCCTTGGCATGCGCAACGTCGGTGAAGCAACAGCCAAGGACTTGGCAAAGCACTTTGGCAATTTGCCGGCGTTAATGGAAGCTAACACTGAAAAACTGCTGGAAGTGAATGATGTAGGGCCTGTAGTTGCAGAATCTATCACTAACTTTTTCTCTGAAACGCATAATCAAAGTGTGATTGCCGAACTGCTTGCAGCAGGCATCAGCTGGGTCGAAACAGAAGGCAAACAGCCTTTAACTGGCACGCTGCTGGGTAAAACCTTTGTGCTGACCGGAACATTGCCAACTATGTCGCGCGAAAGTGCAAAAGAGCGCATAGAAGCCGCTGGCGGCAAGGTGAGCGGCAGTGTGTCCAAAAAAACAGATTATGTTGTTGCCGGAACTGAAGCCGGAAGTAAGCTGGATAAAGCGCAGGAACTTGGCGTTACCATTTTAGACGAAGCCGGTTTATTGGCGTTATTGGGTTAAGCCATGGTAAATAACTATTATCATCAATATTTGAATGCCGTTATCGAAATTGCTAAAGATGCAGGCGAGGCAATTATGAAGGTGTACGAGACAGATTTTGATGTTAAAAATAAATCTGATAACTCGCCATTAACACAGGCCGACCTGGCTGCACATGACCTGATTGTAAGCGCCTTGAATCATCTTACACCTGAAATCCCGGTGCTTTCTGAGGAGTCTGACGCTATTGATGCCAGTGTGCGCAATAGCTGGCAGCTATATTGGCTGATTGACCCGCTGGATGGCACGCGTGAGTTTGTAAAACGTAATGGCGAGTTTACCGTTAATATTGCGCTGATTGATAAGCACTCGCCGATCATGGGCGTGGTGTATGCGCCAGCTACAGATTTATTATATTTTGCATCTGCAGGACATGGCGCATTTAAGCAAATTAAAAATCATGCTGCATCTCCAATCCATACCAGAGCTTTTAATATTGAAAAGCTAATCGTTGCAGGCAGCCGCTCTCACAGCGACCATCAGGTTCAGCGTTTTCTTAACAATATCCATGTTGCAACTGGCGCAGTACCTGAACTTATCAGCATGGGCAGCTCTCTAAAAATCTGTCTGGTTGCCCAAGGCTCGGCTGATGTGTATCCGCGGCTAGGCCCAACATCAGAGTGGGATACCGCAGCAGCACACTGTGTATTAAAAGAAGCGGGCGGCGATATTGTGAATGAAGCAGGGCATACACTGCGCTATAACACCAAGCAATCATTATTAAATCCCAGTTTTTTTGCGACGGTTCAGAAGTCATTTAACTGGTCTGAGTTTTTATAAAAACACACTAGCATTGCTATATTAACTAAAAGAATCTTAATGATATGAAACTACAATTAACATTAACGGCAATATTTACTGCATTGTGTTTTAACAATGTTTATGCAATTTCAGATGATGCACACGCCTGCAATAAAGCATTTGAACAGGGTGACTTTGTGACTGCCTCTACACTGGCAACTAAAGCACTAAGTGCTGATAGTCGTGACCGTGATGCGTTAATGTGTCAGGGACGCACCTTTAGTGCTCAAGGTGATTTAAAGTCAGCATTATCGGCATTTAAATCTGCCGAAAAACTTTCTAACGATGCATTTGATAAAACGATTGTTGCACTGGTCACAGGTCACGCTTATAAAAATGCCAATCAATATGAGCAGGCCATCTCAAATTATCAGGAAAGCTTAAAGCAGGCAGGGCTGGCAAAAAGCAAAGGATTTGAGCGCGTATCGCACATGAGTATTGGTAATGTTCTCTTTGAAACAAAACAATACCCGTTGGCACTGCAATCTTATTTAACAGCAACGAAACTGGATGCCAATGATAACGAGCGTGGAGAAAGTTTTGAAAATATCGCCGAGACTTATCACATTATGAATCAGCATGACCTTGCACTTGAATATCAGATCAAAGCTTACTTTATGCATCAGAAATCCGGCACACCAGATCAGTTTGCGCACTCCAGCATTGAGTTGGGGCGTTACTATGCCGCAACAAAAAATTACAGCAGCGCAGAAAACACCCTGAATAAAATCATTAAATTCGCCAACGAACAGGGTGGTGCTTACTACGAAGCTCAGGGATACTATGTGCTGGCACAGGTAAAAGCAGCGAGTGGCGACATGCCATCAGCAAAAGCATCAATTGAAAAAGCCAGGCTGATTGCCAAAAACACCAACGATGCTGCATTAGATGAAGAAATCACAAAAGAAACCCAAAATTTAATTAAATAAATTTTTATTAAATATATCTTTAGTCATGTAAGGAACTGGCCGGTTGTTTGACTAACTAACGTTATCAATGATGTTTATGGAAGCCGTTTAGCTTATATCCATAATTTAAGGTTACGCTATGATTATTCAAACAAAGTCCGACATTCTTTCATCAGAAATTACACCTAAAGAGGTTTTTGATAACAGGCGCACATTTCTTCAGCAGGCTGGTTTCGGGCTGTTAGCCGGCGCAACAGGCTTGCTGAGTACCCCATCATTTGCAACTTCTGGCAATCTACCGGCTAGTTATAAACCGGGTAATTCATCAATAAAGCTACCTCGCTTCAGTAAATCCAAGTATGGCACAGGTGAAAAGTTAACGCCGTATGACGATGTCACCACCTATAACAATTATTACGAGTTCGGTACCGGTAAGGATGAGCCGGCTATCCATTCAAAATTATTTAAACCGGTGCCTTGGACTGTCAGTATTGAAGGGCAGGTCAAAAAGAATAAAACCATCAGCATTGAAGATATTTTAAGGCTGGCACCTCTAGATGAACGTATATACCGCATGCGCTGTGTCGAAGGCTGGTCTATGGTGATTCCGTGGGTTGGCTTCCCGCTGGCGCAATTAATTAAATGGGCAGAGCCCAATGCAAATGCCAAATATGTTGAATTCATTTCGCTAGCTGATTCTCAGCAGATGCCTGGTGTAAACCTGCCAATACTTGACTGGCCGTACGTAGAAGGCCTGCGTATGGATGAGGCCATGAATCCGCTTACCATCATGGCGGTTGGCTTGTATGGCGAGGCTTTACCTAATCAAAACGGTGCACCTATGCGTTTGGTTGTGCCATGGAAATATGGGTTTAAAGGCGCAAAAGCCATCGTTAAAATTCGCTTTACTGACAAAATGCCACTCACCACATGGATGAAAGCAGGCCCTTCTGAATATGGCTTTTATGCCAACGTTAATCCGCAAGTTGAACATCCGCGCTGGACACAGTCTTCTGAAAAGCGTATCGGGGCAGGGCTGTTCGCTGGGCGCATTAAAACACAGATGTTTAATGGTTACACAGAACAGGTAGGGCAAATGTATGCCGGCATGGATTTACGAAAAAACTTTTAAAACACAAATTCTGGTTTTTTTAAGCAAGGCGCCAAACAAGGAATGGTTATCCAGATTCAGGGTAATCCTGTTCCTGTTGTGTCTAATCCCGTTGATACGCTTGCTGTGGCTGGGATTCAATGACGACCTGAGTGCAAACCCCGTAGAATTTGTTGAAAGATCAACAGGTTACTGGACGTTATTTATGCTGTTGTGCACACTCAGCTTAAGTCCGCTAAGGCTCCTGACAGGGCGCACATGGCAACTACAATATAGACGTATGCTTGGACTTTTTATGTTCTTTTATGCTTGCCTGCATATCGCGACCTACTTATGGCTGGATTACAGCTTCATTTGGGCCGACATCGTTAAAGACATTGTCAAACACCCATACGTATTGGTCGGCGCCTTGGCCTTCATATTCACTTTGCCTTTGGCAATCACTTCAAATAACTTTATGATCAGACTACTGCGTGAACGCTGGAAGCAATTACATAACTTAGTTTATTTAATCGCTGTTTTAGGCGTAATACATTTTCTGTGGCTGGTTAAGAAAGATATCCGTGAGCCAATGTTATATGCAGTGATACTGGCTTTGTTGTTGGGTATCAGAATTTACTACAAAATCTCGAATACCAAATCCAAGCGCTAATCCTGCACAAAAATCATCTCGAACTTGTAAGTATTGACCATCAGCGTCGACTAATTTTCAAGTTTAATTAACCAGGGAGTATTTTTGATGAAGGCATGTAATTTAGTTTGTTCAAGCTTAGGTATATATGCAAAAGCAGTTGCGCATTTAAATACCATAGGTAATTTTATTCCACCATTATTATTACGCTTGATTCTAGCTGTAGAATTTGGCACATCAGGTTTTGAAAAATTTCACGGCACTAACTGGTTTCAGGAAATAACGTTCCCGTTTCCATTTAATCTGCTGCCACCTGATATCAGCTGGACTATCGCCACATACTTTGAAATATTTGGTGCAGTTGCATTAGTGGTTGGCTTTGCTACGCGGTTTTTTTCAATATCTCTGTTAATACTAACAATTGTTGCAATTGCTTCGGTTCACTGGGCGGCTCAAATTAGCAGCCTGAATGACCTGATAGCCGGTTACAGAATTATAGATGAACAAGGTGATGGCTTAGGAAACTACAAACTACCTTTAATCTACATAATCATGTTTTTACCGCTGATATTCAGTGGTGCAGGTAAACTGAGTATGGATTATTGGTTTAGCAAAAAACTTGCTCATTCAAGTAGTGATTGCTTAAGTGACTAATTAGCTCAATAAGTAATTTGGCCAGATAAATACCAAGCCGTTTGATTGCCTTTATTGGCAATGTTGCCTAAGTCTAGGTAGGCAGCGGTAACCGATAAGTTCTTAACTGGAAACCACGCCAAAAATATATCTTTGGCGTCATCCTCTTTAAACACACTTAAATTATTCGGCTTGGCTCTATATTCAGCACCTAAAATTAAATTATCCGTCAGCATTACAGCAATCGAGCCAGCAGGTTGTAGCTGATAATGATTGTTTTTATCGCCACCAAAACCTAGCAAGCCGAACTGATTGGCTTTCGTGGCCTGTAGGGTGCCGTTAAGTAAAAGATTTCTACCAAAAACTGCGCCTAGGTAAAGCTTGGTTGCCGTCAAGTAAAAATCAACACCTGATTGATGTTCAGCCCCCAGTGCTTTAGGTATAAAATCGTAATCTTCATTGTGTTTTAACTGAAGGCCAGCAGCAACTTGCGGTAGCCAAGTGTCTTGATCATAAACAGCATCACCGAATAATCTAAGTTTGGCCCCCAGCGTATTCATGCGTGCGGATTCACCTGGCACAGTGTTGCTGAAACCAAACTTCTGTTGACTTATAGAAATCTCAACACGGTTATTAAACCCGACGCTAAAACCGCCAGAGTCCAACTCAAAACCACCATTTGTTTTTGCTTGTGTATAGAATGCTGACCCGCCTACTTGCGCATCTGTGCCATATCCAGAAATGAGTGCCCAAGGCGTAAGGCCACCGCCAGCTGCGCCTTCGATTTGTGCAACACCTCCGGTTGCAAGCAATCTATCTCCAGCAATTACTAAAATGCTGTGGCTCATCATAGTGATTCCTATAATGGCTGCTAGGGAGGATTTATATAAAGTATTCAAGGTACTTGTATGTGCTGGATTTAATGGATAAGTTTCACTTAAAGCGAACATGAAAAACAGTTTACATCATACAATGACAGCTGAGACCATAGGAATGAACATGATCAAATTATTAACTTATTTGTTTATTATTTTGCTGACATCATGTGCTCATCAAAACTCGAGTCTGCAAACTTCTAATCACGCAACATTATTTGAACGCATCGGCGGTATACCTGTCTTGACAATAGTGGTGTCTGAAACTATTGATACCGCGGCGCAGCATCCTAAACTAGCAAGAACATTTAAGGATATCAAGTTAGCTGCGCTCAAAGAAAGTGTTGTGAATCAGCTTTGTGTGCTGAGTGGCGGTGATTGTAAGTATGAAGGCGAAACTATGAAAAATTCGCATGCTGATCTTAAAATAACCACGGCAGAATTTGAATTATTTGTTCAAGCCATGCGTGATTCGCTTAATAGACATGTTGCGACACGAGAGAAAAATGAATTACTTAAACTTCTAGCGCCTATGAAGCGCGATATTGTTCACCTAAATTAGGCTATATTTTCATGACCTTACCCAAGCATTACGTATTATTGTTATCCACACTATTTTTATTAGCATCATTTCAAGTTAACGCAGGTGAAGTAACGGTAACCGTCATAGATAATCTTGGCACACCAATAGCAAATGCAGTGGTATACGCAGAGCCGATTGGCAAAATAGCACCTATGTCAATTAGTTCAGGCATGGTGGAGCAGAAGAACAAACAATTTATACCCTTGGTAACTGTTGTACAGACTGGTTCTAATATAAACTTTCCTAACCGGGATTTAGTAAGACACCATGTTTATTCATTCTCGCCAGCCAAAACATTTGAACTCAAGCTTTATTCTGGCATCCCAGCAAATCCAGTGTTGTTCGATAAAGCCGGTACTGTGGTGTTAGGATGTAACATTCATGACAACATGTTGGCATACATTCATATTGTAGATACACCTTATTTTGCCAAGACAGACGACAACGGAAAAGTGAAGCTGAATGACCTTCCAAATGGGCAATATCATTTAAAAGTCTGGTATAACGCCACTACAAAAGTAAATTTAATTACAGAACAAAATCTGAATGTCAAAGGGTCAGAATCAGCCAATTTTAAATTGGAAACACGAACTAAATAGTCTACTAACCTAGGCCCATACACTTTGTTATACAACACAACTATCGTTATATTTCTGGATTTTTCAAAATCAGCACCCAAGCTTACATACCCAGTTTATGCAATTTAAAAGCTTAAAAAGTCAAATCGCCGTTATTTTTCTAACGCTCATTCTTGCAATACAAGTCATTACTTTTGTAGCAATTAAACTGAGCATAGATAAAAATGCGCGTTTATCTGTGAGCCAGCAATTAGAGGTAGGCGAACGTATATTTACCAATTTGCTACATCACAATCGTGATAGCTTGCAGGTGGGCGCCAAGATTCTAGCGGCAGACTTTGGTTTTAAAGCGGCGATTGCAAGTAACGATACCGAAACAATCGCTTCAGCGATTCTCAATCACCAATCAAGAATAGGTGCTGATATCGGCATATTATCTTCTGCATTTCATGACAAGCTGATCATTTCTGAAGAATTGTCACATGATGATCTCAGTGAACAAGTAAAACAGGTGATTTCAAATGCGGAAAATAATCCTAAAAAAAATGATTTTATTATACTCAATAATCAACCATATCAATTAGTTGCCGTCCCAGTAAAGGCGCCACTTACAGTGGGCTGGATTGTAATGGGTTTTAAAATCAACAATGATCTGGCACTTACACTGAATAAACTAAGTAATCTTGATGTGACCTTTATCAGTAAATCCGATAGCGGAAAATGGTATTCAACTGCCTCTACGATGAGTGCAGTAAAAGGTGCGCAAATACTTAAACTTAGCCTTGCTAAACTTTCTGCTGGGGTTACAAAAACAGAAATGGAAGTAGGGGGCATAGACTACGGCACAAGATTTGTATCTGTATTCAACACAAAAGGGCAGGAATTAATTGCCGTATTACAACGCTCTATAGACGAAGCAACGGCTCCATATCAAGTCTTGATGCTCAATATTCTGATACTGAGCATTCTTGGTACACTGATGTTTATTGTTGGAATTTTCTATGTGTCTAAAATTGTGACCCAACCGATTACCGAGTTAGCAGAAACTGCAAAAAAACTGGAAGAAGGGGATTACAGCATCCATCTTGAAAATCATAGGGAGGATGAGTTAGGTAAGTTAAGTAGCGCCTTCGATAGCATGACTACTGCGATTGCCGATAGAGAGCAAAGTATTCTTAAACTTGCCTATTGGGATGAAATGACAGGCCTGCCCAATCGTTCTTTGTTTATGCGTCAACTAACCGATGCTTTACAACTCTCAAATATAACGCAAGAGCCACTGTCTGTAGTGGTCATGAATCTTGACCGTTTCAAGCAAATCAACAATATTCTGGGTCATGAGTTTGGTAATAAATTACTACATGCCGTCGCATTAAAATTGACAGAAGGGCTGTCTAAAGAATCGGATACTGTGTATCGCTTTTCTGGCGATGAATACGCTTTATTACTTCCTGACACAGATGCACATGCTGCGATGAATGTGGCCAAATCCATATGTAAAATACTTGAAAAGCCAATTCAAATCGATGAGCAATATGTGGATACTAGCGCAGGCATCGGCATCGCAAGTTTTCCAGAACACGCGCATGAAGTTAATCAAATTTTAAGCTACGCAGAAAATGCTATGCATATTTCAAAATTAAAAAAATCTGGCCCTGTGATATTCAGGCCAGAATTTGATATGAGCAGCAATGTGAACCTAACGCTTGCATCAGAACTTAAAATCGCAATTAATAACAATCAGTTACGCCTATTTATTCAACCAAAAATTGACATTAGAACAAGACAGGTGAGTTCAGCAGAAGCCCTAATTCGTTGGATACATCCCAATAGAGGCATGATATTTCCCGACCAATTCATCCCATTTGCAGAACAATCCGGCCTAATCCGTGATATTAGCCTGTGGATGATAGCTGAAGCAGCTAAAACACAAGCTACTTGGCTAATGAACAATGTAGATATACCAATCGCAGTCAATATATCCGCGCGTGATTTAATTGATTCTGATTTGGCGAACAAAATCACCATCATACTCAACACACATCAGGTGAAGAATAACTCCATTACGCTAGAAGTGACTGAAAGCAGCATCATGGATGACCCGCAGCGGTCAAAACTTACATTGCTGAGCCTTGCTAATATTGGCATTAAACTGTCTATTGATGATTTCGGAACAGGATATTCCTCTTTGGCTTACTTAAAAGAGTTACCCGTGAGTGAACTCAAAATTGACAAGTCATTTGTTATGCATATACAGAAAAATGAAAATGACCGCATTATTGTCAATTCTACTATTGAGCTTGCGCATAACATGGGCCTACAGGTGGTAGCTGAAGGTATTGAGAATATAGACACATGGAGTTTGTTAAATGATATGGGTTGCGATTATGGGCAAGGCTATTACATTACAAAGCCGATGCCTGTAAGCGACTTTGACTCCTGGTTAATAACTTGGCATTAATTTTACATAATATACACCCTATCTGCATTGCTGCTTGAGTCTGGGCGGGCGTTCTGGGCTTCCTTTGACATAATTTTTAGTGCATCGTCAATTGTTAGCCCTGCTGCCTTTATTAGTTTTAATGTATTAACTGCATTAGCTTCTGATTTTTCTGCTTTCCAATTGCTGATTTTTTGGCTCGTTACGCCTATTAGCTTAGCAATCCCATAATCGCTTGTGATCCCTGTACTTTTCTTAGCTAATTCTATTAGTTCAATAGTGGTTGTCATTTTCACACTCCTTTTTTCAATACTCGTATATTAATCCCTATTTATTTGTTGACTAGTTGTTTTTTGAGTAGTAGTATTCATTTCATAACTTCTCAACACGAACCTGACCCCGTGTATGAGCTTAAAACTGACAGGGTCTATATAAGGGATTTAAAAATCATGGCTCAAATCAAAGTTCAAGTTCTTGCTGTAACTCCAATCGAACGTCGTACCTATAACGGTCGTGCATGGCATCAACGCCAGCTTCAATGTTTTCTTGAAGGTAAAGTTGCAGTTCATACACTTAATGCTGCGGATGGTGACACTCCAGAGGCTGTCGAAGCCCGTGCCCAACTGAATAAATATGATGCAGGTTATTACATGGCTGATCTTGTTGTTCAGCAAGGTGATCGCGGTAAATTGGAATTTTCTGTTTCTAACTTCGTGCCAGTAGCTAATAAGCCAAATTAAGTAAAACAAAAGCCCTTAAAGATTCGCAGTCTTTAAGGGCTTTCTAACTTGTCAACCTGAGATAGAGGCTAACAACATGGAAGCAATTATAAACCCGTTTGAAGTAGAAAATGCAAGTGATTTTAATACTCCTTACGAATATAAGTTAAAAACCATTAATTTTGCTAATAAAACTGTCGATTTTGTGATGACAAAAATCAAACACAAAATACCGACAACACGAGAGGCGTTTAAGGGAATGATTACAAGCTACCCAAAAACATTATCAGAGGAAGAAAAAGAGGAAAAGCGTCTTGAAAACGTTCGCCGCTCTGCTACTCGTGCCAAACAAGCTGTGCATCACGCTGTTCGCTCTCTAGGTGCTGATCATATGCTTACGCTTCACACTCGTGAAAATATTCAGGATAGGGCGCAATTTTTTACAATTTTTCAGCGTTTCGTACGTCTTGTTCGTGAAAAGGATGTTCACATTGTCGCTGGTGTTCCTGTATTGGTACCCAGAAAAGAAAAACGTGTTTGGGGCTATGTTGCATGTTCTGAATTACAGCAACGCGGCGCTTACCATATGCATGTCGCCTGTGTTGGTAAACAGGATTTAATTTTATTACGTGCTTGTTGGTATGTTGCTCTGGGTGGCAATCCTAGCGATAAAGGCTCGTCTGTACTTGGTCAAGTTGATGTTCGTTATCGTGAAAAGCGTTTTAGTGGCCAGACTGACGTGCATAAAACTTTTACTCTTGTTTCCTATATGACTAAGTATATTTCTAAGTCGTTTGAGGATGCTTCGGAGCTTGGTTTACGCCGTTATAACGCAAGTCGTTTAATACCTAAGCCGATTGTTAATAAACAATTTATTTGGTCAAGTTATCAAAACAATGGCGGTGGATTTGCAGAAGCTGTCACAGAGGTTTTTGCTATTGCTAATTTTCTTGGTGTAGATGTCTCAACTGCTTGGAATCGTGGTGAGGATATTTTTATCTTGAGAGGGGTCGAGCAGTGATTGTTAATAAAGTGCGTTTACTCCGCTTTTACTTGCAAGTCATCCAGTCAGCAATTTTCTGGCTGATCGTAGGTTTCATTATCAGTACGATCTCTATGAGTTACCTAATGGTTAATACACTCACTGAAATTGACAAAATTATGGTGTGCAAATAATGGCATTAGGCTATTCATCAGCTGGAAGTTGTTTTGCTACTACAGCCGAGGCTATAGACAACTACTATTCACAGCCTATGGCAGTTTTTAACAATGCCAGCAATGCAATTTTCAGACCCGTTAAAGATGGCGGTGTCTGGAAATACGAACGAAAAGCTACTGATACAGGAAGCACAATTTTTATTACTGGTGCGCTTAACCAGAATGTATATGGCTCTTGCACCTTAACTGCAAGTACAACTGAAGATTACAGTTATACAGATGCAGCTGCTATGTGGGGCTTTGCATTTAGCACAGTAATAATGCTTTGGTACTTGGCGAAGAATTTAGGAATGATCATCAACGCTGTTAAACGTTGGTAAAAAGGTTTTGATAGCTCACAAGGCTGTTAAAAAAATCTAGGGGTACAGTTCCTTAGTCGTTACACCTGCGTGAGGTGGTTTTTTAAATGGAGTAATAAAAATGTTTAAATCAATTAAACGTGTTGTTCTGGCTGGCTTCGCTACTGTTTCTGGTTTCATTGCTACTGCTGCACATGCTTTACCTGTTGACGTTACAACTTTAACGGCTGCTGTTGACTTTTCATCTGTGATTACTGCAATTCTTGCAGTTGCTGCGATCATGGTTGGCGTTTATGTAGCTTGGAAGGCTGCAAAAATGGTTATTGCCGCTGTAAAAGGCTTGTAATTAAATTACTCACTGGCTCACAAGGCTGGTGAGTTTTTTTTTAATCGTCATTAGGTTTAATTTTATGCCTGTCTATCTTACACATGCCGAAATTCTCAATTTTTCAATGTTTGCAATGGGGCTCTGGTGTGCTTGGGCTGTGATAAAAGGGCTTAGTGATGATTAAAAAGAAAATACTTATTACCGTTCTTTCTGCTTCTCTCGTATTCGGTGCAACTCAATCCAAAGCTTTTTTACCCTTGTTCGCTGCTGTTGGCATTGTTGATGCTACAGGTACGATCACTGCATCGGGTCTAGGTCTGTTAGCTGCTGGGGTATTTGCTACGCCTATCGCTTTACAGGGTTTGCTAGGTCAACGCATGGGCGGTATGAACCTTGAAACTGACAAGGATGGAGATGGTATCAAGGAACAGTACAGACTGCCTTTTACCAATGAAACGCGTGATAGACCTGTGGCTAATCCTGAATTACCGCCTACAGATACACCAGCTAGTACACCAAGTTATATTAATAACGGTACAGACTATCAGTCTAAAGATACAGCCTGTCAGGCAATGATTCCGATCAGTTACCCAGATGGTTATAACTTCGGCGCTTATATGACATACCAGCTGAACCATTCAACTCTAATAGGCACTGCACCAAATCAAGCTATAGTCTGTTATGTAGATCAGTATCGTGATGGCGTTTATAACGGTGCTGTAAGTCCAACGGAAATATCTGTTACTGTGCAGCAAAATTTCAGTTGCCCATCTGGTTACACTCTGAACGGCTCAAACTGTGACCTGACCGAACCTGAAAAAGTACCCGACAAAAATTGTGACCTTAAGGTGTCCACTTCTGGCGGCACAAAATATATAAGTAATAACACGGACCCAGATTGTTCTGGTCTAACACCATTAACACCAGATGGCAAATTTCAACAGGCATTTAAGGCTGATCTTAGCCCGGATGGCGTGCAGCCGGCTAAGCCTTATAACATTATCATGGGTGCTGGTTTCTGGTCATTTCCACCTACATTAACGGATGGCTTACCCAGTGTCGGCAATTCGCTAACAGCTACAGTCCAGCCTGCGGACGCTTCCGAACCAGCAAAAACCATCAAAATTGACACTGTAAACGGTGTTGTTACTGGCGTTAGCTCACAAACTGTCACAGGCAATATTGCTACTGCTGGCACTACTTACGTGAATGCAGCAGGGCAGACTGTAACAGTAGGCGCAAATGATCTTGTAATGGTCGTGCCGAACGCTACAGGCGCATACACGGTTGCACCAGCTGGCACTGCATCGTTAACTATACCTAGTGATTATGCTCGATCTGGAGAGGCTGCTACAGCTGCCAACGTCATCAGGGATAAACTGGCAGAAACTGCACCGCAAACTGACCTTGAATTACCAACGTTAGAAAATCCGCTGTCCAGCTACTTTAATCCGCTGCGCTCATGGTCTGTGCCAGTTCAGGCTGGCAGTTGTCCATCTGGGTCATTTACTTGGAATGATAATATCTATACCTTCGATGTTATCTGCCAGCTTTTTAATGACAATTTAACCATTATTCAAGGTTCTATGAATGTGCTGTATGTGCTTGCAGCTTTGTTCATAGTGCTGGGGGCTTAGACATGCAAAAAGCTTTTATGCTTGTTTTTGGTTGGCTGCTGCGCGGAGCTCAACTCAAATTTATTTTATTTACGGTCATTGCTGCATTGTTCACATTTGTGATGACGTTTGTAGTTCCTGAAATCGCTGGTTTCGTTTCACCAGCTGCACTAAGCTCTGCATTTGCTTCTGTCGATTCTCGCGTCTGGTATTTCATTAATTTAATGAATCTTCTTTCAGGAATTTCAATCATTATTTCGGCATATGTGGCGCGTTTCATTATTCGCCGCTTGCCTTTCGTGGGGTAGATTATGAGTAAAAAAACTAATGATATTGTTGATTTAAATTTAGTAAAAATTATAGAAAACGAACTTCTTGATGAGTTTAAAACTGCTCATGATGCTTATTACAATTATAAGGATGGTGACGACTCTGTAAGTGATAAGCTGCTCGATCAACTTTCTCTAGTAGAAGAAAAAATTAAAGAGAAATTACAGGCCTTTGAATCCTTAATTGAAAGCCTTTTATCTTCTTATCAAAAATCCTTAAATCAATATTACGACATCGAAGCTAGTAACTATTCTTCTTATCGTGGCACAGCCTTATTGGTTTCATACAAATTTGACTTGATGGCGGATATTCTCATATCCATAACCGATGACATTGGATTAATGTAATGCCAGTTAAAGCTTATGTTGGTGAGCCACGAAGCGGAAAAACTTATGAACTAGCATCAGTTGTTATTCTTGAAGCTTTAAAACAAGGTAGGCGTGTTTTATCTAATATAGCTGGTCTTAATTATGATGCGTATGTAGAGCTTATCAAATTAGAAAATGCCTATATAACCAATATTGGCACTATTGTTAACTTACAACATGATGAAGTTAAAAATGCAGATTTTTGGCTAACTGATCTAACTGCTAATAATGAACGCCACGAACGGCAAATTCAGCGCGGTGATTTTATTGTACTTGATGAAATATGGCGTTTCTGGGATGGTTTTTCTCGTGCTGACAGTGAAGGTGTTAAACGTCCTGAATCAGTCTTAAATTTCTTTAGAATGCATGGCCAAATGCCGCATCCTAAATCAGGTCTGATCTGCGAGATTGCTTTAATAACTCAGGATTTGCAGGATATTCATCGAAGCGTTAAAAACATTATTAATCAAACTTTTGTTACTACTAAGCTAACTTCGTTAGGAATATCAAAACGTTATCGTCTAGATGTATTTCATAAGCATTACATTAGTCGCAAAGCCTTAGCCAGTTATCAGAAAGAATACAATTCTAAATATTTTAGTTTGTATAAATCTCATTCAGCTAAACAGGAAGGGGACGCTGACGCTGTTGAAATTTCAACTGATAAGCGCGGCAATATTCTTAATGGCATGCTAATAAAAATCGGCTTACCCATTGCATTGCTATTCTTGCTTTTCGGTTTTTATTTTGCATGGGGTTTTTTTCATCCTAAATCGAAAGAAATTGAAAATGCTGAAACTCCTTCTGCTAGCTTATCTGTTGCGCAAAATCAGACAATCGCGCCAGCTGCCGCGCCTGTAATTTCGTACAGCTCTGAATGGTTTATTCATGGCTACTACACAAAAAACAATCAATTAACTGTAATTCTCGTTAATGCCTCTGGTGCATACCGTTACCTGATTAATCCTGATTTTTCCAGCGTAGGGCTTGATATGAAAATTCTTGTTGATGGTCAACCAGTAACCAACTGGCTCCCTAAAAATAATGTTAGCAATGCGATTATCCAATGATTATTAAATATTTAGGTTTTCTAGGTCTCGGCATGTCTTTAACTGTTTCTGCTACCGATTTGCGGCTGGATAATGTGCGATTGAATGAACTGGCAAAACTCGGTTATTCACAAATACTCGATACAGACTTTATTGCTGATAATGACTTCAATAATGAATCTAAAACAGTTTCGGTCTACCTTAAAAACAAAACCAACGCGCAATTAAAAAGCTCGATTAATTCCCTGATTGAAGCTGCTGGCTATGATGTAACCGAAAAGGGTGGCGCGGTTGTCATCACAAAAAAACTTGCGGATCCTCAAATTGATTTAACGCCTTTTTACTACAAACCTAAATTCCGTGATGTTGTATATCTCACTGATCAGCTAAGCGGATTGTTCAAAACTGGTAATTTCACCTTTAAGCGACAAATACAGTCAGGCACTAAAGATACGGATAAAGGCGGGGTGCAGAACGTAGGTAATAACGCTCAATCTGTTATTTCTAAACCTCTTGATGCCTTCATATTCAATGGCACTAAAAACGAAATTAATGCGCTGCAGGGCTTATTACAGGTGCTGGACGTACCAGATGAGCAGGTTCAAATCACAGCCTATTTATACGAGGTCTCTAATAGTGATTTAAAACAATCCTCCTTTAGCTTGGCGGCTTCGCTCCTGGGCGATGTTTTTAAAATCAACATAGGCGGTGATACTCTCAATAATTCCATTAGTTTCAAGTCTGGTAATTTTCAGGCGGCTATTTCTGCATTGGCTGCTGATAGTCGATTCAATGTAATTTCTAGCCCGTTGTTAATGGTCAAGAATCGTCAAAAAGGCTCGTTTAATGTTGGTGCTGAAACGCCTGTTTTAGGCAATGTCAGCTATCAGAATAACGGTCAAGCGGTGCAATCAGTCGAATATAAACCTAGTGGCGTTATCTTGGATTTAACTCCCGTATTCCGTGATTCAGGCATTGAATTAACCATTCATCACCAGATCAGTAATTTTGTGACAACTAGCACTGGCGTAAATAATTCGCCTACGCTAATTAAACGTGAATTAAACACGGTGGTTAATTCAGCTTTTCAGGATGTGATTTTATTGGGCGGCTTGTCGGAGCTTAAAGAGACAAAAACAAAATCAGGTCTCTGGTTCATGCCTGATCTGCTGCATTCCAAAACACAGGATTCTAGCAAATCGGATATTCTCTTATTGCTCCATGTGAATAAAATCTGACTTCTGATACTATTTCAGAGAATAACAAATAAAAAAAACAAAAAATGCAAATATCAATTATTGATTATTGTAAGTTCTGTGTTTCTAAACCTGCGGATTTTATCGGCTGTGAGCTATTTTGGATTGCTTGCATTGCTTTAGCTGAAATTTTCTTGCTCTGGTTTATCATCTCACGCATAAAAAACATACTCCGCGAGCGTAAACAAATACGCAATTATTACCAGCGTCTTGCTGATCGTGAAAAGATAGCTGACCCAGAAGTCATGGCTAAGCATATCTGGAACGGTGAATTCTAACTGTTGGGATTATTAAGGGCGTAGCCCTTGATGGTGGCTGACGTCATAACAGCCTCTAACGGCTTTTTTCGCGTGTCACCTATGGTTAAGTACTAAAAATCTAACTCCGCGCCCTGTAGACTGCTTTTAGAGGTTTTAAAAATACGACCGGAGCGAAGCGAGGACGTGATTTTTTAAACCGATATTTCTTTTTGACGGCGTTAGCCGTCCTAGATTTATATTACGGACACAATACAACCAATAATAAGAAAAAGTAGGTTTATGGATGGGTTTACAAATCGAGCAGTAACGGATGTTCCCAAGTGGGCATCGCTTTTGAATAACTATTATTGGCGTATCAGGGTAGAGGGTCGCAATAAAGCACTGCGTAGAAAGTTTTACAGGCTGGTGAGAATTGAAAAGCTGCGGCTTCTGGAATCAGGTGTGCCGTTGTCACAAATAAATGCGGTTTGTAAGTATCTAGTTAGTCTTAAGCAAATAAATGCAGATCGCATGGCTATTGTGTTTGAAAGCGATATTCAACAACTTAGCTTTGATTTTTATAATTAATGAATTTAACATAATATACATTATACGAAGTGTATGAAGTAGTTTCTTGGTGTGTGACCTTAGGAGTCAAGTATGTCACACAAGTCCGTGGAACTAAATGTATGGAAACTTTTAGTTAATTATATGCAATTATTAATATTGCACTCTATTCGCTAATTTAGTTCCAACTCAGAAACCCAGATCCAGCAAGGTTCTAGATATTTTATTTTTAGTGAATATCCAAAAGTAACAAATTCTGAACAATTATTTGATGCTAGCGATAATATAGTTATAAACCTTTATTGCTAAAATTTAGTTCCAAAATTGTGTGGGTTGAAATTGACCCTGATCATCGCGCGTTAAAGATAAACTCTTTACAAATGTATAGATAAACCCTTTCATACGCACAAATAACAAATAATCACTTGTATTAATTTAGTTCCAAATCGCGTTTAATATCACTTATTTTTTAGATTGATTTTCTTTTCTGCTTGGGCTAGTTTTATTGAGGTTTTGGATAACTGCTTTGAAATTTCAATTAACTTCCCATTTAGCGTTCCTACTCTCTCATTAAGTGCCGCAATAATATTCTGACTTTTAGTTTGTTCTTTTATGAACGATGATTGCTCATCTTTAGTTATTTTTCTTAATAATAGAATCTCTTTTTCTAAACGTTTAATTTGTTGCCTAGCCTGGTCGACTTCAAGTAATGACTTTTTCTCTAAGTTTCTAAATCTATCCTCGGCCTTTTGTAAAGAAGAATTTATCAAACCCAAATCTGCACTAAAAGTGATTTTTTCCTGATTTAATGCTATTGATAAATTATTGCGCTCAATCTCAAGCGATTTGAGCGATTTATCTTGCATGGCCAAGGTGTTGGTATTAACAAGCAATAAATTATTGGTCTCAGAGAGACGTTTTTGAGCACTTTTTAGATCAAGATTACTTTCATCAAGCTGAACCTGCAGTTTTGCAGCATCTTTTCTGGCAAGTTCCGCATCAAGTTTAAATTTTAGAATTTCAGCTGTTGCATTCTCAATTAGGTCAGTGAATCCTGCTAGTGCTGCCTTTTGAGCTTCATTCCATAGCGTGGCAACAAAGTCTCCGGCTGCTAGACTAATACTTTCAGGTATATCATTACGCTCTATGCGTATACGACTTTTTTCTCGCAGCTCAGACCAAAACTTATTTAACGCATCTGCCGGTGCAGACATGCTCCCTCTGCGTACATACTGATATAGCTTGTTGGCCGTTGGTGTAATGCCATATCGAAAAAATAACAGCACACAAACTTCACGGTACAAATCCTGCGTCTCAGTAAATTCGCCTCTTAGCTTTTCAATATCAATTTGAAGCTGCTGTTCGTTAACAATGATGACATTCATGGTTTTTCCTTAATATTATCAATTAATAATATAACGTATTATGTTGTAAATAAAATTATTTGTGATTGATATTTGACATTATTACTCTAATGTCAAATAATATCTAAACTTACAATTTTAAAAGTATTGAGACCTGAAAATTGGCTTTACAGACTAAATTAACTGTTATCCCTGTAATTGCGACAATTGATTTGGTTAAAATCTCGCCTGCGCTGGATGGCAGCAATGGTGCCAACCGCGCTATCGGCAACCGCCCCCAGATTACTGCCAACACTGATGGCGATGCAATTAAAGTATGGCTCGCTCGTTATTTTGATACTAAGACCACATTCGACAGTTATCGTAAAGAAGCAGAAAGGCTGTTGCTGTGGTCAGTCATAGAGTTAGGCAAACCGTTATCATCATTAAGCCATGAGGATTTCTTGGTATATCAGCGTTTTCTGGCCAATCCATTACCTGCAGAACGCTGGATTATGACTCAACGCAAGGTTGCCAGAGACGACCCTAAATGGCGCCCGTTTGCAGGTCCACTCTCCCCCACAAGTCAGCGACAAGCTATCGTGATATTGAATGGGATGTTCTCATGGCTAGTGAATGCAGGCTATCTGGCCGGCAATCCCTTGTCTTTATCCAGGAACCGTCAGCGTAAAGCTAAACCCAGAGTTACTCGTTTTTTAGATGAAGATCTATGGAATGAAGTAAAACTGACGATTGAAAGCATGCCGCGAGAAACCAACCGGGAACGCGAGCATTATCATAGAGTGCGTTGGTTATTTTCATTGCTGTATATCACAGGCATGCGCGTTTCTGAGGTCACTCAAAATACTATGGGCGGATTTTTCAGTCGTAAAGATAAAAACAGTGAATCAAGATGGTGGCTGGAAATTACAGGCAAAGGGAATAAAACCCGGATAGTACCGGCTACTAATGAGCTAATGCTTGAGCTGAGTCGCTACCGGCGGGAAATGGGGTTAACTATAAATCCAATCGAAGGTGAGGCAATTCCCCTATTGCTACCTATTGGAGGCAAGCAACGCGGCATGACTAGAAGTGCGATTCATCAGATACTCAAACAAGTTTTTAGTGATACAGCAAAACGACTGCAAGAACGTGGACCGGACTTTATGTTGCAAGCCGCCAAGCTAGAAGCTGCATCAGCTCACTGGATGAGACATACGGCAGGATCCAATATGACTTCAGGAGACATGGATATAAGACATGTTAGAGACAACTTAGGACATGAGTCAATTTCCACCACTAATAATTATTTGCATTCTGAAGATGATAAGCGCCATCAAGATACAGAAGAAAAGCATAGACTTAAGTGGTAATCTACTAAGTCATCAATAAGCTTCTAATCCAAATAATACTGATTGCAAAGGGGTGTAATAAATAATATGTTGAGTTTTAAAAGTTAATATTTCAACATATTGTGTTTGTATGATGAGGTTTTTTGATTAATGTACATGGCGATCTATTTGCACTCTAAAGGTTTTGCCTTGGGCGCCATACAGATAACAGTCGTAGACACGCACGGCATCAGCAGATACCCAGACATTTTTTCAGGTACCCAAGATTGCCTGAGACATTGGTAGAGACAGCGGCTTACCGAATGGGGCGCGATCCGTAAAAATTTGATAGCTCTAAATGCCCATGAGTTGAATAAGTATAGATTAAAATGGATGAATACCTGTAAGTAGTCAAGTAATAGTTGAAAGCGATGGTACATATATTGCTTAGGTTATATTACTACAACTTAATTTGGACGAAATAACATGTCCCCTTCACCTGTTTCCAGTCGCGTTGCGCTAGTGACTATTTATGAAATTGGCAAAATCCTTAGTTCTTCGCTAGATCAACATAAGACTTTACGCCAGGTACTGAATGTCATAGCCACCCATCTTAATATGCAGCGCGGCATGATATGCGTGCGCAAAGATCTGGATGACCTCAGTATTATTGCCTCAATTGGCTTTAGCCAGGAAGAAACCATGCGTGGTCGGTTTGCCGTAGGCGAAGGTGTTACTGGGCGAATTTTCCAGACAGGCTTCCCTGCCGTTATTCCTAACGTGGCACATGAACCACTTTTCTTGAACCGGACTGGTGCAAAGAGGCTGATAAAAGATCAGGCTATCTCGTTTTTAGGTGTTCCCATCAAGGTAGGCAGAGAAACTATCGGCGTACTCTCATTTGAACGCAACGCGAGTGACCATTGGCATGGTTTTGAAGATGATTTGCAATTATTAGGTATGGTGGCCAATTTAATCGGCCAAACCTTGCGATTGCACCAACAAGTGTCCTCTGATAGAGAACAGCTGTTGCAAGAAAAATCCCGCCTCCAAAAAGAACTGGGGGGTAAATACAGCTTGGAAAATGTCATCGGTCAATCCAAACGCATGCAAGAGGTGTTTGCAGATGTGCACATGGCCTCCCCTGGCAAAAGCACGGTGTTACTACGCGGTGAATCTGGCACAGGTAAAGAGGTTATTGCCAGATCTATTCACTTTCTATCCTCACGTAAGAACAAACCATTCATCAAAGTCAATTGTGCTGCGTTGACTGAAAGTCTGCTGGAATCCGAGCTATTCGGCCACGAGAAAGGTGCTTTTACAGGAGCGTTACAAGAACGCATAGGACGCTTTGAACAGGCAAACGGTGGTACATTATTTCTGGATGAAATCGGTGACATTTCACCTGCTTTCCAAGTTAAATTACTGCGTGTTCTACAAGAACGAGAGTTTGAGCGCGTCGGCGGCAATAAGACGATTAAAGTTGATGTGCGCTTGATTTGTGCGACAAATCGCAATTTGGAAGAAGCTGTAAATAAAGGTGATTTTCGCTCTGATTTATATTTCCGCATTAATGTTATTTCAATACATTTACCACCATTACGTGAGCGAAGAGATGATATTCCACTATTGGTAGAGCGTATTTTGTCACGATTTAATCGCGACAATAACGCGAAAATAGGCATTACACCAGAGGCGATGCATGTACTTTCTCACTGCCATTGGCCTGGCAATGTACGTGAGCTGGAAAACTGTGTAGAACGCTTTGCTACTATGTCGCGCAGCAATCTCATTCATGAAGTGGATATTCCTTGCCAAACTAATCAGTGTTTATCTTCCACCTTGTGGAAATATCGGCCTTCAGGTGGAGTGATACCTATTGCACCAGTTGCAGATGAACCGTTACACACACCATCCAAGCATGAAAATCTTGATACGACTGATGATGAGCATGAGCCTTTTTCTCAAACCGAGCGAGAACAACTGGTCACCGCTATGGAAAAAAGTGGTTGGGTACAAGCCAAGGCTGCACGACTACTTAACCTGACACCTCGCCAAATGGGGTATGCGCTTAGAAAATACAACATCGAAGTCAAACGGTTTTAACCTGCTAGTGAATCCGTAAAGAAGTATTAGTCCATCGTAAGCTTGACGTTTGTTTTTATGTACATTTTACGACAATCATACCTATTTTGTCGCAATCGTGACAAGCGAACAAAAACAAGCAACACCCTCTTAATCCACTGTTTAATAACATAAAAAAATAATATTTCAAGATGGCACATGTTTTGCAGGGTTCTAGGTAAATAGACTACTAAGGTCATTACCTTTAAGGACTCTCACCATGGAATCTGCTCTAGAAACTGCATCGCAAAACGCATCGCCTAGCTTAAGTCGGCTTAAACCACTGACTGGCATCAAGATTGAAGTTGCCGGTCAGCCAGAATCTTCAGGCTGTGGTACGACTGGCGGCGAAGGTAAAGCCAGCTGCGGCACATCGGATGGCCCCGATGACATGTCACCAGAGGTTTGGGAAAAAGTAAAAAACCACCCCTGCTATTCTGAAGAAGCACATCACCACTACGCTCGCATGCATGTGGCCGTGGCACCGGCTTGCAATATTCAATGTAATTACTGTAACCGTAAGTACGATTGCTCGAATGAATCGCGCCCAGGTGTGGTGTCACAGAAGCTGACACCAGATCAAGCCGTTAAAAAAGTCATTGCCGTAGCCAGTGAAATTCCGCAGATGACTGTATTAGGCATTGCCGGCCCGGGCGATGCGCTTGCCAGTCCACAAAAGACGTTTGAAACATTCCGTCAGTTACAGGAACAAGCGCCAGACATCAAGTTATGCCTATCTACCAATGGCCTGATGCTGCCTGACTTTGTGGATGAAATCTGCAAATACAACATTGACCACGTCACAATCACCATCAACATGATTGATGCTGAAGTCGGTGAAAAAATCTACCCATGGATTTTCTACAACCATAAACGATATTACGGCCGTGAAGCGGCGCAGATTTTGACAGAACGTCAAATGCTGGGCTTGGAAATGCTCACTGCACGCGGTGTGCTCACCAAGATCAATTCAGTGTTAATCCCCGGCGTGAATGACAAGCATCTATATGAAGTGAATCGTGCCGTCAAATCTCGCGGTGCCTTCCTGCACAACATCATGCCGCTGATTTCAGAAGCAGAACACGGCACGGTGTACGGCCTCACCGGTCAACGCGGCCCCTCTGCGCAAGAGCTAAAAGAAGTACAGGATGCCTGTATGGGCGGTGCAAACCTGATGCGTCACTGCCGCCAATGCCGTGCCGATGCGGTTGGCTTGCTGGGTGAAGACCGTAGCGATGAATTTACGCTCGATCAGATCGAACAGATGGATGTGGTGTATGACTTGGAAAAACGTCGTGCCTATCAGGAGAATGTCGAAGCCGAGCGCCAAGCACAGCAAAACGCCAAGCATGCGGCACTGGCAACCGTAACAGACAGCGCAGAAGACAACATGAAAGTATTGGTTGCCGTGGCAACGACTGGCGGCGGTAAGGTGAACGAACACTTTGGTCATGCGACTGAATTCCAGATTCACGAAATCACCACCACTTCCACCACATTTGTTGGTCACCGCCGTGTGGATCTCTACTGCCAAGGCGGCTTTGGTGAAGATGAGCAGCTACCGTCTATCGTTAATGCCATCAACGACTGCCATGCAGTGTTGGTAGCAAAAATCGGGGCGTGCCCACGCGATGAACTATTGGCGGCTGGCATTGAGCCAGTGGATGCTTATGCACACGAGTTTATTGAAAAAGCAGCGCTGACATGGTTTGCCGATTACCGCGCCCGTGTCGCAAAAGGCGAAATTATTCACAAAGAGCGTGGTGATGCAGCTATTCGCCAAGGTGCATTCATGGCGGCTTAGCCGAGCACACATTACAAGCAATAATTATTTAGCTTCAAGACTTAAATTTAACAGGAGAAATAACATGGCATACAAAATCGTAGGTTCCCAATGTACAGGTTGCTCAGCATGTGAGCCTGAGTGCCCAAACGTCGCTATTTACGAAAAAAATGGCGTATTTATGATCAAGCCAGAAAAATGTACCGAGTGCCTTGGTCACTTTGACGAAGCACAATGCGTAGCCGCATGCCCTGTGGACAATACTTGCATTATTGACACGGCCTATCCACGTTACCAAGCAGCTTAAGGAATAAAAATGGCGCTCTCAATCACTCCAAAGGCTGAAAAATTCATCGGCCGCATGCTGCGCTTTAATGGCGGCACCTCTGCACATGGCTTTAGATTAGTGGTGAGCCCAGGCGGTTGCTCCGGCCTTAGCTCTGAATTCACCGTCGAAGCTGCGCCATTTGAAGGCGATGCAATCGTAGAAGCCAATGGTTTAAAACTCTTTCTGCCTGCTGAATCACGCATTCTGCTGGAAGGCGCAACCATAGATTTCAAAGATACGCCAATGGAATCCGGCCTAACTTTCATTACGGCGCAAGGCAGCAATTGTGGCTGTAGCAGTAGTGGTGACAGTCATGGTCACGATCATTCTGGCCCGGCAACGGTCAGCATTGAAAGCATTCAACGTAAGCATTAGGGTTAAGTTACTTTCATGGACAATGAAGCACTAGAGAATGTTTGGTTTGCAAATCGTTACCGTGATTTATCTCCAGTAGCTGAGGAACAGTTACGCCTTGCAAGCCATGCCTATGCAGACAGCGTAAGAGCTGAAATGTACTTGGCACTAGCCAAGGCAATTGCGCCAAACAACCCTGTGGTACGCATTGGTGAATACCGCTACTACTTTTACAAAGGTCGCCTGCCTGAAGCACTCAAAGTGGCCGAGGCTTGTTTGGTTGCGGTTGCGCAAGAACTTGATTTACCTAGCCAATGGCAGCAAGTTATGCCGCATCATGTCAACTTTACGGATGATGAACCAGCCCACCGCTTTTATCTATTTTGTTTGAAAGCCTACGCTTACTTGCTGCTGCGTTTAGACCAAATCGAAGCAGGCTGGGCAGCCACCGATAAATTACTGTTGCTGGATCCTGCAAACAAAGTCGGCGGAATGGTGTTGCTGGACGTGCTGTTGCGCATGGACATGGACGACTATGATGATTAGCACTAAGCTGATTAACGACAGGATGACCGATAACGACATCCCGAGTGTCGATTGGCAAGGCGCGAATATTAGCTGCGAAGCTTGTGCGCATACCGATAGGCTGGCACTCGGCACCTGCGCACCGTTAAGCGCCTGTGTGCATGATCGTTACGCCAAACGTATAGACCGTTTTTTTGGCACCAACCCGGGCTTGGCAAGCCAGTACATTGAGCACCCTTATTTTGAAGTGCGCGCTGTCGCAGCAAAATATCTGGATTTGTTTCAGCTGAACCGCCTGATAAATGACCCGGATGAAACCGTGCGCGCCAGCGTTGCATTGCGTTTACCGCCAAAATTATTACCCAAACTCATTCACGACCCCGAACGTGAAGTGCGCATTCGTGTGGCATTGCGCCTTGATCCCTCGTCACTCAGCATCATACTGAACGACCCTGACTATTATGTGCGCATTGTGGTTGCACGCCGCATTGCGCCTAGCCTGCTGTTCCATTTAGTGCGCGACAGCGACGCCTCGGTCAGGCGCGAAGTAGCTATCAGAATCGGTGTTGAATGGCTCACCATGCTGGCCAACGATAGCGATGAGGATGTGCGCCTCACCGCCATTCGCAGGCTACCATCCGGGCTGCTACCACCCTTCCGTTTCGACGCTGACTGGCGCGTACGTTTGGAAACAGCGCAACGTGTACCAACAGCTTACCTTGCAGATTTAACCAAAGATGAAGATGAAATAGTTGCCGTCACCGCGCGTGAACGCCTTGATCCTGAGTCACCCTTGAATACCAACCAACAAAGTGAGAATGCACATGGGCACTAAAATCAGCCGTGATAGCGGCATCGTCGAACTGGTAAGTGAGCCTAAGTTTGATTATGGGCAAAAAGTGTATTCAAAAAAATATGTACGTAATGACGGCACATTCCCCGGTCGTGAAGTGGGCGACATTTTGGTGAGTAAAGGCGATGTTGGGTACGTGACCAGCATCGGCACTTTTTTACAGCAGTTCTACATCTACGGCATCGACTTTTACGAATTAGGTTACCGCGTTGGCATGCGTGGCAAGGAGCTTGCTCTAGTAGAAGAGGAAACTAAAGAAGATACCGAAGCAACATTGGATGAATCATAAATTGAAGATGAATAAATAATGGAAAGCGAGACCAATCATGGCTGAACAGCAAATTCCTAAATACCAATGGGGGCAAACCATCAGCAGCCAAACTGACATCACCAACGACGGCAGCTATCCAGACGTGCCGGTAGAATGCATGCTGGTCGAGCAAGGCATGCAAGGTGAAATTGTCAATGTCGGCAACATTGAAGAAACTGGCGCGCCCATCTATCTGGTCGAGTTTAGCAACGGCAAAGTAGTCGGCGTGCTTGAAGAAGAAATCGAACTGATTTAGCGCTATCAGTATGAATGCCAAACCACAATATTCCGAAGTTTGCCCCCACCCGAATGAGGTGGACCGCAAACGCATCGAAAAAACATTGTCTGAACGCGAACGCTATAAATACGTTGCGCCAAAAGTGTTGCCCGATGTCGAAGGTTATCTGGTGCGCAGCCCTTGCTGCTCAAGAAGTGTAGACCCTGAAGGCGGCGAAATCGACATTGCGCGTATTGAATATCAATCTGGCGACTTCTGGCGTTTGTATCAAAAAGATGATGAAAAGCAACGCTGGCGGCCACATTCAGAATACTTAAGTCTGCCGGTATTATTGGCACGGCTTATCGCAGACCCTAAAAAGGAGTTTTGGCGATGAACACTAGTAATATATACTTGGACAACAATGCCACCACGCGCGTTCTGCCACCAGTGCTGGAGGCAATACTGCCTTGGTTCTCAGAGCATTATGGCAATGCCTCCAGCAGCCATGAATTCGGGCAACGTGCCAAAGAAGCCATGATAGCGGCACGGGCAAGTGTCGCCAAGTTTCTAAATGCCAACCCGGCAGAAATTATCTTTACCAGCGGTGCTACTGAATCAAACCACATGGCGATTTTATGCGCATTCGCTGCAAACCCGACACGCCGCCGCATTGTAACGAGTGTGGTTGAGCATTCATCTACCTTGCGTTTATTGGATACCCTTGCCAGCACAGGTGTTGAAGTTATCCAGATTCCCGTCAATGCAAACGGCGATTTGGACATGGACGCGTTAGCTGCAGCGGTGAATGAAGATACCGCACTGGTAACGCTCATGCATGCCAATAATGAAACTGGCGTGCTCTTCCCTATCGCCAAAGCCGCCAGCATCGCACACGATAAAGGCGCCTTATTCCATACCGATGCCGCGCAAACGGCCGGCAAGATTGCACTGGATGTACGCCAACTTGGCTGCAATTTACTTTCATTCTCAGGCCACAAACTACATGCGCCAAAAGGCGTAGGTGTGCTGTATGTGCGCAAAGGCTTAACGCTCAAACCATTGCTCTACGGGCATCAAGAACGCAGCCGCCGTGGCGGTACAGAAAACCAGACCGGCATCGTTGGCTTGGGCGTGGCGTGCCAACTCGCGCAACAGCATTTAACAGAACAAGCAAAATCCATCGCCCTATTACGCAACACACTTGAACAAGGCATTGTCAGCAGCTTGCCATTCGCGCACGTGAATGGTGGTGGACTGCGTGTGCCCAATACCAGCAGCGTATGTTTTGTCGGGCTGCATGGCGAGGAATTGTTACATAAGCTCGGTCAGGCAGGAGTTATGGCCTCCCTAGGCAGTGCATGCACCGCCGGTGGCACAGACCCTTCGCACGTTTTACTGGCGATGGGCTTGAGTCGTGACGATGCGTTGAGTTCCATCCGCTTTTCGCTTTCTAAAGAAACTACAGAAGACGAAGTCAACAAAGTCATTAAAACAGTAGTTCATATAGCCACCGCAATGCACACGGCCATTGCCGCTTAATTAGAAAAAGGATAGCACATGAAAATTATGATTCGACGTAACGAAAAAGGCGAACTCTCTGCCTATGTCCCTAAAAAGGATTTAGAGGAACCTATCGTCTCGCATGAAAACCCGGATTTATGGGGCGGCATCATCAAGCTTGCAAATGGCTGGCAGTTAGAACTGCCTGAAATGCCAGAAGGCACGCGCCTACCTATCACCATCGAAGCTAAACGGTTATCTGAAGAATCGGAGTAAAAAAATGAATCCTTTGCAAAAGCATTTCTTGCGGCGAATTGCTACGTTACGCGGTGCTCGCAACCTCGCCGTACAAATGCGTACTGCCTCGACTTCTGCGCTCCGTGCGCCTCGCACTTCATCCACACCAAACACTTTTCAAAGGATTCATCATGTGTATCTCAACTGAAACTATGAAAGATATTGAGCTATCCCTGCTAGACTTTCATAAAATATCAAACAACCCACTGCCTATGCTCAAAAGTAGCTTTCCTGAGCTATCCTTCCTGCGTATGTCAGATGCAGATATAGGCGAGGCACCGTTCCGCTCACTGGTTAACTACAATTTATATTTGTTAGACGGCCGTGATCATTGCGTGCAAATCACTAACAACCTCAGCGATGCAACTGCTGTAGTCATCGCGCATAAATGAGTCACGGATGATCGACGATGACCGACGCTAATGCCATGACTGAAAGCAATGATCTAACTGAAACTTGGATCTCTCTGTCTGACCCTGATTATTCTGCAACAGAACTGTCAGCCATCGAGGTGGTGCTCAACCGCGCCTCGCAATCAGAAGGCCACATCACCAAAGCTTTTGAGACATCCTTCGCTGCCTACTTAGGTCGCCGCCATGCGATTGCCGTGAGTGGCGGCACTATTGGCATGTTGCTGGTGTTAAAAGCGGCTGGCATAGGTGCCGACGACGAAGTGATTAGCTCAGGCTACAGCTGGCGACAATCCGCCCACGCCATTGCCTGGTCAGGCGCCACGCCGGTGTTAGCGGAAATTGATTACTGGTCACAAACCTTATCGCCTGAGAAAGCCGCAGCTAAAGTCACCGACAAAACCCGCGCGATTTTAGCCACCAATGTGAATGGTCATCCAGCTGATTGGGATCAGTTGCAAAACTTAGCGAAAAAGTCTGGCACGCTATTGATTGAAGATGCCACAGAGTCCATAGGTTCACGTTACCAAGGCAAGCTGGTCGGCACTTTTGGTGATGTCTCTGTGTTTGATTTTTCAGAACTGTCGCCATTGAGCTGCGGCCAAGCGGGTATGATCGTCACCGATGATGACACCCTCGCCTTGAAAATACGCCACTTCAGAAGCCGCCAACGCCATGAGCGCGCCTCGCTCACAGCCACATTACGCCCTCCTTTGGATGCAGGAATTTCTGAGATAACCGCAGCGCTGGGCCTAGTGCAATTACAACGTCTGCCAGAAATTCTAGCAAAACGTAAACAAGTTGAGGCTTGGTATCAAGCGCAAATATCGAGCTTTGAGGGCATTAAACCACCATACATCGCACCAGGTGTGGATGAAGTACATTGGTTTTTATATACCGTGCATTTAGGCACACGCTTCAGTGGCAGCAGCCGTGATGCCTTGGTTGATGACCTGGAAACCGAACTGGTTGAAAGCTCAGCCTATTGCCAGCCACTACATTTACAGCGTGCCTATATTGAGCATTACGGCTACCGCAAAGGCGATTTTAAAGTCACCGAAAAAGTAGCTGACCGTGCCATTGCCCTACCGTTGCACGGCCAAATCACTGAAGACCAAGTGGCATTTATCGTTAAAACTGCCAAAGACGCGTCTATTAATGTAGGCGCAGGTGCGGCGATTTATTAATGTCTTTATTTTAAAAGTTCACATGAATATTTTTAACACTAAAACCGTCCATTCCGTCATTCCCGCGAAGGCGGGAATCTAGTCGAATTGGATACTTAACTGGATTCCCGCCTTCGAGGGAATGACAATACTTTGATAGTAAATCGCACTTAAGTGAGCTTCGTGCAAAAAAATTAGGAGTAACAACCATGACCACCACAGCTCTGCAAGAAATTACCGCCGCACTCGCTTCAGGCAGCGCAATCCCTTATCTCGGGCCAGAGGTGCTGACGCTTGAGTCTGCTACCTGCAACGTGCCAGCCACGCCAGATGACTTGGTGAAACTGCTTACCAGCAAAGTCAGCGTGCCGCATAAAATACGTAACAACCTGACTGCCGCAGCGCAGTTTATTGAAAATTTCAAGCATCGCAAAAGCGTGGTAAGTTTGATGAGCGATGCTTATGCGCCTGGCATTGTGCAAAATGCCTTGCATCAATATATCGCCAGCCTAAGTAAGAAACCATTACTGATTGTAGATACATGGTATGACGATGCCATGTCTAAAGCGCTGGCCGGACATAGCAACTGGGGGCAGATTCAGGGTTTGTCGCAATCAGAACATTTTGGCAAATGGGTGAATTACTTTGATGCGAATGGCAATGAAACCGAGGCTTCCGAAGCCGATGCATGGTCTGTAATTTTATACAAACCGCTAGGCTCAATTGCACCTGCCAAAAACTTCATCATTTCAGACTCTGACTTTGTAGAAGTACTGACAGAAATCGATATTCAGACCCCGATTCCAGCACGTGTGCAAGAATTGCGCACAGGGTCTAACTTCCTGTTTCTAGGTTGCCGCTTTAATCACCAACTGACCCGCACCTATGCGCGGCAAATCATGAAGCGCTCTTCAGACAAACATTGGGCGGTGATTGAAGGCCCGCTCACGCGTATGGAGAAAAAATTCATCGCCGAACAAAATATTACGCGCATCGACATGCCACTAGCGCAATTTGTGGAATGGCTGCAAACAGGAAAAGCCAGCCAGCCGCTCGCGGCTTAACCAATCTGCCCAATAAGGAATTTTTCATGCCATTATTTGATTTTCATTGCAGCACATGCGACAAAACTTTTGAGTTGCTGATTAAAGCCTCCAGCACACCTGCCTGCCCGGAGTGTGGCGGCACGGTAGAAAAACTGGTGTCATGCCCGGTTGCGCCCGGACAAAGCGCAGGCATTATCGCCAGTGCTAGAGCCAGAGCTGCGCGTGAAGGCCACTTCAGCAATTTCAAAGCCTCTGAGCGACCTAAAACAAAGTAAGCCTAAAAGGATTCAGAACAGCTCATGGCTCAAACCTGCACTGCATTACTAATGCGCAACCTCATGCCAGAATATGCAGCACAGTAGCGCCAGCAATTCACAAAATTGTGGAGTATCTGCAGCGGTTGCAGGGGTGATTTTCAGTATGACGTTATAGCTTCATGATATTAAGGACATGACTTATGCTGCCTTGAACAAGACTCCAGATCTCCTTCCGGCACCACGCTCAAACCCAGCCAGGCATCTATCACCTCTTTATCAAAGCCAACCTCACGACGACCATCAGCTTCTATCAGCGGACGGCGGATAAGTAGCGGTTCAGCAAGCATCATTGCCATCGCGGTATAAGCATCGAGCTGATCGGGAACAATCTCACCAGACTTAACTTTGGGTGCAGCACGGTTGAACCATGCGGCGACTGGCATATTTTCAAAAAAAGTCAGCAGACGTTCTGCTGTCCAAGGCTCAACCAGCAAGTTTTTAGCCCACACCGTATGCCCTGCAGCGGCCAGCAACACCTTTTGCCTAGTGTTATTGGCACAGCCGGGTTTTTCGTAAAAGACGATCACACTCATCACTTGGCTCCTTTTAAAAACGCCAGAGTTTGCTGCTCAATTTCAGTCTTAACCGCAATATCCAACTTATCCAGCCAACGTTGCGGGATAGCTTCCACGCCATATAATGCACCTGCCAGCATACCGACAATGGCCCCATTGGTATCGGCATCCTCGCCGCAGTTCACGGTTTCGACCACACAACTTTCAAAACTATCAGTATGAATAAAGTGATACAGCACGGTTTGCATGGTGTCGACAATATAGCCGCTGGCGCGACCGGGATAAGGCGAAAATTTGAACTGTGGATGCGTCTCAACCAGCGCTTTAGCAAGTTTGATGCATTGTTTTAGACCTTGCCCTGCCAGCAGACTGTGCACCATACGCCCAAGTAGCAAAGTTGCCGCATCTGACAGCGGATGATGGTGCGTAATATGCGCCTGTTCCAGTGCTGCGTGCTGAAAAGCCATGTCATCACCGTAGGTTGCCAAGGCAATCGGCAGAATACGCATGGCGGCACCATTGCCACCATCGCCATCGCAGGGTTCGCCATGCAGAGTACCGTCCAGCATGTAGCGACGGATACCACGGCGGCAAGTATTACCGACATCTATAGGGTGATGCTTTAGCCATGCTGCCAGCTGGTCGGCAGCAATACGCGCATCCCAGCCATCGGCCTGCAACCACGCACTCCCCAGATAAAGCGACATCTCGGTATCGTCGGTAATCTGCCCCGGCTTGAGATTTAGCCAACCGCCGCCTGTCATTTCTCGGTGCGTGCCTTTATACGCAATTTCACGTTTAGTAAGAAACTCCACCGGCGCGCCTAGCGCGTCACCGACTGCCAAGCCCAGATAAGCCCCTAGCGCTTTAGAATATAGCGTTTTGTCATGCGGTGTATCAAGCATAGCTAGCATTCACCTTGTAGTAGCCACCCAGCGCCAGTACCTCACCCTCACCCGATAATATGGGCTTTGCCAGCATGTCAGGAAAGTACAGCAACTTAACCACGGGCACTTTGACTTCGAGTATCCAATCACCAAACTCGTCAGCGCGTTCACGCGATGTAGTAAATGATACAAGATTATTCATCCGCATCAGGCATTGACCTTTCTGCAGCTTGGTTTCAGTCATCGTGGACTCATCATAACTATTGACACCACGCCACAAAGTAATCCAGTCTCGGGCAGGAACCCCAAATCGGTGAATCACAAACTGGCAATATTCATACAACAAATCCAATTGCATATGAATGCTATTGCTGTGGAAGCGACTGCAGTACTTTTCTTCCATATAGCGCACCCATACGTCGGATGGGTATTGTTGCAATGCGGCTTTATGAAATGTAGGCGTTAAACCAAAACGACTTTCCACCCAGCCTTTGAGTACAGCACCTTGCTGGCTATTGGCATCAAAACCCCAGCCTTCTATTAATTTAAGATAACTAGGGCGAAAACGTCTTATTTCAGCATGTTCTATTTCATACTCACTAGGGTTTAATTGAAACACGATATCTAAGTAACGGCGGAATTTCTCAGCGCAATCAGCACGGCTACTCGCGGCTTCTAATAAACGGAACAGGCCTCGATGTGTTTCACGCGCCCCAGCAATTCTTAAACTTTGCGGATAATCATTAAACTCAGTAGATGCAAGCAGCCATGTCGGTATTCCAACCAGATTTGTGGAGTACCAATTTTGCGGATTGTTATACTTATTGGTTTCTGACATCACGTTATCTTCTGATATCAAATACTCTAACCTGAAAGAAACAGGCTAGAGTTTGCACCATTAAACTGGACGGTTTTCGTTAGGATTGCGTACAGGTCCCATTAACTTCAGGCCTTCTTCATAAGTAATCACAGGGTAGTTTGCTGTGAATTTCAAAGCTTTATCTGCAATCACATCCAACTTGGCCGCCGTATCCAATTTCTTAAGGTCACCTTTTTCCAAACGCAACAACTCTAGAATCTCGTTGTAAACGGTCGCTTCATCTAACGGCAGAATAAAGAAAGTAGCGCCGCCCATGTGTACCTGATATTTTTTCAGCAGGTCGATATTGTTGCAGAACACGAAATATTTACCGTCTGGCTGCAAGGTGTCACCCAAGGCATCCACCAGCATATTGAGGTAGCCAAAAGATAATAGGTAGCCCGTTAAAAATGGAATGCCTTTTTCCCCCGCATTGGCAATTGCCATGACTTGCGCTGATGACACTTCTGGTGGACGTGCTTCATCAGCTAATTGTTCTGCAAATTTAATCGCGATTTCACCGCGAAAGCCGAAGCGTCCAGGTACTTTAGTCGCTTCTTTTAATACTGGGTTTGTCAGGCGTTTTTCAGCATCCAGCCTGGCAAATGCGGTTTGATCTATCGTGGTCATGTATTAATACTCCTTGTATCGTTGCGTATAAAATCTGCGGTTTTAAAAAATGCTTGCTGAAGTTGTTGTCGCAGCGTCGCATCGGTAACTACATCTTCCATCGCTCGTTGCATGCACTGCATCCAAGTGTCACGCTCAGCCTCGCCGATGGAAAAATGAAGATGCTTCTGGCGCAAACGTGGGTGCCCACGCTCTGCCGAATAGACTTTCGGGCCACCCAGCCACTCCACCAGAAACTTAACCAGCACTTGTCTGGTATGGCTAAGGTCAGGCTCATGCATAGCGCGAATCTGACTCGCCTCTGGCAGCGTATCCATATAGTGATAAAACCTATCCACCAGTTTGATAATCTGCGCTTCGCCACCTATAGATTCAAAGTGTGGATTGCTCATGATCTGGGTCACAGGGTTGAGTGCTGCGTAGGTATTAGGTTTATCAGTGTGCATTCAAATGTCCAAAATTTAAGTGGCCAAAATTCAAGCGGCCAAAATTAAGACTTCTTGACTGCGTGGCCACCAAAACCATTACGCATCATTGATAGTAATTTGTAACTGTACCCGGTAGCATCCTGACTTCTGAAACGCGCTTGCAATGCCGACGTGAGTACTGGCGTGGCCACACCTTGCTCTACAGCTTCCATCACCGTCCAGCGCCCTTCTCCAGAATCTGCTACGTAAGGAGCGATGTCTTGAAGTTGTTGGTCGCCTTTCAAAGCATCTGCTGTCAAGTCGAGCAACCAACTGCGTACTACTGAACCATGACGCCACAATTCGGTGATTTCTGCCAGGTCAAGCTTGAACTCTTCCTTGCCTTTAATCAGGTCCAGACCTTCAGCCATCGCCTGCATCATGCCGTATTCAATACCGTTATGGATCATTTTGGTAAAGTGACCGGAACCAACAGGCCCTACGTGTGCCCAGCCTCTATCATCTGCTGGTGCCAATGCTTTTAATATAGGCGTTACCACATCAGCCACATCTTTAGTAGAACCTACCATGAGGCAGTAGCCATTATCCAAACCCCATACGCCACCAGATGTACCAGAATCCATAAAGCCTATGCCATATTCGGCAAGCATCGCACCACGGCGCTGACTATCCTTATAGTTTGAGTTGCCTCCATCAATAACGATGTCGCCTTTACTTAACATTGGAATCAAGTCTTTGATCTGATTTTCGGTAATGTCGCCTGATGGCAACATGATCCATACAATTTTCTGACCATCAAGTTTACTAATGGCATCCTGCACAGACGTAGCTGGAATCAAGCCTTCTTTTTCAGCAAGCTTGCTTACAGTGTCAGCATTAAAATCAAAACCTACCACTTCGATCTTATTACGCAGCAAACGACTTGCCATGTTGCTGCCCATTTTGCCCAAACCTATCATCGCTAATTTCATACAGCCTCCTTTAACTTGGTATATTTACTGTGTGTACAGTACTAACAACCAAAGATAAAGCAAAGGTTGTACCAAGACAGTATGCGAAGCAAAAACATTAAATATAAGACAATAAAAACAACTGGTTACGGCAATACAAATCAAACAGAAGCTAATCTAATCATCATTGATTAACGCCAAATTATTTTGTTCAATACAACACCACGCCTTACCGCTTTGTAGGGTTTGCGACACGACCTTACATACCAGAAAACTCACAACAATAATTAAAATTACTGTTTAAATTCAATAAGTTAAATTGATAAAAAAGCGTTGGCACGCACTTTGCTCTATTCACTTTGCATGACCGACAAACCATCCGGCGCCAGATAATAAGAGTGATAGACAGCGACTCGGAATCGGAGGCCCGGCAGCAAACGGTCTTAAACGAACTTTTAATTTTTTTAAGGAGTACTGAAATGGCTGCATTACGTCAAATTGCCTTCTACGGCAAAGGTGGTATCGGTAAATCAACGACATCACAAAATACACTGGCCGCTCTGGCTGAAATGGGTCAAAAGATCCTCATCGTTGGCTGCGATCCTAAAGCTGACTCAACACGTCTGATCTTGCACGCGAAAGCACAAGACACCGTACTTTCACTCGCGGCTGAAGCTGGCAGCGTGGAGGATCTGGAACTAGAAGATGTGATGAAGGTGGGTTATCGCGACATCCGTTGCGTTGAATCTGGTGGTCCAGAACCTGGTGTTGGTTGCGCAGGTCGCGGTGTGATTACTTCAATCAACTTCCTCGAAGAAAACGGCGCTTACGACGGTGCTGACTACGTTTCTTACGACGTATTGGGTGACGTGGTTTGCGGTGGTTTCGCAATGCCGATTCGTGAAAACAAAGCACAGGAAATTTACATTGTTATGTCTGGCGAAATGATGGCCATGTACGCGGCTAACAACATTTCAAAAGGTGTTCTTAAATATGCAAACTCAGGCGGCGTGCGTTTAGGCGGCTTGGTATGTAACGAGCGCCAAACAGATAAAGAACTGGAACTGGCTGAAGCTTTGGCTGGCATGTTAGGTACTAAATTGATTCACTTTGTACCACGCGACAACATCGTGCAACACGCTGAATTGCGCCGTATGACAGTGTTGGAATACGCACCGGAATCAAAACAGGCTGAAGAGTATCGCCAATTAGCACAGAAAATTCACGCTAATGCAGGCAACGGCACTATCCCAACCCCGATCACGATGGATCAGTTGGAAGACTTGTTGATGGACTTCGGCATTATGAAGAAAGAAGATGAATCTTTAATCGGCAAAGCGGTAGCTTAAGTAGTCAATCTAGCGGGAGCTTAGGGTTAGCAAACAAGCCCCAAGCTCCTCGCTGGCCCCTTTTGGAAGTTGTTTCAAAAATTGAGGGGGCTGAGAGTCAGCCAGACTTAAAGATGGTACTTAAAGCGCAAGCAATTTTTGAAACAACTTCATTTAAAGATTAGGAGAAAGAAATGAGTTATACAGTTGATTTAGGCGTCAATGGCGCAGAGTTAATTGAGGAGGTTCTAAAAGCCTACCCTGAAAAATCTGCCAAACGACGCGCAAAACATTTGACCGTGCATGAAGAAGGCAAATCTGATTGCGACGTTAAATCAAACATTAAGTCATTACCTGGTGTAATGACTATTCGCGGCTGCGCATACGCTGGCTCTAAAGGCGTGGTATGGGGTCCGATTAAAGACATGATCCATATCAGCCACGGTCCTGTTGGTTGTGGTCAATACTCATGGGCTTCACGTCGTAACTACTACATCGGTACCACCGGCATTGATTCATTCGGCACCATGCAGTTTACTTCTGACTTCCAGGAAAAAGACATCGTTTTCGGTGGCGACAAAAAACTTGAAAAAATCATGGATGAAATTCAAGTGTTATTCCCGCTCAACAAAGGTATTTCAGTGCAATCTGAATGCCCGATTGGTTTGATTGGTGATGACATTGAAGCGGTCTCCAAGAAAAAATCCAAAGAATACGATGGCAAAACCATTGTGCCAGTACGTTGTGAAGGCTTCCGTGGCGTATCACAATCTTTAGGTCACCACATTGCTAACGATGCGATTCGTGACTTCATTTTCGACAAGACTGATCCAAGCAAAAATGAATTCACCGGTACACCTTATGACGTTGCGATTATCGGCGACTACAACATTGGTGGTGATGCATGGTCTTCACGTATCTTGCTCGAAGAAATGGGCTTGCGCGTCATTGCACAATGGTCTGGCGACGGCTCTATTGCTGAGTTGGAAAACTCACCTAAAGCTAAATTAAACATCCTGCATTGCTACCGTTCAATGAACTACATCAGCCGTCACATGGAAGAAAAGTACGGTATACCTTGGGTTGAATACAACTTCTTCGGCCCTTCAAAAATTGAAGAATCATTGCGCAAAATTGCCAGCTTCTTTGATGATTCAATCAAAGAAAAAACTGAAGCAGTGATTGCTAAATACAAAGCACTGACTGATGCCGTGATTGCTAAATACAAACCACGTTTACAAGGCAAAAGAGTCATGCTGTTTGTTGGTGGCTTGCGTCCACGTCACGTGATTGGTGCTTATGAAGATTTAGGCATGGAAGTAGTCGGTACCGGTTACGAGTTTGGTCATAACGATGACTATCAACGTACCACTCACTACGTTAAAGACGGCACATTGATCTACGACGATGTGACAGGTTATGAGTTTGAGAAATTTGTTGAAGCAGTGCAGCCGGATCTAGTTGGTTCAGGCGTTAAAGAGAAATACGTGTTCCAGAAAATGGGCGTACCTTTCCGCCAAATGCACAGCTGGGATTACTCAGGCCCCTATCACGGCTACGACGGTTTTGCCATCTTCGCTCGCGACATGGATATGGCAATTAACAACCCAGTATGGGCGTTGACAAAAACCCCATGGAAAAAAGTAGCGTAGCCATAGTTTATGGCTAACCCCAGCTTAAAGGAGAAATAAAATGAGCCAGAGTGCTGAAAAAGTATTAGACCACTTCAAACTGTTCCGTGAACCTGAATACAAGGAAATGTTCGCAAAAAAGAAAGCGGAATTTGAATATGCAGTTCCAGATGAAGCTTTGCAACACACGATTGAGTGGACCAAATCAGAAGACTATCGCGAAAAGAACTTTGCCCGCGAAGCCTTAACTGTTAACCCGGCTAAAGCTTGCCAACCATTAGGCGCAGTATTCGCGGCTAATGGTTTTGAAGGCACGCTACCATTCGTGCACGGTTCACAAGGTTGTGTAGCCTACTATCGCTCACACTTTAGCCGTCACTTTAAAGAGCCAACCTCTTGCGTATCTTCATCCATGACTGAAGATGCAGCGGTGTTCGGTGGTTTAAACAATATGATTGATGGCCTTGCCAATGCGTATAACTTATACAAGCCAAAAATGATTGCGGTTTCAACTACTTGTATGGCCGAGGTTATCGGTGATGACATCAACGCCTACATCAAAACATCAAAAGAAAAAGGTTCTATCCCGGTTGAGTTTGATGCACCGTTTGCACACACACCAGCCTTCGTCGGCAGCCATATCACCGGCTACGACAATGCACTACACGGCGTGTTGACACACTTCTGGGATGGTAAAGCAGGTACTGCACCTAAACTTGAACGCAAACCCAATGAAAGCATCAACTTTATCGGTGGTTTTGATGGTTACGTCGTTGGTAACAACCGTGAAATCAGTCGCATTTTCAAAGAATTCGACATTGACTACACCATGTTATGCGATCCTTCAGACGCATGGGATACCCCAACTGACGGCGAGTTCCGTATGTATGACGGTGGCACTTCATTAGAAGCGACAGCAAATGCAGTTCACGCTAAAGCAACCTTTGCCATGCAAACCATCAGCACAGAAAAAACTGTGAAAATGATTGAAGAGCACGGTCAGGAAGTAGTACGTCTGCATCACCCGGTTGGTGTAGCTGGTACAGATAAATTCTTGATGGAATTGTCACGTATTACCGGTAAAGACATTCCTGATTCATTGACTAAAGAACGTGGTCGTTTAGTGGATGCAATTGCTGACTCCAGTGCACACATACATGGTAAAAAGTTTGCCTTGTATGGTGACCCGGACTTGATGTTAGGTTTAACTGCATTCTTGCTTGAGTTAGGTGCTGAACCAGTCACAGTATTGTCAACTAACGGCGATGAAAAATGGGCTGCTAAAGTGCAAGAGTTGTTTGATGCCAGCCCATTCGGTAAAGGCTGCAAAGTTTATCCGAAGAAAGACTTATGGCACATGCGTTCACTGCTGTTCACTGACCCAGTTGATTTCTTGATTGGTAACACATTCGGTAAATACCTGGATCGTGATACAAAAACACCATTGATCCGTATCGGCTTCCCGATTTTTGATCGCCACCATAAACATCGTTATCCAGTATGGGGCTACCAAGGCGGCATGAATGTGTTAGTCACTATTCTTGATAAGATTTTCGATGTGATGGATGCAGATACCAATGGTATCGGCACTACGGACTACAGCTTCGACATCATTCGTTAAAACCAGTTAGCGTTACCGTTATTAGCTAAAAGTGAGTAACGGTAACGCTTTACTTCAGGTTATTAAAAGGAAAAAGTATGGCAAATGTAACATTCAGCTCTCCAAAGATGAAAAAAGACATCACCGTTTATGCAACGGCTGGTGATTGCAGCACATTATTAGCGTTGGCAAAAGAACACAAAGTTCCAGTGGAATTTGAATGCGAAAACGGCGAATGTGGTTCTTGTGCAGTAGAAGTCGCAATTCTGGCTAACAAACAGCCTATGGGCGTGCATCTTACTGAGAAAGAAAAAACTGTGCTAAAACTCGCAGGCAAAATCACCAAGAAGCAGATTGAAGAATCTGAAGTCTCTGACCTGCCACCGCCATGGCGCCTGGCTTGTCAGTTCATTGTTCGCAATGAAGATATTCTCGTTAAGTTTTAAGCTTCAATCACTATACATTTAATCGCTAACCTCATTATTGTGCCAAGAGGATATTCATTGAAAAATGATGATTAAAATTTGTAATAAACACCCCCGCCACCTTTGGCAGTTGCTTGACGACCTCCCTTCGGATTAAATCCGAATCTTAAAGCCTCTTTATTAGAGGCTTCTTTTTCTAGCATGCGCCATCATAAATAGTATTTATTTTTTCCAACTTACCTTCATCTGGTAACCAAGCAGCCTGCCAAGCAAAACTAAGCACATAACCTTATACTCATCCTGCATTTGGCTACTAAACTCACTCCGACCAGACCACGTATCATTTACTACGCACATAACCACAAATTGTCGGGTTTGCGACGAAACAACAATCCAAATAATACGCAACAAAATCAATATGTTGACGCATTAAACCATCTGGCATGTTGCTTGCTACTGTTAATGTAAGATCTAAAGACAAAGGCAACGCATCATGGCAACCCTCAGCGAGAAGGTGCAGGACGTTTTTAACGAGCCAGGCTGTGACAAGAACCAAGCCAAGGGCGAAAAAGAGCGCAAGAAAGGTTGTACCAAACAGCTAACACCAGGAGCTGCCGCGGGCGGCTGTGCGTTTGATGGCGCTAAAATTGCCTTGCAGCCGATTACCGATGTAGCGCATTTAGTGCATGGCCCGATTGCCTGTGAGGGCAACGGCTGGGACAACCGCGGCTCCAAGTCTTCTGATTCGCAACTTTACCGCACCGGCTTTACTACCGACATCAGCGAGTTGGATGTGATTTACGGCGGTGAAAAACGTCTTTATAAATCTATCCGCGAAATTATCGAAAAGTACGATCCACCTGCCGTGTTCGTTTATCAAACCTGCGTCACGGCACTGATTGGCGATGACATTGAAGTGGTGTGCAAAGCGGCAACCGCCAAGTTTGGCAAGCCGATTATTCCCATCAACGCGCCGGGCTTTGTGGGTGCCAAGAACTTGGGTAACAAACTGGCCGGTGAGGCTTTGCTTGAGCATGTGATAGGCACTGAAGAGCCTGAATTCACTACGCCATACGACATTAATATTATTGGCGAATACAACTTGGCGGGCGAACTATGGCAAATCAAGCCATTGTTCGATGAGCTTGGCATCCGCATTTTGTCATGTATTTCCGGCGATGCTAAATATAAGGAAGTCGCCTACTCACACCGCGCCAGAGCCGCCATGATGGTGTGCTCCAAAGCCATGATTAACGTGGCGCGCAAGATGGAAGAACGCTACGACATTCCATTTTTTGAAGGTTCGTTCTATGGCATTTCCGATACCAGCGAAAGCCTGCGCCAGATTGCCAGACTACTGGTAGAACGTGGCGCACCGAGCGACATTATTGAGCGCACAGAACAAGTGATTGCACGTGAAGAAGCACGCGCTTGGACGCAAATCAACCATTACCGCACCAAGCTGCAAGGCAAAAAAGTATTGCTCATTACCGGCGGCGTGAAGTCTTGGTCTGTGGTTTCTGCCTTGCAGGAAGGCGGCATGGAAATCGTCGGTACCAGCGTGAAAAAGTCCACCGATGAAGACAAAGAAAAAATCAAGGAATTAATGGGCGAAGACGCGCATATGTTCGACGACATGCGCCCACGCGACATGTACGCCATGCTCAAGGAATCCCGCGCCGACATTATGCTATCCGGCGGTCGTAGCCAATTTATTGCGCTCAAGGTGAAAATGCCGTGGCTGGATATCAACCAAGAGCGTCACCACGCCTATGCCGGCTATGTTGGCATGGTGGAATTAGTGAAACAGATTGAGCAGGCGTTATTTCACCCGGTGTGGGCACAGGTGCGCAAGCCTGCTCCATGGGAAATAGCATCAACCACTAGCGCTGAAGCTAAGGCTGCATAATGGCAACCGTCAACACCAATCACAAAGCCTGCACGGTGAACCCTCTCAAAATGAGCCAACCGCTAGGCGCTACACTGGCGTTTATGGGCTTGAACAACTGCATGCCGACCATGCACGGCTCGCAAGGCTGTACTTCTTTCGGGCTGGTGCTGTTTGTGCGCCACTTTCGTGAAATGATCCCGATGCAGACCACCGCCATGAGCGAGGTCAACACCATCCTCGGCGGCATGGATAACATTGAACAAGCCATCATGAATATCTGGTCGCGTGCCAAGCCAGATGTCATTGGCCTGGCCTCCACGGGCTTAACTGAAACCAAGGGTGACGATGTTGATGGCTACATCAAACTCATTCGTGCCAAGCACCCTGAAATAGCCGAGATGGAAATTATCTACACTTCCACACCAGATTACGTTGGCGCCTTTCAGGATGGCTGGAGCAAAGCGGTAACAAGCATCGTGCAGGAAATGGCCGTGCCGTGTTTATCTACACAGGCTAACCGCGTCAACGTGCTACCGGGCGCACATTTAACACCGGGCGACATTACCGAAATCCGTGACATGATTGAAGCCTTCGGCCTCGACCCAGTATTTATCCCGGATATTTCCGGTTCGCTGGATGGTCATATTCCTGAAGACTTTACGCCCACCACACTTGGCGGAACCACCATAAAACAGCTACGCACCATGGGTGAAGCAAGATCCAGCATCGCCATCGGCGAACAAATGCTCGAGGCCATGACAACGCTGCAAAGTAAAACTGGTGTGCCATGCAAGTTGTTTTATCGCCTGACCGGATTGGAAGCGAACGATAATTTTCTGCAATATTTATCTGAAGTTTCAGGTAAGCCAGTACCAAATAAATATCGCCGCCAACGTAGTCAGCTGCAAGACGCCATGCTGGATGCACACTTTTTTACAGGTGGCAAGAAAGTGGCTATCGGTGCGGAACCGGATTTATTGTGGTCGCTCGGCAGTTTTCTGGCTGAAATGGGCTGTGAAATCAGCGTAGCCATCACGACTACGCAATCGCCTATTTTAGAAAAAATGCCTTGTAACGAAGTGCTCATTGGTGATCTGGAAGACTTGGAAACTCGCGCCAAAGATTGCGACCTGCTCATCACCCATTCACACGGCAGACAAATGGCAGAGCGTTTGAAATTGCCATTCCTGCGCTATGGCATCCCTACGTTTGACCGCTTAGGAGCGGCACATAAGGTAATTGTAGGCTATCGCGGCACCAGAGAACTGGCATTTGAGTTAGGCAACACATTTATGGCTGATGAACATGAAACCACACCGGAAACTTGGCGCAACAGCATAGGCTTAAATGGCGATGAAGCCAGCAGCATAGAGAATAACCTTAGCGAAACCAAGACGAGCTGCGCCTCTAACGGCAGTTGCAACTGCGGATAAGCCGAATTGTTAAATCAATATTGAATAATTGAACATCAGGAGAAACCCATGAAAATCGCTTTTGCTACACAAGATCTAAAACGCGTCGATGCACACTTCGGCTGGGCCAAGAACATTGCCATTTATGAACTGACGCCAACTGGTCACCAATTTATTGAGGCTGTGCAGTTTGATGGCGACCTGAAAGAAGATGGCGACGAAGATAAACTGGCGCCAAAACTTGAAGTGATTAAAGACTGTGCCTTGCTGTATGTATCCGCTATTGGCGGATCTGCTGCAGCCAGAGTCATCGCGCACAAAATCCACCCAATTAAAGTATCAGAGCCTGAAGTCATTGAAGAAGTGCTGGTAAAACTGAAAGACGTGCTCAACGGCACACCGCCACCATTCTTGAGAAAAGCCATGCTGCGCGATCAGGAACGTTCATTCGATTTTGACGAAGAAGAAACCGTCTAACTATATATAGTATTTTAGGAGATACACATGTCATCAACAGAAACAGTGCAAGACCCATGGCAATCGTCATTTGTGCAAGAGCTAGTAAAACAATGGCGCGCGCAAGACACGCACGGCGCATGGGAAGGCAAAGACAACGCAACATTGCTGGCACCTTACATCATCACTAAAGAGCAGCGCAAAGAAATGCCGATTATTGGCGACCCGGATCCGGAAACCATCTGGCGTTTGGAGCTTTTTTACAATGCGGTTGGCCTTGCCATTGAGCGCGAAACCAAAAACATGGTATCGCCAATGATGAAAATGCATCACGAAGGTTTTGGCAAAATGATACTCACCGCAGGTCGCTTGGTGGTGGTGAATAAACAACTACGCGACGTGCATCGCTTTGGTTTTGAAACGATGGAGAAACTGGCTGCGGAAGGCGAGAAATTCGTCTCTGCCGCCGTAGAGATGATTCATAAATTTCCTGAAGTGGCGAATTACGGATAAGGAGAGAACTTTATGAGCGACATAGACACCATCAAGGCGGAAGTTAAAAAGCTTAACGCCCAGGCAACACAACTCAAGATGGATCTGCATGATTTATCTGAAGACCTGCCTATCGGTTGGGAGAAAATTCCCGAAATAGCAGAAAAAACATTCAAATCCTATCAACAACTTACCGATGCCCGCCAACGATTGGCTGCGGCTGGAGGCTAACATGGCATATATCGTAACATTACCGAGTGGCGTTGAATGGACGCCGCAATTTGCAGAAGAAATTTCTGAAGAAAAGTGTATAGGCTGTGGCCGCTGCTTTAAAGTCTGCGGCCGCGACGTGCTGCAACTGGTTGGCATTGATGAAGATGGCGAACGTGTTGCCGTATCGACAGATGATGACGATGATGTAGATGAATACACAAAAATGGTGATGACCATTGCGCACCCGGAAAACTGTGTGGGCTGCGAGGCATGCGCCAAAATCTGTCCGAAAAAATGCTACACGCACGGACCGGCAACCGCGTAAAACCTTAACCATGCAAACGCATCCGACAAGCAGTCCAATCGTACCCATCCGTGTGGATAACCGCCCAGATAATCGAATGGATGAATACGATGACATTATTGCTCTGCTCAAAGACCATTGCTGTGATAACAGCGATGGAACGCAGCGCACAATATTATGGATTGCCGAAGCTTGCATGGGTAACAATCATTTGTGGCAAGACATGCAACTGCCTAACCGCCTGGCGCTTTCTGAGCTCATGACAAACACTTTCCCTACCCTTGCCGCCAAGAACACTGGTGATATGAAATGGAAAAAGTTTTTCTACAAACAGCTCTGCGAGCGTGCCGACATTTTTATCTGCAAATCGCCAACCTGCGGCGTATGTGTGGACTACAATAAATGTTTTGGTGCTGAGGACGATGTTAAGGACGATGCCGTGTGATGTCATGAAGCCAGAACCTGCCACAAACCACGCTTCCGAAGCCACTGTCCGCGCCTACCACCAGCGTACAAAGCACAATTTTGCAGTTTATGCACAAGGGCCAGGCACGCTGGATTGGGATGCGCAACCAGCACCGTTCAGGCATTTTAACCAAGCTCCCAGCGTGCAGCTGCCAGGCTTTAGCGAGAGCCTGCAAGACCCTGCCCTATTTGCCGCACTCACGCGCCCATTCGCCACGCTGGGCAACTCCATTCCACCGTTGCCATATTCCCTAAACACACTAAGTATGCTGCTACATCTAGCACTAGGCATTACCGCTTGGAAGTCATATGGGCCGGATCGTTGGGCGCTGCGGGCGAATCCTTCCAGCGGCAACCTGCACCCGATTGAAGCTTATGTAGTAGTGCAAGGTTTGCAAGGCCTACAAGATGGCATCTACCATTACTGTCCTGACAGCCATAGGCTGGAACACCGCGCCGATATTACCTGTGCGCTAGATAGCACGCCCATGCTGCAAATCGGGCTAAGCTCGATAATGTGGCGTGAAGCTTGGAAGTATGGCGAACGCGCATTTCGCTACTGCCAGCTAGATGCAGGCCATGCCGTTGGCACACTTAGTTACGCGGCGCAGACATTGGGCTGGTCAGTGACAGAGCAAAAACATATCAGCACTGAAGCACTGGCAAAACTGCTGGGCGTTGATAGAAACGAAGACTTCCCAGCACGCCGCTACCCTGAAACGGAGCGCGAAGAAGCTGAAATATTGCTCAGCATCTCATTTAGCCGCGCAGCAACGACCAGCCCGCAACATATCATCACTAACAACTGGCAAGGCACTGCCTCCACCATTGATGCACATCCAATATACCGCTGGCCGGTGATTGAAGAAGTGGCGGTTGCATCCAGACAAAAAACCATAAGCCACAACACTGCTGCCATGCTACCCACTAGCAAAGCCAATAAAACAATAGACAACAACCCAATCAGCACTGCCAGCGTGATACTCGGGCGCCGCAGTGCGCAACGCTTTGAAGCAAGCCACATAATGCCGGCGCAAGACTTTATTGCGATGCTGGAGGCATTGCTACCCAATAATTCCGCGCCGTGGAATGCCTTAATATCTCCGCCACGCATCAACCTCTTGCTGTTTGTGCATCGTGTAGCAGGATTTAATAGCGGGCTGTATCTGCTCACACGTGAACCGCGCCTTGCCACATTACTCGATAACAAATTAAGCCCGCTATTTTTGCATGAGCCTGTAGCCAATATTCCTGCACATTTAAACCTGCAGTTTCTCACCCCAGCCCCAGCTGGTGACTTGCACCGTGCTGCACGCAGCCTGCACTGCCATCAGGACATTGCTGCCAATGCCTGCTTCGCGCTGGGCATGCTGGCTGAATATGATGATGTGATTACGGATAATTCATCCGCATATCGTGATTTGCACCGCGAAGCTGGCTTAATCGGCCAAGTGCTATATCTGCAAGCCGAAATGACAGGTTTACGCGGCACCGGCATCGGCTGTTTTTTTGATGACCCAATCCACGAATTACTCGGGCTGACGGACGACACATTCCAAACCATTTACCACTTTACTGTTGGCTTGGCGCTGGACGACACACGTATTGAAAATATTCCAACTTCCACTTTAACCACTATGCAAGCGAGAACATCATGAGCACTGCATTCCAACGTATTTCACCGCAATACGCAAGCGACCTTATTTTGCGCGCAAGAGCTGGCATCAAACCACTCGCCCTCTTCGATTCACGCGATATAGCAAGCTTTGAAAAATCACACATTAAAGGCACAGACCATCTCAACGAACGTGCTTTTAAGGATGTCATTGCCAGCTTGCCAAAAAGCATCCCCATAATGATCTATTGCTACCACGGCAACGCCAGCCAAGTGTACGCCAGCATGTTCAGCGATTTCAAATTCAGCGAGGTGTACAGTGTAGATGGTGGCTACGAAGCCCTGGCGCCAGCCCTTCTGGAACAACCGGCACTCACCGCAGAATCCAGCAGCGCATTGGCAGACTTTATAACCGAACATCACTTTGATGCAAACAACCTCAACAGCCCATGGCACTACGCGCTCACGCCGCTCATGCGCGCCGCATTGTCTGGTTATGATGATTTGGTCGAAGAACTGCTGGCTTTGGGCGTGAACATCCACATGCGCAACTTTGACGGCAACAATGCGCTATGGCTGGCCTGCGTGTCTGGCAATACCCAACTGGTACAAAGACTCATCAACGCCGGCATCGACATAGACAACTGCAACCACACAGGTGCCACCGCCCTTATGTACACCGCTTCCAGCGGCAAACATGAAATGATGAAAATCCTGCTCGATAACGGCGCAGACCCACTCATCCGCACCGATGACGACTACTTGGCAGTAGACCTCGCCGCAACGGAAGAGTGCCTTAAATTACTGCGGCATACCGCCTCTTAGATTAAGCCACAGCGGAGGGTTACACTTTTAATTAACCCGATGTGGCTAGCATATTGCCAAGCGCTGTAAAAGTGCCTATTCCTACTTATCACCCATCGTGCGTGGATGCCGTTTGTGATGAAACAAAATAAAACGTTTCACCCATTGAAGATATTGCATTTCTGTACGAATACTGTAATGCTTAACACGTATTTTTTGTTGAACCACTTCAAGCAATGTTAGCTGTTTAATCATTTAGGTGCGCTTTGCAATTAAATAAATAGTAGAGTTACAAAAGTATATGTTAATTAACAACTTAACAACAATAATGAATAAAATTCTACATCCAACTTCACCAAGTTATACACCTAAATCGGTGTCTACTTTACGTTAGGCTCAAGGCTATGGAGATTTGTCGTGGCGCAAACTGACCGGGATATTCTTTTTCCAATGAGGCATTTGTTGTCGGAATGCTCCAGGCTGTTTCTGGCGCAGCCGTGGTTGCGGCTCTCTCGCAATCCGAACCTATGGTTAAGTGGGCAGGCGAATTGTCCTTTCTACTATTTATTACCGCATCCTCACTCGCTTTAGGGTTAGCGGTCCTTGCGGCTTACTGGCGGCATCAATACAAGATGTGGGATGTAAAAGCCCAATGTTCAAAATCAGAGGGCAAACTTGAGGAGGCCATACAACGGGGCAAGAGAACTAACTTTTACTTGTGGGGTATGCGGTACGTCTTAGTCGGCTCATTACTGTGCTTCTTGTTTGCGCTTAGCCAATTGGTCATCTCTATGTGGTTTCAAGCATTGAGAGGATATTTATGCGCCTAACCTATCTATAAAGACTTCCCTGTCAACCCCGCGGGTTTAATTTCTTGTAATCGCTTTTTAGCGCATTTTATTTCCTAACAAGTTCTACTGCGTAGCGAGATT
>LNAP01000077.1_pt1 | contig 103667 bp, 98 predicted proteins | sample 602601 | NCBI WGS metagenome assembly LNAP01 (sample SAMN02440304, study PRJNA202911) | soil metagenome | biome: Subtropical and temperate rainforests or woodlands; isolation source: soil samples (1 kg each in a 20% v/v slurry with milli Q water) were... ... | reverse complement strand
GGCGTCCCGCCGCCCGCGGCGACCTGGGGCAACATGCTTGCCGCCAGCCGCCCGCATCTGGCCACCGCGCCATGGCTGGGCTTCTTCCCGGGCCTGATGATCGCCATCGCCTTGATCGGCATTAACCTGTTCGGCGATGCATTGCGTGATCGCCTCGACCCAAGGATGAACCGCTAATGATCAGCGTGAAGCCATTGCTGCGCGTCAGCAATCTAAGCATCCAGGTCGGCGTAGATGGCGCGCTCGCTGTCGATCGCTTGAGCTTTGATATGGCGCCGGGTGAGATTGTCGCCCTGGTGGGCGAATCCGGCAGCGGCAAGACCATGGCGGCGCGGGCAGTCATCGGCTTGCTGCCGCCGCCCATGCGGGTTTCGTCCGGGCAGTTGCTGCTTGATGAGGTTGACCTGTGCACGCTGGATCAGGAGCAACTGCGCCAGGTGCGCGGCGCGCGGATCGGCATGGTCTTCCAGGAACCCATGGTGTCGTTGAATCCGACCCTGACTATCGGTCAGCAAATGGCTGAAGGTTTGCGCCTGCACACCGATCAGGACGAGAAAACCATCCGCGCCCGGTCGCTGGAAATGCTGCGCCGCATCGGCATCGACGACCCGGAACGCTGCCTGAGCGCGTTCCCCCATGAGTTTTCCGGCGGCATGCGCCAGCGCATCATGCTCGCCTCGGTGATGCTGTTGCGCCCGGCCTTGCTGATTGCCGACGAACCGACCACGGCGCTGGACACCCTGGCGCAGGCCGACGTCATCGAACTGATGCTGGAATTGACTCGGGAATACGGCACCGCCGTGCTGTTCATCAGCCACGATTTGTCGCTGGTAGTGCGCCATGCCCACAAGGTCGTCGTGATGCGCCACGGCAAGGCGGTGGAGACCGGACCCACCCGGGAAATTCTGCTCGGCCCCAAGGCTGACTACACGCGGCAGTTGCTAGAGGCGTTGCCGAGCCGGGGCGAACTGGCGCCGCCTTCGACGTCTTCGACGCTGGTGGACATTCGCAACGTGAGCATCGACCACCCGGGCCGTAAACGTTTCATGCGCCGCACCGAAGCCAAGCGCGCGGTGGATGGTGTCAACCTGACGATTGCCGCTGGGGAAACCGTAGCGCTGGTGGGCGCCAGCGGGTCGGGCAAGACCACTTTGGGCCGCTCGGTGGTCGGCCTGATCACGCCCAGCGCCGGAGAGATATTTTTTGATGGCGTGGACATTCTCAAGCGCGGCAATCGCGAGCACCGCCTGCAATGTCAGATGATTTTCCAGGACCCGGTCTCCTCGCTGGACCCACGCGCCCGGATTGCTGACATCCTCGCCGAACCCTTGCGGCATGTGCCCGGCCTGAGCCGCGCGCAGTGCGCCGAGCGGGTACGCATCATCCTCAAGGACGTTGGCCTCGACGAACAGTTCGCCACGCGCTTTCCCCATCAGCTTTCGGGCGGGCAGCGCCAGCGGGTGGCGATTGGTCGGGCGCTGGTCCGGCATCCGAAACTGGTCATCGCCGATGAGCCGATCTCGGCGCTGGACATGACCATTCAGAAACAGATTCTCGAATTGTTCGAGCGCTTGCAGGCGCAATACGGCTTCGCTTGCCTGTTTATTTCCCATGATCTGGCGGCCGTGGAGCGCATCGCGCATCGGGTTGCGGTCATGCAGCACGGTTGCCTGGTGGAAGTGGGCAGCATCGCGCAAGTGTTCGATCACCCGCAGCACCCGTTTACCCGGCGCTTACTGGCGGCCGCCAATCCGCTGCTGCGGTTACCCGACGGCAGCTATCAGCTGCGCAGCGGGGCCGGGCCGTAGATCCGTTTTTCCAGTATCAACTGTGTTTTCTCTGAATGCCGTGGCTTGGGCGACGGCGCGAATGTGTTGGTTTTACCAAGGAATCGCTGATGAAAAGCTCTGTGAACAAGGCTCTGGCCTGTGGTCTGGTCGCCATGCTCGGCGCCGGTGTCGTGCAAGCCCAGCCGTTGCGTCTGGCGTTGAACTCGGATGTGCGCGGGCTGGACCCCGGCGTCAACCGCGATGACCGCACCGATCAGGTCGTGTTGCATATGGTCGAGGGGCTGGTGGCCTATGGCGAGAAAGGCGAAGTCAAACCCTTGCTCGCCGAGAAAGTCGACGTTTCTGCCGACGGCCTGAGTTACACCTTCACGTTACGCAAAGGCGTGCTTTTTCATAACGGCGACACGCTGACCGCCGCCGACGTGTTGTGGAGCTGGAAACGCGACATGGACCCCAAGACGCAATGGCGTTGTCTGTCGGAGTTCGATGGCAGTGGCTTGACCAAGGTGGTCGATATCCAGGCGCCTGACGAGCACAGCGTCGTGATGCGTCTGGAAAAGCCCAGCGGCATGTTCCTCGCGACACTGGCGCGCACCGACTGCGGCGGCACCGGCGTGTTGAACAAGGCTTCGCTTAACGCCCAGGGCGAGTTCGTCAAACCAGTGGGCACCGGCCCGTATCAGCTGGGCGAATGGAAGCGCGGCCAATACGTCAGCCTGACCAGGTTCGACAAATACCAGTCGTTGCCCGGCCCTCGCGACGGTTATACCGGCGGCAAGCAGGCGCTGGCCGATGAGGTGCGTTTCGTGATCATTCCCGATCAGGCAACCGTCAAGGCCGCACTGTTTTCCGGCGACCTGGACATGGCCGAAGTCACTGAAACCGATCTGCCGGAAATCAAGAGCCACGCCAATCTGAAGGTCTCGACATCGCCCAGCGCCACCATGAACGTGCTGATGTTCCAGACCCGCGATCCACTGCTCAAGGACAAGCGCATTCGCCAGGCGATTGCGGCGGCCATCGACGTCAATCAACTGGTGGCGACCACCAGCAATGGCTTTGGGGTTGCCAATAATTCCATCGTCAGCGTGGCGTCCAGCTACTACGGCGCTGCCGAAAAAGCCGGTTTCAGCTATGACCCGCAAAAGGCCGCTGCGCTGTTGCAACAGGCCGGCTACCACGGGCAGCCGCTGACCATCATCGCCAACCGCCGCTCGATGGTGCCCAGTTATGACCTGGCGATCATTACCCAGGCCATGCTGCAAGCCGTGGGCATGAATGTGCAGGTTGAAGTGCTGGAGTGGGGCACACAACTGGAGCGCTACCAGACCGGTCGCTACCAGGCCATGTCGTTCACCTACTCCGCGCGTTTCGACCCGGCCCTGAGCTTTGAACAGGTCACCGGCAACAAAGACAAGGAACCGCGTAAAGGCTGGGAAGACCCGGTCGCCATCGACCTGCTGGCGCAATCGCTGAAAGAAGGCGACGTGAGCAAGCGCCAGGCGCTGTTCGACCAATTGCACCAGCGCTTCATCGACCAGGTGCCGATGATCGTCATGTACAACGGGCTGGACATCATGGCGCTGAACCAGAAAGTCGAGGGTTACAACTCGTGGATCGGCCAGAAGCCGCGCCTGTGGGGCGTCAGCGTCAAGCCTTGAGGGTCATTGCTCCAGCGGGATCTGGCGAATATGCGCGGCGATCAGTTGTTTGAGGCGTTCACGGTCGTTGTTGCGCAGAGCATCGACCATCTGGAAATGCTCCCGGCTCGATTGCTCGGCCCGCACATGGGTGCGCCAGGTTCCGCCGGGAGATGACGGCGGGCGACTGCGCATGTCTTCAATGAATTCGATCAGTTGCCGGTTGCTGCACAGCTCATAGAGGGTGCGATGGAAGTCCAGGTTTGCGTTGTAGCGTTCCAGCAGCGTGCCTTCCTGCACCAGCGTATTGAAACGCTGGGCGAGGGCGTCGAGCTGTTCCAGGTCGGCGTCGCTGACGACCATCTGGTTGACCGCCGCGCATTCCAGCGCAATGCGTATCTCCCGGGAATCGGAGACCTGTGCGAGGTCCGGCGTATGCACGTAGTAACCCCGATTGGGGAGATGTTCGACCATACGTTTGACCACCAGCTGGTCCAGCGCCCGGCGCACGTCGAGGCGGGAGCTGCCGTAGCGCTCCTCCAGATCTATCTGCTTGAGCCAGCTGCCCGCCGGAAGGATTCCCGCGTTGATGTCTTTGGAGATCAGCACCACCAGTTGGCTGCGATCAGTAACGGTTTTCTTCAATGGAAACGTCCACACATAGCTTGATATCGGGCGAAAAAAATTCATGCAGCGGGGGCCACGACTCAGTCATCGACCCTCCGCCAATAGTGGCTGCCAATAATGGCACAAAACGCCGAGGTTTAATGATGTTAGCCAACCCTGAAGACAGCCCGGAAGCACGCAGTCGCAAGCTTTACTACCGGGGCGCCACGACGATTTTTTCCTGCCGCATGGATCCACGCTTCGCCTACTGCCTGTATGTGCCGCAAAGTTTCGATCAATGCCCGCAGGAGCACCGCTTGCTGGTCGCCGTGCATGGCACCGGACGCACCATGGTCGAGTACCGTGATGCCTTCGCCGAATTCGGGCGCTTCAACAAGTACGTGATCCTTGCGCCGCTGTTTCCGGTAGGACCGCTGGGCGACGGCAATCCGCATGGCTTCAAGTATCTGGTCGAAGGGGATATTCGTTATGACCAGGTTTTGCTGGCCATGGTCGATGAAGTTGCACAGGTTCTGAACACAACTTTCGAGCGTTTTTCGCTGTTTGGTTATTCCGGCGGCGGGCACTTCGCCAATCGCTTTTATTACCTGCACCCGGAACGCCTGCGCTCGGTGTCCATCGGCGCACCCGGTTCGGTGACTCTGATCGACGACCATCGCGACTGGTGGGTGGGCACTGGTGGCATCGAGAAAATCTTCGGCAAGAACCTGAACCTGCCAGCGCTGCGCGAAGTGGACGTGCAATTGTTGGTGGGCGCAGCGGATCTGGAAACCTGGGAGATCCACTATGCCCCGGGTTCGGTGCAGTTCAAGGAAGGCATCAACGACGCGGGCAGCACCCGTGTCGAACGCAATGCCACGCTCGCCCGCAACCTGCTGGCCCACGATATTCGGGTGCAGCAGGACATCGTGCCCAACGTCGCGCACGCCGGTATTTCCGTGGTGCCTTACGTGCAGGACTTTCTGCTGGGATTGGGCTGAGCCGATTCCCCAGGGTTCGTCCGAACCGGTACAGACTGTGTGAAAACGTCACGAGCGAAGGCAAGACAAGGCAAAACAGGCGCAAAAGCGGAGTCTAGGTGTTCTAAATGAGCATTTTCCGCCTGTTTTTAACGCAGCATTGCCGAGCGCAGTAGTTTTCACCCAGTCTGGGTAGGAGGGGACTTGTCCCCGAGGCATTGGAGGTTCGGCACCGCGGCCAGTCGCAACGCTGCCCGCTCGCTCCAGCGGGCCAACATTCACTGCCAATCCTTGGCCGCCTCGGTGAGCATCTCGGTGATCAGTGCGCCAAAGCGCTGTGACAGCAGACTTTGCGGGCGATCTGCTGGCAGCAGCAAGTAAGTCGAAAAGCGGATCTGCGGGCGGAAAGGGCGTACCTCGATGCCCATGTGGCGGTATTCCAGAGCCACCATCGGGCTGACGATACTCACGCCTAAACCCAACCCGACCAGCGAGCAAATGGTCGCGGCAAAGGGCGTTTCCAGACTCAGCTTGCGGCGGTCCAATGGCATGGCGAATGCGCGGTCGATGCGCGCCCGCGTGCCGTCGTTGTGCAGCAGCGACACGAACTCCTCGTCGCGCAAATCCTCGGGGCCGATGGTTTCCAGGGCTGCCAGCCGATGCCCTTTGGGAAAGATGCAGATCCCTGGCACGTCGCAAATCAGCGTCGGCTTCACGCCCGGCGTTTCTTCGCCGATGTACGACGCCAGGCCAAGATCGCAGTATTGCGAAGCGGTCCAGTGCGTGGCAGTGGGCGAGTCGCTGGTATGAATCGAAATTGCCACGTCCGGATTTTGCTGACGAAAACGCTGGATGACCCTGGGCAGTACCGTCAGCGATAGCGACGGCACTGAAGCAATGCGCAGTTTCCCCGTACCCGCCCGGCGAATGTTCTGCGCCGAATCCTCGATGCTTTGCAAACCGATGAAGGCCCGCTCCACATCGGCGAACAGCGCGGCGCCTTCATCGGTTGGCAACAGCCGGCCACTCACGCGCTCGAACAGTTTGAAGCCACTGCTGCGTTCCAGCTGCGCGATCAAGCGGCTGACATTGGGTTGCGACGTATGCAGGGCTTCGGCCGCTGCCGTCATCGAACCACTGAGCATCACTGCGCGAAACGTTTCGACTTGTTTGAAGTTCATGGTCGGCCATATCAATTACGTATGGATGGCTACTGTATTGGCATTTGTTGGCATGAGCCAGAGGCTTTATAACTGTTCTGGACACCGAGGCCGTCCAGAGAGACCGGCCCAGTCTGCACCGGCCCCACCTTCTCAGTTCTGCCCTTGAATCCGTTACATGAGTCCGCCGGTGGGTGGACCTCATGGTTAATTCACCAGGAGGCATTATGTCGTTTTCGCTCAAGTTCCTTGGCAATGCAGTGGCACTCTCTTGTCTGGCTCTGGCGGGGCTGTCGCAAGTTCATGCCGCCGGGCTTCCCGCAGTCCCCGCTGAAATCAAAGAGGCCGGTCAGCTGCGTGCCGGCGTGCGCTGTGATCAACCGCCTTATGGCTTCCAGGACAACAACGGTGAATTCGCCGGCATCGAAGTCGAGATGTCGCGAACCGTTGCCCTCTGGGCGCTGGGTTCCAAAGACAAGGTCACCTTCACCTGCGTGACCGCCGAAAACCGCGTGCCGCAGCTGCTGGGGCGCAAAGTGGACTTTCTGATCGCAACCCTGGGCGTAACCCCTGAACGGCAACGGGTGATCGACTTCACCACGCCGTATCGCTGGGGCGCCAGTGACGTCATCGTCGCCAAGGACAGCCCGATCAAGAAGATCGCCGACCTGGACGGCAAAACCTTGGCGACGCTGAAGGGTTCGGTGCAGGCCAAGTGGTTTGAAGACCACATGCCCAGCGTCAAGACCCTGCGCATGAACAGCGCTGCCGATGCCTTACAGACCTTCCGCCAGGGCCGTGCCGACGCTTACACCCACGATGCGGCAACGTTGGTCGTGGTGACTGCCAATGACGCCAATGCGCGGTTGCTCGGCGAACCTTTCCAGATCTCCGATGCGGCCATCGGCGTGCGCAAGAACGACGAGCAATGGCGCGATTATCTGAGTGCCGCGATTGCCCGCATGCACGAAGAAAAGCTGTTCCGTGGCTGGGTCGTGCAATACGTGCCGGAGAACATTCGCAGCTATTACCTGAGCGTGTTCGAACAAGCCAAACCTGCTGAAAAAATCTGATCGGGCGACGCAATGGACTTCGATTTCAACTACCTGGTTGCGCAATGGCCAGCGCTGCTCGACGGAGTCTTGATGACCCTGCGCGTGTCGCTGATCGCCATTGCCTGCTCGCTGCTGATCGGCGTTTTTGGCGGCGCAATGCGCGTCCTGAAGGTGCCGGTGCTGTCCCATCTGGTGGTGGCGTACGTGGAGTTGATCCGCAATACGCCGATCCTGGTGCAGCTGTTCTTCATCTTCTACGGGCTGCCCGCCGTGGGCATGGAGTTATCGCTGTTCTGGTCCGGCGTGTTGTGCCTGTCATTGTGGGCCGGGGCTTATCAGGTGGAAAACATTCGCGGCGGGTTGGCCACGGTAGAGCACGGTTTGCATGAAGCAAGCCAGGCGTTGTGCCTGAAACCGAGCCAGTACTTTTATCTGGTGGCGTTGCCGATTGCGTTTCGGACCTGTCTGCCCGCAGTGCTCAACACGGCGATTTCGCTGATCAAGAACTCGTCTTACCTGCAGGCCATCGGCCTGGCGGAGCTGACGTTCGTGGCGGTGGATCGCATCGCCACGGATTTTCGCGCCATCGAGATGTTCAGCGCGATCTGCGTGATGTACCTGGGGCTGGTTGCGATTCTGGCGTTATTGACCAGCCGCCTCTCGGCGCATCTGCAACGTCCTTTCCGGCAGTGAGTTGCTCATGAATTTTGTGATCGAAAACTGGGGGTTCATCTCCAAAGGCTTGTGGATGACCTTGCGTCTGGCACTGGTCATCCTGCTGTTCACCTCTGTCATTTCTGCGCTGTTCGGCGTGCTGGCGACGCTGCGCAGCCCGCTGTTGCGCCTGGCGATCCATGCCTATGTCGAGCTGTTCCGCTCGATTCCGCTGATCGTCAACGTGTTCTTCATCTTCTTCGGGGCGCCGATGTTGGGCCTGGACCTCAGCCCGTTTGCGGCGGTGGTTACCGGCCTGACTTTGTGGGGCAGCGCCAATGGCATTGAAATCGTGCGCGGCGGTCTGGAGTCGGTGGCCCGTCACCAGTGGAAGAGCGCCTGGGCACTGGGCCTGCGGCCTTGGCACATCTATTTGTACATCATCGCGCCGCAGTCGATGCGGGCGATTCTGCCGGCCTTCACCGGCCTGCTGACCATGCTCGTGCAAGCCACTTCGCTGGGAGCGCTGGTGGGTGTCGGCGAGTTTCTCAAGGTCGGCCAAATCATTATCGAGCGCTCCACGGTCATGACCGGCGTAAGCCCTGCTTTTACGGTCTACGGCGTGGTGCTGCTGGTTTATTTCGTTATCTGTTCGGTGCTGACCTGGCTCAGTCGTTATCTCGAACGTCGCCTGGGTCGCCCGGTGACGCGTCCAACTCATTCAGAGGTTTGATCATGCAGGAATCCAAAGTCAGTCGTCGCTTGAAAGAAACCACCGCGCCAGAGGTCAACGAATACATCTATCAACCGCGCCTGGAAGGCTTTGCCCAAGGGTTCGTCAACCTGGGTAACGTCAACAAGGCGCACATTGTGATGCTCGCCGAACAGGGCCTGATTCGCCACGAACATGCAGCGGTGCTGGCCAAAGGCGTGCTCGACATGGAAGCGGCTGGACCTGACGTGGTGACGCTGGACCCCTCCCGGGAAGACGCGTATTTCAACTACGAAGCGCATCTGATCGAGCAGATCGGCACCGATATCGGCGGCCGTCTGCACACCGGGCGCAGTCGCAACGACATCCTTGCCACCCTCGACCGCCTGCGTTGCCGGGAAGTGCTGCTCAACCTCGTCGACTTGCTGCATCAGGTGCGCCAGACCGCACTGAGCAATGCCCGCCGCTATGCCGAAATCGTCATGCCGGGCTACACCCACCTGCAACCGGCGCAACCCATCACATACGGTTATTACCTGTCTGCGGTGGAGCAAGCCTTGCAACGCGACACCCAGCGCTTGACGCAAACCCTGGACGCCATGAACCAGAGCCCGCTGGGCGCGGCAGCATTCGCCGGCACGCCGTTCGCCATCGACCGCGCGCGCACTGCCGAACTGCTGGGCTTCGACGGCTATCTGGACAACGCGCTGGACGCAGTGGGATCCCGGGATTTCATTCTGGAAAGCTTGTCGCATCTGAGTTTGCTGTCGGTATTCTGGAGTCGGGTGGCCCAGGATTATTTTGTCTGGAGCACCCATGAATTCAGCCTCATCGAGTTCCCGGACAGCGTCGCGGCGACTTCCAGCATCATGCCGCAGAAGAAAAACCCGACGGTGCTCGAATACCTCAAAGGCCGCACCGGGCATATCGTTGGCCTGTTGATGGGTGCCAGCATCACCGTCAAGGGCAGCAACTTCTCCCACACCGGCGACGCCAATCGCGAGGGCACGCGAGGTTTCTGGGAAGCCGCCGAGGAAGTGCAGCGTTGCCTGAAACTGCTGGATCTGGTGCTGCTCACGGCGACGCCCAACACGCAATTGGCCGCGCGCCGTGCCGGCGAAGATTTCTCTACGGCGACCGGGTTGGCCGACCTCATTGTGCGCGAAGCCGACCTGTCGTTCCGCGAGGCGCACCATGTGGTGGGCGCGGTAGTGCGCATGGCCATGGATGCCGGGCTTTCGGCGCATCAGATCGACACGACCATGGTGGACATGTGCGCGGTTGAACAGCTGGGGCATCCGCTTAAGTTGTCCGCCGACAAGGTCCGCGAATGCCTGGACCCTGCCGCCAATGTGCAATCCCGAGCTTCGGCGGGCGGGCCGTCGCTGGTTGCGCTGGTGCCGAGCCTGGACAAAGCCGACGCGCGGATTGCCCGCGAACGCCAGGCCAATCAAGCGCGTCGCGACCGGTTCGCCGCCGCGGATGATCGTTTGCAGGCTGCGACGCGCCTTCAGGCCGGCCTATGAGCGCAATGCTGAGAGTGCGCGATCTGCGCAAATGCTTCGGCGACCATGAAGTGGTCAAGGGCGTCGACCTCGATGTGGAGGAGGGCGAAGTGGTGGTGGTGATCGGGCCGAGCGGCTCGGGCAAGTCGACTTTCATTCGCTGCCTCAACAGCCTGGAAGAGCCTTCGGGCGGCAGCGTGGTCATTGATGGCGGCGCAGCGACTCAGGCCGGCGACCGCAAGGCGCTGGCGAAATTGCGTGAAGAAGTCGGCATGGTCTTCCAGGACTACACGTTGTTCCCGCACATGACCGTGCTGGCCAACATGACCCTGGCGCCGGTCAAGCTCAAGCGGATGTCCAAGGCCGAGGCCCGGGAAAGTGCGTTGCAATTGCTCGATCGCGTCGGCTTGCGCCACAAGGCCGACGGTTATCCGTCGGAACTGTCCGGCGGTCAGCAGCAACGCGTGGCCATTGTCCGCGCCCTGGCGATGCGTCCGCGCTTGTTGCTGTTCGACGAGCCGACTTCCGCGCTGGACCCGGAGACCGTCGGCGATGTGCTCAACGTCATGAAAGGTCTGGCCAAGGAAGGCATGACCATGATCGTCGTCACTCACGAAATGGGTTTTGCGCGGGAAGTGGCGGATCGCGTGGTGTTCTTCGACAGCGGGCGCATCATCGAGCAAGGTCCGCCGGAACAGATTTTCTCGGCTCCACGGGAAGAGCGCACCCGGCAGTTCCTGAGTTCGGTGCTGCGCTGAAGCTTAACCCTTGCGATAGGCGGTACTCAGCTGCCGCGCCAGCAGGATGAAATTTTCCAGTGGCGTGGGCGGATTGAAGGTGCGACACACCAGCGTCAGTGGCGCGAGCAGGCGCGGGCGGGCGTCGAGAATCCGGCAGTACACGACGCTTTCCCGGTGCACATCCTTCATGGATGCCGGGACAATCGACACCCCGGCGCCAGCGGCCACCAGGCTGACGTTGGTCAGCATGCGTTCCACCTCAAACGCGATATGCGGATCGAACCCGGCGTTCCGGCAGGCCTTGATCAGATTCGCGTACATGCCCGGCGCGCCGGGGCGACGGACCAGGATGAACTTTTCGTCCTTGAGTGCGTCGAGGGAAATTTCCGGCATCTGCGTCGAGGCGTCCACCTGAGCGAGCAGTGGGTGGCGCACCGGCAAGGTCAGGAGCATTTCTTCGTTATGCAGACGATGAAACTGGATGCTCTGGTGTTGGCCCACCGGTGCCCGAAGAATGCCTACATCGAGGCTGCCTTCGATGGCTTCTTCAGTCAGCTCTCGGGCACTGCCTTCCTTCAGCGCCACTTCGACGCCGGGATAACGTTCGCGGTAGGCGCGGATGATCTGCGGGATCAGCGGATGCGTCGCGGCTGAACTGGTGAAGCCAATGACCAGCGTGCCTTCAATGCCATTGGCAACCCGCGAAGCTTTGAGCGCACCTTGCTCGACACGGGTCAGAATGTCCTGAGCTTCGGCAAGAAATACCAGCCCGCCCGCCGTCAGATCGACGCCCTTGGGATGGCGCTTGAACAGCTCGAAGCCCAATTCCTGTTCCAGCGCGCGGATCTGCTGGCTCAGCGGCGGTTGCTGCATATTCAGGCGCACCGCTGCACGGGTGAAATGTCGTTCTTCGGCCACCATGACGAAATAACGCAGATGTCGAAGTTCCATGTTGGTAAATCCTGTTCCAAGACTTATTATTCCAGGCCGGCCAAAAAACAGATTATGGCGAGCTTCATTACACACGTAGCAAATAGGGTTACTATGGCTGAAGCCGAGACATTGCGACAATAACAATAATATTTATTTATGGCGGAGCCTCGATGCCTGTCAAGCTTGTGCAGAACGCAACCCTGCAAATCCTGCTCGCCATTAGTTGTGGTGTCCTGTTGGGACTGCTGCGTCCGGATCTGGCTATCTACATGAAACCGCTGAGCGATGGTTTCGTGAAGTTGATCGGCTTGCTGATGCCTTTCATTATGTTCCTGCTGGTGTGTTCCGGGGTGGCGAGTCTGCACCAGCAAGGCAAACATGTGCGACTGGTGCGCAAGGTAGTTGTTTACTTTCAGGCGATGTCGATTGTTGCGTTGTTATTGGGGATGAGCACAGCGCTGTTGTTCAGTCTGGATACGACGACGCGGATTTTTCCTGAGCGTTTTGTCGAAGCGGCGGCTGCACTTGCCAACCCGGCGACACCGGCAGGCGAGCTGTTTGGCGAATTCTCCCTGGCAGAGGTTTGGTCCAGTATTTACAGGGCTTTGTCGCAAAATCTGGTCCTGCAGGTCATGCTGTTGGCGGTGATTTCGGGGCTGCTGTTGCCTCGGGTCGGGCAGGCGGGGAAAGTCTTGCAGGGCCGTCTGGAAGTCGCGATCAGTCTGTTATTTCGGGTATTACGCCTGATCTTGAAGTTTGCCCCGGCTGCTGCATTTGGTGCCATGGCATTTACCGTCGGTAAATATGGGGTTGTGTCGATTCTTCCGTTGTTTAAATTTGTGCTTGTCATGTATCTGGTGTGCGCGCTATTTGTCGTGTTTATTCTGGCAAGTATTGCCCGTGCGGTCGGCATAAGTTTGTGGCGCTTGACCGTTTATATCAAGGAAGAGCTATTGCTGGTGACCTTCACGGGTGCGTCGGTGGCGGCAATTCCGGGGCTGATCAGCAAGCTGGAGAAGTTGGGGTGTGATCGCCAGGTTGTACGTCTGGTGTTGACCACCGGATACACCTTTAACTTGAGTGGATCAAATATTTATGTCACCACCTCTGTGATGTTTCTTGCCCATCTGGCAGGCGTGGAGCTGAGCAGTGTGCAATTGATCGGTGTGTTGCTGATCTGCATGCTGACGTCATTGGGTTCGACCAGCGTCGCGGGCTCGGCATTTTTTACCCTGATTGCCACCTTGAATATGCTGCATGTCATTCCTCTGGAAAGCGTGGGCCTGTTGCTGGGCGTCGAGCGCTTGATGAAATGTCGATCCCTGACCAACGTGCTGGGCAACTGCGTCGCGTGTCTGGTTATCTGCTGCTGGCAGCGGTCCATTGATCGGGTGGCGTTGCGGCAAAGGTTGGCGGCTTGCTCCTGAATATCCAACGACCGGTACAGACAGTGTGAAAACTACTGCAAAACAGGCGGAAAATGCTCATTTAGAACGCCTAGACTCCGCTTTTCCGCCTGTTTTTGCCTTGTCTTGCCTTCGCTCGTGACGTTTTCACACAGTCTGGGTAGGAGGGGACTTGTCCCCGAATGCGATGGTGCTGACAACGAAAATCCGCAAGGTTAACGCTGCCTGTGCTACCGCCTTGCGGGGACAAGTTCCCTCCTACATAGGTATTTTATGGGCCTCGCACCGCGCTTGCGCGATGAAGTTCCAGACGCAATCAACGAACCGTATTTACTCAGCCCTTCGAATCCAGCAGCTTCTCGAACGCGCGGTCCAGATCGCCGTCGGCCTGGGTGATTTTCTGGCGGCGTTCCTGCAACCAGCCTTGGTCGGCGGACAGCGTTTTCCGCGCTTCGGCGAGCATGCGTTGCACTTCCTGTGGTTGCGGGCCGCCAGTGCCTTTGCGGGTTTTGACCATGTTTTCCGGTGACAGCGCAGCGCGGAACGCGGCTTCGTCCAGAGGCAGCGTGTTGGGTGTCCAGCTGTATTTGTCCGCCGCTTTTGTGTAGAGCTTCTGTGCATCGGCAAACGGGAAGGTCTTGGGCGTCGTGCCCTTGTCGCGGGCTTCGGTAACGATCAGCGAGGCAAAACTGTGCCCGATGCGGAAGGGCACCTTGTGCTGGCGTTCCAGAGTGTCGGCCAATTCCATGGAAGTGGTCCATTCCGATTCAAGCTCTTCCAGCGCCCGTTGCGGGTTGACCTGCAAGGCGTCCAGCACGCTGTTCATGCCGTTGAACATATCCTTGGTCGAGGCGAACAATCCCAGGGAATCGAAGGCGAACTTGTAGTCAGTCATGCCGGTGGTGACGTTATGCGCGCGCAAGGTCACGGTTTGCGCGAGGCCGACCACATCGGAAGCCGATTCACGGGTGCGCATCAACAGGCCGGGGTTGCGCTTCTGTGGCATGGCACTGCTGGTGTAAGTCGAACCTTCATCAAGCAGCAGCCAAGGGCGGATCTGGTGATATTGCGTGTGGATGTCACCGATCATCGCGCCGACCCGGATCGCCGAAGACGAAGCGATATTCGCCGCTTCCAGGGGAATGTCGTAGGTCGAGACCTGGCTGGAGTCCATAGAGTTTTCTCGCACGCTATCAAAACCGAGCAGCTGCGCCAGACGTTCGCGGTTCAGCGGGTAAGCGGAGTTTGCCAGTACCGCCGTGCCCATCGGGCTCTGATTCAGGCGGGTGTACAGCTCGCGGATGCGTTGGCCGTCACGGTCGAAAGCGGCTTCAAAGGCCAGCAGATAGTGGGCGTAGCTGATGGGCATGGCCTGCACACCGTTGGTGTACGCCGGGACCAGGGTGTCGACGTTTTTCGCGGCCAGGTCCAGCACACGCTGACGCGTCGAGTTCAAGGCATCGGCATAGGCCAGCACCTGAAAGCGCAACTTCGCCAGGCGGTACGTGGCGAGCATGTCCTGGCGGCTGCGCCCGGAGTGAATCAGCGACGCTTCAGGGCCGATCTTGTCAGTCATGATCTGTTCAAGCTGCAACACATCGCTGGGCTGCTTGCCACCGGGTTTGTCCGCCTGGTCGATAGCGAAGCGCACACCACCGGCAATCTTGCGGCCCATCTCCGGCTTGACGATGCCTTCTTCGGTGAGCATCACGATGGAAGCCTTGTTGATGCGGTTCAGCCAGGAAAACTGGCTTTCGGATTTATCGCCCTTGGCTGGGGATTTTTCCACCGTGGCGCTGATTTTTTTCGCCTGGGCAGCGCATTGTTCAGTGGTGCTGCAAGGAACATCCGCCGTGTTCGCGGCATAGGCCCCGTAACTGGTGCTCAGGATATAAGCCACGGCCAGGTGGAGCAGGGTTTTCTTGGTGTTCATTAAAGTCTCCATTCCCGGCGCATGCCGGGATATGTCAGGCACGTTCGAAATAGTTGGATTTAAAGAAGCGGCAGCGTGTAACTGACAATGAAGCGGTTCTGGTCGATGTCATTGCCGCTACCGTTGCTGCGATAACTGCCGTTACGCCATGTCACTTCGAGGTTCTTCAACGGCGCACTCTGGAACGCATAGCTGATATCGGTATTGCGCTCCCACTCGGTGCCTTCCAGGGTCTTGGTGCGGGCGAAGTTGTCGCCTTTGAGGTAGCGGGTCATGAAGGTCAGGCCGGGAATGCCGACGCTGGCAAAGTCGAAGTCATAACGTGCCTGCCAGGATTTTTCGTCGGGATTGGCGAAGTCCGGGGAGATCATCACGTAGTTGACGAGGTACGAATTGGTGCCGTCCAGATGTGGGAATCCGGTTTCGCCTTTCATGCTCTGCCAGGCCGCGCCGAACGAATGCCCTTTGATGCGATAGGTGAAACGCGCGCCGAGTGCCTGGTTATCGATGTTGGTATTGCCGTCCTTGCTGGAGTCGGCGTAGCGCAGGTCAGTCTTGAACGACTGGGATTCGCCGATGGGCAAGGTGTGGACGATATTGAAGATATGTTGCTTGTAGTTCTTCTCCAGTCCGCCGTAGTGGTAACTGGTGGTGAGGGTTTTGTCCCAGGCATAACTGGCGCTGGCGAAGTTGAATTGGTCGCTTGGTACCGCGCCTTTGACGCCCTTGGCCGATACCTCAATATCGTCATGGCCGCTGACGTTGCGCAGGGTATTGCTGGTCAACTGTCCGGCATTGAGCGTCATGCGGTCGATGTCGGTGGACGTCACTTGCGCGCCGCGAAAGGTCTGCGGCAACAAACGACTGTCGTTGGGCAATACGGTGGGCAGCTTGGGGATCAAGGTGCCGACGCGCAGCACGGTCCTGGAAATCCGCGCCTTGCCGGTGACGCCACTGCGGCCATAATTATCCGGGGCTTTTTCGTCGCCCACCGGCAGCAGGCCCGAGTTCTGCCGATCCGGCCCGGAGTCCAGCTTCAGGCCGAACAAGCCCATGGCATCGACACCGAAACCCACCGGGCCTTCGGTGAAACCCGATTCGTATTTGAGGATCAGGCCCTGGGCCCACTCGTCACGCTTGGACTGGGCAGCGCCGTCCTGACGGTAGTCACTGTTGAAGTAGAAGTTGCGCAGTTCGAGTTCGGCTTTGCTGTCTTCCAGAAAATCCGCTTCGGCCATGTTCGGCAGGGCGAGAGACAGACCCAGTACAGCGGTAGTGAATCCTAGAGCAGAAGGGGATTTGTGCATTGTTATTCCCGGCGTGTAGCCTTTATTTTTAGAATTATTGCCGCGCGTCCACTCATCACAGCGCGCGGTTTCCAAAGGCTAATGCTTGCAATCGGGAATTAAAAATATATAGAAAGTTGCTGTTCGAGACGTTTTCGATATGGTCTGGGTTTTGCGCCTCAATATCCCTCGCTACGGTCAATGGTGCCTGGCATGAACTCGCCGCGTTGATGGCGGCGAATATTGGCCAGCAGCACTTCGAATGCCGTCTGTGGTGACGTCATCGCGCCAATGTGCGGGGTCAGCCAGATGCGTGGATGTTGCCAGTAAGGATGGTCAGCTGCCGGTGGCTCGTCGTTGAGTACGTCGAGAATCGCTCTATCGATCTGGCCTGACGCCAGCGCGTCGAGCAGATCGGCTTCCACCAGATGCCCGCCACGCCCCAGATTGATCAGTTTTGCGCCTTGGGGCAGGGCAGCCAGCAGATCGGCATTGATGATGCCCCGCGTGTCGTCGGTCAGCGGCAACAGGCAGATCAGCACATCGCATTGATTGAGAAACGGCTTGAGTTGCTCCTGTCCGGCAAAGCACTGCACGCCGTCGATGGTTTTGGCCGAGCGTGCCCAGCCGCTCAGGGCAAAGCCGAACGTCTGCAGGCTTTGCAGCACCGCCACGCCCAGATTGCCCAGACCCATCACCCCAACGCGACGTTGACTGGCCGGCACCAGCGGCCGGTTTTGCCATTGCTGCTGGCGTTGCTGATCCAGGTACAGCGGGATCTCGCGGTGCAGGCTCAACACGGCAAAGCAGGCGTATTCGATGATGCCCTGGGCAATGCCGGGGTCGAGCATGCGCACCACGTCGATGTGCGGCGGCAGTTCGCTCAGGTCGAATTGATCAACGCCTGCCGAGGTGGCGAACACCACTTGCAGATTGGGGTAAGTGCTGTGCAACGCCTTGGGCGCGATCCACGAGGCGAAATAACGCACGTCAGCCGGATCACCGCCATCGGATTCCAGACGTACGTAGATGTCTGGCGCATGGCGCTGGAACAGGGATTTCCAGACTTGGCCGCGTGCATCATCGATCTTGAACAGCAGGGTCATGGTGGTTCTCACAGCGCTGAAGTGAGCCATGAAGATGCCTGATCTGCACGCAACAATCCCCCGTTTCTCGTTTGGCAAACGGGAGATTGCGCTTTATTTCAACGCTCGCAGGCCGCTGCGATGGCCTTGCCCAGGGATTCGGTGTTGCCGGTGCCGCCGATGTCGGCAGTCAGCGGCGCGTTTTCCGGACCCATGGCCAGGACCGTTTCGATGGCGGTCAACACTTCGGCGCCAGCTTCCGGATGGCCCAGATGTTCGAGCATCATCGCGCCGCACCAGATTTGTCCGATGGGATTGGCAATGCCTTTGCCAGCGATGTCGGGCGCTGAGCCGTGGACCGGTTCAAACAGGCTCGGGAAGTGCCGCTCCGGGTTGATATTCGCCGAAGGCGCAATGCCGATGGTGCCGGTGCAGGCCGGACCGAGGTCGGAAAGGATGTCGCCGAACAGGTTGCTGGCCACCACCACATCGAACCAGTCCGGATGCAGGACGAAGTTCGCGGTGAGGATATCGATGTGGTACTTGTCCACTTTGACCTCAGGGTATTTCTTGCCCATTTCCACGACGCGTTCGTCCCAGTACGGCATGGTGATAGCGATGCCGTTGGACTTGGTGGCCGAGGTCAGGTGCTTCTTCGGCCGGCTCTGTGCCAGCTCATAGGCGAACTTCAGAATGCGGTCGACGCCAATGCGGGTCATCACGGTTTCCTGAAGGACGATTTCCCGTTCGGTGCCGGGGAACATCTTGCCGCCAACGCTGGAATACTCGCCCTCGGTGTTCTCGCGCACTACCCAGAAATCAATGTCGCCGGGCTTGCGATTGGCCAGCGGTGCCTTGACGCCTGGCATCAGGCGGCACGGCCGCAGGTTGACGTACTGATCGAACTCGCGACGGAACTGCAACAGCGAATCCCACAGGGAAATGTGGTCCGGCACCACATCCGGCCAGCCCACCGCGCCGAAATAAATCGCGTCGTAGCCCTTGAGAATCTCGAACCAGTCGTCGGGCATCATCTTGCCGTGAGCCAGGTAATAATCGGCGCTGGCGAAATCGAACCAGTCCCATTGCAGCTGCAGATTGTGGTTTTTGGCGACCACATCCAGCACGCGGACGCCTTCGGGCATCACTTCCTTGCCAATACCGTCGCCGGGGATCACTGCAATTTTGTAGTGGGGCTTGCTCATGTGTTCGTCTCCAGGGGATTGATCAGTGGATGCGACTCAGTGTATGCAGTGTTTCTGAATTAATAATTGGCCTTGAACGAAAGCCATTCTTAGATTTAAGGAAACAACCCCTTGAGCATGATCGACGACTTGGCGTTCTTTCAGCAGGTGGCGACTCGCGGCAGCCTGACGGAGGTCGCGCGTCATCTGGGCTTGTCGCTGCCGGCGGTGAGCAAACGCTTGAGTCTGCTTGAGCAGCGATTGGGCGTGCAATTGCTGCAACGCACCACTCGCCGTTTATCCCTGACGCCCGAAGGCACGCTGTATCTGGACGGCGGCCGTCCGATCCTGCGCCAGCTTGAAGAGTTGGAAAGCGCGCTGAGCAGTCGTCAGCCGACCCTGCATGGACGCCTGCGCATCAATGGCACGCTGGGATTTGGCCGTCGGCATCTGGCACCCTTGGTCTCGAGCTTTGCCCGACTGCATCCGGAGCTGGAGATTTCTCTGGAATTGACCAGCCAGCCGGTCAGTCTGCTGGATGATCAATTCGACATCGGCGTGGGCATGGGCGAGCCGCCTGATTCACGGTTGATCGGAATTCGTCTGTTGGAAAATCCGCGCATTCTCTGCGCCGCGCCGCGCTACCTGGAAAGCATGTCCGCGCCGCAACAGGTTGCGGATCTGGCTCGGCACAACTGCATCGTGCTGCGTCAGTTCGGCAGCGACTATGCCATCTGGCGTTTCCACAAGGACGGCGTTGACTACGCGCACAAGGTCAGCGGCACCTTGTCGAGCAACGACGGTGAGGTCACGGTCGGCCTGGCGCTGGAGGGTCACGGCCTGATCCTGCGTTCGCGCTGGGACGTTCAGGAACATCTGGAAAACGGTCGCTTGCAAGCCGTGCTGGAAGATCATCAGGCACCCAATGGCGATATCTATGCGGTTTACCAGCAACGTCGCCATTTGCCACAGCGGATTTCGGTATTCACCCATTACCTGGCCCAGGCGTTGGCCAAGCGCCTGCCGTTCGCCGCGCCGATTCGGTAGAAGCTGCTTTCTGGCGAGTTAAATATGCGCGTTTGTACTTGATGGGTGGGTGCATCATTCAAGGCAAGCTCAAGATCGTCGCAGCTGGCTTGCCCGCGAAGCGATTTCAGGTACACCGCTTCGCGAGCAAGCTTGCGCACACGTTCGCGCCGACGTGGATAGGGTGTTCCCGGGATTCGTTTTATAACCTGAAGTTATGCTCTGACTGATTATTCGTTCATTGTCGATTTGGGTCCGGCTCTTGTAACGTCCTGCCGTCCCGCTCGGTAAAAACAAAAAAATCAGACCTGAGCACGCAAGCCATTGCCAGGATTCAGTCGAGGTTTTTTGAAGCTGCCGAATTAATCTACGTTCAGGATGATTTGCCATGAAAACCTTGTCCCGTGGTTCAGTCTTATCCCTGTTGTGTCTGTCGGTAGCCTGCTCAATCCCCGCGATGGCGGCCGAGATTACCTTTGTGTCTCAAGGCGGGACTTATCAGGAGGCGCAGACCAAGGCGATCCTTGATCCGGCTGCGAAGCGCCTGAACATCACCGTCAAACAGGACAGCGTTCCTGACGCATGGCCGATGGTCAAAGCCCAGGGCGAGACCAAAAAACCCTTGTGGGACGTAATCGATACGCCAACCTCGAACTGCATTCGCGGCGGCAAGGAGGGCCTGATCGAGCCGCTGGACCTGAGCAAGATGCCCAATGCCCAAGGCATGCCCGCCGCCTACCGCACACCCTGGTCGGTTGCCTACGAGTTCTATTCGTCGGTACTTGGCTACAACAAGAAAACCCTGAAAAAAGTGCCGCAGAGCTGGGCCGATTTCTGGAACGTCAAGGAGTTTCCCGGCACCCGCGCCTTGCGCAATGACCCGATGGGCACACTCGAAGCCGCTTTGCTGTCAGACGGCGTACCCCGGGACAAGCTTTACCCGCTGGATGTGGATCGCGCCTATAAACGCCTGCAACAGATCAAACCGGATATCGCCGTGTGGTGGAGTTCCGGCGGCCAGTCGGCGCAGCTGCTCAATGACGGTGAAGTCGACATGCTGATGATCTGGAACGGACGCGCCAGCGCCGTGCGCAAGGACAACACCGATGTGGAGTTCACCTACAACGACGGTCTGTTGCAGAACACCCAGTTATGCATCCTCAAGAATGCGCCCAACTATGCAACGGCCGTGAAGTTCGTCAACGAAGCGGTGTCCCCGGATCTGCAGGCCAATCTGCCGCTGTACATCGACTACGGCCCGGGCAACCCGGCGGCTTTTGACACTGGCAAGATCACCGCTGAACGCGCCAAGGAACTGCCAAGCTCGCCAGAGAACGCGGCGAAGCAGGCGCTGCTTTCCGAAGAATGGTGGTCGTCGCCGGCCGGCATCGCCGCCAAGGATCGTTGGTTGCAGTTCGTTCAGTAAGGGGCTGGGCAACCCATGATCGACTACCTGATTCTCGGCGGCGGCAGCGCCGGTTGCGTGCTGGCCGCGCGGCTCTCGGAAAATCCCGACCACAAGGTATGCCTGGTGGAAGCCGGGCGCGATATTTCGGCCGGGGACATGCCGGCAGCGATTCGCAGTCGCTATCCGGGACGAGCCTATCTGGACGTCAGCAATATCTGGAAACGGCTGGTCGCCAGAATGGACGGCAAGCCGCAGGCGGCGCGCCGTTATGAGCAGGCGCGGATCCTTGGCGGTGGTTCGGCGATCAACGCGCTGATGACCAATCGCGGCGCTCCGGCCGACTATGACGAATGGCAGCAACTGGGCGCCGACGGCTGGAACTGGCAAAGCGTGCTGCCGTATTTTCGCAAGCTGGAAACAGACTGCGATTTCGCTGGCCCGCTGCACGGTTCACAAGGCCCCATCAGAATTCGGCGCACGCCGGAGGCCGCGCTGTCACCTTTCGTCAACGCGGTGATCAATGCCCTGGGCGAGAACGGACTGTTGCGCAAAGCAGATCAGAATGGCGATTGGGAGGAGGGCGTGTACGCCGGGGCCATCGGCGTCAGCGAACAGGGCGAGCGCATCCCGACATCGGTCTGTTATCTGACCGACGAAGTACGTCAGCGGCCCAATCTAACCTTGTTGACCGATACCGTTGTCGATCGTGTGCTGATCGAAGCGGGGCGGGCCACGGGTGCGCGGCTGCTCCGCCAGGGCGGCGCGGTCGAGCAGGTTATGGCCCGGGAAGTGATTGTCTGCGCGGGTGCGATCCACAGCCCGGCGGTGCTGATGCGCAGCGGCATCGGCCCGGTCAATGAGCTGCTCAATCTGGGCATTCGTCTGGTGGTGGATCGTCCGGGCGTTGGCGGCAATCTGATGGAGCATCCGTCGATTGCCGTGTCCGCACTGCTGGAAAAAGCCGGACGCACGCCATTCAAGGAGGAGCATCACGAACAGGCCATCGTGCGCTTTTCGTCCGGGCTGGATGACACCGTTGCCTGTGACATGCATGGCGCGATCCTGTCACGCTCGGGCTGGCATTCGGTGGGTTATCGGCTGGGTACGATGTTCTTCTGGGTCAATAAATCCTATTCCCGAGGGCGGCTGCGCCTGGTCTCGAACAATCCTCTGGACGAACCTGAAGTGAGTTTCGAGATGCTTTCGGACCCGCGGGATCTGGAGCGTCTCAAGCAGGCATTGCGCTTGGGGGCCAACACCTTGCGGGCGCCTTCAATGAGCAGCGTGCGCAGCGTGGTATTCCCTTCCAGCTACTCGCCTCGGGTGGCGAAAATTGCCATGCCGGGCTTGTTCAATGCCGTGCAGCGCGGGTTGTTGAGCCTGCTGCTGGACATCGCCGGCCCGCTGCGCAAGGCGTTGATTCACGGTCTGGTCACTCAGGGCGTAACCCTGGACAAGCTCCTGGCCGACGATGGGGTCCTTACCGAGTTCGTGCGCAAGAACGTCGGCGGCACGTGGCATCCTTCCGGCACCTGTCGCATGGGGCGCAGCGATGATCCGGCCGCAGTAACCCTGAGTGACGGTCGGGTGATCGGCGTCGGCAATCTGCGCGTTTGCGATGCGTCACTGATGCCGTCCATTCCTTGCGCCAATACCAACGTGCCGACCATCATGATCGCCGAGCGCATTGCCGATCTGATCAAGGCCGAAGCCATGAGCCGCAGTGCAACGCAAAAGACCGCCTGAGCAGGGCGGTCGTTTGCTTGGCGGGCCATCAGTTCAGGGCTGGTAGCCGATGATGCCTTTGACTTCAAGAAACGCTTCCAGCCCCCATTCCGCATATTCGCGACCATTGCCGGACTGTTTGTAGCCACCGAATGGCGCGCCCGCGTCCCAGGCCGGGTGGTTGATAGAGACGCTGCCCGCCCGCAGTTGCAGGGCAATGGCGCGGGCCCGCTCAAGGCTTGCCGATTGCACATAGGCGGCGAGGCCGAACACGCTGTCATTGGCCATGGCAACCGCCTGTTGTTCGTCGGCATACGGCTGGATGCACAGCACCGGGCCGAAGATTTCGTCGCGGGAAATAGTCATTTGCGGCGCAACCCCGGCAAAGATCGTCGGCTGCACGTAATAGCCTTGATCAAGATGTTCAGGACGTCCCAATCCGCCACAGACCAGCTGCGCGCCTTCATCAATGCCAATGGCGATCATGCGTTGAATCGCCTGGTACTGCCGTTCGCTGATCACCGGGCCCATGGTGGTCTGCGGATCTTCTGGCGGGCCGAGACGACAAGCGCTGGCGGCGCGACGCGCGATCTCTACCGCCTGATCATGCAAGGCCGTCGGCACCAGCATGCGGGTCGGCGCATTACAGGATTGGCCGCTGTTGCCAAAACAGGAGTTGACCCCGGCGGTAACTGCGCTTTCCAGGTCCGCATCATCCAGCAGGATATTGGCCGACTTGCCGCCCAGTTCCTGATGCACGCGCTTGACAGTCGGTGCCGCGAGACGGGCGACTTCGACCCCGGCGCGGGTCGAGCCGGTGAAGGACACCATGTCGACATCCGGGTGACCGGCCAGCGCCGCGCCCACAGTCGGGCCGTCGCCGTTGATTAAATTGAACACACCGGCAGGTACTCCCGCGTCGTGCATCACTTCGGCGAATAACAGCGCGTTCAGCGGTGCAATCTCGCTGGGCTTGAGCACCATGGTGCAGCCAGCGGCCAAGGCCGGTGCGACCTTGCAGACGATCTGGTTGATCGGCCAGTTCCACGGTGTGATCAACGCCACCACGCCCACCGGCTCGAAATTGATCAGGGTCGAGCCGCGCATTTTCTGAAAGGCGAAGCCGTCCAGGCTGCGCAACAGTTCCTGGAGATGGCGCTTGCCGATGCCGGCTTGCCAGTCGTGAGCGAGACTTTTTGGCGCGCCGACTTCGAGCATGATTGCTTCGGCAATGTCGTCGTAGCGCTTCATGAACGACGCCAGAATCGCTTCGATCAACGCTTTGCGTTGCGCTACTGAAGTCTGCGCGAACGCCGCAAATGCGCGTCTCGCGGCGAACACGGCGGCATCCACGTCAGCCTGACTACCCAAGGCAATCTCGCTGAAAGGTTGCTCGGTCGCCGGGTTGATCACCGGCATGCGACTGCTGGAATGCGGTTCCACCCAGCCACCATCGATATAGAACTTAAGCGCGTTGTGCATGGGGAAAGTGCTCTTGTGCAGGCGAATTGAAAGGGGCGGCAAGCAAGCTTGTTCAAGCAGAAAGCATGGCCGTTTCCTCGCAAGAATAAGCCGGTATATTTCATTCCGGCAATTTACTAATAGTTGTGTCGGGCATAAACTCAGGTCATGTCTAACCTGCGCCGCAAGCTCCCCAGTTCCAGCTCATTATTCGTCTTCGAAGCCGCCGCTCGCTGTGGCAGCTTCACTCGGGCGGCGGATGAACTGTGCGTCAGCCAGCCTGCGGTCAGCCGCATGTTGTCGCGGCTCGAAGAACACCTTGGCGTGCAGCTGTTCGAGCGGGTGCGCGGCGGTGCCAGACTGACTGAAAGCGGCAGCATTTTGTATCGCCGGGTGCAGGAAGGCTTCAGCACCATCGAGTCGGCGATCAGCGAAATCGAGTCTCGGGCCACGGGTATTGAAACCGTTACGCTGTCGGTTTCCACGGCGTTCACTACCCACTGGCTGATGCCGCGCATGAGCCGCTTCAATGAACGTTTCCCTACCGTGGATATGCGCTATCAGCTGATGTCGGGACGCATCGGCGGGCCATTGGTGGACGTCGATCTGGGCATGCGTTATCTGGACGCCGGCAGCGTCAAAGCCGCGGATTTGCTGCTTGTCCCGGAAATTACTCTGCCGGTGTGCAACGCTTCCTACCTCAAGAACGTGGTGAACGGCAGCAGCCAGAAATGTCCGCCAACGCTGATCAATATGGACAACCAGGACCGCAGTTGGGCCGAGGACTTCGCGGCTCCCGGCCGCAGTGACAACGCGCTGGTATTTTCCGATTACGCAGTGGTGGTGCAGGCGGCCTTGCTCGGGCAGGGCGTTGCATTGGGCTGGTTGAACGTGGTTTCCCACTGTCTGGTGAAGGGCGAATTGCTACCGGCTGCCGGGCATGTGCGGGTTGCCTCGCGACGCTGCTGTCTGGTGTCGCCGAGCAACCGTCCGGTGCGCCCGGTGGTGGAAAATGTCCGCGACTGGATCGCCGAAGAAATGCGCGATGACCTCATTAAAATTGATGCTCTGTATCCGCATCTTGGTCTGGCGGCATTGGTCGATTTAGCCGAATGAGAGCAGGTGTGCCGCGAACAGTAAAAAAACAGTAGGTTATGCCCTGGGGTCAGGTCAAAACAGAATATTTCGTGAGAAGACGGGGTCGATAATTGAGCCCAGACAGCTTCACCCTCATGACCTATCTTGCGGAGCGCCTTATGTCATTCAAGCAGTTCAAAGCCCTGACGTTCGACGTCGTCGGTACCCTGATCGATTTTGAAGCCGGAATCCTCAACCATGTGCGTGAAGTGGCAGGCGATGCCGGCAAGGCCTGCAGCGATGACGACATCCTCAAGGCCTATCGCGAAGCCCGCGCCAACCCGGATTCGGGCTGGTGGCCAGACGATCTGGAACGTTGCTACCACTTGATGGCCGCCAAACTCGGCCTGCCGGACAACGACGACTACGCCAAAGGCCTGAGCCTGGCGGTGAAAAACTTCCCGGCGTTCCCGGATTCGGTCGAAGCCCTCAAGCGTCTGCACAAGCATTTCAAGCTGGTCGCGACCACCAATTCGCGGATCTGGGCGCTGGACTACATGGCCAAGACCCTGGAAGAACCCTTCGATGTGCGCGTTACCGTTGATGACGTGCGGTTCGAAAAACCTGACCCGCAGTTCTTCGCCTACACCCGTGGCGTGCTCGCGACCCAAGGCATCCTGTTCGAAAACATCCTTCACGTCGCCCAGAGCCAGTATCACGACATTGGCGTGGCCATGCGCCTGGGTTATCAGACCTGCTGGATCGAACGCCGCTTTGCCCAAAAAGGTTCCGGCGGCACGCTGGAGTCCGAACACACCAAGCCGCACTACCACTTCACGTCCCTGGCGCAACTGGCCGACGCGGTCGAGAAAGAGTTGGGTTGATGCAGGTCCGGTAGGAGGGGACTTGTCCCCTCCTACCGATGAGTATCGCTATTCAGTGGGTTAACAATGTCATACATGAGGCCGGCGATGACTCCTGACAGTTTGTGGGCGGCTACCGCCCAACCCGCGCCCGCGCTGCAATTCCTGGAGGGTGAGCGGCGTTGTGACGTGGTGATCATCGGCGCGGGATATACCGGTTTGAGCGCCGCGCACCATATCGCGCTCAGTGGGCGCGAGCCGCTGATCCTCGAGGCCAATACCCTGGCCTGGGGTGCGAGCGGGCGCAACGGCGGGGTGGTTTCGCCGAAATTCCGGGTCGGCTTCTCGACCCTGATGCAGCGCTTTGGTCGTGATACGGCCTTGCAGATGTATCACACCGGTTATGCCGCCGTGGACAGCCTGGTGGAAACGGTCGACAGCCTCGGACTCACGCATGCGCAGTTGCACATGGGCGGGCACATTGCTGCGGCGCACAATGCCCATGCGCTGGTCGGTCTTGAGTCCACGGCAAACTGGATCAAGCGTGAAACCGGCGGCAGTTCGTCGGTGATGATCAGTGCTGAACAAGTCCGGGAAATGACCGGCTCGACGATCTTCAGCGGCGGCTTGCTGACGCCCAGGGCGGGTGGCATTCATCCGCTGAACTACGCCCGAGGCATCGCCCAGAGCCTGCATGATCGCGGGGTCAAGCTCTACATCAACAGCCCCGCGCAACACGTACGCAGGGAAGGCGAGCACGTCGTTGTGCAGACGCCTCAAGGCCGGGTCATTGCCAAACAGGTGATCTATGCCACTAACGGCTATTCCGATCAGACCCAGGCCACCGACACCCTGCATCGCCGCTTGATTCCGTTTCGCAGCGCAATCATTGCCACCGAGCCGCTGCCGGCGCATATCCTCGCTGGCATCATGCCGGGCGGCCAGGTGTGCGGCGACACCAAACGCATGCTGCGCTGGTTCCGGGTTATCGGCGATCGGCTGATCTTCGGCGGGCGCGGTGCTTTCGGCAAAGGTGACTCGGACAGCGCGTTCAACGATTTGCAGCGCAGCATGGGTGTGGTTTTCCCGGTGTTGCGCGAGCAGAAGATTGCCTATCGCTGGTCGGGCCTGGTGGCCATGACCCTTGATTACCTGCCCCATGCCGGTCAGCTCGACGAGCGCAGCTTTTACGCCATCGGTTACAACGGCGGCGGCGTAGCCATGTCGACCTGGATGGGCAAGCAACTGGCCGCCATGACCGCCGGCGAAAAAGTCGAGCTGGGTTTGCTGGCCGGCGATCATTTCAACCCTATTCCGCTGCATGCTTTCCGCGCACCAGGCGTTCGTCTGGCGGCCGGTTGGCAGCAATTTCTGGACATCATCGGCCGATGAGCCGTGGCGAGCCCAATTCCATGCCTGAGATTCTGCATTACCCGATTCCTCACACCCGTCGCCAGTTGCCCCGTGCCGCTTTTGCCCTGCACAACGATCCGCTGGCGGCCGGGCGCACCGTGCATTTTCATGATTCAGCGCAAGGCTATGCCGTGGGCGAAAGCGTCAGTGTCGGCGCCAATCTATTGATCGAAGATTTCCCCTGGGTCGAACTGGGCATCGTCGAAGCGGGCGAGTTGAGCCTGCGCGGCGACGGGTTTGATCTTGAGCTCAAGGCCGGCGACTGCTTTGTAGTGCCGCGCGGGGTCAAGGTCCGTTGGCAGCATCGGGGCTTGTTGCGCCGGGTGTTCATGGCATTCCCTGGCCTGGCGCCGAGCAATGACATGCCGGCGCGCCCGGTGAAAATCGATCTGCTGTCGACCTTGCAGAGCTGCAGTCCTCCGGCGGCCAGCGTGCTGCTGACTCCGGCCCCGCAAGCCTGGAGCGCCGAAGCGTTCAGCACCTCCAACTTGCGCATCGGCCTTTGGCAGTGCGAGCCGTATGCCCGTAAACAGGTCGAGCCGGGTTACAGCGAATTGATGTACATCCTGGAAGGCAGCGTCACCCTGACGTCAGAGCGCGGACAGGCCAATCGGGTGAAAGCGGGGGAAGTCGTCGTGGTGCCAGCGGGGGCGACCAACGCCTGGAGCAGCGAAGAGACCGTGCGCAAGGTGTATTGCATTTTAGGGTGAGGCGCGATTCGCTATTTGTACAACCGCCGCAGGGCAGCCTTCAGCCGGGAGAACGCCCTCCCGGCTAAAGCCGGTCCTGCACTTGTCCCACGGTTAAACCGCTCTGACCAGACTGCGCAACGGCACGGTGCTTTTGATCACCGGCGACTTGATCACGATGTAACTGAAGTACTTCTCAATGCCGATGTTCTTGTCGAGGATCGACTCCATCAGTTCCTGATAATGCTGAATGCTGCTGCACAGGAAGCGCACGAGATAATCGTAACCGCCGCTGATCAAGTGGCATTCCAGCACTTCGTCGATGTTGCGAATGCTCGACTCGAATTTCACGAAGTCCGAGCGCTTGTGATCGCAGAGGGTGACTTCGGTGAACACGGTCACCGAATTGGCAAATTTGGCCAGGTTGACGTGGGCTTCGTAACCGCTGATGTAACCGGCCGACTCAAGACGTTTGACCCGTTGCAGGCAAGGACTGGGGGATAGGCCCACGGCTTCGGCGAGGCTGACATTGGTCATGCGCCCGTCTTTCTGCAATTGGACCAGGATATTGATGTCGATACGATCAAGCTTGGTTGCAGCGTCCATAGTTCAGTCCTCGCAATTTCGAATCTGGGCTCGTGTCGTCAGGCGTGCAAAGCCTTCTGATGCGCGTGGACCAGGTCGGCAAGGCTGGCGTATTCACAGCGTTTGCCGTCCAGCGCCTGAGGTGAGTTGTTCCAGGGCTGGCCATGATCCCGGCGCAAGGTACACACCGGAAAATCCACACGTTCATTCCACGGATCATCTGTTTCGGTACTGCGCACCGGTAACATCTGCATGCGCTCCAGTCCCAACCCCTGCAACGCTGTGTCGAGGCTGGCGTGCCAGTCATCGATCTGTGGCTCGATGATCGCATCGAACGCCACCGGCAAACGGCGCAGCAGCGAGTCCACGTCAGTACCGTGGGGTGGGGCAATGAGTATCAACCGGTAGAACTTGCTCAGGTACTGCAAGGCTCCCGGCGCGTCTTCAAAAATCGGCCACTGGGATGAGGAGCTACTAAACGCAACACTCTCGTCCCAGCCGGGAGTGACATGCAATTGATGCGCCAGACGTTGATAGAGTTGCCCGTGAAACGCGCTCGGACTGATATCCGAACCCGCGGCTGCCAGCTCGTCGGCCATGTGTCGATAAGCCATCAGCAACTGGTCGTCGCTGGTGGTCGCAGAGCTCTGCACTGCCAAGGGTCGCAGGCCGTCGAGGATGCCCCGTTCCCGATCAACCAGAGTGCCGAAGGAAAACCCCAGCGCCTGATATTGGGTAACTTTCATGGTTCGCTCCTGAGTGATTCGTGGCGGTCCTTCAGGTTCAAGCGCCCGACGTTCAGGTCGGGCGAACGGCGGCTCAGGCCCCGGCTGCGGCCAATGCCTTGTCGAGCATCTGCAAGGCTTCTGCCAGTTGCGCGGGGCTGGTCACCAGTGGCGCGAGGAAGCGCACCACGTTGCGCTGCACGCCGCATTTGATTACCAGCAGACCCGCATCGCGTGCGTGGTCGATGACGCTTTGCGCCAGGGCCGCGTCCGGGCTTTGCCGGGCGTCGTCGGCGACCATTTCCATGGCCTGCATGAAACCCAGACCGCGCACGTTACCGATGCGTGGATAGCGGCGCTGCAAGGCCAGCAAGCCTTCGTGCAGTTGCGCGCCGAGGGCTTCGCCTTTGGCCAGCAGGCCTTCCTCTTCAAAAATTTTCATCACCGCCAGTGCCGCCGCGCAGGCTACGGCATTACCGCCATAGGTACCGCCCAGGCCGCCCGGAGTGGGCGCGTCCATCATTTCTGCGCGCCCGACCACGCCGGATAACGGCATGCCGCCAGCCAGGCTTTTGGCGACAGTCACCAGGTCGGGTTTGATCTCGGCATGCTGGAAGCCGAACATAGTGCCGGTACGCCCGAAGCCGGTCTGAATTTCGTCGAGGATCAACACGATGCCGTGCTTGGTGCAGCGCTCGCGCAGGGCCTGGAGGAATTCCTTTGGCGCCGCAAGGAAGCCACCGTCGCCTTGCACCGGCTCGATGAGGATCGCTGCGACGCGGTCTGGTGCAACGTCGGTGGCGAACAGTTCGTCGAGTTCCGCCAGGGCGTTGTCGCTGCTGATGCCGCGATAGGCGTTGGGGTAAGTGGCGTGATAGATCTCGGCGGGGAAGGGCCCGAAATTCTGTTTGTACGGCTGGCTCATGCCGGTCAGCGTCACGCCCAGCAAGGTGCGGCCGTGGAAGCCGCCGCGAAAGGAAATCACCCCGGTGCGATTGGTGTAACCCCGGGCGATCTTGATCGCATTCTCCACCGCTTCTGCGCCAGAGGTGAACAGCACGCTTTTGTAGTGCTCGTCGCCGCCGATCATGGCGTTGAGGCGTGCGGCCACTTCGATATAGGTTTCGTAGGCGACCACCTGGAAGCTCGCGTGGGAGATGTCCCCGACCTGGCTGCGCACCGCTTCAACGACCCGTGGGTGGCTATGACCGACGTTGAGCACGCCGATGCCGCCAACGAAATCCAGGTAGCGCTTGCCGTCCACGTCCCACAGCTCCGCGCCTTGGGCACGGGCGGCGACCACCGGATGAGCGGTGACGATACCGCGCGGAATGTGCCGATCGCGCAGGGCAAGCAGGCGTTGGTTTTCAGTCAGTGCAGAATTCATCTCGATCTCCATGTGCGCCGGGCTCGGCAAGTGATGTGCTCAGGATAAGGATTGGTTGCGGGTGACAAGCGCTGAACTTGGCGGTGGCAGTGCTGTGATCGACTGTTTTGCAGGGGCGTTACGAAATATTTCGCTGTTGTTGGGTTACAGGCGTGACGCTAACCGTAGGAGACAACGTGTGTGGGAGCGAGCTTGCTCGCGAAGCTGTGCACCCGACACACCGCCTCGCCAACAAGTTGTCTCCTACAGACTCAGTCTCTAAACCACCGCCCTCGGCACCACGATGGTGTCTTCCGGGTGCAGGCGCATGGACATCAGCGCGCCAATCGGCGGCAGGCTGAGGTTGCCTTCGTGGTGGCTGGGCTGGCGCAGGCTGACGGTCGGGCCGCCTTCCAGATCGACGAACACCTTGAGGCTTTCACCCTGGAATACGATGTCCGAGACCCGCCCGCGCAGGCGGTTCCACTCGGGGCCGGCGGCGTCGCTGTCGAGCATGAGTTTCTCCGATTGCAACGCCAGGAACAGGTCGCCGGAGGCCGGAACCGGGCGCGTGGTGCGCAGTGCCGTGCTGCCCAGCGTCAAACCGTTGCTGGCGCTACGTTGCAGCGGTACGAGGGTGCTTTCGCCGATGAAGCTGGCGACGAAATCATCGCTGGGATGATCGTGCAGGCGGCGCGGCGTATCGACCTGCACCAATTGCCCGCCACGCATGATCGCGATGCGGTCGCTCATGGTCAGGGCTTCGCGTTGATCGTGGGTTACGTAGATCATGGTTGCGCCCAGGCGTTTGTGCAGGGCGCGCAGTTCGATCTGCATGGTTTCACGCAGTTGTTTGTCCAGCGCCGAAAGCGGTTCGTCCATGAGGATCAGCTTGGGTTCGAAGACAATCGCCCGGGCCAGGGCGACGCGCTGGCGCTGACCACCGGAGAGCGCGGCAATCGAGCGGTCTTCATAGCCCGACAGTTCTACCGTGGCCAAAGCCTGTTTGACGCGGTCGCGGCTTTTACTGGCGCTTTCGCCCCGGGCACGCAACGGGAAGGCGACGTTTTCGCCGACGGTCATATGCGGGAACAGCGCGTAGTTCTGGAACACCACGCCGATTTCGCGCTTGTGCGGCGGCATCAGGGTGACGTCGCGTTCACCGAAGAAAATGCTTCCGGAGGTGACCCGGATGAAGCCGCCGAGGATGCTCAACAGCGTTGTTTTGCCCGAGCCCGACGGGCCGAGCAGCGACATGAACTCGCCAGCCTCGACCTTGAGGCTGACATTGTTCAAGGCCTTGAGGCTGCCGTAGTCCTTGCAGACCTGATTGACGCTGACCGATTCAAAACCTTCAGTGAAATTCATGACGCGTCTCCTTTGCAGGGCACCGAAGCTGTCGGCGTTTCTGCTTGCAATGTGAATACAGCCCTAAGGCGTGCAAGGTTCAAGCAAATGTGTTCAGCCCAAACCGCCGATGTGCCAGGCCTTGACCTCAAGGAACTCGTCCAGACCGTATTTGGAGCCTTCGCGACCGGTGCCGGATTGCTTCATGCCGCCAAAGGGCGCGACTTCCATGGAGATGATTCCGGTATTGAGGCCGACCATGCCGAACTCCAGACGCTCGCCGACGCGGAAGGCGCGGCGGATGTCTTGAGTGAAGAAATACGCGCCCAACCCGTAGGGCGTGGCATTGGCCATGCGCAGGGCTTCGTCTTCGTCCTTGAAGCGGAATAGCGGGGCGACCGGGCCGAAGGTTTCTTCGCTGGCCAGCAACATCTCTGGCGTGGCGTCGAGCAATACCGTGGGTTGCACGTACAGACCAGTGCCTTGGGGCAGGCCGCCGATGGCAATGCTCGCGCCTTTCTCCAGCGCGTCGCCGATGTGATGACCGACCTTTTCTACCGCAGCGGCGTTGATCAGCGGGCCGATGGTCACGCCTTCGGCCAGGCCGTCGCCGACTTTCAGTTGTGCGACCGCCTGACTCAGGCGCTCGGCGAATCGGTCGTAAATGCCGTCCTGCACGAGAATGCGGTTGGCGCAGACGCAGGTTTGCCCGGCATTGCGGAACTTGCTGACCATGACGCCGGCAATCGCCAGATCCAGATCAGCGTCGTCGAACACGATAAACGGCGCGTTGCCGCCCAGTTCCAGGCTCAGGCGCTTCATGGTGTCGGCACATTGGCTCATGAGCAGCTTGCCAATCCTGGTCGAACCGGTGAATGACAGTTTGCGTACCGCCGGATTGCTGGTCATTTCGCCACCGACGCCGGCTGGCATGCCGGTCAGCACGCTGAACACCCCGGCCGGAATGCCCGCCCGCTCAGCCAATACGGCAAGGGCAAGGGCTGAAAGCGGGGTCATTTCCGAGGGCTTGACCAACACGGTGCAGCCTGCTGCCAACGCCGGGGCGCATTTGCGGGTGATCATTGCGTTGGGGAAATTCCATGGCGTGATCGCCGCGACCACACCAATCGGTTGTTTGAGGACCACGATCCGCCGATCAGCAGTGGGCGCTGGAATGGTGTCGCCGTAGATGCGTCGGGCTTCTTCGGCGAACCATTTGACGAAGCTGGCGCCGTAGCCGATTTCGCCACGGGATTCGCTCAACGGCTTGCCCTGTTCGGCGGTCATGATCAGGGCCAGGTCTTCCTGATTTTCCAGGATCAGCGCATACCAGGCTTCCAGATACCGCGCGCGCTCGGCGGCCGGTACTTCTCGCCAGGTGACGAAGCGGCTCTCGGCGGCTTCGATGGCGCGGCGGGTTTCAGCAGCCTGCAAGGCCGGGACGTGGGCGATGACGCTGCCATCGGCGGGATTGGTCACGGCGATGGTGGCGCCATCGTCGGCCTCGATCCAGGTGCCGTTGACATAGGCGCGTTCGACGAGCAGGGAAGGGTCACGCAGTGTGCTTTTCAACATGATCGGAATGCCTTGAAGGTCCGGACGATGGACTCATTGTAAAAATGTCCAGCCAGCGCCCGATGCCGAGATAGGCGCTGGAATGATGTGCAAATGCCGAATTCGCTGCTTCGGCGGCAGAATTGACCGGCTTCGGTTTATGACTTGTTGCGCCCGGCAATCACCACCAGCAGCAGCGACGCCAGAATCAGCAGCGAACTGATCGCCGCAATCGTCGGGTCGATTTCATCGCGCAGGGCGGTGAACATGCGCTTGGTCAGGGTTTGGTTGTCGCCACCGGAAATGAACAGCGCCACCACGGTTTCATCCAGCGAGGTGATGAACGCAAACAACGTGGCCGACACCAGGCTCGGTTTGATCTGCGGCAAGGTCACGGCCATGAACGCTCGAAAGCGATTCATGCCCAGGCTGCGGGCGACCATTTCCTGGGACATGTCAAAGTTACGCAGCCCGGCCAGCAAAGCGATGATCACGTAGGGCAGGGCGAGCATGATGTGCGCCAGCACCAGTCCGGTCAGTGTGCTGATCAGCCCGACCCGCGCATAAACGAAGAACACCCCGGCGGCGATCAGGATGATCGGCACCATCATCGGCAACAGCAGAATGATCTGCAGGGTGCGAATCACCCGCAGGCTTGAACTGTTGATGGCATAGGCCGCCGCCATGCCCACCGGCAGGCTGACGACCATGGTCGCTGTCGCGGTGATCAGGCTGACTTTGGCGGCAGACATCCATTCGGCGCTGTTGAAGAACGCTTCGTACCAGCGAAACGACCACTGCTTGGGCGGGAACTGCAGGAAGCGCGCTTCGGAAAACGACATCGGCACCACGATCAATACCGGGATGATCAGGTAGAACAGGATCGCGGCGACCAGCAGCGTGAACAGCACCTGGGAAAGCCGCACATGACGCAGGTTGGCAAGGAGTTTCATTTAGCGCGCTCCCAGAATGCGTTCGATAGGAATGAAGCGGTTGATGCCCCAGAAAATCAGGAACACCACAAACAGCAGCACCAGACCGACCGCGCTGGCGGCGCCCCAGGCGTGGTAGAGCTCGACGTTGCGCTGGACCAGCATCGACACCAGAATCGTGCGGCCGCCACCGAGCAACTCAGGCGTGATGAAGAAGCCCAGGCAGATCACGAACACCAGAATCGAACCGGCCATGATGCCCGGCGCGGCCATGGGCAGGAAAACCCGGCGGAAGGTGTAGAACGGCTTGGCGCCGAGACTTTCCGAGGCTTGCAGCAAGTCTTGCGGGATCTTTTTCATCACTGAGTACAGCGGCAGGACCATGAACGGCAGCATGACGTGCAAGGTGCCGATCACGGTGCCGGTGGTGTTGTGCATCAGGTTCAGCGGCTGATCGATGATGCCCAGATCCATCAGCGTCTGGTTGACCAGGCCGCGTCGTTGCAGCAGCACCAGCCAGGCATAGGAACGCACCAGCACGCTGGTCCAGAACGGAATGATCACGCAGACCAGAATCAGATTGGCCCAGAAACCGTGCAGCCGGGAGGCGGCGTAGGCGATGGGGAAGCCCAGCACGATGGAAAGGATGGTCACCATGAAGCTGATCTTGAACGTCAGGGCGAAGGTGTCCCAGTAAATGCGCTCCTGAAAGATCCGCACGTAGTTGGCCAGCGAGAAACCTTCCTCGGTCTGTACGGACTGAAATGCCAGCCAGCACATCGGCAGGATCAGCAGCACCACGACCATGAACAATGCGGGCGCCAGCAAAAGCAGCATCGAAGTGTTTTCTTTGCGTTCTTCCCGGGCCAGCGCCTGAGTGGTGGTCATGGGCGGCTGCTGAGGGTTGCCGGAACCAGGCAAGGTCTTAGCGAGATAGGCATTGGACATATCGGCCTCCGTCCTGAAGTGCGCAGTGCTTGGGTGTTGTCATGTGGAGGACTCCCGAAGAAGGGGCAGATTCTGAAAGCGGGCATGTTATTTTCGGTCGCTCTGCGGGACCATGCAGCCTGTAATGTACCGAGATGACGGCGGATGAAGCGGCCACAAATCCCCGGTGGCGAAGCGCTTTATTGCGTAATAGGGGTGGCTGACGGCATGTCCTGCGCTGGGCTGTCTACACCGGCGTCCGGAAGGTCGGAGTGGCGAAACTGTAGGAGTGAGCTTGCTCACGATAGCGACAGGTCAATCAACGACATTCGTCGGCTGATAGACCAAATCGCGAGCAAGCTCGCTCCCACCCTTTGAGGTTTGCCGGAAGTCTCGCTTATTTCTTCTGCACAAACGCCAACCAGCGTTCTTCGGCTTTCACGCCATCCTGAGAAGCCCACCATTTGGCCGAGAGCAGGGCCTGGCGGGACATGTTTTCCGGGGCCGACGGCAGCTTCGCCACGCGCTCTGCGGGAATGGTGCCGGTCTTGAAGGCTTGCGGGTTGAGCGGACCGTAATCGATGATCATCGGCAGCGCAGCCTGCAACTTCGCATCAATGGCTTCATTGACGAACTTCATGGCGGCGGTTTTGTGTGGCGAACCCTTGAGCACGCACAGCGAGTTGGTTTCCAGCACGCCCTGGTTGTAATCGAAGGCAACCGGCGCGCCATCAGCCTGCACCGCAGTGATGCGGCCGTTCCACGCCTGAATCATGTCCACTTCGCCGTCGCTGATCAGCTGCGCCGACTGGCCGCCGGAGGTCCACCAGGTGGAGATATGCGGTTTGATTTCTTCCAGCTTCTTGAACGCGCGCTCCACGTCCAGCGGATACAGTTTGTCCGGGGCAACGCCATCGGCCATCAAGGCGATTTCCAGGGTTGGGCGCGGCAGGTTGCGCAGGGAGCGTTGGCCAGGGAATTTCTTGGTATCCCAGAAATCCGCCCAGGTCTTGGGTACTGGCTTGCCCTTGAAGGCGTCGGTGCGGTATGCCAGAACCGTGGAGTAACTGATGTAACCGACGCTGTAGTCGTCTTTCACGTCCGCCGGCAATTGCGCGGCATTGGGGATCAGCGCCATATCGAGCTTTTCGAACAGGCCTTCTTCCTCGCCGCGAATGCAGTCACCGGTAGGCAGGTCGACGACATCCCAGGTGACTTTGCCGCTTTCAACCTGGGTCTTGATGATCGGGTACGCCTTGGGCGAGCTGTCCTGTTTCAAGGTCAGGCCGAGCTTTTTCGCCGCAGGTTCGAGGATCGCCTTGCTTTGCGCTTCCTGATACGCCCCGCCTTGGGAAACGAAGGTGATGTCTTCGGCGAATGCCAGGGTTGCACTGCTGGTCAATAGCGCCAGGCTGGCGAGCTTGAATGCTCGGATACCAGATGTTGTCATGATGGACTCCCAATGGTTGGCAGGGGTTGGAGGCGATTTTTTGCTTGTTCTCAGGTCGCTCTGCGGCTCCTGCACCGTTAATGTACTGGCATCGGCCTGATCAAAGCGGGCTCGAATTCACTGCAAATAAGCGCAATATGTCGAAATCAGCGGGACGCGCAGCATCTCCTGCGTCGGCTCCGGGCGAACCGACAGGGAGCGGCACTCGAGCATGAACGCTGCGAACTATCGGATGCGGGATCGGGTCGGTATTACAGCGTCGCCGTTTGGCGAATCACTGAATAATGCCCGGAGCCTGAACCATGAAGCCCTATGTCATCTGCCACATGATGTCGTCCATCGACGGCCACGCCCTGACTGACGGCTGGGAACGCCCGTTCATGAAAGCCGCAGGCGACCTTTATGAGGAGCTGGCGAAAACCTTCAACTTCGATACCTGGATCTGCGGTCGCGTGACCATGCAGGAAATCGCCCACGGCGACGATTACCCCCGTGGCTTGAATCTGTCGCCAATCCCGCGCACCGATTATTTCGCTGATCGCAATGCTTCCAGTTACGCCGTGTCCATTGATCCCCATGGCAAAGTCGCCTGGAAAACCAATCAGGCGCTGGGTTCCCATGTGGTCGAAGTGGTCGCTGAAACCGTGGCCGACGATTATCTCGCGTATCTGCAAAGCATTCATGTGTCCTACATGTTTGGCGGCAAGATCGACATTGATCTGGCTTACGTCGTCGAAACCCTTTCCCGTGAACTGGGCAGCAAACGCCTGATTGTCGAAGGCGGTCCGCATGTCAGCGGTGCCTTCGTCAATTCGGGGTTGGTGGATGAGGTCAGCGTGCTGATCCTGCCCCTGATCGACGGTCGCGGCGAGCACCCGGCATCCTTCGAGGTGAGTACTGAAGCATGGACCCAGCCGACCTACCTGAAGCTGGATTCGGCAGAGGTGCAGGACGGCGGGGGCGTCTGGTTGCGTTACAGCCGCCCGGATTGATCAGCGGTGAAATGAGCCGGGTCAAGCATTGACCTCGAAAGACTGTGGTATCACTCGTTTGCAGCAATGTCCTTGACAGGGGCTCGCAAATCTTTTGTTGAACGTGTGAATAAAGTTGTCCACGGAAAGTGGGGGTATGTCTGTGGATAAGAATGTGAAAGCCCGGCAGGCCGGGCGTTTCCGGCGATGGTCAGGAAATGAGCAGCGACAAATTTCGAGATTTTTGCTTGATTTTCAATGTGGTTTTGTAGCAGCCGCCAGCTGTTACCTCGCGCACGTCAGTCGATCTCTTCGTATGGCAGGCCGACATAATTTTCCGCAATGGTCTTGCGCCCGGCCTCCGAGCCCACGAAGTAATCCAGTTCGGTTTGCGCAATGCGCTGACTGAACGCGTCGTGGTCGGGAAAGCTGTGCAGCATCGACGTCATCCACCAGGAAAAACGCTCGGCTTTCCAGACCCGCCGCAAGCAGATCTGCGAATAACGCTCCAGCAAGTCGCTGCGGTTTTCCCGGTAGACCTTGAGCAGGATGCGGTACAGGGTACTGACGTCGCTGGCCGCCAGGTTCAGACCTTTGGCCCCGGTGGGCGGCACGATATGCGCCGCGTCGCCGAGCAGAAACAGGCGCCCGTATTGCATGGGTTCGACGACAAAACTGCGCAGTGGCGCGATGCTTTTTTCTATCGACGGCCCGGTGATCAGGCGTTCTGCAACAGGCGTTGGTAGACGGCTCTTGAGTTCTTGCCAAAAACGCTCGTCGGACCAGTCTTCGACTTTTTCCCCGGCGTCTACCTGCACGTAGTAACGGGTGCGGGTGGGCGAACGCATGCTGCACAGGGCGAAACCGCGTTCGTGGCGCGCGTAAATCAATTCGTGATCGACCGGCGGGGTGTCGGCGAGTACGCCGAGCCAGCCGAAGGGATAAACCCGCTCGAAGATCTCCAGGCTCTCGGCGGGAATCGACTGCCGGGAAACCCCGTGGAAACCGTCGCAACCGGCGATGTAATCGCAGTCCAGGCGCAGGCTTTGACCGCCATGCTCGAAGGTCAGGAAAGGCGAGTCGGTCTGCATGCCGTGGGGCTGGACATTTTCTGCATCGTAGAAGGTGACGGCCCCGGATTCGGCGCGAGCATCCATCAGGTCGCGGGTCACTTCGGTCTGGCCATAAATCATGACGGTTTTGCCGTCGGTCAGCTGTTTGAGGTCGATGCGTTCGCAGCGATCCCCCAAGGCCAGCTGGAATCCTTCGTGAACCATGCCGTGCTGGTCCATGCGTTCAGCGACGCCAGCCTCGCGCAGCAGGTCGACCATGCCTTGTTCCAGCACTCCGGCGCGAATTCGCGACAGGATGTAATCGGGGTTTTTGCGCTCGACGATGACGTTGTCGATACCGGCACGTTGCAGCAGTTGTCCGAGCAGCAGGCCGGACGGCCCCCCGCCAATAATGGCGACTTGAGTTTTCATTCAGGTGGTCCTTGCGCGACGCTGTTATTTTTGTGTCCTGTATTTTTGGTGGCTAAAGGTCGGGATTGAAGACATTATTCGCTGCTTTTCATGGACTTTTCATAGCGCTTGTCAACGGAGGCGGCATGAGCAAACCGGCCGCAGCGGCTGTACCGGTCTTCAAGCTTTACGGCGAAACCAACGCCTGGCCCACGCCGGACCTGATTCATTGCGAGTCGATCCCGGAGCGCAGCAAACTGCATGATTGGGAAATCAGTTCTCATGCCCACAGCGATCTGGTGCAGCTGCTTTATGTGCAGTCCGGGTCGGCGACGTTGTATGTGGAAGATGTCGTGCGCCATGTGGAGTCGGCTGCGCTGCAAGTCATCCCGGCGTTGAGCGTGCACCGCTTCAGTTTTTCCGCAGACATCCAGGGTTATATTCTCAGCCTGGCGCAACCCTTGGCTGACCAGCTGAACGCAGCGCTGGATGTTCCAGTACTGGCCGTAGCGGCCTGCCATGCCGTGGACAGCGAACACCGACAGCAGCTGGATACGCTATTTGCCGCGATCATTGATGAGTATTCTCAGCACAAGCCCAATCGCGATTCGATGCTGCAATCGCTGATCACGATGTTGTCCATCTGGCTGGGTCGCCGCAGTCTGGAACATGCGCCCCAGGACCTGCGATCCCGGGAGCGCGGCCGGGAGCATTTGCAGGCGTTCACTCGCGCGGTCGGTGTGCACTTTCGGGAGCATTGGCCTATCGAGCGTTACGCCGAGCAGTTGGGCATCAGCGCCGCGTATCTGAATGCCTTGTGTCGGCGACTGACCGAGCAATCGGCCTTGCAGATCATCAATCAGCGTTTGCTGCTGGAAGCCAAGCGCGACCTGGTCTACACCACGTTGACCATCAATCAGGTATCCGACCGGCTGGGGTTTTCCGAGCCGGCTTATTTTTCGCGGTTTTTCAAACGTTGTACCGGCCAGTCACCCAAGCACTTTCGCATCCAGCGTTGAGCGGATGCTTTCTCTCGAAGGCGAATACTGCGTTGAACATCGATACCCGAATCAAGTTTCGCCATCTGGTGTGTTTTCTCGAAGTTGCCCGCCAAGGCAGTCTGGCCCGGGCTTCCGACCAACTGGCGATCAGTCAGCCAGCGCTGTCCAAAACCCTCAAGGAACTGGAAACCCTGCTGGCGACGCAGTTGTTTGTGCGCAGTAAAAGTGGCGCGGCGTTGACCGAGGCGGGCGTGGCGTTTCTGCGCTTCGCCGGGCCGAGCGTGCAGTCCTTGCGCGAGGGGGTGAACAGCCTGCGTTCCGGCGAACATGAACCGGTGACCGCGCGCCTTGGCGTGCTGTCGACCGTCGAAAGCCAACTGGTGCCGGAAGTGGTGTGTCGTCTGCACGCCCGGCATCCAGCGTTGATCGTCAGCGTGATGACCGGGCCCAGCGCTTATCTGCTGTCCCAATTACGGGTTGGCGAGCTGGATCTGGTGGTCGGGCGCATGACCGACAGCCCGTTGATTCAGGGCCTGACCTTCGAGCACTTGTACAGCGAGTCCATGACCTTGGTGGTGCGCCGTGATCATCCATTGCTGCAAGCTGCGGTCAAGCGCGAAAGCCTGGAAAATTTCCCCATGGTGCTGCCATTGGCCGGGACCACCATTCGCAAATTCGCCGACAGCCTGTTCGTGCAATACGGCATCAGCCCGCCGCGCCAGCGTCTGGAAACCTTGTCGCTGACCTTGAGCCGCCGTTACGTGCAATGCAGCGATGCGATCTGGATCGCGCCATTCGATGCGGTGCAGCAAGACCTCAACAGCGGCGAGCTGAGCGAACTGGAACTGGGCATTCGTGAACCCGGCGGCTCGGTGGGCATTTGCAGCAATCCAGCACTGCCGCTGTCCCGGGCGGCGCAGTGGTGCGTGGATGTATTGCGGGAAGTGGGCGACGACTACGGCAAAGGTGCGCATCCATAACCATCTGGATATGGATCGCGTCATTTTATTCAATTTCGGTTTGGTTCTGGGCAAGGGACACTGCGCTACAGCCTGGTGCATCGTCCTCAGCGGTCATGTCGCCACTTAAAAACTCCTCATAAAAACCAGGGAGAACCCGATGTCTGAAGCAGACAGCAGCCGTTTTGTCATTCGTGACCGAAACTGGCACCCTAAAGCCTTGACCCCCGATTACAAGACCTCGATCCTGCGCTCGCCAAAGCAAGCGCTGGTCAGCATTCCGCAGTCCGTTTCCGAAGCCACCGGCCCTGATTTTTCCCACCTGAACTTTGGCGTGCATGACAACGATCTGCTGCTGAACTTCAACCGTGGCGGCTTGCCGATCGGCGAGCGCATCATCGTTGCTGGTCGCGTCTGCGATCAATACGGCAAACCTGTGCCACATACCTTGGTGGAGATCTGGCAGGCCAACGCGGGCGGGCGTTATCGACACAAGCGCGATGCTTACCTGGCGCCCATCGATCCTAACTTCGGTGGCGTGGGTCGCGCCCTGACTGATCGTGACGGCAACTACAGTTTTCGCACCGTGAAACCGGGCCCGTATCCGTGGCGCAACGGCCCCAATGACTGGCGGCCGGCGCATATCCACGTGTCGGTCAGCGGTCCGTCAATCGCCACACGCTTGATCACCCAGCTGTATTTCGAAGGCGATCCGCTGATCCCGCTGTGCCCGATCGTCAAATCCATCGCCAACCCGGAAGCGGTGCAAAGTCTGATCGCCCGACTGGACATGGGCATGGCCAATCCCATGGATTGCCTGGCGTACCGCTTTGACATCGTCCTGCGCGGCCAGCGCAGCACGCACTTCGAAAACCGCTGAGGAGGCACGAGCATGCCCGTTCAACTTTTGCCTGAAACCCCTTCGCAAACCGCCGGCCCTTATGTGCATATCGGACTGGCCCTGGAAGCTGCGGGTAACCCGCCCCGGGATCTGGAAATCGCCCATGAAATGGCCACGGCCGACGCGCCGGGGGAACATATTGTGCTGGTGGGCAACGTCTACGATGGCAACGGCCACTTGATTCGCGATGCCTTTCTGGAGTTCTGGCAGGCCGATCACCAGGGCGTTTACGACCCGATCTATGATCCACAAAAGCCGTTCAACTGTTTCGGTCGCACCGCCACCGGCGAGGATGGCCAGTGGCTGCTGAATACCATCAAGCCGGGCATCGTGCTCAATGCAGCGGGTGTACCAATGGCAGCGCACATCAACCTGTCGCTGTTTGCCCGAGGGATCAACATCCATTTGCAAACCCGGTTGTACTTTGACGATGAGGCCCAGGCCAATGCCATTGATCCGGTATTGAACCTGATCGAGCAACCGGCGCGCCGGGAAACCCTGATTGCCAAGCGCTGCAGCATCGACGGCAAGCTGGCCTATCAGTTTGATATTCGGGTGCAGGGCGAGGACGAAACGGTGTTCTTCGACTTCTGACCAAGGCCCGTTGTGTAGTAAACGCGTGCATAAAGGGCGTCCGCTGCAGCGGACGACCCCATAATAATAAAAGGAAAAACCATGACACTTTCGGCTCGCTTCCCGGAGGCCGGCACGCTCGACGTGCAGGCTTTCATCAACGCCCAACCCTTGTCCCGCTACCAATGGCGAGTGGTCGCGCTGTGTTTTCTGATTGTTTTTCTCGATGGCCTGGACACTGCGGCCATGGGCTTTATCGCACCCGCATTGAGCGCGGACTGGGGCATTAACCGCGCAAGCCTGGGTCCGGTGATGAGCGCGGCGCTGATCGGCATGGTCTTTGGCGCCTTGGGTTCCGGGCCATTGGCGGACCGCTTCGGCCGCAAGGTCGTGCTGGTGGTGGCGGTGTTTGTGTTTGGCGTTTTCAGCCTGTTGTCGGCTTACAGCAGCAACATCGACCAGTTGCTGATCCTGCGCCTGTTGACCGGCGTCGGCCTGGGCGCCGCCATGCCCAATGCGACGACGCTGCTCTCGGAGTACACCCCGGAACGACTCAAGTCGCTGCTGGTGACCAGCATGTTCTGTGGCTTCAATCTGGGCATGGCTTGCGGCGGCTTCATCTCCGCCAAACTGATCCCGGCGCTGGGCTGGCATAGCCTGCTGATGCTCGGCGGAATCCTGCCGCTGCTGCTGAGCCTGGTGCTGTTGTTCTGGTTGCCGGAATCGGCGCGGTTTCTGGTGGTACGCAATCGCGGGGTGGAGCGCATTCGCAAGGTGCTGGCGCCGATCTCGCCGCTGGAAGTGGCCAACGCCACGGATTTCAGTGTGCCGGAACAGAAAACCGTGCGCAGCCGCAATGTGTTGAAAGTGGTGTTCTCCGGTACCTACAGTGCTGGCACCTTGCTGCTGTGGCTGACCTATTTCATGGGGCTGGTGATTGTCTACCTGCTGACCAGCTGGCTGCCGACCCTGATGCGCGACAGCGGTGCGAGCATGGAACAATCGGCGTTTATCGGCGCGCTGTTTCAGTTCGGTGGTGTACTGAGCGCGGTTGGCGTGGGCTGGGCCATGGACAAATACAATCCGCACAAAGTGATCGGTATTGCTTATTTTCTGGCCGGGATATTCGCCTGGCTGGTGGGTCAAAGCCTGGGTAACGTCGCGGTCTTGGCTACCTTGGTACTGTTGGCCGGGATGTGTGTCAACGGCGCGCAATCGGCCATGCCTTCGCTGGCGGCGCGTTTCTACCCGACACAAGGCCGCGCCACCGGTGTTTCATGGATGCTCGGCATCGGCCGCTTCGGTGCCATTCTCGGCGCATGGGCCGGGGCAACCTTGTTGGGCCTGGGCTGGAATTTCGAACAGGTACTGACTGCGCTGGTAGTGCCTGCGGCGGTCGCGGCAATTGCCGTGGTAATCAAAGGCTGGGTCAGCCATTCGGACGCCACCTGATGGAAGGAACACCTAAGTGAATCAGCTTTTTGACGCGTACTTTACCCAGCCGGCCATGGGCGAGGTGTTCTCCGATCACGGTCGGCTGCAGGGCATGCTCGACTTCGAAGCGGCACTGGCCCGGGCCGAGGCCAGCACCGGACTGATCCCGGTTGATGTGGTCGCGGATATCGAAGCCGCCTGCCGCGCCGAGCTGTTCGATTTCAATGAACTGGCGGTTGCCGTGGGCAATGCCGGTAACTCGGCAATCCCGTTGGTCAAGGCACTGGGCAAGAAAATCGCCGCTCACAATCCCGTCGCCGAACGCTACGTGCACATGGGCGCCACCAGTCAGGACGCCATGGACAGCGGCCTGATCCTGCAACTGCGCCAGGCGGTGCAGCTGCTGGAAATCGATCTGGGCAAGCTGGCGGACGCGCTGGCGCAACAGGCCCGACGCTATGCGCTAACGCCGCTGGCCGGGCGCACCTGGCTGCAACAGGCCACGCCGGTGACGCTGGGCATGAAAATCGCCGGTTGGCTGGGCGCCGTGACCCGGCATCGCCAGCGTTTGGTGGAGATCAAGCCGCGCCTGCTGAGTCTGCAATTGGGCGGCGCGTCCGGTACTCTCGCGGCGCTGGGCGACAAGGGTTTTGCGGTGGCCGAAGCCTTGGCGCGGGAACTGCAATTAACGCTGCCCGAGCAACCCTGGCACACCCATCGCGATCGTCTGGTGGAGTTCGCCAGTTTGCTGGGCATGATCGCCGGCAGCCTGGGCAAGGTCGGTCGGGATATCAGCCTGTTGATGCAAACCGAAGTCGGCGAGCTGTTCGAACCGGCAGCGGCAGGCAAGGGCGGTTCCTCGACCATGCCGCACAAGCGCAATCCCGTTGGCGCAGCGGTGATGATCGGCGCCTCGGTGCGTGCGCCGGGACTGGTCGCCACGATGTTTGCCGCAATGGCCCAGGAGCACGAGCGCAGCCTGGGCCTGTGGCATGCCGAATGGGAAACCCTGCCGGAACTGTGCTGTCTGGTTTCCGGCTCGTTGCAGCAGGCTTTGCAGGTCGTGCCGGAACTGGAAGTTGACGCAGCGCGGATGCTGGAAAACCTCGATTCGACCCAAGGCCTGGTGCTGGCCGAAGCGGTAAGCATTGCGCTGGCCAGCCGTCTGGGGCGCGATGCGGCGCATCACCTGATCGAACAATGCTGTCGCAGCGCGGTGGAGCAGGGCAGTCATCTGCGTCAGGTGCTGGGTCAACATCCGCACGTCAGCGCCGAGTTGTCCAGTACTGAGCTGGATCATCTGCTCGACCCCGCCAACTACCTGGGCCAGGCCGAACGCTGGGTTGAACGGGCGGTGGCGGAGCATGAAGCACTGAAGGACCGGTGATGTCCTTTATTGATTCGCGGACAAGTCCGCTCCAACAAAACTGAGGCTTTGGCTTTTGATTTTCGCTTTTTTTGTGTTGCGATCTTTCAGACGCCGCCAAACGCGCGTCGGGAGGCTGAGCGTAGGTGTCGTGGGGTGGGGCGACCGGCATGGATGCCGGTCGAGCGCCGTTGCGCCAGGGATGGCGCGTCGGCGCGTACCCACACCACGGCACCGGAGGGAGGGAACCGCTGCGAAGCAGGGGCCGGACGTCAGCGCAAAATGGTTTCCCCCTTTGCCGAAACAAAGGGGTCGACCGTCAGGGCGAAACCAAATCCAGCCACATCGCAAACTCTGTTGATGCGACCCGATTCAATATGCGCTACCAACGTGAATCGTCGCTCCTACAAACGTCATTCACTAAATATTTCAGGAGCCTCCAATGCCTTTCATTCACCTCGCCGACGGCGATCTGCATTACCAGCTCGACGGTCCCCAAGGCGCGCCGGTCCTGGTGCTTTCCAATTCACTGGGCACCGATCTGCATATGTGGGACGCACAGATTCCGGCGTTCATCGAGCATTTCCAGGTCTTGCGTTACGACACACGCGGGCATGGCCGGTCGCTGGTGAGCGAAGGTCCGTACAGTATCGAGCAGAATGGCCGCGACCTGTTGGCGCTGCTGGATGCACTGCAACTGGAGCAGGTATCGTTCTGCGGTCTGTCCATGGGCGGGTTGATTGGCCAATGGCTGGCGATCAACGCCGCTGAGCGATTCAAGCGCGTTGTCCTGTGCAACACCGCGGCGAAAATCGGCAGCCCGGACATCTGGAATCCGCGCATTGAAGGCGTATTGCGCGACGGTGTTGCGGGGATGCAGGCACTGCGCGAAGCGACCATTGCGCGCTGGTTTACCCCGGAATTTGTCGCGGCCCAGCCACAACAGGTGGAGGCCTTGGTGAACATGCTTGCGCAGACCTCGCCCCAAGGTTACGCGGCCAACTGTGCGGCGGTGCGTGACGCGGATTTCCGCGCGCAGCTGGGCTTGATCTCGCTGCCGGTGCTGGTGGTCAGTGGCGCTCAGGATCCGGTCACCACGCCTGCCGACGGGCGCTATCTGGTCGAGCAGATTACCGATGCGCAATACGTCGAGTTGAATGCGGCACATCTTTCCAGTGTTGAAGCCGCCGCTGGGTTCAGCGAGCGCGTGCTGGCCTTTCTAACAGCTTGAAACCGGAGGACTGGATGGACGAGAAACAACGATACGAAGCGGGCATGCAAGTGCGGCGCGCGGTGTTGGGCGATACCCACGTCGACAACAGCCTGAAGAAACTCACGCCCTTCAATGAAGAGTTTCAGGAAATGATTACTCGGCATGCCTGGGGCGATATCTGGACCCGGCCGGGCTTGCCACGGCATACCCGAAGCCTGGTGACCATCGCCATGTTGATCGGCATGAACCGCGAGGGCGAACTGCGCCTGCACCTGAAGGCAGCGAAAAACAATGGCGTCACCCGCGACGAGATCAAGGAAGTGCTGATGCAAAGCGCGATTTACTGCGGCATTCCAGCGGCCAATGCCACGTTTCATCTGGCCGAAGAAGTCTGGGACGAAATGGGCGTGGAGTCGCTGAACCCGTCTTGATCCTGACAAGCCCATTCGCGCGTGTCAGCCCGCCGTAATCGATAACGCCACCAGCGCGCCAATCAAGGCGGGCGGCATCACTAGAATGCCCAACCGCAGGAAAGTGAGGGCGCTGACATTCTCGCCTTCACGGCGCACCGCGATCAGCCAGAGCAAGGTCGCCAGCGAACCGGTGATTGACAGATTGGGGCCCAGATCCACGCCGATCAGCAACGCGCTGGTGACTTCCGTGGGCAGATGCGCGATGTGGCCCATGGACCCGGCAATCAATCCGGCTGGCAGGTTGTTGATCAGGTTGCTGGCAATCGCCACCAGCACGCCGGCACCCCAGATGGCCTGGACCGTGGAGCGTTCCGCCAGAGTTTGCAGCGCGTGGGCCAGTTGATTGATCAGCCCGGTCTGAACAAGTGCTTCCACCAGCACAAATAACCCGGCCACCAAGGGCAGCACACCCCACGACACACCCTTGAGCACCGGCAGCGGGCTCAGTCGTTGGCGCAGGTGAATCAGGCCTGCTGTGGCGATACCGGCGCAGAAGGTCGGCAAACCCAGCTGCACGCCAAGCGCCGATGCGCTGAGCAGCACAATCGCGGTCAGCACGATGCCAAACGCAGTCAGGCGCGCGCCGCTGGACAGCGGTTGCAGGTTGATGCTGGTTTCCAGCGGCTGGCGCAGGTGGGCGCGCTGGGTGAAACGCAGCACCAGATACGTCAGGCCGATGGCGGCAATCGACGGCAAGGTGAAATGCCAGAGCCAGGTCTGCAAGGGCGGCATATGGCTGCCGAAGATCACCAGATTGGCGGGGTTGGAGATTGGCAGGACGAAGCTCGCCGCGTTGGCGATGAACGCGCAAACGAACAGATAGGGCAAGGGTTCGGCTTTGGCCGCTCGGGCCGCTGCGTACACCGCAGGCGTCAAGACCACCGCCGTCGCGTCGTTGGAGAGAAACACCGTCACCAGCGTGCCCACCAGGAACACCAGGTCGAACAAGCGCTGCCCCGAACCGCGGGCATGCTGCGCCGCGTACATCGCCAGCCAGTCGAAAAGCCCCTGTTGGCGGGCCAGTTCGGCCAGCACCATCATGCCGATCAGGAACAGGTAAACATCCAGGCCCTCGCCGATTGCGTGCAAAGCGACGTGTGGCGGGATCAGTCCGGATACCGTCAGCACAATGGCTCCGCCCATGGCCCAGACAAATTCCGGCACGCGCCACGGACGCAGAATAACGCCACAAGTGGCCAGGGCGGCCACGATCCAGATGGCCGTTGACGGGTCGAGTGCAGGCATTGAATCTACTCAGGTGTGAAAGGGATAACAGCGGCGAGACAATCGATTTCAGGTACTCGGCAGCGTGGCTTCCACAGGCTTGTCGCTTTGTCTGACGGGCGTGTCCAGGGTTTCGGGCATCATCAGTAACAAGGCAAATGCCATCGCCGCGATTGCCGCAAGGGTCAGGAATGCCGCACTGTAACCGGCGGCCTGCACCACAAATCCGGCCAGGCTGTTGCTCAACGCCGCGCCCAGGCCAAAGATCGTGGAGATTACACCAAGGCTCACGTTGAAGCGTCCGGTGCCTTGCGTCAGGTCCTTGACCACCAGCGGGAACAGGGCGCCGAACAGCCCGGCACCGATGCCGTCGAGCAACTGCACCGCGACCAGCCAATAAGGATCGTCGGACAGCACATACAACACGCCACGAATCGGCAGGATCAGGAACCCGGCCAGTAACAACGGTTTGCGGCCCCAGACGTCAGCCCTGGCGCCGACCAGCAGGGCGACCGGGACCATCACCAGTTGCGCGGCAACGATGCACGCCGAGGTCAGCGGCGTCGCCATTTGCAGATTGACCTGCGCGAGTTTCTGACTGACCAAGGGCAGCATGGCCGCATTGGCGAGATGGAAAAGCCCGCAGCAAATGGCGAACAGCAGTAGCGACTTGTTGCCCAGCACGACCCTGAGCCCTGAAGGCTGTTCGCCGTGCTGAACATGGTCGGCATCCAGGCCGCGGGCCAGGTCATGATCGATGGCCTTGGCGGACACGCAACTCACCGCGATCACGCTGGCGACGGCCATGAGCGCCATCAGGTAGAACACCGCCACCGGCCCGAACAGCCAGGCGAAGCCGCCCGCCAGAAGCGCTGCGCAGGCATTGCCAGCATGGTTGAAGGTTTCATTGCGGCCAGTGCGGCGGGTAAACGCCTTCGGGCCGGTGATGCCCAGGGAAATCGCGGCAATCGCCGGGGCGAACACCGAGGCGGCAACGCCGCTGAGCGCTTGGGTCAGCGCCACCAGAGTGAATGAAGAAATGAATGGCAGCACCACGCAGCTCAACGTCACCAGCAAGGCAGCGCCTGCGACCACGGCGCGCTTGTTACGGGTGCGGTCAATCAAGGCTCCGGCTGGCGCCTGAGTAATCAGTCCGGCGATGGCCGCCACGGTCATGACCACGCCGATGCTGGCCGGGTCCCAGTGGTGCACCGCCAGCAGATAAATCGCGAGGTAGGGTCCGAGCCCGTCACGCACATCGGCGAGGAAAAAATTCAACCCGTCCAGGGACAGGTTATTGCGTCGTAGCCCATGAGCGTCCATGTAATCCCCTGACGGTCGATGCCGGTGAACCGCTGCATGCAGTCGTTTGCGGATTCGCAGGGTTTGACCGCGCCGGTTGCCAAGTGTCCGCCGCCCTTACAGTTTTTTTGCGCCGGGATGTGGGTCTCGTGGAATTCGCGCCGGGGCCCGCAGGTCCAACTGTGGCAGAGGCTGGCTGCCAGCCACGAAAGATGATTATTCAAGGAGAAGCAATGAGTCAGGCCGTTCTGGAGAGCGAAACCAATCGTCGACAATTGCAGGAGATCATCTCCGGTCTGTCCGATGGCGTGCTGTTGATCGAGTTGGACAAGACCATCGTCTGGGCCAATGACGCAGCCTTGGCAATGCACGGCGTGGCCAAGGTCGGGCAGTTGGGTACTGACGCCAGCGATTACGCGTCACGTTTTGCCCTGCGCTATCGTGACAGCAAGACGCTGGCTCAAAAGCACTATCCCATCAACCGGGTCGCAGCTGGCGAGACGTTCAGTGACATGGTGGTGGAGGTGCGGGCCAGGGATGACGAAGAGAAATACTGGGTCCACCGAGTGCGCAGCATGATTCTCAACGGCGGCAACGGCAAGCCGGAATTGCTGGCGCTGATCATGACCGATGCCACGGAATGGGCCAGCGCAGAACAGCGCTTTGAAAGGACGTTCAATGCCAATCCTGCCCCAGCGGTCATCTGCCGCCTCAGTGATCTTCGTTATATCAAGGTCAACCAGGGCTTTCTGGAAATGACTGGTTACAGCCGTGAGCAAGTGATCGGCCGTTCAGTCTATGAAGTGGATGTGCTGGAAAACGCCGAGCGCAAGGATCTCGCGATCCAGCGCCTCAACGACGGCCTTACCATCCCGCAGATGCAGGCGGATTTGAAATTGCCTGACGGCGGCAACAAGCTGGTGATCGTCGCCGGCCAGCCGCTGGATATCAACGAAGAGGACTGCATGCTGTTCTCGTTCATGGATCTGGAGCCACGGCGCAAGATCGAAATCGCCTTGCGCCAGAGCGAAGAACGCTTTGCCAAGGCGTTTCGCCTGAGCCCGGTGCCAACCCTGGTATGCAGCGCTGACGATCAACAGGTAGTTGAAGTCAACGATGCCTTTCTTAAAACCACCGGCTTCAGCGACGAGGAAGTCACCGGACGGTCGCTCAAGGAAATCGACTTCCTTGAGGGCAAGACCACCTGCGCGCAGCTGTTTCAGGCTCTGGAAAAGTCCGGGCGCATCGAGGGCATGGATCTGAAAGTGCGCAGAAAAGATGGCGGGATCATTGACTGCGTCGCTTCGGCAGACACGGTCAGCATTCAGGACGCCACCTGCTATCTGCTGGTGCTGATGGACATTACCGAACGCAAGCGCTCGGAAACTGAACTGGTCAGCGCGATAGAAGAGGTCATGCAGGATGCGTCGTGGTTTACCCGCACGCTGATCGACAAGCTGGCCAGCGCCAAAAGCGTCAAGCGACACGCGCTGCCGGGCACTTCGCTGGTTGACCTGACCGCCAGGGAAAAGGACGTGCTGGGATTGATCTGCGAAGGCCTGGCCGACAAGGAAATCGCCTTGCGACTCAAACTGGCGCCCAATACTGTGCGAAATCACGTCGCCACCATGTACTCAAAACTGGGCCTGCACAGTCGCTCGGAGGCGATTATCTGGGCGCGCAAGCGAGCGCTGTTTTCGTCGGAAAAACGCAAATAATTCGGTGCTTTTGGTGCGAATGTACTAGCGTGACCGGTGCAAATTCGTCTGTTTTATTCATTGGATTGTTTATACCCTGACGGTCCTTTTTTCGTACCTCCGCAGGGGAAAACTTGCCTATGTTCAGATGCATGATCAATGCAGGCCGCCGCTCGTGAGCTACCTGGCTCAGGTGCGCCAACTGATCGAACACAGTTTCGAGCCCATGGCCTGCGACTGCACTGTCAGCCCGGACGGCTCACTGATGGTGCGCATTTATGATCGCGACAGCGGCCGGGTCGATCTGGTCGTAACGGGTATTGCCATCGACAAGTTCAACAGCCATGACGCCGTACTGACGCTTATCGAAGAGTTACGCGACGAGCTCACCAGTGTCAGCATGAGCTCCGTACTGGGTCAGCCGTCACAGGCTTGAGCGGAACGGAATCGGCTCGCGGGTGGGCACGGCGTCACTGTCGGCCTGGCCCACCATCTCGTCCCAAACAGTCGGATGCACCAGATACAACGGCACCTCCGGCACGCCCGCCAGATATTTACGCGCCTCGTCCACCGATGCGACATGGAAGGTGTCGTCGTGACCATCCTGTACCGGGTGGGAACTGCCGTGCATGACGGCGTGAATCACATACGAACCGCCTTCCATGGCCACCAGCTGAATTTCCTGGATTTCGCCGGCTTTGGCGTGTGTGGCAAGTTTTTTCAAGTCCATGACGCTACCTCTTGAGGAGGGAAGGGCGAATGCCTGCCTCTCAGATTCGAGGAGGGGGGCTGGCATGAGTTCAATTCGCTTTTTGGCGCAGCGGACAGAATCGGGCAAGAACTGCGGAGAATTCGTCTAACCGCAAAACTGCCGTGCGCCTAACCTGATCCTGCAGCGATGCTCGCCCTGAGCATCCACATTTCAGGTGTGCTGACATGTCGACCATTCAAGACAAAATTGTAGTGATCACCGGTGCCAGCAGCGGCATTGGCGAAGCAACTGCGCGGCTGCTTGCCGGGCGCGGCGCGCATGTCGTGCTGGGTGCGCGCCGCACCGAGCGTCTGCAGCGCCTGTGTGCCGAGATCGAGGAAGCGGGCGGCAGCGCTGAATATCACGCGCTGGATGTGACCGACCTGCAAAGCGTGCAGGCACTGGTTGAGCAGACCGTTGCCCGTCACGGGCGTCTGGACGTGATGCTCAACAACGCCGGGGTCATGCCGCTTTCGAAACTGGAAGCACTCAAGGTTCAGGAGTGGAACCAGATGATCGACGTCAACATACGTGGCGTGCTGCACGGCATTGCGGCTGCCTTGCCGATCATGCAGCAGCAACGTTGCGGTCAGTTCATCAACATCGCCTCGATTGGCGCCTACGCGGTCTCGCCCACGGCGGCGGTGTATTGCGCCACCAAGTATGCGGTACGGGCAATTTCCGAGGGGTTGCGCCAGGAAGTAGGCGGCGATATTCGCGTGACCCTGGTGTCGCCGGGGGTTACCGAATCGGAACTGGCGGAAAGTATCTCCGATGAAGGCGGGCGCGCCGAGATGCGTGAATTTCGCAAGATATCGATTCCGGCCGAGGCGATTGCCCGCGCCATTGCTTACGCCATCGAACAGCCCGCGGATGTGGACGTCAGCGAAATTATCGTGCGGCCTACCGCAAGCCCGTTCTGACGGGTTTGTGCCAGGCATAAAAAAACGGCGCGGCTTGAGGGCCGCGCCGTTTTACCTGACCGAAGTCAGTGCTCAAGCGATGGGCTGATCGCTCCACTCGCTGTTCACCAGGCGCTTGAGGCCCAGTGGGTTAGCGTTTTGCAACGCTGCCGGAAGCAGGGCGTCCGGGTAGTTCTGGTAGCAGACCGGACGCAGGAAGCGATCGATCGCCAGGGTGCCGACCGAAGTGCCGCGCGAATCGGAAGTCGCCGGGTATGGGCCGCCATGGACCATGGCCTCGCAGACTTCAACGCCAGTCGGGTAGCCATTGACCAGGATGCGGCCAACTTTTTCTTCCAGAACCGGCACCAGCCATTGGTACTGCTCAAGATCAGCCGGTTCGCCGATCAGGGTGGCGGTGAGCTGACCCCGCAAGGCTTGCAGCGCGCTTTTGAGCTGGGCATCGTCTGCCGCTTCAATCACCAGCGTGGTTGGGCCGAAGACTTCTTCCTGCAACAGTTCGTCACCGTTGAGCAGCAAGCTGATATCAGCCTTGAACAGTTGCGCCTGAGCCTGTTTACCTTCCTGCGGCTTGCCGGCCAGGTGGGTAATGCCAGGGTGCGACAACAGATGCTCAACGCCCTTGCTGTAGCTGCGCAGACCGCCAGCATTGAGCATGGTTTGCGCCGGCTGGCCGCCCATTTGTTCCTTGAGCTGTTCCAGGAACGCGGTGAAAGCAGGCGAGCTGACGCCGATCACGACGCCGGGGTTGGTGCAGAACTGACCTGCGCCCATGACCACCGAAGCGGCAAGTTCCTTGGCCACGGTTTCGCCGCGAGCGGACAGAGCTTGCGGCAGCAGAACCACCGGGTTGATGCTGGACATTTCCGCGAACACTGGAATCGGTTGCGGACGTTCCGCCGCCATTTTGCACAGCGCGTTGCCGCCGCCCAGGGAACCGGTGAAGCCGACAGCCTGAATGGCCGGATGCTTGACCAGACCTTCGCCGACGCCGTTGCCGAAAATCATGTTGAACACGCCTTTCGGCATCTTGGTTTTTTCGGCAGCGCGGATGATTGCGCAGCCCACCAGGTCAGCAGTCGCCATGTGGCCGCTGTGCGCCTTGAACACGACCGGGCAACCGGCGGCCAGCGCCGAAGCGGTGTCGCCGCCAGCGGTGGAGAAGGCCAGCGGGAAGTTGCTGGCGCCGAACACGGCAACCGGGCCTACGCCAATGCGGTACTGACGCAGGTCGGTACGCGGCAACGGCTTGCGATCCGGCAGGGCCAGGTCGATGCGCGCACCGAGGTAATCACCGCGACGCAGGACTTTGGCGAACAGGCGCATTTGGCCGCTGGTGCGACCGCGCTCGCCCTGGATACGCCCTGCTGGCAGCGCGGTTTCCTGGCAAACGATAGCCACGAAATCGTCACCTAGCGCGTCCAGCTCATCAGCGATGGCATCAAGGAATTCTGCGCGACGGGCCGGGCTCAACTGACGGTATTCAGGAAACGCAGCCTGCGCAGCCAGGGCTGCCGCATCGATTTCTGCGTCGGTGGCTTGATAAAAACTGAATGGCAGCGCTTCGCCAGTGGTGGCATCGAGACTTTTGTGTTGCGGCTCGCCAAGGGCGCTGCGTGCACCTGCGATGAAGTTGTGGCCGAGAACATTAGGCATCTGTGTCTCCTGTTGTTATAGGTAAATAGTTATTTACGGGCTAATCAGGCGTGTCGCCTGTCTTAGAGATCTGCCGACCGCGCTACGCCGATAAACAGGCTGTCAGCACGGTAGATGAAGCGAAAAAGTTGACAGTCATCGTACAACTAGCAGCCAAAGTGCGCAACCCGCGGTGTTCGCGAGGGCAGGGTAAACCTTAGCGCATCAACCTATGCATCACATCGAGCATTTTTGGTCGCTGGTCAGCCCATTCATCGCAGGTGATGCCCAGCAATACCACATCAATACGTTCGCCGTTTTTGATGACGTTCTGGCGACGTACGCCTTCGATAGTGAAACCGAACTTCTGGTGCAGGCGGATCACTGGCTGATTGGTCGCCAGCACTTCGCAGTTGAGCTTCTCCAGGCCTGCCGTATTAAAGGCATGATCCAGCAGCCAGAACTCGACCCGACTGCCCACGCCTTTGCCTTGCAGCGCGCTGTCCAGATAAAACGCCCAGTCCGCACTGCGGTGGCTGGCGTTGATGGCATTCAACGCCACGACCCCGCAGGCAAGACCGTCGATCAGCACCACAAATACCGACTGGCGCGGATTGCCTTCAAGCGATTGCAGCCACGCAGCGTGTTCGGCTGCACTGATCTCATGATCGCTGTACATGAAACTGCGCACCGCGAGCTGATTGCGCAGGTTGCGCACCTGAGCCTTGATGGACGGCGAAGCTTCCAGTAATGGCAGGAACTGCATAGGACGCTTCCTACATGGATTGTGGAAGCAGATTACTTCCCGGCGGGCAGCTCGGCAATCAACTCAACGGGGTTTGTGGCAACCTGGAAAATTGCTTTGGCTTTTGATTTTTGCTTTCCGTGCCACGTTCTTGCAGCCGCCGCCAGGGCGAAACCAGATCCAGCCGCACCGCGAATGCTGTTGGTGCCACCCGACTCGAAGCGCGGCGCTAAAACAAAATTCGCCAGACCGAAGCGTCGGTACATCCGGCACAGATTCAGCGCCTGAGGCATTACTTCGCCAACACGTTGGCCCCTTACAGATAGAATTCGATTTTTTGGCCCTGATGAGACCTGACCATGAACCCAGCACTGACCTTGCGCGACGCCCGCGAGGATGACATGCCTGCTGTCCAGGCGATTTATGCGCAACACGTACTGACCGGCCTTGCCAGCTTCGAACTGCAAGCGCCCGGTCTGGAAGAAATGCTCCGCCGCCGCGCCGAGATCCTAGATCGCCGGTTGCCCTATCTGATTGCAGAGCTTGCTGGCGAAGTCGTCGGTTATGGCTATGCCACCTTATACAGGCCGCGACCGGCTTATCGTTTTACCGCCGAGGACTCGGTTTATATCAAGGACGACATGGGCGGGCAGGGCATTGGTCAGGCGTTGCTGGCGCAAGTCATCGAGCATTGCGTGCGCGGCGGCTGGCGGCAGATGATCGCGGTGATCGGTAATAGCGAGAACATCGCTTCAGTCCGCCTGCACGAACGGCTGGGCTTTCGGCGGGTCGGCGTGTTCGAAGCGGTTGGTTTCAAGCACGGGCGCTGGGTCGACACCGTTCTCATGCAGCGCGCCCTGGGCGACGGCTCGCTAAGCGATCCCAATGATTAATAGACTGTTTGCATATTAGTTTATAATTTAAATGCATTTTCAGAATGATTTTTCCAGTGATAGGGTTTTAACCAGTCACTGGAACCTTGCAGACTGTGGGAAAACTACTGCGCTCGACAATACTGCGTTAAAAACAGGCGAAAAATGCTCATTTAGAACGCCTAGACTCCGCTTTTTCGCCTGTTTTTGCCTTGTCTTGTCTTCGCTCGTGACGTTTTCCCACAGTCTGATTGAGAAAAGTTATTAAAAGGATTTTCAGATGACGGCCTGACCTCATCACTTCTCAAGGAAACACCGCATGACAGCATTTGATCATTTGACCCGACGGCGTCTGCTGGGCCTGGCCAGTGTCGCATTGGCCAGCCCGTGGCTGGCTTCCCTGTCGCGTTCCGCCTGGGCCGTTGACCAGCATGCCGGGCATCAGGCTGCCATCGGCGACGCGCCAGCCGGAACCGGCGAATTCATCAAGTTGGCCGAACCCCGCGCCCTCAAGTTGGCGATCAACCTCAATGCGGTGTGTCTGGCGCCGGTGGTGATTGCGCACGGTCAGGGTTTCTTCAAGAAACACAATCTTGATGTCGAGCTGGTCAATTTCGGCAACTCCACTGAAGTGCTGCTCGAAGCCATCGCCACCGGCAAGGCTGACGCGGGTGTTGGCATGGCGTTGCGCTGGCTCAAGGCGCTGGAGCAGGGCTTCGATGTCAAGCTCACGGCCGGTACCCACGGCGGCTGCCTGCGTTTGCTCAGCGCTGCCAACGGTTCGGTCAACAAGCTCGAAGACCTCAAGGGCAAGGCCATCGGTGTGACCGACATGGCCAGCCCGGATCGCAACTTCTTTTCCATCCTGCTGAAAAAACACGGCGTCGATCCGGTGCGTGACGTCGAGTGGCGGCTGTATCCGGCCGATCTGCTCGGCACGGCGCTGGAACGTGGCGAAGTGCAGGCCGTCAGTGGCAGTGACCCGTTCATGTATCGCTTGATCAAATCCGGCCAGGCGCGGGAGCTGTCGACCAACCTGGTCGAGGAATACGCCAACCTCAGCTGCTGCGTGGTCGGCGTGACTGGCAAGCTGGTGCGTGAAGACAAGCGCGTGGCTGCGGCGCTGACTCAGGCGATCCTCGAAGCCCATGACTATTCGGTGAAAAATCCAGCGGTGGTCGCCAAAGGTTTCCAGGCGTATGCGCTGAACACCTCCACTGAGGAAGTCGAAGCGATCCTGCACGATCACACCCACGGCCACCACGCGGTTGGTGCAGCCTTGACTCAGGAAATCGTCACCTACGTCACCGATTTGCAGACCGTTGAAGTCATTCGCCAGAGCACCGATGCCAAAGCGTTCGCCAAGGAGATCACCGCCGATGTCTTCAGCTGAAGCAATTACCGGGATCGATTTGCCCGTGCGTGTTCCGGCACGCGTCTGGGTTCAGGGCGCAGTAGCTGTCCCGGTCTGGATCGCGGTCGCCGCGCTGATCGTCTACCTGCCCAATGCCACGCGCAATTGGCCGATGACCCAAGGCCTGGCGAATCTGTGTCTGGCGGTCGCGGCGTTGATCGGCCTAGCGGGGATTGTCGGGCGCTGGTTGCCGGCCGTTTCGCGTCGGGTCAAGCCCGCCGGAGCCTGGCTGATTGCCTTGCCGATTCTGCTGGGCATCTGGGAATTGCTTACCGCCAAGCTGGGCCTGTTGCCGGTGCCTTTTTTCGCGCCGCCGCAAGCGCTGCTTGAGGTGTATGTCGAGGATTGGCTCCGACTGGGCGACAGCTTGCTGCATTCGGCGGTATTGCTCGGCACGGGTGTTGTGCTCGGTGCGGCAACCGGTTTTGTCGCCGGTGTCGCCATCGGTTGGTCCACCAGCATTGGCTACTGGTTGCATCCGGTGCTGAGGATTCTCGGCCCGGTGCCGTCCACCGCGTTGCTGCCGCTGTGTTTCTTTTTATTCCCGACCAGTTGGAGCGCCAGTGTGTTTCTGATTGCGCTGGCCACCTGGTTTCCGGTCACCGTGCTGACCTGGTCCGGCGTCGCCAGTGTCGACAAAGCCTACTACGATGTGGCGCGCACGCTGGGTGCCAAGCCCGGTTTTCTGATTTTCAACGTAGCGATTCCCGCCGCGCTGCCCCACGTGTTCGTCGGCTTGTTCATGGGCCTGGGCGCATCGTTCTCGACGCTGGTGGTGGCGGAGATGATGGGCGTCAAGTCCGGCATCGGCTGGTATCTGCAATGGGCGCAAGGCTGGGCGGCCTACGCCAACATGTATGCCGCGCTGCTGATCATGGCGCTGGCCTGTTCGGGGCTGATTTCCGGCCTGTTCCTGATTCGTGATCGCCTGTTGGCCTGGCAGCAAGGAGCCATGAAATGGTAGCGGCAGCTTTCGACACAACGGCTACACAAACGGCCGGCCTGGCCCTGCGCATTGAACACCTCAGCCACTGTTTCGCCTTGGATGGCCAACGTCTGCCCGTACTGGAGAACGTCTCCATCGATGTTGCACCTGGTGAGTTCGTCGCCTTGCTGGGGCCATCCGGCTGCGGCAAGTCGACCTTGCTGCGTCTGGTCGCCGGGCTGGAGCCTGCGGATTCCGGCGCGCTGTTGGCGGACGGTGCGCCAATCACCGGGCCTGATCCGAGCCGGGTGGTGGTGTTTCAAGACCCGACGCTGTACCCGTGGCGACGGGTCTGGGACAACGTCGCGCTGGGCTTGCAGGCGCAGGGTTTGCTCAAGACGCATCGGGCCAAAGTCGATGCCGCGCTGGCGAAAGTCGGTTTGAGTGAATTCGGCCGCGCTTATCCCCGGCAATTGTCCGGCGGCATGGCGCAGCGGGTGGCGCTGGCGCGTGCGTTGGTCAACGAACCGCGCCTGCTGATTCTTGACGAGCCTTTGGGCAAGCTGGATTCACTGACCCGCATCACCATGCAGAAGGAGCTGATCGACCTGTGGCAACGCCAGGGCTACACGGCGTTGCTGGTCACCCATGACGTGGAAGAGGCGTTGCTGCTGGCCAATCGAGTGATCGTGTTCAGCGACCGCCCGGCCAGTATCAAGGCGCAACTGACTATCGAGCGCCCGTATCCACGCCATCGGGATGACCCTTATCTGGTCGATCTGCGTAAACAGATTCTCGGCCTGCTGGGTCTGGGTGAAAGCTGGTAATTGAACCTGTGCCTAAAGCCTGGAATGGCCAGCGTAATCCGGCATTTCCGTGAAACAGGCCAGGTCAACCAGCAGCAAGTCCCATTCAACGCCATCGACGAAATCGTCCAGATGAGCGCTGCTGGCGTCAGCCATGGCAATGTTCATCAGCGGTTCTGCGGGTTCGTGGCCGGTAACCTCGGCGTCGGGCGCGGTTTGTTCCGGGCTCGCCTCGCGGCGAGGAAACCAGGATTCTTTGAGCTGCGATAGAGTGAACATAAGCAGAAGCTCCTTTTCGATGGCAAGGCTTGCGAGCCGTTGATCGTCTCTTTGCACTATTAATGGACGGCCCAGGGTTAAGTGGCTGTCATTAGTGCGTGCTAGCTGCGTGTCAGCAGCGGATTTGCTGGCCCGACACTGCACAACAGTGAATCCCCTGAAAATAGCGTGCCAATGTGCAGTCTGATGGGCATCCGTTTCGCGGACATCACTGATTGCGACAATTTGTCTTTGTAGGTAGGGTACGCGGCTGCCCAAGAAGGAGCTTGAAATGACTCAGTCAACCGCGCCTGGAATAGCAGCGGAACTGCCAGCTACCCCGAAACATCGGCGTGCGCCCAAGGGCGAAAAGCGTCGCGAAGAATTGCTCGATGCGGCATTGCAGGTGTTTTCCCTGGAAGGCTACAGCGGCGCGTCCATGGCCCAGGTTGCCGGTATCGTGGGAATTTCCGTGGCCGGATTGCTGCATCACTTTCCGAGCAAGATTTCTTTGCTGATGGGGGTTTTGCAGCGTCGTGATGAGGTCAACCAACGCATCGCCGATGAAGTCAGGGCGGAAAAATCCTTGTCGGGGCTGTTGGGTAGCCTGCGGGCAATCAACCGTTCCAACGCGACGGCGCCTGGCGTGGTGCGCGCGTTCACGATCCTCAATGCCGAAAGTCTGGTGGAGAATCAGCCAGCCTGGCAGTGGTTTCAGGAGCGCTATCAGGGGATTTACGGGCGTCTATATAGCCAGTTCGCCGAGCTGGTGGACATGGGGGAAGTACGCGGGGATGTGGATCTTGCGGGCTTGATCCAGGAAATTCTGGCGATGATGGACGGTTTGCAGATCCAGTGGCTGCGGTTTCCCGATCAGCTTGATCTGGTGGCGCGATTCGACAGCTACATCGCACGGGTCGATGCAGCGATAAGAGCTCGTCCCTGAGCCTTTATCTATCCCTGAATCAACCGATCAATTATCTTCGGTCGTGTCCATCTCATCGGCGCTGTTCTGGTTCAGAACGCCACCAGTCTTGACCGCTGGCAGTTCACGCAGCGTCGAGTTCAACGCCGAACGTGGCAGCGGGTTGCTGGTGGTGGTCGACAGTTCCTGACGGAACGGGTTGACCAGCCTGGCGTTCAGGCGAATATCCTGCGACGAAGCGCCCACCGACAGATTGAAGCTGTCTGCGTCCACGACCCATTGCTTGCTGATCACATCGTAGTAGGCCAACGAACGGTCGTTGAGCTCGATAGTGACGTGCCTGCTCTCGCCCGGATTCAGGAACACTTTCTTGTAGCCCTTGAGTTCCTTGATCGCGCGCTCGACTTTCGGGTTCTGCTGACCAACATACAATTCGGCCACTTCAGCACCGCCCACCTTGCCGGTGTTGGTCAGATCGAACGACACCTTGATCGGCGTGTTGCCCACTGCGACACCTGGCGTCACGCTGATGTTGCTGTAGCCGAACGTGGTGTACGACAGGCCGTAACCGAACGGGTAGAGCGGCTTGGTGCCGTTCTTCTCGTAACCGCGATAGCCCAGGAACAGGTCGTCCTTGTAGCTCATCTCGGCGAGGGTTTCTGCATTGTCGAATTTCGGGAAAGTCGCGTAGGTCGGGTTGTCTTCGATGTTGCGTTCGATGCTGATCGGCAGCTTGCCCGACGGGTTGACCTTGCCGAACAGAATCTCGGCCAGGGCCTGACCGCCGTTCTGACCTGGATAGAACGCATGCAGCGCAGCCGGAACCTGATCGATCCAGTCGCTCATTTTCAGGCCGGTACCGCCGTGCATAGTGACCACGGTGTTTGGGTTGACCTTGGCGATGCTCTGAATCAGCTCACCCTGGAACTCTGGCAGATCGAAGCTGTGGTCGAAACCTTCACCTTCGTATTCATTGTTGTTGCCCACTGCGACCAATACTGCGTCGTACTTGGACAGGTCCTGCGGCGCAGCCAGCGATGCCCAGCTCATCTGCACGCCAACCATGCCGCCCATTGTCGAGAGGTAGCCCGGACGACGGGAGTATTCCAGCTTGATGTCGTAGGCCTTGCCAGCTTCCAGATTGACCTTGGCGAACTGCGGAATGGTCGGCGGGATGCTGTTGTTGATCAGCGGCTTGCCATCACCATTGTTGATGATCTGCTTGCCGTTGACCCACAGGCGGATCGCGCCGTCGGCACGCACCTTGAACACTTGGTCGCCGCTGACGGCCGGGGTGAACTGGCCGCTGTAACGGATCGAACTATTGGAATCATCGCCAGTGATATTGCCGCTGGTCTGACCGTTGTAATCGGTAGAGGTATTGCCGGTGCTGTACGCGTCATCGGCGCTTGGCAGCTTGCCGTCGGACCAGTCGAGATTGACGCGGGCGTCGGTACGGGTAACCGAAGGATCGCCGGACCAGTTGGCGTTGCTGAAGAACTCGGCTTTCAGACCCTTGACGGTTTTGCCGTCAGTGTTGGTGCTGGTCCAGTTCGTCGTAGTCGGGTCCAGGGACAGGCCGTCGATGAACTCAACCTTGGCGCCTTTGGCGATCTGTTGCAGGCCGCTCAACTCGCTGATGTAGTTGGCGGCCATCACGTTGGCGCTACCAAAACCGGTAGGCGGCGCATACTTGGCCAGGCTGCCGACCACCGCGATGGTTTTGACTTTCTTGGCATCCAGCGGCAGCAGGCTGTCCTGGTTTTTCAGCAGCACGATGCCTTCACGGGCAGCGTTCAGAGCGACACGGTTGCTGGTGGCGCTGTTCATGTTGTGGGTAGTCAACGGCGCTTTGCTGTCGAACTTGTACAGGTAGATCTGCTTGAGAATGCGACGGACCTTGTCATCGATGGTCGCGCTGGTCAGCTCACCGCTGTCCAGGAATGGCTTTAGAATGGTGCTATTCATCTGATAGCCCATCATGTCCAGATCGGTACCGGCCTGGGCAGCGTTCAAGCCATTGACCACAGCGTTGTAATCGCTCTGGACGAAGCCTGGATAGCCCCATTCGGTCTTGAGGATCTCGCGCATCACGTGCTGGTTTTCACAGGCGAATTCGCCGTTGATCTTCTGGAACGCGCACATCATCATCGCCACTTTGCTGTTCTTCGAGACGGACTCGAAAGCAGGCAGCGTCATCTCGCGCAAGACGCGCTCGGGGATGATTTCATTCAGATGGAAGCGATTGCTTTCCTGGTCATTGGCCGCGAAGTGCTTGGCGTTGGCCCAGACACCACGGGACTGAATGCCGTTGATGACCGCAGGACCCAGGCTGGCGCCGAGGAACGGATCTTCACCGGAAAGGTATTCGAAGGCACGGCCGCTATACGGCATGCGGTACAGGTTGACGCCAGGGCCGGTAATGAACTGATAGCCACCGGATGCAGTGTCATAACCCAGGGCACGGCCCAGGTCGATGGCGCGACGCGGGTTCCAGGTTGCGGCCAGATTCGGGCCGGACGGGTAAACCACGCCCTGATCATTGCCTTCACTGGTGTAACGCACGCCGACGCCGCCATCGGCGCCGTGAATCTGCGGAACGCCGTACTGGGTCAGTGGTTTGACGTCCCAGCCGCCGGTGCCGCCGATATAGGCCAGTTTTTCTTCCATAGTCATTTTGGCCAGGGTCTTGTCGGCGGCTTTTTCCGCTCGCGTGACCATGCCTTCGTTCAGCGCAGGGCTGGTCGCCGCATAAACTTGCGACACCGCCAGCGCCAGCAGGGCCAAGGCCGACTGGGCGCCAATCATTTTCCGTTTGTTCATGTGGATCTCCGACAACAGCTCATTCAAATTCATGGCCGGGAAGTAGTTATCCCGGCAAAGTGTGTTACGTTTCTACAGGCAATAGTTGGCCACTGTCGCAACTTTGAGCATGATGGCTCATTGCAATAAATGGTTAATTTCGACGATTTAATATTATAAGAATTGTCTAAGTTGCACTTCTTGCGCACCATCAAAGTGCCATTATGAAAATGGGTTTGGCAGGGCGCTAGCGGCGTAATTAAGACAATTCTTGTCATAAAAAGTCAAACAAAAGCTCGTTCAGATCGCTTTTGAGTGGTTTTTGGAATTTTCTGCTTACAAATTTGAACTCTCGCTAAACCTACTGGTCGATTGGTTTAAGAATTTTCAGTGCAGGGCGGCTCACCTGATGGCGTTGTGCCTGAGTTCTGGTTAAGTTGCAGGGGAATATCCTGAGTTATTCAGGGTGTTCCTGTGTCTATTCAATATATTTGTGTGTGGAGATTGTTTATGAAGTTGCCATTGATCGGTGCGGGTGTTGTTTTGGGTTTTGCGCTTTGTGGTGCTGCCATGGCCGCTGATGCAACCGACGCCGATGCAAAATCCGGTGCTACCGACTCCACCGTGATGACCCAGACTCACGACGCCAAAGCCGTGCAGAAGCAGAAGACCCAAACCACCAAAGGCGGTCGCCCAACCAGCAGCACCACCAAGACCACCACGACTCAAAAAGCGCCGAATTGATAACGCTTTGAGATTCCTGCTCGCAGGCTCCCTTGATTCAGGCTCGATGGGTTCAAGGAAGCGCTGCGAACACTGCTCCTTCGATTTACACAGATGTCCGTGCCCATGCCGTTAGTCCCCGTCGATGCTTCCCGATTGCTGATTCCCGATGCCGAGCAGGTCTGCGCCTGGCTGATGGAAAACGCCGGTCTGAAAACCGTGGATCTGGAGCGCGCTCGCCGTCTGGCCCAGGAGTCCGATGGCACCGATCTGCTCGGGCTGTTGACGCGCCTGGGGCTGGTTTCCGAATTTGAATTGGCTCGCGCCTGGTCGGCGCTGCTGGATGCGCCGCTGCTGCTCGCCGATTCCGCGCCACCGTTACTGGATCCGTTGCCAACCCTGACCGAACGCTTCATGCGCCAGTACCAACTGGTGCCGGTGGGCTGGAGTCAGGGCGGGCTGCGCGTATTGGCGGCCAATCCCAGCGTTTTGTATCCGTTTCAGGCCATCGCTTATGCCTGCGGCGTGCCGGTGTGGCTGTCCATCGGGCCGCGCAATGAAGTGGAAACCCTGATCGAGCGCTATTACGGCCAGGGTCGTTCGGCGATGGGCACCTTGATCGAGAACCTCGACGAAGAAGGCGGTGCGCTTGAGGATATCGAGCACCTTAAAGACATGGCGTCCGAAGCGCCGGTGATTCGCCTGGTCAACCTGATCATGCAGCGCGCGGTGGAAAATCGCGCTTCGGACATTCACATCGAACCCTTCGAAAGCCAGCTCAAAGTGCGTTATCGCATCGACGGCGTGCTGCATGAAGCCGAAGCGCCGCCGTCGAGTTCCTCCGCAGCGGTGATTTCCCGGGTGAAGATCATGGCGCGGCTGGACATTGCCGAACGCCGATTGCCGCAGGATGGCCGGATCATGCTGCGCATCCAGGGCAAGGAGCTGGATTTGCGGGTGTCCACGGTGCCCACCAGTTTCGGCGAGTCAGTGGTCATGCGGCTGCTGGATCGGCAGACCATCAACTTCGATTTCCCGAGCCTGGGTTTCGACGGAGAGCGCCTCGATGAGTTTCTCGAAGTGCTGGAACGTCCCCACGGCATTTTGCTGGTCACCGGCCCGACCGGTTCCGGCAAAACCACCACCCTTTATACGGCGCTGTCGCGACTCAACACCGCCGAACGCAAGATCATCACCGTCGAAGATCCGGTGGAATATCAGCTCGAAGGCATCAACCAGATTCAGGTCAAGCCGGCCATCGGCCTGGACTTCGCCGGCGCGCTGCGTTCCATCGTGCGTCAGGATCCGGACGTGATCATGATCGGCGAGATGCGCGACCTGGAAACCTGCCGCATCGCCATTCAATCGTCGCTGACCGGTCACCTGGTGCTGTCGACCCTGCACACCAATAGCGCGGCGGCGAGTATCACCCGCTTGCTGGACATGGGTGTCGAAAGCTATCTGATTGCCTCCACTGTAAACGGCATTCTCGCCCAGCGTCTGGTGCGCCGCCTTGATCCGGCCACGCGTGAATCGTTCGAAGCGCCGCCTGAATTGATTGAAGAACACGGGCTTGATCGTTTTACCGACCAACGCCCGATCCTGTTGTACCGGCCGCGTGCCGATGCGCCGGGCGGCGGTTATCACGGCCGCAGCGCGATCACCGAATTACTGGTGATGAATGAAGAACTGCGCAGCCTGTTGATGCGCCATGCCGACGCGGCGACCCTGGAACAGGCGGCGCGACGCGGCGGTTTGCGTACCCTGCACGAAGAAGGCTTGCGCCAGGCGGTTGCCGGCGTGACGTCGCTTGAAGAAGTGCTGCGCGTGACGCGGGGTGAAGGCAATTGAGCCTGTTCAAATACCGCGCCCTCGACAGCCAGGGCGCTGCACAGAACGGCAACCTCGATGCCAGGGACCAGGCCGCAGCGGTAGCGGCCCTGCAAAAACGCGGCCTGATGGTCCTGCATATAGAAGCAGCGGGTCTCGGCGGTTTGCGCAATGCGTTTGGCGGCGGGCTGTTGAATGGCGCGGCGCTGGTCAGCTTCACCCAACAACTGGCGACCTTGCTCGGTGCCGGTCAACCGCTGGAACGCTCGCTGGGCATTCTGCTCAAGCAACCCGGCCAGCCGCAAACCCGCGCCCTCATTGAACGTATTCGCGAACAAGTCAAAGCCGGTAAGCCGTTGTCGGTGGCGCTGGAAGAGGAGGGCAACCAGTTCTCCGCCTTGTACATCAGCATGGTCCGCGCCGGTGAAGCCGGTGGCGCGCTGGAAAGCACCCTGCGTCAGCTCAGCGATTATCTGGAGCGCAGCCAATTGCTGCGCGGCGAAGTGATCAATGCACTGATCTATCCGGCGTTTCTGGTGGTCGGCGTGCTGGGTTCGCTGGCCTTGCTGCTGGCCTATGTGGTGCCGCAGTTTGTGCCGATCTTCAAGGATCTGGGCGTACCGATCCCGATGATCACCGAAGTGATCCTGGCCCTCGGCCAGTTCCTCAGTGCGTATGGTCTGGCAGTGCTGGTCGGCCTGATTGGCTCGATCTGGGCCTTGCGCATTCGCATGCGCGACCCGCAACGCCGCGAGCGCAATGACCGGCGGCTGCTGGGCATCCGCATCATCGGGCCGTTGTTGCAGCGCATCGAAGCGGCGCGTCTGGCGCGAACCCTCGGCACGCTGCTGCATAACGGCGTGGCCTTGCTGCAAGCGTTGGTGATCGCCCGACAGGTCTGCACCAACCGCGCGTTACAGGCGCAGGTGGCGCAGGCCGCGGAATCAGTCAAAGGCGGCGGCACGCTGGCCAGCGCGTTCGGTGCGCAACCGCTGCTGCCGGACCTGGCGCTGCAAATGATTGAAGTCGGCGAACAGGCTGGCGAACTGGACAGCATGCTGCTCAAGGTCGCCGACGTGTTCGACGTCGAGGCCAAGCGCGGCATCGACCGCATGCTCGCGGCGCTGGTGCCGACCCTGACCGTGGTCATGGCCGCCATGGTGGCGGTGATCATGCTCGCCATCATGCTGCCGCTGATGAGCCTGACCAGCAATATCTGAATTGGAAAACTTGAGGATTCAACGCAATGAGCCGTACCCGATTCAACGCTGTATCCAGCCGCAACCAAGGCGGTTTCACCCTGCTGGAAATGCTCGCGGTCATCGTCCTGCTGGGCATCGTGGCCACGATAGTCGTGCGTCAGGTGGGCGGTAACGTCGACAAGGGCAAATACGGCGCGGGCAAGGCGCAATTGGCCAGCTTGGGCATGAAGATCGAAAGCTACGGCCTGGATGTCGGCTCGCCGCCGAAAAGCCTGCAACAGCTGGTGGAAAAATCCGGCAATGCTGCTGGCTGGGCGGGCCCGTATGCCAAGCCATCGGACCTGAAAGACCCGTTCGGTCACGCCTTCGGTTATCGCTTCCCCGGCCAGCACGGCACTTTTGATCTGATTTTCTATGGTCAGGACGGCCAGCCGGGCGGCGAAGGTTACAGCGCTGACCTTGGCAACTGGGAATAACCCGTTTCTATGCGAATGCCTGCTGCGAGCCGTGGTTTCACGCTGATGGAAATGCTGGTGGTCATCGTCTTGATGAGCATCGCCGTTGGCCTGGTGGGTTTTGGCTTGCAACAAGGCTTGCACGCGGCCCGGGAACGTCAGGCGGTTGGGCAGATGGTAGATGCGCTCAGGGCAACCCGGGTCAACGCGATTGTCACCGGGCAACCGGCCAGAACCGTGTTCGATCTGCGTAAAAAAGCCTTTCAGGCGCCGGGACAACCGATGCGCCAGTGGCCTGCGCAGCTGAAAGTCACGTTGCAGACCGCTGCCGAGATGGGTTCGACCGTGGAGTTTTATCCCGATGGTGGTTCGACCGGCGGCAATGTAATGCTGGCCAATGGTGATCGTCGCTGGCGCATCGATATCGGTTGGTTGACGGGCAGCGTGCAGTCCAAGGCGTTGCAATGAAACGCAACGCCCAGACAGGGTTTACCTTGCTGGAAATGCTGGCTGCACTGACCGTCATGGCGGTGTGCAGCAGCGTGTTGCTGGTCGCGTTCGGTCAGAGCGCGCGCTCGTTGCAACAGGTTTCGCGCAGCGATCGGCTCAGTCACGCGGCGCGCACGGTGTTCGATCAGGAAGCCGCCGGGCCGTTGCAAAGTGGTAGGCGCAACGGCGTGCTCGACGGCGATATCAACTGGCAACTGGAGATCAGTCAGCAGCCCACCAAGGCTGGTCAGACGCGCTTGTTTCGCCTGGACCTGACCGTCAGCGAAGCGCGCCGCAAGGCAACGTTCAGCACGCTGAAGCTGCGCGGGCCGACTGACAAGGCGGGCGCGTGAAGCCGCGCCAGCGTGGTTTCACGCTGCTGGAAATCCTGCTGGTGCTGAGCCTGATGGGCGTGTTGCTGACCTTGGTCGGCGGCGGATTGCTGGGGGCCAATCGTGCGGTGCTCAAGGCGCAGCGCTACACCACCAGTCTGGATGAAATGCGCGCGGCGCAGCGCTTTTTGCGCAGTTCCATTGGCCAGGCGTTGCCGCTGGACAGCTCGGAAGACGACAGCGAAAGCAGCGGCTTTTTTATCGGTTCGGCGCAACGTTTGCAGTTCGTGGCCACCTTGCCCGGCACCTTGGGCGGCGGCATTCAGCTGCATACCCTGGAGCTCAAGAGCGGTGATTTGCAGGTGGCCTTCGCCCAGGTTCAGTCCAGCGCCGACGGTACGGTCGCCACACCCTGGGGCGACCCGCAAGTGTTGGTGCATGACGTTGAAACGTTGCAGTTGAGCTATCGCGGCGTGTCGCCCAAGGGCGAACCGACCGGCTGGATCAGCGATTGGCCGTGGCCGACGCGTCTGCCCCGCGCCGTACGGATCGACGCCAAGGTCAATGGCCCGGTGCCGTGGCTGGCAGAAGTGGTGGCTTTGCGTCTGGATCTGTCCGGCGGAGCGGGCGGCCAATGAAGCACGAACGGGGCGTCGCGTTGTTGCTGGTGCTGTGGGCGCTGGCCTTGCTCAGCTTATTGCTGGGCGGGTTGGCCGGTTGGGTGCAGCTGGAAACCCGTCAGGCGCTGTTCGCCCGTCAGCATACCCAGGCGCTGTTGGCGGCCGAAGCGGGTTTGGCGCTGGCGGTGCAAGGGCTGGCCGATCCTGCCCAGCGCAAGCGCTGGATCGCCGATGGCCGGGACATTGCCCTGCGTTTCGATGACGCGCAACTGCTGGTCAGCGTGCGCAGCGAACGCGGCAAGCTGGACTTGAACAGCGCGGTGGTGGGCGATATCGCGCGAGTGGCGCAGGCGTGCGGGGCAGGTAAAGACCAGGCGGCGGCCATGGCTCAGGCACTGAACGGTCGACGGGGCAACGGCTCGCCGCCGTTGCGGGTGATTGAAGAAGTGCGCCAATTGCCGGGCATGACTCAGGCGCTTTACCTGCGGCTGCTGCCGGAAGTGACCTTATGGAGCGGGATGGATCGACCCGATCCGGCCTTTGCTTCGGGACTGGTGCGCCGGGCGTTGAATCTGCCGAATCAGAGCGCAGTTGGCGCCGATGCGGGACAGGTGTTGATGATCGATAGTCGGGCACAACGCGCGGGCGGCTTTGCGGCCCGTTTGCAAACCACTGTTTTATTGAGCCCATCGGAGGGAAGCGCACAGCCTTATCGGGTACTGCGTTGGCAAGAATGAATCGATTTATTTCAGCGCGGCTGACGACGCTGCCAGCGCCAGTATTGGCTCTGGTCGAGCGCATCGCCCAGGAGTGGCGCGGCAGTCTGCTGCAACGCGGCTGGCACTTGTGGCTGGTCGAGTTGCGCGCTTGTCTGCCGCAGAAACTGCAACGGTTGTTGATCCACGACACGCCGGAGCAGCTGCACGCCTGGCCGTTGACCGCGCCGTTGCCGGTGCTGCCTGCCGAGGTGCAGCAGATTCTTCTCCTGCCACCCTCGGCGGTGCTGGTGCAAACCTTGCAACTGCCGCTGGCGGCGGCGCGCAATCTGGCCACCGTGGTGGGTTATGAACTGGACCGCTTTACCCCGTTCGACGCCTCGCAACTGTATTTCGTGGCACGTCAGGAGCGCCGTAATGCCGGTTCGATCGAGGTCACGCTGGTGGCGATTTTGCGCGAGCGGCTGGATCAGATTCTCGCCGAATGCGCGACCCTCGGCCTGCAACCCCATGCCGTAGATGTCGGCGGGGATGATGGCCAGCGCATGGGCATCGACTTGCTGCCGATTCCGCTGCGCCCGCGTCAGCGCCGCAGCGGCCTGGGTCTGCAACGCAAACTCGCCTGGCTGTGCGGCGGCTTGCTGATCGCCGCCATGCTGCTGTGGCTTGACGACCGGCAGCGCCAGTTGACCGAGATGGAAAACACGGTCCGGGCGCAGAAATCCCAGGTCGCCGAAGTGCAGAGAATCCGTCAGCAATTGACCAACACCCGTGGCGCGGCGAATTACCTGATCCGCCGCAAAGCCGCCCAGCCGCCGCTGGCCGCGCTGCTCAACGAGCTGACCGCCTGCCTGCCGCGCGACACCTGGATCGACCAACTGGAAATCAATGACAGCGCCGAAGTGTCCTTCTCCGGGCAGAGCGCCAAGGCCAGTGCGTTGATCGCGCGCATCAAGGATTGCCACAGCCTGGAGAACGCGCAGTTTCAGGGCGTGATTCAACCCGACGCGCAAACCGGCAAGGATCATTTTTCCTTGCGCGCCCACCTGCATCAGGAGGCCGCCGATGCGCCGACCACTGACACCCCGTGAACGACGCGGCGCGGCCTTGATCGTGCTGGCACTGCTGCTTGGCGTCGGTTACTGGCTGCTCGTCGACAGTTGGTTCGCGGGACCGCTGCGGAATATGAACGAGCAGGCCGAGCAGTTGCGTGAACAGCAGCAACGCTATGCCGGTCTGCTGCGCCAGGGTGATTCGCTGAAACAGCAACTGGAGCAGGCCCGCAACGATCCGGCGAGCAGCACTAGCCTGTTGCCCGGTGAAGATCCCAGCGCCGTCGCCGCCGATTTGATGCAGCGCATTGCCGATCTGATCAACCGCCACGCCAGCACCGGCGCCGGTTGCAGCCTGACTCAGCGCATGCCGATTACCCCGGAACAGGATGGCGCCGAGCCCTATCGGCAGGTGAAAGTCAGCCTGACCCTGGAATGCGGCATTGAGCCGCTAACCGCGATCCTGCATGAACTGGAATACCAGCGGCCGTTTCTGTTCGTCGATGAAATGAGCGTGCGCCGCGATGCCAATGCCCCGACCAAAGGCGGCGCCGGCAAGCTGGTGGCGCATCTGCTGGTGCGCGGTTATCTGCAACCGGCGGCCATTGTGGAGTCCGCGCCATGATCGCTTCATTACGTGCCGCTGAAATGAGCCTGCTGGGCGTCGCGCTGGTTCTGGGTTTGCTGATCACCGGCATTCTTGGCGGCTTGGCAGATTCCCCCGACTGGTTGCCCGAGCGAGCGCCGCGCAACCTCATCGACGATGCGGGCAAAACCCACGTCGCGCCCAACGCCAGCCTGCAAAGCCTGTCGACCACCTGGCAAGCGCCGCTGTTCAGCACTGATCGCAGTCCCGACCGTTCCACCCAGCAGGCACAGGCTTCCAATCTGGCCGGTCTGACCCTGACCGGCGTGATGATCGATGGCGACCTCCGTGTAGCGCTGATCAAGCGCGCCGCCGGCCCCCCGTTGAAAATTCACCAGGGTCAGGCGCTGCCCAACGGCTGGACGCTTGACAAGCTGACCCCGCTGCAAGCCGATTTTTCTTCCGATGGCCGCACCCAATCTCTGAGCCTGCGCGCTCCGCGTTTGCCGCCGCCGTCCAACACACCCCCGATTTCTCTTCCCCGTGAGTCCACCCCGTGATCGCTACTTTTCCAGGAGTTCGTAACATAGCCACCTTGCGCACCCCCATGCTTTGCCTTGCCACCGCTGTCGCCCTCGGCGGCTGCGCGTCTACCCCCAGTTCTGTCGATCAGGACGACGGCCTGATGCGCGAAGCCCTGCAAGGCACCGGGTCGCAACGTGCACCGGTGGACCCGCGCAGCGAATTGCCGCCAGCCGATACCCAGCAACCCCAGGCCGCCACCGCGCCTTCCCGGCAGTTGATCCGTGGCAACCAGCAATTCGTGCGCAAACCGGCAGCGGCACCTGCGGCCCGGGCCGGGGAAAGCGGCGATATCGTTTTCAACTTCACCAATCAGCCGATTGAAGCGGTAATCAACAGCGTCATGGGCGACCTGCTGCACGAGAACTACAGCATTGCCCAGGGCGTAAAGGGCGACGTGAGTTTTTCGACCTCCAAGCCGGTGAACAAGAAGCAGGCGCTGTCGATTCTGGAAACGCTGCTGTCCTGGACCGACAACGCCATGATCAAACAGGGTGATCGCTACGTGATCCTGCCCGCCAGTCAGGCGGTGGCCGGCAAGCTGGTGCCGGAAATGGCCGTGGCGCAGCCGTCCAATGGCATGTCCGCGCGACTGTTTCCGCTGCGCTATATCTCGGCCACCGAAATGCAGAAGCTGCTCAAGCCGTTCGCCCGGGAAAACGCTTTCCTGCTGGTCGATCCGGCACGCAACGTATTGAGCATGGCCGGTACGCCAGACGAACTGGCCAACTATCAGGAAACCATCGACACCTTCGATGTGGACTGGCTCAAAGGCATGTCGGTGGGCGTGTACGGCCTGCAGCGTGCGTCGGTGGGCGAGTTGATGCCCGAGCTGCAGAAAATGTTCGGTCCCGACAGCGGCATGCCGTTGGCGGGCATGGTGCGTTTCCTGCCTGTTGAGCGGACCAACTCGATTGTGGCGATCTCGTCGCAGCCCGAGTACCTGCGCGAAGTGGGCGAGTGGATTCACACCATCGACGAAGGCGGAGGCAATGAGCCACAAATGTACGTTTATGACGTGCGCAACATGAAAGCCTCCGACCTGGCCAAGTACCTGCGGCAGATCTACGGCAATGGCGCGATCAAGGACGACGCCGCCGCGAAAGTCGCGCCGGGCCTGCGCACCAAGACCCTTTCTTCGCTCAATTCCAGCGGCACATCCGGTGGGATGAACAGCAGCAGCGGCGGCATGAGCGGCGGCGGCATGGGTAACAGCAGCGATATGGGCATGGGCAACACCCAGAACTCCAATGCCGAAGCAGGGCAGGATCCGGACGCCGAAACCGATGACGAAAGCCAGGACAGCACAGCCGACAGCAGCGCAGAGCAGGGCGGCGAGTCCGGCACGGCAGCCAAAACCCTCGATTCCAGCACCCGTATCACTGCGCAAAAGAGCAGCAACCAGTTGCTGGTACGCACCCGTCCGGCACAGTGGAAGGAGATTGAAGTCGCGATCAAGCGTCTGGACAATCCGCCGCTGCAAGTGCAGATCGAGACGCGCATTCTTGAAGTGAAACTCAGCGGATCCCTCGAACTCGGCGTGCAATGGTACCTCGGGCGTCTGGCGGGAAATTCCAACAGCACCACCGTCGCCAACGCGGCCGGTAGCCAGGGCGCACTGGGCGCTGGTGGCGCGGGTCTGGGCGCGGATTCGCTGTTTTATTCGTTCGTCAGCACCAACTTGCAGGTCGCCTTGCACGCGCTGGAAACCAATGGCCGCACGCAAGTGCTGTCGGCACCGTCGTTGGTGGTGATGAACAACCAGTCGGCGCAGATCCAGGTCGGCGACAACATCCCCATCAGCCAGACCACGGTCAATACCGGCAACTCCGACACCACCCTGAGCAGCGTCGAATACATTCAGACGGGGGTGATCCTCGATGTCGTGCCGCGAATCAATCCGGGCGGTCTGGTGTACATGGACATTCAGCAGCAAGTCAGCGATGCGGGCGCGACCACGGACACCCAGACCAATCCGCGCATTTCCACTCGTTCGGTCGCAACGCAGGTAGCCGTACAAAGTGGTCAGACCTTACTGCTCGGCGGTTTGATCAAGCAAGACAACAGCGACAGCGGCACCGCTGTGCCTTATCTGGGGAAAATCCCTGGCCTGAAATGGCTGTTTGGCAGCACCACGAAAACCAAGGACCGCACGGAGTTGATCGTGCTGATTACGCCGCGCGTCATCACCAGCAGCAGCCAGTCGCGGCAGGTGACCGACGATTATCGCCAGCAGATGCAGTTGCTGCGTCCGGAAAAAGCCCGTCAGAGCCTCGACGATTAACCGCGTATGATGGCGCCCGACATCCGCATCGCGCCGCCTGATCCGGCGGCGCTCTTATGAGGTCATGACGATATGCTGAAGTTTTTTGCTGCACTGTTGCTGGTTTGTTCGGGGCTGGCCCAAGCGCAGGACGCATTGCAGACCGACTTACCCTTGAGTTATCTGGCCCAGGCCAGCACGGATTCCAGGGACAAGCCGCTGGTCATCTTCATGCATGGCTACGGCAGCAACGAAAAAGACTTGTTCGGCATCAAGGACGTGCTGGCGGCCGACTACAACTACCTGTCGGTGCGCGCCCCGGTGCAGCTGCGGCCCGGCAGTTACCAGTGGTTCACCCAAAAACCGCAGACCGAAGAATATGACGGTGTGACCGTGGACCTGAAAAACAGTGGCGAGCAGCTGAGCCGCTTCATCAAGGCCGCCACCGAGAAATACCACACGCAACCGGGCAAGGTTTTCCTGGTGGGTTTCAGCCAGGGCGCGATGATGAGTTACGAGGTCGCGCTGCGCCATCCTGAGCAGGTCGGTGGTATCGCGGCGTTGAGTGGCCGGCTGTTGCCGGTACTGCGCGCTGAATTGAAGGCCAAAGCCAAACCCGATGCGCAGCTCAAGAACCTGGCCGTGTTCATCGGTCATGGCACTGCCGATTCACGTGTGTCGTTCAGCGGCGCTAAAGATGCCGAAGCCTACGTGAAAACCCTCGGGATAACGCCTGAGTTCCACAGCTATTCCGGCGTCGGCCATACCATCAGCGAAGCCGAAGTTGACGATCTGCAAGCGTGGCTGAAGAAAGTCGCTGGCTGATACCTTTTGGCGACTCGGTAGCTCAGGGTAGGACCGGACTTGTCCGGGAAGAGGGCGGCGCAGACTCCGGGTTGGGTCAGGCGAAATGATGCTGGCCTATCCCCCTCCCACAGGCCTGAAAAATTGAACCTTCGCGGGCCGGACAAATACCCGCCGCGCTACGGATTTGCCTTAACCAGCAAATCCGGGCTGCCCAGCGGGTGGCTCTTGGCGTCGAAAAAGCTCAGCTGCGTCTGCAGGTCACCGAACAGTTCAAGGTAGTGACGCTTCTGAAAATCAACGAATGCAGCGCTGCGCGGCAGCACCGAAATCGCAATACGCTGCGGTTTGGCCTGGCGGATTGCAGCGAGGATGTGCGCGTCCTGTTTGCCCAGCGCGTGGCCAAAGATACACAGCGCGTCAGAGTGTTGTGCCAGTTGTGCGTGGCAAAACGACAGGTAATCCGACGTGCGGATCATCTTCAGCTTTTCCGCGCTGGTGCCTTCACAGACGAACAGCGGCACGTCGTCCAGCGCGTTGATGGCGAAGCTGCCCAGCAGGGTGCTTTCCGAGGACAGCAGCTTGCGCACAGTGCCATCGAGGTTTTTCACCAGATGCATGCCACCGTGCAAATACAGCACGCGGGTGGCTTTGGCCTGCGCTGCATGCAGATTGAACGTTGCTTCATCGTTGAACAGATCGTCGAAGTGCTCCGGCGCATGCATCACCGCCCAATAGGCGAGCAGATCGTAGTTGCTTGAGTAGACGCTGGAATACGGCTGCAACGCGCTATTCAGATGCGCGAGGGCTTTGGCCTCGATCAGTTTCCACGGAATGTGCACCGAGCGGATCGCGTGAATCAGCGCTTCCTTGATCGCAAAGTAACGGTTACGCGGCGAAGAGGAACTGATGGTCAGCGCGGCGTTGACGCGCATTGCCGATTTCAGCGCGGCCAGTACCGGCTCGAAATTACTCGTTTCCATGGCGCTGAACACGGCCAGCTCGGTTCGGCTCATGGGATTGTTGCGGGTGGTCTGGGACAGCTCGAACAGCGAGTCATAGGCGAAATCCTTCCACACGGCCAGGCTCGCGCCGTTACCCAGCAGCAGGCCCCAGCTCGGGCTGGTGGGTTGCAGATCGTTCCAGTTCGCCAATTCGTCATCAATATCGGTCAATTGCATCATCTCACTCGGTGCCGGGTTCAATATCGCCGCCGACGGTCGCTCGGTGGCAAATCCAGCCATCTTATAGAAAAAGGATCTATGAGAATTGCTTGTCTTGGCCTTGACGAGCATTTGTAACGAGACAATACTTCAGCTCAAATTCATATAGATGACTAGACCAATAACAATATGAACAGACTCTCCAGTGACGAACGTCTCCCGCTTTACCAACGCCTGCGTGACCAACTGGCCGAGCAGATCGCCAATAACCGCTGGCGTCCGGGCGAAGCGATTCCCACCGAAGCCGCGCTGTCCAGCGAGTATTGCCTGTCCACCGGCACGGTGCGCAAGGCCATCGACATGCTGGTCGCGGACAACATTCTGGAACGGCAGCAGGGGCGGGGCACTTACATTCGCCGTCCGCAATTTCAGTCTTCGCTGTTTCGTTTTTTCCGCTTCCAGACCGCTGCCGGCGAACGCCAGGTTCCCGAAAGCCGGATTCTGTCCATCGAACCGATGATTGCGCCTTCCGCTGTCAGCCAGGCGCTGGGCCTGATTCCCGATGCGCCGGTGATTCGCCTGGTGCGGCTGCGACTGCTGGATGCGCAACCGGTGCTCGCTGAAGAAATCTGGTTGCCGCGCGTGTTGTTCCAGGCGCTGCTGGATACCGATCTGCAGCTGCACGGCCCGTTGCTTTACCCGATCTACGAAACCTTGTGCGGCCAGGTCGTGGCCTACGCCGAGGAAACCCTGACTGCGGAGTCCGTCAGTGATGTGCATGCACGATTGCTGCACATTCCGGAAAACAGCCCGGTGGTGGTGATCGAACGTCTGGCCCGCAACTACGCTGGCCAGCCTCTGGAATGGCGTCGCTCACGCGGCCACGCCAGCCACTTCCGCTACAGCGTCGAGATCCGCTGACAGCACGCAAACCATAAGGATAAAAAAGATGTTCAGTTGGTATCGCCAAGTCACTCCTCGTGAGCGCAAAACGTTTTGGGCCTGCTTCGGCGGCTGGTCGCTGGATGCCCTCGAAGTGCAAATGTTCGGCCTGGCGATTCCCGCGCTGATTGCCGCCTTTGCCCTGACCAAGGGTGACGCAGGCTTGATCAGTGGTGTGACGCTGGTCACTTCGGCACTAGGTGGCTGGGTCGGTGGCACGCTGTCGGACCGTTACGGTCGAGTGCGCACGCTGCAATGGATGATCCTCTGGTTTTCGGTGTTCACCTTCCTTTCGGCGTTCGTCACCGGCTTCCATCAACTGCTGATCGTCAAGGCGCTGCAAGGCTTCGGTATCGGTGGCGAGTGGGCGGCGGGCGCGGTGCTGATGGCGGAAACCATCCAGTCCAAATATCGCGGCAAAGTCATGGGTACCGTGCAGAGCGCATGGGCGGTGGGCTGGGGCCTGGCGGTCGGTGTCTTTACCCTGATTTATTCTTTTGTCCCGCAAGACATGGCCTGGCGCGTGATGTTCCTGGTCGGTCTGTTGCCGTCGCTGATGATCATCTGGGTGCGTCGCAACGTCGAAGAACCGGACAGCTTCCAGCGCCTGCAAAAAGCCAAGACCAAACCGGCGAGCTTCTTCAAATCAATGGCCGGCATTTTTCGTCCTGAACTGATCCGCGTCACCTTGCTCGGCGGCCTGCTGGGGCTCGGTGCCCACGGTGGTTATCACGCGGTCATGACCTGGTTGCCGACCTTTCTCAAGACCGAACGCAACCTGTCGGTGCTGAACTCCGGCGGTTACCTGGCGGTGATCATCTTCGCCTTCTGGTGCGGGTGCGTGGCCAGCGGCTTTTTGATCGACCGTATCGGCCGGCGTATGAATATTCTGCTGTTCGCCCTGTGCTGCGTCGTCACCGTGCAGTGCTACGTATTCCTGCCGCTGAGCAACACGCAGATGCTGTTCCTCGGTTTCCCGCTGGGCTTTTTCGCCGCCGGTATTCCAGCCAGTCTCGGCGCGTTCTTCAACGAGCTGTACCCGGCTGACGTACGCGGTGCCGGGGTTGGTTTTTGCTACAACTTCGGTCGTGTGTTGTCAGCGGTATTTCCGTTCATGGTCGGGCACATGAGTGAGTCCATGTCACTCGGTTCGGCGATTGGCATCGACGCCGGGATCGCCTACGGCGTTGCCGTCCTTGCCGCGCTTTGCCTGCCGGAAACCCGTGGCCGCAGTCTCGACGCAACGGCGACCGCAACCGATACCCAACACGACCAAGCCCCGCAGCAAGCCTGACGTTTTACCCCTGGCGCGATGTCGAACATCGCGCCTTTCTTTCCCAAGATGAGTTCCATGCCTGATTCCCTTACCTCGCCGATCCTCGGCATCGATGGTCACGCCCATGTGTTCAACCGCGAGTTGACGCTCACCTCGGGCCGACGCTACACACCCGATTACGATGCGCCGCTGGACGCGTACCTGACGCAACTGCGTCTTCATGGCTTGAGCCATGGCGTGTTGGTGCAGCCGAGCTTTCTGGGCACCGATAACCGCTACCTGTTGGCAGCGCTGCAGCAAGCCCCTGAGCAGTTGCGCGGTGTCGCCGTGGTGGATATCGACATCAGTCGTGAGCAACTGGAGCAGATGGCCGGACAGGGTATCGTCGGCATACGCCTGAACCTGATGGGCAAGGCGCTGCCGGACTTTACCGAGCCTCAATGGCGGCGCCTGTTGGGCCATGTCGCTGACCTGGGCTGGCACGTGGAACTGCATCGCGCCGTTGTCGACTTACCGCAAGTGATTGGCGGGCTGTTGCCTTTCGGTTGCAAGATCGTGGTCGATCACTTCGGCCGTCCGGACGCGCTGTCGAGCGTTGAACACCCGGCATTCCAGGCGTTGCTGGAGACCGGTTCTACTGGCCAGGTCTGGGTAAAGGTTTCGGCCATCTACCGCCTCGGCGGCAGTAATCAGCAGAACATGGCCTTCGCCCAGGCGGCCTTGCCGTTACTGGTCAAGCATTTAGGCCTGGAGCGACTGGTCTGGGGCAGCGATTGGCCGCATACCCAGCATGAGCAGGACGTCAGTTTCTACACCGTCGTTCAGCAACTACGGGAATTGGGCTGCGATGACAGCGTGCGCCGGGCGCTGTTGGTCGATGCGCCGCAGGCGTTGTTTGGATTTTCGGTGGTTGAAACGATCGAATAAACACCATCGCCTTCCCGGATAAATCCGGTCCCACGGGATGACCGCATCGTGGGACCGGATTCATCCGGGAAGAGGCCAGGTCAGGCAAAGCATCTCCAGCGCCGGACAGATCCCTTCGGGAATAAAATCCCTCCTACGCCAATCGGCCCGTAGCGCTTTGTCGACACTCCAGACTCAAACTCGCGCCGCCCAACGGGCTGGTGCCGATGTGCAGCGTGAAGCCGTGCAGGTTGACGATGGCCGCGACGATGGACAAGCCCAGGCCGAAGCCACTTTGCTGATTGCCATTTTCACTGCGATAGAAGCGTCGGAATACCGCTTTGCGTTCCGCTTCAGGAATGCCGGGGCCGGAATCTTCCACGGTGATGCAGGTGCTGGCGCCATCGGCGCGTGCGCCAAGCAGTACGCTGCCGCCCGGCGGTGTGAACTTGATCGAGTTGCTCAGCAGATTGGCCAGCGCTTCGAACAGCAGAGCGTGGTCACCGAGCAGGGGCGGTAGATCGTCGTCCACCTGTAAATGCAGGCTGACTGCGCCTTCTTCGGCCAGTGGCAAGTAAAAATCATGCACTTCCTGGAGCAGCGCCTTGGGCTCCAGCTCGACGAACGCCGAGCGGCGTTGATGATCTTCCAGCTCGGAAATTCGCAGCAAGCCACGAAAGCGCGCCATCAGCGTGTCGGCTTCGGCGATGACTTGATCCATTTGTGTGGCGACCAGGGAATCTTCCGGCGATTGCTGCTGAATGCGGTACAGCTGCGCGCGCAAGCGGGTCAACGGCGTGCGCAGGTCGTGGGCGATGTTGTCGCAGACGCCCTTGACTTCGTTCATCAGTTTTTCGATGCGATCGAGCATGGCGTTGACGATCACGGCCAGCATGTCCAGTTCGTCGCGACGGCTTGAGACGGGCAGGCGGCGGGTCATATCCCCGGCGACGATGGCCTCGGCGCTGGCCTGAATGCCGCGAATGCGCCGCAACGGGCGCCGCCGCAGCAAATGCCAGCCAGCAATACCGGGAATAATCGTCAGCGACAAACCCCAGAGCAGGGCATGCAATATCAGCGTGGTGACCGCGAACAGCGAACCGTTGTCGCGCACCAGCACCAGCCAGTGGCCATCCAGGGTTCGGCTGGCGACTGCATCGCAGCTGTCGCGGGGCATTTCGGGGTCATCGGAGTCGACGCAGTTGTTGAGTTCGTGAATCGTGCCATCCAGCGGCAGATTGGCCGGGATGGTACGGATCGGCCCGGCCAATGGCTGCAACTGCGCGTCGAACAGGCCGTAGGCGTCCACCGCGCGCATGTCGAAGGTCATGCTGGTGGCCAGCGCTTCGACCAGCTGTTCGCCCTGGAAGCGGGCAAACAGTTGCTGGCGTTGCATGAGCGAGTGGCGGGCCAGGTTGTCCAGATAGCTGGTGACTTCCCAGTACACCACGCCGATCAGGGTGCAGCTCCAGGCCACGAAGAGAAAACTGTACAGCGCCAGCAAGCGGCTGCTGGATGAACGCCAGCCGTTAGACGGGTTCAGCAATGACATAGCCCGAGCCTCGCACGGTTCGAATCAGCGGGGTCATGCCGGGTGGATCGAGTTTCTTGCGCAAGCGACCGATATGCACGTCGATCAGGTTGGTGCCGGGATCGAAGTGATAACCCCAGACTTCCTCGAAGATCATCATCCGGGTGATGATCTGCCCGCTGTTGCGCATCATGAACTCCAGCAGCTTGTATTCGGTGGGCAGCAACGTCAGCGGCTGCTTGCCGCGACTGGCTTCGCGCTTGATCAGGTTCAGCTCAAGATCGGCGACCCGCAGCAGGGTTTCCGAGGCCGCCACCGGATTACGTCGGCGCAGCAGGACTTCAACGCGCGCGGCCATTTCGTCGGAGGCAAAGGGTTTGGCCAGGTAATCATCGCCACCTGCACGCAGGCCGCGTACCCGCTCGTCTACGTCGGAAAGGGCGCTGATCATCAGGATCGGGGTATAGATGCCTTGAGCGCGCAAGGTGGTGACAATCGCCAGGCCGTCGACCTCCGGCAGCATGCGATCCAGGGTGATCAGGTCATAGTCGCCACTGACCGCCCGCGCCAGGCCTTCGCGGCCGTTGTCGACCCAGTCCACGTCGAGTCCATGGCTGCTCAGTTCGGCAACGATTTCCTGTGCCGTGACGGCGTCGTCTTCGATGGTCAGAATTCGGGTCATGTTGCCTGCCTGAAAAGGTTACGGCCAAAGCCGTATTCTGCCTGCAAATCCGGGCCCGGTTTCTGAAAAGATTTTCATGTGGATCCAACGCAGGAGCCAGCGCAGCGCTGGCTGGCTCCCGTATTTTTCACTTGTTCAACAAACGCTCAGCCTCGGCGGAGCGCTGGTTGATTTCATCGGCTTCCTGCTCCTTCGTCTTGATGGTGGTCGGCGTCAGCACCTTATCGACGTCTTTGGTGGCAGGGTTCGGCTGCTCGATATCTTTTTCAACAACGTCGACGTTATTGCCTTCAACGTCCTTTTGCGGCGCGTTGGGGGTCATGCCGGGGTTCGGGGTTACGCTCATGGCTTGCTCCAGATTCAGTTCGATACCTGGGTTAGAGCAGGGCCGATACCAGGAGTTCGACCCCGTTTGCCGGTGTCAGCCCGGCGTTTTATCCGCCTCTTCTTCCTGCTGGCGGGCCAGCACTCGCGCCTTGCGGTCGCGTTCCATTTTTGCGGTGGTGTCGTTCTCGCTGCGGATCTGCGCATGGCTGATCAGGGCGAAGATAAAGCTGCCGCCGATGATATTGCCCGCCAGTGTCGGTCCGGCAAACACCAGCCAGAAGTCCTGCCAGGACAGCTCGCCGGCAAACACCAGATAGCCCGCTTCAGCTGAACCGACGACGATGTGGGTGAAGTCGCCCAGGGCCATCAGGTAGGTGATGAGGACGATAATCCAGATCTTCGCCGCCTCCATGGAAGCAATCATCCACACCATGGTGGCGATCATCCAGCCGGACACGATGCCTTTGGAAAACATGTGCGTGACATCGTTTTCCATGACTTTGCGACCGATTTCCAGAAAGGCTTCGTCGGTTTTGGTGTCGAAAATCGGCAAATGCAGCATCACGTAGGCAACCAGCAGCGTGCCGCACAAATTGCCCACCAGCACCACGCCCCATAAGCGCAGCAAGCGCCCGAAGTTGCCCAGCGTCGGTTTGCTCATTACCGGCAGAACGGCAGTGATGGTGTTTTCAGTGAACAGCTGCTGGCGGGCCAGAATGACCGCGAGGAACCCGGCTGAATAACCCAGGCTGGCGATCACATGGCTGGCCTCGACATCCGCCAGGCGGGATTTGAACAAACCCATGGCCATCAGCGACAGGCCCATGGTCAGGCCCGCAGCCAGTGCCGACCACCAGAGCGCGGCAACGCTGCGCTCCAGCTCGTGATCGCCCTGGATACGGATAGTCTCGTGAAGGACCGCCGCGCGGGGCGGCTGGTTTTTATCGACTTCACGCTCTTCGTCCGCGGATAGACCCGGGGTCTTGCCTTCTGTGTGCTCTTGCATACGACTTCCTTGGTGCTGGTTGGGGCTTGACGCGGGTAGGGCACAAACAGATGAATGCTGCGCCGGGCTGCTGGTTAAGACACAATTCACCGCTCAACGTTCGGCACTGAACGATGCCCAATCCATAAAAAGGAGAACTGTTTTGACCCTCGAAATCCGCGAAGCGACCCGGGCCGATGCCAGCGTCATTCTGGGCTTTATCACGGAACTGGCGATTTACGAAAAAGCCGAGCACGAAGTACTGACCAGCGTGGCGGAAATTGAGCGCAGCCTGTTCGACGAGCCATCCCCGGCCAAGGCGTTGATCTGCCTGCTGAACGATGAACCCATCGGCTTTGCTGTGTATTTCCTCAGTTATTCCACCTGGCTGGGCCGCAAGGGGCTGTACCTGGAAGATCTGTTCGTCTCGGCGCAGCATCGCGGCGTTGGCGCCGGCAAGGCGCTGTTACGGCAGCTGGCCAGAATCGCTTACGACAGCGGTTGCGGTCGCTTTGAATGGAGCGTGCTGGACTGGAACCAGCCGGCCATCGACTTCTACAAATCCATCGGCGCACAGCCGCAGGATGAGTGGGTGCGCTATCGCCTTGAAGGCGAGACATTGAAGCGTTTTGCGTTGGGTTGAGTGGTAACACACAACCTTGTGTGGGAGCGAGCTTGCTCGCGAAGGTGGGTGATCATGCTGAATTTTTCGAACCTGAAATACTGCCTTCGCAAGCAAGCCTGCTCCCACAGGTTTTGCGTCTGCTACTTCAGCAACTCGCGGCTCTCAATCCGTGTCACACCCGCTGCGAGCATGTCCTGCCAGGCTTTGTCGAGAGAACCATTCATATCGATGGCGCGGCAGGCGTCTTCAATTACCACGGTGGTGAAGCCCGCAGCCCGTGCATCAAGTGCCGACCAGGCCACGCAAAAATCCAGGGCCAGGCCGACCACGAAGACAGTCTGCACACCACGTTCCTTCAAGTAACTTGCCAGACCCGTCGGCGTGCTGCGGTCGGCTTCGAGGAAGGCTGAGTAGCTGTCGATATGCGGGTTGCAACCCTTGCGCAAAATCAGTTGCGCATGGGGCAGATCCAGATACGCATGCAATTGCGCGCCGTGCTCGCCCTGTACGCAATGGTCCGGCCACAGGGTTTGCGGGCCGTAGGGCAGGGTGGTGCTTTCGAAAGGCACGCGGCCGGGGTGGCTGGACGCGAACGAAATGTGTCCGGACGGATGCCAGTCCTGGGTAATGACCACGCCGCGAAATTGCTCGCCCAGACGATTGATCAGCGGCACCAGCGCATCACCATCGGCAACCGCCAGCGCGCCGCCGGGCATGAAGTCATATTGCATGTCGATGACCAGCAGGACGCTGTCGAGGTCGAATCGAGGCTGGGTCATGTGAAGCTCCTTGGTCGCAAGTTGAGAAGATCAGACGTCCATGTCGGCAAAACATTTTGGTAAAGGTCATGGCCTTTTCGGGGACTAGTCCCCGAATGCGTCAGGCAAACACCCGAATCGGCTCACCGGCATCCCAGGCCTGGATATCCTCGATCATCTGGCTGAAGAAGGTGCGGTAATTATTCTCGGTCACGTAGCCGATGTGCGGGGTGGCAAGCACATTGTCCAGGGTGCGAAACGGGTGCTCGGCGGGCAGCGGTTCAATGGCGAACACATCCAGCGCGGCGCCGGCGATGCGCCGTTGTTGCAGGGTTTCGATCAATGCCGCCTCGTCGACAATCGGCCCGCGCGCTGTGTTGATCAGGTAAGCGCTGGACTTCATCCAGCTCAAGGCCTGCGCATCCACCAGCCCGCGACTGCGATCACTGAGAACCAGATGCACCGAAAGCACGTCGGACTGTTCGAACAATTGCTGCTTGCTGACATAGGTCACGCCGGATTCGGCAGCCGCCTCGGCAGTGAGGTTTTCGCTCCAGGCAATCACTTTCATGCCGAACGCCTGGCCGTAGCGGGCGATCCATTTGCCGATGCTGCCCAGGCCGAGGATGCCCAGCGTTTTGCCATGCAGGTCGCTGCCCAGGCCAATTTGCCATTGGCCGCTGCGCAGAGAATTGGCTTCGTCCACCAGATTACGGGTGATGCCCATGATCAGGGCCCAGGTCAGTTCCGGCGCGGCATGTTTGTAGCTGTCGGTGCCGCATACCTGGATGCCAAGTTTGCCGGCCGCTTTTACGTCAATCGCGGCGTTGCGCATGCCGCCGGTGACCAGCAATTTCAGGTGTGGCAGCTGGCTGAGCAAGGCTTCATCGAAGGTGCTGCGTTCGCGCATCACACAAATGACATCGAATGACTGCAGGCGCGCGGCCATGCTGTCTGTGTCGGCTGGAAACTCGTGGAGGAAGGTGACTTCGCCAATGCTGTTCAATACCGACCAGTCCACGACGTCGCTGGCCACAGACTGCCAGTCGTCGAGCACCGCAATTCTCGCAGGAGAACGTTGAGTCATTTGAAGATCGCCTCGCTAAAGCAAAGGAAAGGTGTTCAGGGTTGTGCGCTTACCTTACCGCCAGACCACCAACGCGGGAAACCAGATGTTGCGTCAAAAGCTCCGTCAGCCGAAAAGCCCGGCGGCAATGTTGATGGAAAAACCGAGAATGGCCGTATTGAAAACGAAGCCGATCAGGCATTGGGATAAAACAGTCTTGCGCAGCCCATGGGTCGCCACGCCTACGTCTGAAGTCTGCACTGCGACGCTGAGTGTGAACGAGAAATACAGGAAGTCCCAGTAATCGGGATGCAGTTCGCCGTCGGCAAAGCGCAGCGCCGGTTCCTTGCCTTTCCAGGTGTAAAACAGTCGCGCGTAATGCAGGCTGAAAATCACCCCGGTGACCAGCCACGAACCGACAATGGTCAGACCGGTGAAAGCGTAATGCATGGCTCGGGCGTCGCTGGTCATTTCCTTGCTGCCGGCCAGCTCCAAAGTAATCGCCGCGAGGCTGGCCAGGGCGGCAATGCACACGGTGAACAGCACCTGGCTGGCGTTTTCGTCCTCGATCAGGGAAATGCGTTCGACGTCTTCGGCATTGGTGCGCAAAGTGCGCAGCATGATCAACCCCAGATAAATCCACACTCCAACATTCCAGGCGATCAGGCATTTGGTGGTCAGGGAGATGTCCGGCGCGAGGATCGCCGACGCGATACCGCTGATCAGGCCCAGACCTGCGGCGATGCTCAGGCGAGGATGGGTGTGAGCGATATGGGACATGGCAGGGCATCGAGACAAAAGGTCCGCAAACCTTAGCACGGCCGTTGCGCGGGTAGAAAAAACGGCGCGCAAGGGGGTTGCGCGCCGTGTGCCAGCTTGGCAAATCTGTCGAAGTCTCGGTCAGGTCTTTCGCACGGCAAGCGTCGATATCGTTGGAGTCAGGCCTGCCCGCGAATCAGGTGCCTCGCTCCAACGGACGGGGGCTTAATTTATGGAATCAACGCACCAGACACGGCTGTTTGTTGTTGAATTTCCAGTCCGGAATCAAAAACTGCATCGCCACGCTGTCATCTCGTGCGCCAAGCCCCATGCCTTTATAGAGCTCATGAGCTTTTTGCACCTGATCCATGTCCAGCTCGACGCCCAGGCCGGGTTTCTTCGGCACCTGCACGCAGCCGCCGACGATTTGTAACGGCGCTTTGGTCAGGCGCTGGCCGTCCTGCCAGATCCAGTGGGTGTCGATAGCCGTGATATTGCCCGGTGCCGCTGCCGCCACGTGGGTGAACATCGCCAGAGAAATATCGAAGTGATTGTTGGAATGCGAGCCCCAGGTCAGGCCCCATTCGTTGCACATCTGTGCGACTCGCACCGAACCCTGCATGGTCCAGAAGTGCGGATCGGCCAGCGGAATATCCACCGATTGCAGCTGAATCGCGTGACCCATTTCCCGCCAGTCGGTGGCGATCATGTTGGTCGCGGTCTTCAGGCCCGTGGCCCGGCGAAATTCTGCCATGACTTCACGACCCGAATAACCGTTTTCCGCACCGCAGGGATCTTCGGCATAAGCCAGCACATGATGCTGATCCCGGCACAGGCGAATCGCTTCTTTGAGCGACCATGCGCCATTTGGATCAAGGGTGATGCGCGCCTCGGGGAAGCGTTCGGCCAGGGCGGTCACGGCCTGGATTTCGTCGTCGCCGCTGAGCACACCGCCCTTGAGTTTGAAGTCCTGGAAACCATAGCGTTGATGCGCGGCTTCGGCCAGGCGCACCACGGCATCGGCGGTCAGGGCTTTTTCGTGGCGCAGGCGGAACCAGTCGTTATCGGCGTCTGGTTCGGCACGGTAGGCCAGATCCGTCTGGTTACGATCGCCGACGTAGAACAGATAACCGAGCATCTTCACTTCGTCGCGCTGCTGGCCTTCGCCCAGCAAGGCGGCGACCGGCACGTCCAGATATTGACCGAGCAGGTCGAGCAGGGCGGCTTCAATACCGGTTACCGCGTGAATCGTCACGCGCAGGTCGAACGTCTGCTGGCCCCGGCCGCCAGAATCGCGCTCGGCGAAAGCCTGGCGCACCGAATTGAGGACCTGCTGATAATTGCCGATGGCGCTTCCGACCACCAATTGTCGAGCGTCTTCCAGGGTCTGGCGAATGCGCTCGCCGCCGGGGACTTCGCCGACACCGGTGTGTCCGGCATTGTCTTTGAGAATCACGATATTGCGGGTGAAAAACGGCCCGTGCGCACCGCTCAGATTGAGCAGCATGTCATCGTGACCGGCCACCGGAACCACTTGCATGCTGGTGATGACAGGCGCTTTGTTGACGGTCTGGTTGTTCAGCGTATCCATGGTTAACTCCTCCCACTCGTTATTTTTATGCGGGGCTTGAGCAAACCGGGTTGCTCGTGTTGATAGACATCATACAAGTAACGACTTTTGACGCAAGAGGTTGTCGGTTGGTTTTGTCAGATATTTTTCGTGAGCGAGGGCAGGGCAGCCACATGCGGACGCTAAAATACCAGTTTGTGTCCTATTTCATTAGTCTAAGAGCTGGCTATGCATTAATTTTCGACTCGACAACGCAATCTGTCAGGCAGCCTTTCTGGCGCTTACGCTGCTGATTGATAACACAGCACTTATCATACAAGCCAAATAAGTCAGCGCGCCTCGCTAGCTCGTCAGACAAGTGCGCAGTAGTATGTCTTTCAAGCCAAATTCGCGATTTCCGAGTCCAGGACCCCTGTTTCCATGCAAGAGCCTATTCGGCCGATTCCCAAGCGTCGGCAACATAATCTGGCCACCGATCTGGTCACCGATCTGAGCCAGCGCATTCTGCTTGGCAAGATTGCGCCCGGCCACAAGCTGCCCTCGGAGAGCGAAATCGTCCGCGAGCATGGGGTCAGCCGCACCGTGGTGCGCGAAGCGATTTCAAAATTGCAGGCTTCCGGACTGGTGGAAACCCATCACGGGGTCGGCACGTTCGTCCTGGAGCGCAGCGATCACACCGGGCTGCGCCTGAAAGTTGAAACCGCAGCGAGCGTGCGCGACATTATCGAACTGCGTATCGGCCTTGAAACCCAGGCGGTTGCCCTGGCAGCGTTGCGCCGCACGGACGAGCAATTGGCCGCCATGCGTCAGGCGCTGGATGACTATCAGGATCTGCTGGCCAAGGAAGACAGCTGTGTGGAGGCGGACAAGCGCTTTCATATGCTGATCGCCGAAGCGACCGGCAATCCTTATTTCGCCGAGATCATGCAGCACTTGGGCAGCGCGATCATTCCCCGCAGCCGCATCGCCTCAAGTGAGCGTGCGGGCGCTAATCTGGCGCGTCACGGTTATCTGGCCAATCTGGAACATGAAGCGCTGCTCAGCGCTATTCGCCGCCAGGATCCGGACGCCGCCCGCGCCGCCATGTGGACCCACCTGAGCAACAGTCGCGAAAGGCTCGCGCCGCTGGAGTGAAAGCGAACGCTGGTGGTCGGGCTGCTGTGCAGTCTGTGTGGGACCGGATTCATCCGGGAAGGCGTCGGCAAAGCTGTCGATTACTCAGCGCTACAACCGGCCTCATCGGGAATGAATTCCCTCCTACAGGTCCATGTAACAAGGCGCGTTATTTGGCCAACGGCGCGGCCGCCTCCAACACTTGCAGCATCACCCCGGATTGCCACTCGAAATACGGGTTGAACGTCAGTCGCGCATGCACTTTGCCAGCTTCGCGATAACCCCAGTCCGAATACCAGACCTGATCCCCGTTCAAGCACAGCTGCATGTCAGCGGTGCTTTGGCCGTTCCAACAGATACGTTGTTCGCCGTTTTCCCCGTACAGCGGGTTGGCGGGGGAGAACATCAGACCCATGTGCGAGAAGCGGCTGATCCGATAGTCGGGCAGGTAATCGGTGCGGACCAGCACTCGCGAGCTTTTTGCCGACTCCGCCGGATCGTCGCCGTACCAGATGAGGCGGCTGGCCGGGTTGCTGAAGCGCTGGTTGAAGTTGTCCAGCACGAAACCTGTGTCCAGCACCGAATCGTGCTCGGTGATGGCGACAAACACCGGCTTGTCATAGCTGCGCTGGCTCAGGCGTTTTTGCGCGAGAACACTGCTGCGATAAAACTGCGCGAAGCCATTGGTGGGCACATTCAGGTAACGCACCGGTGTTTGCAACGGTCGTCCGCCATCGTTGGGACTTGCCAGCCACGGGCGCGCCCAGCCGATCCATTGCGTCATCCACGCATACTTGCTGTCGGAGCGAAACGCCGGAGAGAACAGCGCCAGCCCGGCAATTTCATCGTGATCGTAGGCGTAATCGAGCACCAGATTGGCGCCCGTGGAAAAGCCGCCCAGATAAACTTTCGGCACATCACGGCTGAGGATTTTCGCCTGTTGGCGGACCACGTCCTGCCACTGACCAAGGGTCACGTCGAGCATGTCCGACGGCTTGGTGCCATGGCCGGGCAGCAGCACGGTACGCACCAGAAACCCTTGAGCAGCAAGTTTTTCGCCGATGTCATGAAACGACCAGGGCGAATCCCCCAGGCCATGCACCAGCAAAATGCCGCTTTTGAGCTGACCTTGCGGCCGCCATTCCTGAGGCGCGTTCCATTGCAGTTCCGCTTGGTGATCAGTGGTCTGAAAGCTGCGCTGCTGTTGCATCAATTCCAGAGTTTGCTGGCGATAAGCTGCGAAGCTGTCCGCCGCTGTATCGTCGCTGGCCATCGAGCCACAGGCCTGAAGTGTAAGGGCCGAAAGCAGCAGGGTAAGTCGATGCCTGGGCAAGATAAGGGATTCTCCGCTGAAGAAGGTGCATCGATAGAGCCGCGCAGGCCGTGACAGGTTCAACGAAATGCATGCGGTGCCAGCACTTTGCCACGTCAATCGCACTCGCATCCAGAATCAGGCAGACTCAAGCCTCAAATAAAAACCAGCGGCACCTGCATGCACATCATCTTTAATTCTTCGTCTGGAGCCCGCCATGTTCGCCCTTGATCATTCGCTGGCGCAGGACATCGTCGACCGGGCCATGGCCATCCTGCCGTGCAACGTCAACGTCATGGATTATCTGGGCATCATCATCGGCAGCGGCGACGCCGAGCGCTTGTATACCCGGCATGAAGGCGCGCAACTGGTGCTGGCCAACCATCGCGTCGTGGAGATCGACGCCAGCACGGCGCAGCAACTGAACGGCGTTAAACCGGGCGTGAACCTGCCGTTGATGCTGGATCAGAAACTGGTGGGCGTGCTCGGTATCACCGGCGAACCGGAGCAGGTCAGGGTTTACGCCGAATTGGTGAAAATGACCGCCGAGATGCTCATGGAGCATCGCCGTCAACAGGCCGATCAGCAGTGGCGCCAGCAGCGCAGCGAGGGTCTGCTGTCACGTTTGCTGCTAGCCGAGTGTCCGGACTATCTGGTGGACGAGGCGCAGCAACTGGGCCTGCAACCCGCCCTGCCGCGCCAGGCGGTGTTGCTCGAACTGGCCGGGCCCGCCACCGATGCTGGCAAAGTCGTGGCCTGGCTCAATGGCCGTTATGTCAACAGTTGGTGCCTGACGCACGAGCCGATGTTGATCCATTGGTGTCGAGCCATGGGCAGAGACCGCGACGACGCGTTGCTGCTGGAGCAATTTGACGAGCAAGGCTGGCAGGTGTTGCGCATGGTGACGGTGGAGCAATCGGCCGACCTGCCGAACTTGCGGCATGCGGTTGCCGCAGCCCGGGATTTGCTGGATTACGCCCGTGAGGTTCAGCCGCAGCAACGCTTATTGCGCTTGGCAGCGTATCGCCTGCCGGTGTTGTTCTGGCGCTATCGGCATGACTGGCTGGCGGCGCAGGTCGCCGAACCGGTTGCGCGTTTGCACAATCACGCTCAATTGTTGGAAACCCTGCGCAGCTGGTTTGACTACAGCGGCGAAAGTCAGGCGTGCGCCGATGTGCTCGGCATTCACCGCAACAGCCTGCGTTATCGGTTGGAAAAAATCGCCGAACTGAGCGGCTGCGATCCTTATCGCACCGATGATCTGCTGCGCCTGTACCTGGGCCTGCACATGACGCCGCGTGCAGCGCTTTGTTCAAATGACCAATAGGCTGCCGTTTGCGTCGTGCGCAGGGCGCGGGGCATACCTCGTCAAGAATGAGAACATCGCGACACTGCGTTTACGGAGAACAACACCATGAAAATCGTCATCGCCCCCGATTCTTTCAAGGACAGCCTGAGTGCCCAGGGTGTCGCCGATGCCATTGCCGCAGGACTGGCCGAAGTGTGGCCCGACGCCGCGCTGATCAAATGCCCGATGGCTGATGGCGGCGAGGGCACCATCGAGGCCGTCCTCGCTGCATGTGACGGCTCGCTGATGAGCGTCGAAGTCAGCGGGCCGCTGGGTCAGCCCGTCGTTGCCCATTGGGGCTGGCTGGCTGCGAGCCGCACCGCAATCATCGAAATGGCCATGGCCAGCGGCCTGCAATTGTTGAGCCTCGATCAGCGGGACGCGCGCATCACCAGCACCCGTGGCACCGGCGAACTGATCCGTGCGGCTCTGGAGGCCGGAGCGGTGCGGGTGATCCTGGCGATTGGCGGCAGCGCCACCAATGACGCGGGCAGCGGCATGCTGGCGGCGCTGGGCGCACGGTTTCTCGATGTCGACGGCAAACCGGTTGCGCCGGGTGGGCTGGCACTGGCGCAGGTCGCGCGGATTGATGTGCAACAGCTGGATGCGCGTTTACGCGATGTACAGTTTGAAGTCGCGGCGGATGTCGACAATCCCTTGTGCGGGCTCAACGGCGCCTCGCACATTTTCGGACCGCAGAAAGGCGCGTCGCCTGAGCAGGTTCTGCAACTGGATGACGCCCTCGGGCACTTCGCCGATCTTTCGGCCGGGGTGCTTGGCCACGATCGACGTGACGAGCCCGGTTGTGGCGCGGCGGGCGGCATGGGTTTCGCGGCCAAGGCCTACCTGAATGCGTCGTTCCGTCCGGGTGTCGAGGTGGTGGCTGATCTCACCGGGCTGGAGCAAGCGCTGCACGGCGCGGATCTGGTGATTACCGGAGAAGGTCGCTTCGATGCCCAGACCTTGCGCGGCAAGACGCCGTTCGGCGTGGCGCGCCTCGCCAGGCGCGCTGGCGTGCCGGTCATTGTGCTGGCCGGCACCCTCGGCGAGGGTTACGCCAATTTGTACGAGCACGGCATCAGCGCGGCTTTTGCCCTGGCCAGCGGACCGATGACCCTGGAGCAGGCCTGCCGCGACGCGCCGACGCTGTTGCACGACCGGGCACGGGATCTGGCGCGCCTCTGGCAACTGGCGGCGCGCTGATCAACGCCGATCAATTGTCACCCAGGCAACCGGTACCATTGACCTCGTAACGCAGGGTCTGGGTTTTGCCCATGTGGTCGACGTAGGTCATTTCCACCGGGCGTACCCCGCAGAAATTCAGCTCCGGAGTGGTCACGACTTTGGCGATGTCCAGTTTTGTGCCGTAGGTGTAATCCCGGACATCGGCCTGAGGCTTGAGGCCGGCGTTGGCGACAGAAGCAACGCTGCCAAGGGCCAGCAAAGTGAAGGTGATCAATGCGGTTTTCATGATGGCTATCTCGTTCAGGTGAGTTCAACTTCTTGAGCCTGTACGACGCAGCTCATCGAGCTTTATTCCCTCGCCTGAAAAGAACCGGATAAAAAACCTTCCTTACGCCGATTGCAGATGTAACTGCACAATGGGCTTACGCATCAAAGTGCCCACCACCGCAGCACCCAGCAGGGCCAGGAGCCCGGCAACCCAGAGCACTGTTGCGAAGCCTTGCATGAAAGCCTGTTGCGCCAAAGATTGCACGATCAGTCGGGCGCTTTCGGTCAGAGGCGCCATGGCCGCGCCCATGTCGCCAGCTACCACCCGCGAGGTAATGTCGCCAGCTTGATTAAGCCAGTCCGGTGCCTCCGTTTGCAGCGCGGCACTCAATGTTTGCTCGGTATGGCTCGCCAACAACGCGCCGTAGACGCCGATGGCCAGCATGATCGCGCTGAAACGCATAGTGGTGCTCATGCCCGAGGCCATGCCCGCGCGGTCACGAGGCACGCAGGCCATGATGTTTTTCTGAGTGTCACCGTTGAGCAGCCCGGCTCCGGCACCCGTCACCGCCATGGCGCAGGCAAACCCGAGATAGCCGCCGCCGGACACCGCCCAGGCGCTGAGCAAATTGCCGCAACCGACCAGCGTCAAACCCAGTGCCATCAAGGTTGCCGGTGACCAGCGCCGCGCCAGCCTGGCGCCGATCTTCGGGCAAACCAGCATGGTCAAGGCAAAGGGCAGCATGCCCAGACCTGAAGCGATGGCGCTGAAACCCAGCCCGTTTTGCAGATAAAACGGCAGCAGCGTCATCATCACCTGAGCGCATCCGGCGTAAGCGAACATGCCCAGCAGTGCACCGATGAAGCGTGGGGATTTGAACAGCTGCAAATCCACCATGGGCTTGTGTTGCATCCGTTCGACCAGCACGAACATCGCCAGCAGTGCCACACCACCGAATATGCGCAAGAACGTGATCGAGCTGTCCCAGCCGATACGATTGGCTTCGATCAAGCCCCAGATCAGGCACAACAAGGCCGCGCTGAACGTCAGGCTGCCCCAGGGATCAAGCCGCGCGGACTGTTCGTTGCGCGACTCTTCGATGTTGCGCCGAACCATCACCATCAGCAGCAGGCCAACCGGCAGGTTCAGATAGAAAATCCAGCGCCAGCCCAGCAGTTCGGCAATCAGCCCGCCCACGGTGGGCGCGGCCGTCATCGCCACGCCCATGCAGGCGCCCCAGAATGCCCAGGCTTTGGCGCGTTCGGTTTCGTCATGAAAGGCATGGCCGATGGTGGCCAGTGCTGATGTCAGCAACAGCGCCGCGCCGACGCCTTTGAGGGCGCGGGCGATGTCCAGGAACAGAATATTTGGCGCGGCGCCACAGCCCAGCGAGGCCGCAATGAACAGCACCAGCCCGCAGAGCAGCATTTTCTTGCGCCCGAAGCGGTCGGCGACACTGCCGGACGGCAGCAACAGCGCGGCGAACGCCAGCATGTAGGCGCTGACCACCCATTCGATGTCGGCAAAGTTGGCGCCCAGGTCCCGAGCGATGCTGGGCAGCGTGACCGCGACGATGTTGGTGTCGAGCACGATCAACGAGCAGACCCCGGAGGCGGTCAGGAGGGTCATGCGTGGGCTTGGTGTGGTGGTTTTCATGGCGGGCCTGTGACTACTGTTGTGTTTGAGGGGCCTGCAATGACTGCAGTGCGGCGAGGGCGATTTCATCATCGTGGGCTGGCGTGTCGGCACTGACGCCGATGGCACCCACAACCTGGCCTTCGACGCGAATCGGCTGGCCGCCCTTCATCATCAGCAGTCCGGCAGTGATCATCGCTGTGCGCCCGCCGTTGATGCCTTTCTCCAGATCATCCGATGGGCGTTTGAACAAGGCCGATGTCCGCGCCTTGCCCTGGGCCAAGTCGATGCCGGCCACGACCGGGGCGCTGTCCATTCGGGCCGTCAGAATTGGCCATCCGCCATCGTCAACGACCGCGACTGCACAAGGCCATCCGTGCTGACTGGCGTAGGCTTGGGCCGCTTGCACCAATTGACTGGCGGCCCTCAGATCCAATATTGCTTTGTGAGTAACGCCGGAGCGGGGCTCGGCTGCGTTGGCTATTTGCATTGCGAAAGCAGTGCAAAGCATGACGATAACTGATTTGACGCGCATCGCTGATCTTCCTAAAGTGCATGAGCGGCCAGCTTAGCCCGGCATTACCTTGGCATTATTACCTGCGGCCCGTCACATGATTACCTGTGAGCTAATTGAATTATGGAAATCCGTCATTTCCGCTATTTTCTCGCGGTCGCCCGGCACAAGAGTTTTGTGCGCGCTGCCGAACAGCTGGGTATCGCGCCGCCGACCTTGACCCGGCAGATTCAAGACCTGGAAAGCGAACTCGGCACGCGTCTGTTGCAACGCTCGCAACGGGAGGTGAGCCTGACCGAAGCCGGGCGTGCCTTGCAGATCGAGGCTGAGGCGACGCTGCGCCAGTTCGAATCCGCGCAACTCAGCGCGCAGCGGGCCGGGCGCGGTGAAACCGGCCATATCCAGCTGGGCTACGTTGCCTCGGCGGTGTTCTCCGGTGTTTTGCAAAATCAGGTCAGCGAGTTTCGGCAACGCTATGCGGATGTGGGCTTCACCATTACCGAACAGCTGATGCCGACCTTGCCGCGCCTGATCGAGGAAGGGCGGTTGGATATCGGCTACGTGCGCTCGCCGATGCCGTTGGGGGAGTCGCTGAGCAAACTTGATTTGCTCGAAGAAGCATTCGTTCTGGCGCTGCCGGCCAGTTCCTGGCTCCGTAACCTGAAACAGATCGAAGCATCGCGCCTGCAGAACGAAACCTTTATTCTGCCCGAGCAGATATCAGGCACGTTCGAGGTTGCAGCCCAGGGTGGATTCGCCCCGAAACTGGGCGCGCAACCCGGTGGACTGGTGTCGGTGGTTGCCCTGGTTTCCCTGGGGCAGGGCGTGGCCGTGGTGCCGCAATCGATAGTTGAACGCATCCAGTTGCCCAACGTGCAGTACCGCCCAATCCACGACTGCCAGCCTCGCTCATACCTGTCGCTGATCTACCGACGCTACGAAAAGGCCGCAGCTGTGGCGCGGTTTATCGAGCACGTGAAGCGGGGTGCGGCGTCTGTTCAGTCTCGGGCGTGATTCTACCGGACAGATGAGCGACGATAGCGTCGGCTTGCGCAGCGAATTGATTCTGGAATGAAATGCATGAAGAAATACCAACCTCCCGTGAACTTGACCCCGCGAATGCTTTCTCTGGTGGCGGATATCAGCGAAGAATTGGGGCGGCTGTCGGCCTTGGGTGAGGTCAGTCCGGCGCCGATGTTGAGACGCGGTAATCGGATACGGACGATTCAGGCATCCCTTGCGATCGAGAACAATACCTTGAGTGTTGAGCAAGTGACTGCGGTTCTCGATGGACAGCGGGTATTGGGCTTGCCCCGGGAAATCCAGGAAGTACGCAATGCATTCGCTGCCTATGAAGCGATGACTGAATGGCGGGCGAGCAACTGCGTCGATTTATTGGCTGCCCATAAACTGCTTATGCAGGGATTGATTGATGATGCCGGTTGCTTCAGGCAAGGAGGAGTAGGGATCTATCGTGGCAATCGACTGTTGCACATGGCGCCGCCGGCCAGTCGGGTCAGGAGTTTGATGGATGATTTGCTCGGCTGGGTTGCGACTGCTCAAGTCCATCCACTCATCGCCAGTTGCATCTTTCACTACGAATTTGAATTCATTCATCCATTCGCCGATGGCAATGGACGGATAGGGCGACTATGGCAAACGGTCATGCTCAGTCAGTGGCGACCGATCTTGGCTTATCTTCCTGTCGAGACGGTGATTCGCGAGCAGCAGGAGGCGTACTACGCCGCGCTGGCTGCAGCGGACCAACTGGCTGAGGCCACGCCTTTTGTCGAGTTCATGTTGAGCGCACTACAACAGGCGCTCGAAGAATCGGCTGCGTCGGGTGTCCAAAGTGTTCAATCGACCGCACAAGCTACCGCACAAGTAACCGCACAAGTAACCGCACAAGTAACCGCACAAGTTCGGCGACTTCTTGACGCTTTGAGCGGCGGTCAGACACTTGGAGCTGCCGAGCTGGTTGAGCGCCTGGGACTCACGCATCGCCAGTCGTTTCGTCATAGTTACCTGAATCCGGCACTGGTTGCCGGGCTGGTCCAGATGACCAAACCTGCATCGCCGCGTAGTCCCGCGCAGGCCTATTACTTGACCGACAAGGCGCGCGTGCTGTTATCCGGCAAGCCTCCCGCAGCCGCGCCGAACCTGCCAAACAAAGGAGCTCAACCATGATCGATCATCTGGACCACCTGGTACTCACCGCCGTCGATGGCGAAGCCACCAGAGATTTCTACACCCGCGTGCTGGGCATGCAGCTGGAAACCTTCGGTGCCGGGCGTATGGCGTTTCGGTTTGGCAATCAGAAAATCAATCTGCACATCCGCGGGCATGAATTTGAGCCAAAGGCGCATGTGCCCGTGCCGGGTGCTCTGGACCTGTGTTTTATCGCATCGATCCCGCTGGAGCAGGTCATTGAGCGGTTGAACGCGGCGCAGTGGCCGATTATCGAAGGCCCGATCCTGCGCACCGGTGCCACGGGCCCGATTCGCTCGGTGTATGTGCGTGATCCGGACTTGAACCTGATCGAGATTTCAGAGTTGGTTTGAAAGACCGCGTTGACCGATTCGCGGACATGCCTCGCTAAAGGTCATCACCGGCACGCTTCAATCAACTGCAATGCTTCCTGCACAGGCAATGGCTGTTTCATGCGCTCGGCCAGCAACGCGATGGCCCGTTCGTATTTGCAGCCCACGATTGCGGCGACAATTCCGCTCTGGCAGAGCAGTGCGACGAACTCGAACTTTTCCGGTTCGCCGACATAGACAATGTCATCCCATTGCTCGGCGTGACCGAGATAGTCAATGCGTTTGCCAAAGTGATAGGTCCAGAAGAACGGCACGTCGGCATAGCGTTCCGCGCCGCCCAGCATGTTGAGCGCGGCGATACGGCCTTGTTGTTGTGCCAGACGCCAGTGCTCGATACGCAGCAGTTGGTCCGCCAGCGGGAAGGTGGCGATGTCGCCCACGGCCCACAGGCCTTCCGTGAGTTGCATGCCGCCATCGACCCGAAGCGAGCCGTCCTCTTCGCGTTCGATATCTTCGACAAAATCGGTCACCGGGCTGACGCCGATTCCTACCAGTACCAGGTCTGCAGCGAGCTGCTCACTGTTGTTAAGTCGCACGCTTTTCAGGCGTTGCTCACCCTCGAAATGAGTGGCCTCGACATGGGTGCGCAACAGCACGCCATGCTGCTCATGCAAGCCGCGTAGCGCTTTGCCGATACGTTCGCCGAACTGCTTCTGAAACGGGACTTCATGGCGGGCCAGCACCGTGACTTCCAGCCCGCGTTTGCGCAGGGCCGACGCTGCCTCAAGCCCGATGAAATTGTCACCGATGATCACCGCCTTCGAGCCGGGTTGCGCTGCGTGCAGCAACGTACGCGCGTCGTCGCGGGAGCGGAGCAGTCGCACTTGAGGCAGATCAGAGCCGAGTAAATCAATGGGTTTGGGCTTGCCGCCGGTCGCGATCAGGGCAGCGTCGTAGTTCAGCGTTTGTCCGTCGTCCAGAATCATCTGCCTGGCCTTGCTGTCCAGGGATACGACCCGGGCGTGGATGCGTTGTAGGTGCTGGTCGCGATAGAAGCGTTCGTCACGCAACGGCGGCACTTCATCGGGCGGCATATCACCGGATATCACGAATTTGCTCAGGGCGGTGCGGTCGTAGCCGGGCTGCGCTTCTGCGTCGATCAGGATCAACGCCCCGCCAAAACCCTTTTCCCGCAGGGCACTGGCGGCAGCGATGCCCGCAGCGCCTGCGCCGATGATCACAAACCGGCGTGGATCGGCGCTGCCATCGAGCGCCGGTGCCGGCATCGGCTGATCATCGACGACGATCATGCCGTCGACGATTTGCGCAGGATAGCGCTGCAAGCCTTCTAGTGCGGGAGGCTCACTCAGGCTACCGTCCTCAAGCTTGAACATCGCCTTGTGCCACGGGCAAATCAGCCTGCCGTTACAGATCGCGCCTTTGGCCAGTGGCCCGCCGGCATGAGGGCATTTACCTTGAAAAGCACGCACGTGCTCGCCCAAACGCACCAGAACAATGGTCTGGTCGCCGAGCTTGATTTCGCTGCCGCGATCCTCGGCAAGATCAGCAAAGCGAGCGACAGTATGCAGGGCCATGGCGTTCTCCTGACAGGCTTTTGGTTGGGAGTCAGGCGCCCGGTGCAAGGTTCACTGCAACTGAAAACTGCATGCCTCAGCGGACCAGGCCCAGGCGTTCGTGCCAGTCGGCAATGGATTCCTCGGGATAACCGTCGAACAGTTTGTCGCCCTCGTGGGCTTGCACCTCCACCCAAGACGCCTTGGAATCAATCAATAGATGCGTGTGTTCTGGTGGCATCGGCAGCGGTGTATCGATAGCCGACGCAAATGGATGGATCAGTTCTGGCCATTCGGGGCTGAACAGCCATAAGCCGCTGCCGCACAGTTTGCAGAAATGCCGTTCGGCACTGCTGGTATGCACATGATGATCCTCACGCATTTTGGCGTGATAAATCGCGATGTGGTCGCGGCCTTTGACTTTCAGGCTTTTGGCGTCGCCGCTGAGGTTGATCGAATAACCGCCACCGCCCTGTGTCTTGCGACAGATCGAGCAATAGCAGCGTTGATAAGGATACGGATGGGCACTGTTCAGGCTGAACTCGACCTCACCGCAATGGCAGGAACCTTCAAGATGCATGACAAAATCTCCTCAATACGTGCCTGAGCGCTGACAAAAAACGCCAGGCAGTTAGGTTCTAGACAAGCGGATAGCGGATTGAGCGTCTTCGTTCGTCGGACAATTCCTGCTCAGATGAAAGAATTGTTACCCAAAGCCGCTCAAGATGCGCGTCGCCAAGTCGATAGCGTCTGAAGTTGTCGGACAATTCAAGCCTGCCAAGTCCTGTTTCCTGATAACCCTTCTGTTCAATAACAAGAGCTCACGGCCATGAACCTACGCAATTTGACCATCGCCCGTCGCGCTGGCCTTGGCTTCACCCTGATATCCCTGTTGGTTGCATTGCTGGGTTGGTTCTCGTTGGCGCAAATGTCGGCCATTCGCCAGAGCGAATTGGCGGTTGAAAGCAATTGGATGCCGAGCATGCGGGTGGTGAACGATATTCGCGAGAATATGCTGCGTATCCGCACGATCTCGCTGCGCATGGCGCTGGACCCTGATCCAAAGAACATTGCGACCTATCGCGGTCAGCTGGATGTGCGCAATCAGGACCTGAATAAAAAACTGGATACGTTGAACGCCTTTGTCGACACCCCGGAAGAGAAGGTTCTCAACGATCAGTTCCGCATAACGCTGGGTGATTATCAGAAAGGTCTGGAGCGTTCATTTGTTCTCGCCGCGCAGAACGACCGCGAAGCGCTGAACAAGCTGCTGCTGGTAGACATGAAGCCGATAGTCGATGGTTCCGGCAAACAACTCAGTGATTTTGGCGAGTTCTATGCCAGGCAGGTCGACGCCGAAGGCCAGGCTGCCGAGGCGCAATACGGCAAATCGAAGACCATCGTCCTGATTTTCGTGATCATTGCCGGTCTGGGTACCATCGGCCTGGCCTTGTGGCTGACGCGCGGTATTGTGCGCCCGCTGCAAACCGCGGTGATCGCCGCTGAAAGTGTCGCCGCGGGTGACCTCACGCAAACCATTCATGTGGATGGCAACGACGAGGTGACGCGTCTGTTGGCCGCCCTGGAAAAAATGCAGGGCAATCTGCGTTCGGCCATGCGTCATATCGGCAGCTCGGCGACCCAGCTGGCGTCGGCGGCGACTGAGCTGAATTCGGTAACCGAAGACAGCTACCGTGGCCTGCATCAGCAAAACGCCGAGATCGATCAGGCGGCCACCGCCATCAATGAGATGACCTCGGCGGTGGAAGAAGTGGCGCGCAATGCCGTGTCGACTTCCGATGCTTCCAACCAGTCCAACGTTTCGGCCCAGGCAGGGCAGGCTCGGGTGGTGGACACGGTGCAGTCGATTCAGACCCTCACCGACAATGTTCAGGCAACCTCGAAACTGGTGCAGAACCTCGCGGATCAGTCCCAGGACATCGGCAAGGTGCTGGACGTGATTCGCTCGATTGCCGAGCAGACCAACCTTCTGGCGCTCAACGCCGCCATCGAAGCGGCACGGGCAGGGGAGTCGGGGCGCGGTTTCGCAGTGGTAGCCGATGAAGTCCGGGCGCTGGCGCACCGCACCCAGCAGTCGACGCTGGAAATCGACAAGATGGTTACGGCAATGCGCAGTGGTTCCGCTCAGGCGCTGGAATCGATGCAGACCAGCAGTCAGCGGGCAGGCGAAACCCTGTCACTGGCGCAAGGTGCGGGCGAATCCTTGACGGATATCACCGCGTCGATCAATCAGATTTCCGAGCGTAATCTGGTCATCGCCAGCGCTGCTGAAGAGCAGGCTCAGGTGGCCCGCGAAGTTGATCGCAATATCGTCAATATTCGTGATCTGTCCATGCAATCCACCCATGGCGCCAACCAGATCAGTGCGTCGAGTCATGAGCTGTCGCGTCTGGCCGTGGAGTTGAACGCGGTGGTGGCACGCTTCAAAGTCTGAAGCAGCATTCATCTGTCGAAGTGTAACGGCGGCTGTCCCTGTGCTGGACAGCTTGCCGCTGGGCGTCCGGGCCGGGCATGATTCGCCACGGCCGATCATCCCGGCCATCGAATTATCGACAGAGGCGAAACAGCTTCCATGGACAATAAAAATCACACCTTCAGCAGTTGGCTGCGCGCACCGGCCCACCATCAATGGCTGGCTCGCGAAGGCAACCGCCTGCTGAGTTTCGCCAAGGCTTCGCGCCTGCCCCAAGGGTTCGGCAATCTGGACGCACGCGGCGTACTGCCTGCCGACGCCCGGGCCGAAACCATGAATACCGCCCGCATGACCCACAGTTTTGCCATGGCCCACGTGCGCGGCATACCCGGTTGCGCGGCATTGGTGGATCACGGCATTGCGGCGCTCGCCGGGCCTCTGCGAGATGCCGAATACGGTGGCTGGTTCAGCGGGCCGCTTGATGAGGGACGCAAGGCTGACAAGCAAGCCTACCTGCACGCCTTTGTCGCATTGGCGGCCAGCTCCGCAGTGGTGGCGGGGCGAGTGGGCGCGCAAGAGCTGTTATCGGACGCGATCCAGATCATCCAGAGGCGTTTCTGGAGTGAAGAACAAGGCGCCATGCGTGAGTCCTTCGCGCGGGACTGGAGCGCCGAAGAGCACTATCGCGGTGCCAACAGCAATATGCACAGTGTGGAAGCTTTTCTCGCTCTGGCCGATGTGACCGGTGACGCGCAATGGCTGGATCGTGCGCTGCGAATCACCGAGCGCGTGATTCACGGCCATGCCGCCGCCAATGACTTTCAAGTGGTCGAGCACTTCAGCCAGCGCTGGGAACCGTTGCCCGACTATAACCAGGACAATCCCGCCGACGGCTTTCGCCCGTTCGGCACCACGCCGGGCCATGCGTTCGAATGGGCGCGCCTGTTGTTGCATCTGGAAGCGGCACGGCAACGGGCGCATCTGCCCACGCCAGTCTGGTTGCTCAAAGATGCGCAGGAGTTGTTTGCCAATGCCTGCCGTAATGCCTGGGCGGTCGATGGCTTGCCGGGGATCGTCTACACCCTTGACTGGCAAAACCGCCCGGTGGTGCGGCATCGTCTGCATTGGGTGCATTGCGAGGCTGCCGCCGCTGCCGCAGCCTTGTTACAGCGCACCGATGAAAAACAGTATGAAGACTGGTATCGCCGGTTCTGGGAGTTCAACGAAACCCAGTTCATCGACTACGAACAGGGCAGCTGGCACCACGAACTCAACCCGCAGAACCAGCCCAGCGCTGAGATCTGGGCCGGCAAGCCCGACCTGTACCACGCGTATCAGGCGACTGTATTGCCAGTATTGCCTTTAGCGCCGAGTTTGACGACTGGGTTGGCGGCGATGGGGTAGTTTGCCAAACAGGGTTGTTGATCGAGTACATATCCGTTGCTGCGGTAATGGCGACTTAGGGTTCCGCCCTGACGGCGGGTTACTTGGAAAAGCGCCAAGTAACCAAGCGCTCTCGCCCCTGACGTACGGTGCCTCGCCTGGGCTCGACATACCCTCGCTCCGGTCTTGCTCCGTGGGCCCGCCGCCATCGGCCATCCCTGGCCAAGGGCGGCTAACCCGGCATCCATGCCGGGTTGCCCACTGCGC
>LNAP01000056.1_pt1 | contig 103957 bp, 101 predicted proteins | sample 602601 | NCBI WGS metagenome assembly LNAP01 (sample SAMN02440304, study PRJNA202911) | soil metagenome | biome: Subtropical and temperate rainforests or woodlands; isolation source: soil samples (1 kg each in a 20% v/v slurry with milli Q water) were... ... | reverse complement strand
CGAACATGTGGGACCGGATTTATCCGGGAAGAGGCCTGTACATTCACTGCATTTCGTCGTCAGAAATGCCGCCTTCCCGGATAAATCCGGTCCCACGGGTTTCTCGTCGGTCAGATATTTCTGCGGTGCTTGATGAGAGGGGACTCGTCCCCGAGAGGCAGGCCCGGCTAACCCAAATCTACCTGACCCGACTCGATAGCCTGCGCCGATGCAGTCCGGGTTGAGCGTACGTCAATCAGTGCTGAGCCTTGACCGCCTCGATCCATGCCTGGTCAAGCCGGGTTTGCTGCGGGTCAATGCTCAAGGCGGTCATGCGTTCCTTATGTTGCTCGCTATTCCTGAGCAGTTCGCTGTGGGCGCCGGTATTGCCGTCGAGCTCATGCATTTGCGCCAGCGCCAAGTGATAGAAACGCAGCAGTTTCATCGCGACCGGATCATTGGCCGTTACGGCAGGCTTGATGTGGTGCATGACATTGGTGATGCGCATCAGGTTGCGTTTGAGCTGCCAGCCGTAGACCGCCGCCGCCATCCACGGCTGCGGCCAGAAAATGAAACGCACCAGGGTAATCATCAGCAGCAAAGCGACGATGACGCCGCTCAGGTTCAGGCTGAAATTATCGCCTCCGGGCACACCGAACAGGTACACCGCGATGATGGAAAGCAGCACCGCCAGTACCGCGAAGGTCACGGCGATGACCAGCGTGCTGCGTCGGGTCTGGCTGCGGTAGGTTTGTGGGTTCAGCGGTTTGATCTCGAACATCACACGTGTGGATTCCATGGTGGTTGGCAGGAGCGGCAAGCGGAGCATTATCAACGCTAAACGATGCATTACACAGCTGATGCCCCGCCTCCCGCTTGTCGCCGGTCACTGAAGATGCCGAAACATCAATGATTACTGTCTAGAAACTGAAATCCACCTTGGTCCACAAGGTACGCCCCGGCTCATTGAGCGCCCGGTCACCGGCAAATCCGAAGCCAGCGTCGCCCGCCAGATTCAGGTGTTCGGTGTAGTTCTTGTCGAACAGATTGTCCACGCCGGCACTGACTTTCAGCTGTTTGCTCAGTTTGTAGCTGCCATTGAACGAGAACACCCCAAAACCGGCGCTTTTGCCGAAGTCCTGACCGACCACATTGCCCTTCCCTTCGGCGACCCGGTTTTGCTCCGCCACCAACCGCCATAACGCCCCGGCGCTCCATAGCTCACGTTCATAGGTCAGGCCGAGTTTGCCCTCCAGTGGCGGCATTTGCGGCAGCGCCTGCCCATCCGAACTGTTCTTGCCCCAGGCATAAGCCAGGGTCGCGTCGGTTTTCCAGTTGGCAGCCAGACGATAGGCAAAGCCCAATTCACCGCCCATGATCCGTGCGTCAACGTTGGACGCCTGGGACGTCGTGCCGCCCATCATGTTGGTGCTGTAGTCGAACAGGATAAAGTCGCGCACCTGCCCCACATAGCCGGATGCCCAGGCCTGCAAGTCGTCACCGTTGTACTGTGCGCCGAAATCGAGCTGGGTGGTTTTCTCGGGCTTTATGCCGTCGAAGGCGTTGCGGGTGCCGCTCGGCCCGTTATTGGGGGAAAACAGCTCCCAATAATCAGGAAAACGCTGCACATGGCCGATACCGGCGTACAGGGTGGTGGGCGAGTCAGCAAGATCGTATTCGTACCGCAGAAAACCACTGGGCAAGGTGTCGGACCGGGTATCGTCGGCCGTAGGGTTGGTCGTCTGCCTGGACATGCTGCGTAGCGTGTCGCGGTAATCCTTGGCCGACGCCCGATCCAGGCGAGCGCCGCCGACCAGCCGTCGACGCTCGGCGGCGAACCAGGTCATTTCGGCAAAGCCGCCGTAGTCGTGCTCCACCGCATCGGTATTCCAGGCTACGGCGTCCGCGTCGGTATAGAACGCGGTCATCATGTTGTACGTGGAGTTACGCGAGCGATGCTCGCTGCGCATGGCATCGACGCCGGTCACCAGTTCCACGTCAGCCCATTTCCAGGTGGCGGCCAGACGCGTGCCAAGGGTTCGTCGATCGACCTGTGAAGCCATGGGCATACTCATCATGCTGCTGGGATCGGGGGTGCGCAGCCGGAAGTTGTCCATGATGTGGTCGGCATAGTTGTAGTAGACCTGCGCTTCCACCTTATCCAGCACACCACCGAGGTTACGCTTCTCGAAACGCAGCCCGAGGCTTTCCCGGGCTAGCTGCGAGCTGTCCATGCCCCGCCCGCCCAGGCGCGCCTCGCCATTGCCCTTGCCCGCTGTGAATTCCAGCAACGTATCGGCATCCGGCGTCCAGCCCAGCGCGATGTCGGTATTCCATTTGTCCCAGCGCGACGGCACCGTGTTGCCGCCGCCATCCTGGTAGTCATCGGCGCGGGACTGATTGCCGACCATGCGCAGGTAACCTTGAGGCCCGCCCACCGCGCCGTCGAGGACCTTGTCGAAGCGGCCGTTGGAACCCACCAACACACTGCCATCAAGACGACTGCCCAGCTCACCGAAATGCTCGGGGCCGCGTTCGAACAGCACCGTCCCGGCCGAAGCTCCCGGCCCCCATTGCACACTTTGCGGGCCTTTGATCACAGTCAGTTTGTCGAAGGTTTCCGGAGCGATATAGGAGCTCGGCGCATCCATGCGCGCCGGGCAGGCACCCAGCATCAGCCCGCCATTGGTGCGCAGGTTCAAGCGCGAGCCGAACATGCCACGCAGCACCGGATCGCCATTGGAACCGCCGCTGCGAATCGCGGAAAAACCCGGAATGGTCTTCAGATAGTCAGTGCCATCGCTGGCCGGTACCGGCTGACGCGCTTCTTTCGGGTTGGTGACGATGGTCAACGGCGAGCTCTGTTGCACGGCGGTGATGACCACGGGTGACAAGTCCAGCGGCAGCGTCTCCGGTTCTCTGTCAGCGGGTACAGCGTGGACGATGCCGGGCAACGCCAGGCCGAGAAACAGACCAAACGCGTGACGCCAGCGTAGACGGGACATATCCAGGTGAAAGGCAGGCTCGTTCTGAGTCGAGTACATAAAGACATCCGATGAAAAGTCAGGTAATGGCTGCCAGCACAACGGCAAACGGCGCGCGCGCAGACTTGCGTCGGCGCACGGGTCGATGGGCATTGTTCAGCAGCGGATGGCAGTGACGTTCAGCGGGAGGAAAATGGCGGCGCTCGACTCCGGGCACCTGGAAATACTGGCGCAAGGACCTGCTGCGGGGTAAACGAGGTTGCCGGTACCGCCGCTGGCACGATGCCCAGCGGCGCGACAATCAGGTTGGATTCGGTGATTGGTGGATGCTGGAACAGCAGCGTGCAATAGCCGCATTTTTCCCAGATGACCAGATCATGATGTCCGCCCGGCGCGGCAGACCCGGAAACCTGCGCCATGCCTGGCATGTCTTCGCAGGACATGTCGTGGGCCATCGGCGCGCCCATGCCATGGGCCATGCTCGCGCCTTGTGAGATCAGTGGCCCGATGAAGATCATCAGCATGGCGAATAGGCCCAGCCAGGCGCCGATACCGTGCCGACTGGCCACTCTTGCGCGGCCCTTGATCAATCCCTTGCACACTGTTTCAACGCCACGCGTGCCCGTTGCCGAGGACTGATGCCTGGCGTTGAGTAATTGATGGAGTGCAGGGACGTTCATGGCCGGGAAATGTAACACCGCCGCTACAGGTTCAACATCGCCCGACCAAGGCTTTGCGCAGTTTAGATGCGCCCGGATCCGCGCAAAGCCTCGGTAGACAAGCGCTGCGTCGTGCCTTGCGACATAAGCGCACAGCGGGGAACTTTTGCGCTGTGTTACCGACAATGTGGCTGCTTTTTCCGGTCAAGCCGATGATGTTGAACATCTGTGCCAGGTTAGGCAATTGCCCACAAAAGGCTTCTCCAGGCAGTCAGGCATTCCGACTATAGAATCCCGGCCATAGAATCTCCACCGGACCGGCGTTTGCTGCACGACAGCGCGGTGTCTCAACGCCGTGGCTTGTTCAGTCCCCCTGCCCAAACACCTGACTCGGCCTGCGCAACGACGGGTCAAACGGGTTGATCCGGGCGCTGATCACGGCGGCTTCGCGTTTGAGCAATTCGACGACGGTCAGCAAGCGGTCCGGGCCGAGGCGGTCGCTGATGGTGGCGACGCTAAGGGCGGCCACCGAGCGGCCTTCGCGGTCGAAAATCGGCACTGCCAGGCCAGCCATGCCGGGGATCGCGCCGGTGTTGCGAGCGGCATAGCCCAGGCGCCGGACGTTTTCAACTTCCGAGCGCAGGAACACTTCGTCATACAGCTGGAAATCCTTGAGCCTGGGCAGGTTGTAGCGGATGACTGTCTCGCGCTCTTCTTCAGGCAGATAAGCCAGGATCGCCAGACTGCCCTGCCCCACGCCCAGCGCCACGCGGCCGCCGATATCGCCGGTGAAGGTGCGAATCGGGTACGGGCCTTCGCTGCGGTCCAGACAGATAGCATCAAAGCCACTGCGCGCCAGCAGGAACAGCGAATCGCCCAGGGAGGCCGACAGCCGTAACAGGCTGGGCCGGACCACATCGCGCAAGTTGCCGGTGTTGCCCGCCTTGGCGGCCAACGCAAAAAACTCGATGCTCAACCGATAGCGCTTGCTGCGCTGATCCTGCTCGACCATCCCTTCATCCATCAGGCTGCGTAGCAAGCGATGGGTGGTGGGCTGCGACAAGCCGACCTGCTGGGCCAGTTGCGTCACTCGTTCGCCACCTTCAACGCAGTCCCCCAGGCAACGCAGCACCGCGAATAACCGTGAGACAGCGCCTACACCAACATCTTTCGGATTTTCATTCCGCTCAGTGGAATCCATTAGCGTTAATTCCGATATTTAATTCGCCAAACGAATGAACCTGAAAAAAGATGTCATTCAGTGAAATTGCCTCTTTCACCCATCCTAGTCTTCGTCCTACTCTCAGTCCACAGGGCGATTTGAACAAAACCTGGTAGCCGACTCAGAGCGAGCACCAACGTCCACTGCAACCGAATGACTTCATTTCGCTTCTGCCCTTTTACCAACAGCGTGCCCCGGCGCGCGTGATAAACAAGGTGGAACGCAGCCATGGCTTTTTTGCAACTCGAAGGTCTTTCCAAGCGCTATGGCGCTATCGACGCCGTCGTCGCCACCCACCTTGCAGTGGAAAAAGGCGAATTCGTCTCCTTGCTTGGCCCGTCCGGCTGCGGCAAAACCACCACGCTGCAAATGATTGCCGGCTTCGTTGATGTCAGCGACGGACGCATCGTTCTCGACGGCCGCGACATTACCCACGCCAAACCCAGCAGTCGCGGCCTGGGCGTGGTGTTCCAGAGTTACGCGCTGTTTCCGCACATGAGCGTTGCCGATAACGTCGCCTTTGGTCTGCGCATGCGCAAAGTGTCCGCTGCAGACATTCAGCGTCGCGTGACGACGGTGCTGGAACTGGTGCGCCTTACCCAACACGCCGCGCGTTATCCACGGGAGTTGTCTGGCGGGCAGCGCCAGCGGGTCGCGCTTGCACGGGCCCTGGTCATCGAGCCGCCGGTATTGCTGCTGGACGAGCCGCTGTCGAACCTGGACGCCAATCTGCGCGAAGAAATGCAGTTCGAGATCCGCCGTATTCAGCGGGAAGTGGGCATCACCACCTTGATGGTGACCCACGATCAGGCCGAAGCCCTGTCGATCAGTGATCGCGTGGTGGTGATGCAGGCCGGGCGCATTACGCAAATCGACGAACCGTACAAACTCTACGAACACCCGCGCACGCGCTTCATTTCCGGATTTGTCGGCAAGGCCAACATGCTGCCCGGCGATCTGGATGCCAATGGCTGCGCGCAAGTGCGTCACGTGGCCGGTGATGGCGCGCTGACCTTGAGTCTGCGCCCGGAAAAAATCGATCTGGTGGCCGCTGGCAGTGGACGCCTGCAAGGCCGGGTCATCACCCGCTACTTCCTGGGCAGCCAATGGCTGTACCGCATCGACACCGCCATTGGCGAACTGACCGTGGTGCGCCGCAACGATGGGGAAGCGCCCATGGAAGAAGGCACGGCGGTCGGCATGGATTGGCAGGCGGGCTTGTTGCGCGTGCTGGACGCTGACGAGGTGCACCCATGAGCCTGCTCACCGCCATGCGCCAGGGCGGGCGCGGCTATCTGCTATCGGCGCCCGCACTGGCGCTGTTCATCGGCCTGCTGCTGTTACCGCTGGCCTTGACCCTGATCCTCTCGTTCAACGTTTTCGACTATGAAGTGGGGGTCAAGAGCGGCTCCTACACGCTGGCCAACTACGTCAGCGTCCTCACTGACTCGTACTTTTACGAGATCTTCCTGCGCACCTTCTGGATCAGCGCGCTGGTGACCTTGCTTTGCGTGATCATCGGCGTTCCAGAGGCGTACATCCTGAGTCGCATGGGCACGCCCTGGCGGTCGATCTTCCTGATTCTGATCCTCACGCCGCTGTTGATTTCGGTGGTGGTGCGCGCCTTTGGCTGGAGTCTGCTGCTGGGTGCCGACGGCCTGATCAATCAGGGGATCCAAGCTTTGGGTGGTCGGCCGATCAAAATGCTCTACACGCCGTTCGCGGTGATTATCGCGCTGGTCCACGTGATGCTGCCGTTCATGATCATTCCGATCTGGACGTCATTGCAGAAGCTCGATCCGGCTGCGGAACAGGCGGCGCTTTCCCTTGGCGCATCGCAGGCCAAGGTGATGCGTCTGGTAGTGCTGCCACAAGTGATGCCCGGCGTATTGTCCGGCACGCTGATTGTGTTCGGGTTGTCTGCCAGTTCATTCGCGATCCCCGGCCTGCTGGGCGGCAGACGCCTGAAGATGGTCGCGACCGTGGTCTACGACCAATACCTCTCGGAATTGAACTGGCCCATGGGCGCAACCATCGCCGTGGCACTGTTGTTGGTGAACCTGTTGGTCATGCTGTCCTGGAACCGCATGGTCGAAGGCCGCTATAAAAAAACCCTGGGGGAATGACCCATGTCGAAAAACGGTTCGTTGGCCCTGTCGTTTCACGCCCTGGTGGTGCTGTTCATGCTGGCGCCGCTGGTGGTGGTCTGTCTGGTGGCGTTTACCCCGGAAAACACCCTGAGTCTGCCGACTTCGGGCTTCTCCCTGCGCTGGTTTCGCGCGGTGTTCGAGCGCGCCGACTTTATCGATTCGTTCTATAACAGCCTGATTCTGGCGTTCGTCGCCGCTTCCCTGGCGACGCTGATAGCAGTGCCCGCTGCACTGGCGATTACCCGCTATCAGTTTCCGGGGCGTAACTTTCTCAACGGCCTGCTCCTGTCGCCGATCATCATTCCGCATCTGGTGCTGGGTGTCGCAATGTTGCGCCTGTTCGCGCTGATGGGGGTCAATGGCAGCTTTGCCTGGCTGATGCTGGCGCACGTGGTGATCATCACGCCGTATGTGTTGCGGCTGGTGATTGCTGCTGCAATCGGTATTGATCGTAGCGCCGAGCAGGCCGCCGAGTCGTTGGGGGCGAGCCGTTTCACGCTGTTTCGGCAGATTACCTTGCCGATGATTCTGCCGGGCGTCGCCGGGGGTTGGCTGCTGGCGTTCATCAACAGCTTTGACGAAGTCACGCTGTCGATCTTCGTCACCTCGCCTTCCACGCAGACGTTGCCAGTGCGCATGTACGTGTACGCCACTGAATCCATCGATCCGATGATGGCTGCCGTGTCAGCGCTGGTCATCGCGTTGACTGCTGCGACCATGATCCTCCTCGACCGGGTTTACGGCCTGGATCGGGTACTGGTCGGCAAACACTAACGGGCGGTCAGGAGCGCAACTCTTATGGCATTGTTCAAACGACTGGCCGAGCAGGATCGCCCCGCCCTGGTCTTCACCCTCGACGGCCAACCGGCCAGCGGCTTGCTGGGCGACACTTTGCTCACCGCTGTGCTGACCAGCGCCGAGCATTTGCGCGGCAGCGATTTCAGCGCCGAGCCTCGCGCCGGGTTTTGCCTGATGGGCGCGTGTCAGGATTGCTGGGTGCAACTGGGCGACGGTCGCCGGGTCCGCGCCTGCTCGACGTTGCTGGAAGCCGGGCTGAACGTAAGTCGCGAACCGGGACGGCAGTTATGAGCCAGATACATTCGGCAGTCATCGTCGGTGCCGGTCCAGCCGGGATTCGCGCGGCGCAAACCTTGCTCGCCCATGGCGTGAGACCTTGTCTGGTGGACGAAGGACTGCGCGGCGGCGGACAGATTTATCGGCGCCAACCCGAAAATTTTCGTCGCGAGCCCAAAGCGCTGTATGGCTTTGAGGCGAGCAAGGCTGTCGCCGTGCATCAAACCCTGGATCAGTTGGCGACGGCCATCGATTATCGTCCACAAACGCTGGTCTGGAACGCCGAGGATAACCGCCTCGACACGCTGCAGAACCGGTGCGCCGGCAAGATTGACTATCAAAACCTGATCGTTGCTACCGGTGCCACCGACCGGATTCTGCCGGTGCCGGGCTGGACGCTGCCGGGGGTGTACAGCCTGGGCGCGGCGCAAATTGCTCTGAAATATCAAGGCTGTGCCATTGGCGAGCGCGTGGTGTTCGCGGGCAGCGGGCCGTTGCTGTATCTGGTGGCTTATCAGTACGCCAAGGCCGGGGCCAAGGTGGTTGCGGTGCTCGACAGCGCGCCTTTTTCTGCGCAATGCCGCGCCCTGCCGGCATTGCTCGGCCAACCGCTGACCCTCGCCAAAGGCCTGTATTACCGGGCATGGCTCACCGCACACGGAATTCCCGTGCATCAAGGCGCAACCCTGCAACGCATCAAAGGCGAAAAACGCGTCAGTGCAGTGCAGTGGCAAGGCAACGCAGCGCTCAAACAGCTCGAATGCGATGCCGTGGCCTTCGCTCATGCCTTGCGCAGCGAGACGCAACTGGCCGATCTGCTGGGCTGCGAATTTCACTGGAGCCCACTGAATCGCGCCTGGCTGCCGAGCCGCGACAATGCCGGGCGCAGCAGCGTCAAAGGTGTGTATCTGGCCGGCGATGGCGCCGGAATAATGGGCGCCGACGCTGCGGAAATGGCCGGCGAGCTGGCCGCCCTGACGTTGCTGGCCGACAGCGGCCACACGGTAGACGCGGCACGTGTTGCGGAGCTGCAAGTAAAACTGGCCGCCATCGAACGTTTCCGGCATGGCCTGGAAACTGCGTTCCCCTTCCCCGTCGACTGGGCCGCGCAAACCCTCGACGAAACCGTTGTCTGCCGCTGCGAAGAAGTCAGCGCCGGGGACATTCGTGCAGTGGTCAGCGACGGTCATTGGGAGATGAATCGGGTCAAGGCCATGTGCCGGGTCGGCATGGGTCGCTGCCAGGGCCGGATGTGTGGCTTGGCCGCAGCGGAAATCGTCGCGCACAGCAGTGGCCGGGAACTGGCCAGTATCGGCCGTCTGCGCGGGCAGGCACCGATCAAACCCCTGCCGTTCGGTGTGGAGACTTCGCAATGAGCAACGTCATCGAAACCGATGCGCTGATTATCGGCGGCGGTATTGTCGGCGCTTCGGCGGCGCTGGCCCTGGCGCTGAGAGGCAAAAGTGTCGCGTTGCTGGAGCGGGACTTCTGCGGCTCGCATTCCAGCGGCGTCAATTACGGCGGCGTGCGGCGCCAGGGTCGGCCCTTGTCGCAACTGCCCTTGTCGCAACGCGCCCACGCCATCTGGAGCGGGCTGCGCGAGCTGATCGGCATCGACGGCGAATATCAACGCTCCGGCCACCTGAAACTGGCCCGCAGCGACAAGGACATGGACGCCCTGCGCGCCTATGCCGAAGCAAGCTGCGGGTTTGGTCTGGAGCTGCAATTGCTTGATCGTCAACAACTGCGCGCGCGTTTCCCGTGGGCCGGCGATGTGGCGGTCGGTGCGTCGCTGTGCGCTGACGACGGCCACGCCAACCCGCGCCTGGTCTCTCCGGCATTCGCCCGGGCGGCCCAACGCGCCGGGGCGCAGATTTACGAACAGGCCAAGGTCGTCCAAATCAGCCATGACGGCCAGGCGTTTAACGTGCAGACCGCGAATGGCATGACCTTGCGCGCGCCGTGGTTGCTTAACTGCGCCGGGGCCTGGGCCGGTTCACTGGCGGCGCAATTTGGCGAACCCGTGCCGATGGTTTCCGGTCATCCGGCGATGCTGGTCACCGAACCGCTGCCGATGTTCATGGATGTCAGTACCGGCGTGGAAGGCGGCGGTATCTATGCTCGCCAAGTGGCCCGGGGCAATTGTGTACTGGGTGGCGGACAAGGTTTTGCCCTGGACCCGGCCCGCGCCAAACCGGGTCAGGCGGCGGTACTGGAAATTCTGCGTAACGCCGTAGAGCTCTATCCACCGCTGGCCGGTGCGCAGGCCATCCGCACCTGGAGCGGCACCGAAGGTTACCTACCCGATCGCGAGCCGGTGCTGGGCCCGAGCATTGTCCAGCCAGGGCTGCTGCACGGTTTCGGCTTTGCCGGTTCCGGCTTTCAAATCGGTCCGGCAGCGGGCGAGGCGCTGGCCGAATGGGTCTGCACCGGCCAGTCGACAATCGCCCTCGACGCATTTTCCATTCAACGATTTCAACCACCTGTTTCAGTTGCTAAACAGCCCATCCCGACTAACGTCATCCCATTGCACAGAGGAAGGTCGCTTCTATGAAGAACGTCAAACGTTTCGCAATCTCCGGTTTGTCTTGCCTGCCGCTCGCGGCCTTGCTGGTCTCGGCACCGGCCCACGCCGAACCGACGCTGTATCTGGGCATGAACGGCGGCACCATGGAGCGTCTTTACGCCGATCAGGTGCTGCCTGCTTTCGAGAAAGCCAACAAGGTCAAAGTGGTGATCGTGCCCGGAACCTCTTCGGACATCCTCGCCAAAGTCCAGGCCAGCAAGGACAACCCGCAAATGCACGTGATCTTCCTCGACGACGGGATCATGTACCGCGCCATTTCAATGGGCCTGTGCGACAAACTGCAACCGAGCCCAGGCTTGGCCGATTTGCCTGCCAAGGCGAAGATCAAGGATGAAGCGGCGGCTGTGAGCCTCGGGGTTACCGGCTTGGCGTACAACACCAAAATGTTCGCGGAAAACGGCTGGGCCGCGCCGACGTCCTGGATGGATCTGGCCGACAAACGCTTCAAGGAAAAGGTCGTGTTCCAGTCGCTGGCGTCGTCCACCTTCGGTCTGCATGGCTTTTTGATGTTCAACCGGATTCAGGGCGGCAGTGAAACCGACGTCGAGCCCGGCTTCAAGGCCTGGCCGAAGACCGTCGGCCCTAACGTGCTGGAATACATCGCCAGTTCGGCGAAAATTTCCGAGATGGTGCAAACCGGCGAAGCCGCGTTGTTCCCATTGACGCCGACGCAAGTGACAGCGCTGAAGATCAAAGGCGTGCCAGTGGAATACGCACCGCCCAAGGAAGGCGGCGTGGTCCTGAACGTGGCTGAATGCGCCATCGCCAAAAATGACCAGCCGGAGCTCGCGCAGAAACTCGCGGCGTACCTGCTGAGCCCGCAAGCCCAGGCCCCGGCGCTGGAGTTCGGCGACCAGATCCCGTCCAACCCGAAAACCCCGACCACCGACAAGACGCGCGGCCAGGTCGCGGCAATGAACAAGTATCTGGAAACCGCCGTGACTATCGACTGGGATCAGGTCAACCAATTGCGCCCCGAGTGGAACGCACGCTGGAATCGTAGTGTGGAGCGGTAGTACTTAGTACCCAGCCGGCCAGTGCGTATTCCGTTGGAGGCTTGCCCGCGAATCGAAGCTCCAGTCCACGAATACATCACCTGACATAACGCCTTCGCGGGCAAGCCTCCAACGGATCTGCAGTCCCGAGATTTTGCAGGCGCCGACAACTGACACGAATTGTTTCAACTATCTGGCCACACGACAGTCACAACGTTAATGCCCCCGTTCGGGGGCCATGTTGCGAGAGTCGGAGACGGATGAGTTTTATTGTTTGCATGGCCGTGTTGGGCACGCTGCTGATGCTGTTGGCGCTCACCTCCTCCTACCTGCGCTGGTTACCTGTCACGACGTCGGCGGTCTGTCTGGCATTTGGTTTTGCCATCGGCCCGGTCGGCCTGGATATGCTCGATCTCGACTTTCGCCAGGCGTCCGGCTGGATGGAACGCCTGACCGAAACCGCCGTGCTGTTTTCCCTGTTCAGCACCGGCATCAAATTGCGGTTGCCATTGAGCGACAAAGCCTGGCATTCGGCTTACTGGCTGGCGGGACCAGTGATGCTGGCGACGATAGCTGGCACCAGCCTGGTCGCTCACTACCTCTTCGAGCTTTCCTGGGGCGTGTCACTGCTGCTGGGGGCGATGCTGTCACCAACCGACCCGGTGCTGGCCGGGCTGGTGCAAGTCAACAATGCACAGGATCAGGACCGTGTGCGCTTCGGACTTTCCGGCGAGGCCGGCCTCAACGACGGTACGGCTTTCCCCTTCGTGATCTTTGCCCTGCTGTTTATCAGCCATGGCGGGGTCGACGTCGACTGGCTACAGCACTGGGCCCTGAAAGATCTGGTCTGGGCAGTACCGGCGGGCCTGTTTATCGGTTACGGGCTTGGCCGTGGCGTTGGGCATTTGATGATTTACCTGCGGATCAAGAATGCCGACAGCACGATGTCGCCCAATGACTTCCTGGCGCTGGCATTGATTGCCATTTCTTATGTGGTCGCTGATACGCTGGGCGCATATGGCTTCCTTTCGGTATTCGCCGCCGGCTTTGGATTACGTCAGGCCGAAGCTCGCATTACCCAGTCGGAAGTGCCTTCCGAACATCTGGCGCAACCGGTTATCGGCCACATGACCGGCGCCATGGAAAAAGCCACCGTTGCCGAAGAGGAAGACCTGAGCGAAACACAGCTGGCCGCTGGCGTGATGATGGGCGACATGCTGGCGTTTGGCAGTCTTGTCGAGCGCTCGATGGAAGTGTTGCTGATTACACTGCTGGGGGCTTCTCTGGCCCAGTATTGGGATTGGCGTGCAGTCGGCCTCGGATTGGCACTCTTTTGTATCATCCGCCCCGCTGCCGTCTGGCTGTTGGTCAGCCGCCGCTTGCTCAATCGCCGACAAAAGGCATTGGTCGGCTGGTTTGGTATACGGGGGATCGGCAGTCTGTTTTACCTGTGTTTCGCGCTCACTCACGGTTTGCCTGAGGACATCGCTCAATTGAGCGTCAGCCTGACGCTATCGGTCGTCGCACTGAGCATCCTGGTGCATGGCATCAGCATCCAGCCACTACTTGAACGCTATGAACGCAGCTCGGCGGTGCACAGTCGGGACTGACGCAGTAACGACTATCATTAAATCTATCCATTCGAATGTATTTTCGAGCTTTTATGAACCATTGAGATAGAACACAGACCAAGTTATTGATACGCCAGTTCAAGAAGCGGTGCCCCTTGTGTTGCTGGCGCTGCACCCTGTTCATTCGCTAAAGCGTGCCTTGGCATAGTTCAAAAGTAGATAAGTGAAATGCGCATTCTTCTGGTAGACGACGATCCGGTACTGGCCTTGCTCGCCGCAGCAACGCTGGCGGATGAGAATGAAGTCATCGGACCCGCCTACGACGCGTCGCACGCCTTGCAGTTGGCGGCGCAGTACGACGCTGACATTGCATTCGTCGATATCAACCTCAACGGGCACGACGAAGGCATTGCTCTGGCCCGCGGTCTTTGGGCCAGGTACGGGATCGCCTCACTGTTCGTCAGTGGCCAGGTCGGCTCAGCGCGGGCGCACTGCGATGCAGCAATAGGCCTGCTGCGTAAACCCTATGCCCCCGACGACCTGAATCAGTGCGCGTTGATCGCCGAGGCCATTCTTGATGGCCGGTCATTGAGCTCCCTGCACCCACCCGGCTCACTGGAAATTTTCAGCAGCGGCTTTTTACGAAGGGCCAGCGGATGAAACAGACAAATGACGTCCCCATCGATCCAGCACAACTGGGTGAACTGGAATTTCGGGAACTGGCTGACCACGCGCCGGTGATGATCTGGCGCTCACGGCCGGACAAACACTGCGACTGGTTCAACGAACGCTGGAGGTCATTTACCGGCAAAACCCGGGAACAACTGGTCGGCTACGGTTGGGTCGACGATGTGCATCCCGAAGATATCGAACAGTGCATGTCCATTTATCAGCATGCTTTCGACGCCCGTGACGCCTATTCCCTCACCTACCGCCTGCGCCGCGCCGATGGGCAGTATCGCTGGCTGCTGGACAACGGCGCCCCGTATTACCGCAATGGTGAATTCGCCGGTTATTTCGGCAGTTGCGTCGACATCACCGATCAACGGGAGATGGAGACCCAGCAACGAGTATTGCTGTCCGAGCTCAATCACCGGGTCAAAAACAACCTGCAGTTGATCATCAGCCTGCTGCAGATCTCGAAATTGCGCGCCAAGGGCGAGGAAGCCAAGACCCTGATGCAAACCGCCATTACCCGAATAACCGGCGTCGGCGCGGTGCAGGACGAATTACACCGCAGCAGCAACGGGCGCATTGATTTGGCCGACTATCTACCCAAGCTGGCGCGCAACATTATTAACGCCCGTCGGGGCCCATCAATCCTGTGCGCCGAGACCCAGTCGGTGCAGGTCTCGCTGCAAATGGCTTCAAATCTGGGGCTGATGCTCAACGAGTTGATGGGCAACGCGGTCGAGCATTGTCAGGGTGGCCCTGAAAGCCGGATCGGCCTGCGTCTTTCCCTGCTGGATCAGGGCACTGCGCAGATCAGCGTGATCGACGACGGCAAGGGCTTCAGCGCAGAAACCCTTGCCGCATTTTCCGAACCAAGAGGCAGGCGCGCCGTTGATCTGATCGACGCCCTTTCACAACGCTGCAAGGCCCGGATCGTTCGCGACAACCTGCGGCCCGAGGAAGGCCGCGGCGCTCGGGTGCAACTTGTGTTTGCCGTGGATAATCTGTCGTGAGCATCGTCTTACCTGCCCCTGAACACCTGCCTCATCGACTCAATCAATGACCCCATCGGAACAAGCGATTGGACTGCGGCAATTGGACTCAGTTAGCGTGCTGATTAATTCGACTCAGAACTCCAGGCACACAACAGGGCGCGCGGTCTTTGTCCGTCTGGATTACTATGTGTCGAGACTGAGTATTGAGAAGGTGAAATGTCAGACCGAATCCTCGTAGACAGCTTTGCACGCAAGGTGGATTACCTGCGGATGTCCGTGACAGACCGTTGCGACTTCCGTTGTGTGTATTGCATGGCCGAAGAGATGACGTTTTTGCCCCGGCAACAGATTCTGTCCCTGGAAGAAATCTTCCAGGTGGCGGAACGTTTTGTGGCCTTGGGCACCCGCAAGATACGCCTGACCGGCGGCGAGCCGCTGGTCCGCTCGGGCATTGTCGGCTTGTGCAAGAACATCGCCGCCCTGCCCGGTTTGCGTGAATTGTGTATGACGACCAACGGTTCACAGCTGGAAAAACTCGCCCAGCCGCTGTTCGATGCCGGCTTGTCGCGCTTGAACATCAGCCTCGACAGCCTGGACCCGGCACGTTTTCGCGAGTTGACCCGCACCGGCGACCTGAGCAAGGTCATCGCCGGTATCGATGCCGCCAATGCTGCCGGCTTCGTTCACACGAAACTCAACTGCGTGGTCATGCAGGGTCGCAACGATCACGAAATCAACGATCTGGTGGCCTTCGCCATCGAGCGTAATCTGGACATCACGTTCATTGAGGAAATGCCGCTGGGCGTGATCAGCGAACATAGCCGCGCCGAATCGTTTTTCTCCAGCGATCAGGTCCGGGAGAAGATCGCTGAACGCTACACCCTGGTGCATTCCACCGAATCCACCCAAGGCCCGTCTCGCTATTGGCGCCTGGCCGAGGCGCCGGATATTCGGGTTGGTTTCATCTCGCCGCACAGCCACAATTTCTGCGCCACCTGCAACCGGGTGCGCCTGACGGTCGAAGGTCGGCTGTTGCTGTGCCTGGGCAACGAGCATTCGGCTGATTTGAAGTCAGTGTTGCGCGCGCACCCAGGCAAGCCGGAAAAACTGGAAAAAGCCATCATCGATGCCATGCAGCTCAAGCCCTGGAGCCACAACTTCACTCTGGATGACGATGTGCAGGTCGTGCGCTTCATGAATATGACCGGCGGCTGACAGCCCACTCATTCAACCCAGCAGTTGACTCAACACTGCTCGCAACTTGCCGGGCTTGACCGGTTTATTGAGCAATGGCGCCCCCAGCATCTGCAACGAACGCCGACACTGGTCGCTTCTGTCGGCGGTAATCATGACTACGGGTATTTCCTGGCCGAAATATTCACGCAGGCCTCGGACTACCTCGCAGCCGGTCACCCCGTGATCAAGGTTGAAATCCGCGAGAATCACCTCCGGCGCCCGCCCTTCGAGCACGCGGTAAGCGCTGGCCGCGTCACTGGCGGTCAAGACTTCGCAGCCCCATTGGCCAAGCAAGGCGGCCATGCTTTCCAGAATGCTCAATTCGTTGTCCAGCACCAGCAAACGTCGCCCCGGCAGCGGGTTGCCCGTCCCTGATTGTTGCTGCACCACGACGCTGACCGGCACCGGTATTTCGTCGGACAGCGGCACATCAATGCTGAAGCGCGAGCCCACACCCGGCCGGGATTTGACCTGCACCCGATAGCCAAGAATCTTCGCGATCCGCTCGACAATCGCCAACCCGAGGCCGACGCCTTTGCGGTCGGCGGCGCGGCCCACATCCAGCTGATTGAATTCGAGGAAGATCGACTCCAGCCGATCGTCGGCAATGCCGCGCCCGGTATCCCAGACTTCCAGACGCAGATAGTCGCCGCGCCGTCTGGCGCCCAACAGGATGCCGCCTGAAGCGGTGTAACGGCAGGCGTTGCTGAGAAAATTGCGCAGGATTCGGGTCAGCAGGCGCAGATCGGTGTACATCGCGAAATCGCCGATATGCGCGCGAAAGCTCAAACCTGAAGCTTGCGCCACCGACTGAAATTCCGAAGCCAGCGGCGCCAGCACTTCATCCAGCCGATACAGCTCCACGTCCGGCTTGACTGCCGCTTGATCCAGCTTGGAGATATCCAGCAGATCGGTGAGCAGGTCTTCGGCGCCTTCCAGCGCTTGATGCGTGCGCTCCACCAGAATGTGCTCCGCATCCGGCAAGGCACGCTCGCGCAAGGTGGAGATCAGCAAGCGTGCCGCGTTCAGCGGTTGCAGCAAGTCATGACTGGCGGCGGCCAGGTATTTGTCCTTGCTGCGATTGGCGGCTTGCGCTGCGTCCCGAGCCACCCGCAACTCATCGGTACGCGCGGCAACACGCTGCTCCAGTTCGTCGTTGAGTTGTTGCAGGCGCTGCTGCGCTAGCTTGCGCTCGGTGATGTCGGTGACGAAGCCTTCGAAAATGCCATCTTCATCAGGCTTGAGCAGCAGGTTCATCAGCACGTCGAGCCAGCGGCCATCCTTGCGGCGCAGCCGGGTTTCATAGCCCAGCAAACTGCCTTCGCGTTGCAGAACGTGACCGATAGCGTCAGTTTCAGCTTGCCCACCGATAAACAGACTACCGGCCAGATCCGCCAGGGAAAACAACACTTGCTGCGGATCGTCGTAGCCGAGCATGCGCGCCAGTGCCGGGTTGGCGGCCAGCAAACCCTGTTGCAGGCTGGCCTGGAAAATCCCGTGGACGGCGTGTTCAAACAACCATTTGTAGCGGTTGCGTTCTTTTTCCAGCTCTTCGAGCCGCACGGTCAGCTCGGGGTAATGGCTCTTGCGCGTCGAGTGGTTGCCCAGTCCGAGCAAGGCCGTCAGCGCGCTTTGCCGCTCGTCAGAGGGCTTCGCCATACACCACCTCAACGTCGCGCTGACTGGACGCGCGCGGGTTGGTGAGAATGCATGGGTCATGCATGGCGTGCTGCGACAGGAATGGAATATCCGACATCCGGACGCCGTGCCGTCCCAGGGTTTCGTGGAAGCCGACCGCATGTTTGAGGGCGATCAGGTGTTCAACCAGCCGCTGGGAAATCATTTTATGGGTCAGCCCACGGCAATCGATGCCCAGTGTCTCGGCGATCAGCTTGAAGCGGTCGGGCGCGGAGCTGTAGTTGAAAGCCACCACATGCTCCACCAGTACTGCGTTGCACAAGCCGTGAGGCAAATCGAGGAAGCCGCCAAGACTGTGGGACATGGCATGCACCGCGCCCAGGATCGCATTGGAAAATGCCAGCCCGGCCTGCATGCTGCCGAGCATGATTTTCTCGCGCAGGGCGATGTCAGTAGGATTGGCGATCATCTGCACCAGATTGCCGTCGATCAGGCGCATGGCCTCCAGCGCATGCGGGTCGGTCAGCGGGCCATGACCTGTGGAAACGAAGGCTTCGATGGCATGCACCAACGCGTCGATGCCGGTGCAGGCGGCCAGGAACGGATCCATGCTCAGCGTGGTTTCCGGATCGATCAACGACACGTCCGGCACCACCGCCTTGCTGACGATGGAAAACTTCATGCGTTCTTGCTGGTTGGAAATGATCACGAACTGCGAAACGTCGGCGGAAGTCCCGGCCGTGGTCGGAATCAGGATCAACGGCGGGCTCGGCACACGAATGGTGTCCACGCCTTCGAATTCAAGGATGCTGCGCCCATGCGCCACCACGATGCCGATGCCTTTGCCACAATCCATCGGGCTGCCACCGCCCACCGCGACGATCACATCGCAGTGATGCTCGCGGTACAGTTCGGCACCGCGCATGACCTCTTCGACCCGCGGATTGGGCGATACGTCGCTGTACAGGAAGTGATCGATATTCAGGGCTTGCAGACTGGCCTGGACATCGGCCACCCAACCGGCAGCAATTACACCCGGATCGCTGACCAACAGGACCTTGCGCGCACCGAAGGTTTTCGCATAGTTGCCGACGCTGTGACGACTGCCGGCACCAAAAATGATCTCAGGAGAAACGAACTTGCGCAGTTGGCTGAGGTTCTGGCTCATATAAAGCCTTTTTTGTTGTTATTAGAAGATGAACGCCAGCCTAGTGTATTTGTTACTGAATGCAATACGACCTTTTTATGAATGGGCCAGACAGCAAAAGGCCTCGGCCATCGCGTGGGATGGACCGAGGCCGGGACAGTCCGGTTTAGCGACTGGCGAAATACATGGTGACTTCAAAGCCGATACGCAGATCGGTAAAAGCGGGTTTTTTCCACATGGGTCAATCCTCTTGTTGTGCCGGGAAAGTCCGGTTGTTCAATTAGTGCATGGCTGATGCACGGTTTAAATAGTACTTTGGGCCTGAAAACGCCCGATTTTGTGGGAGCGTGGCGTGCCTTCGAATCAAGCATCTCGGTGAACCATACTCACCGAGTTATCGTTCTTCGCGAGCAAGCTCGCACACAGGTTAACCGCTCTGGCTTTGGCTTTGGCTTTGGCTTTGGCTTTTGATCCTGACCTGCTCCGTCGGAAGGCCGAGCGCAGGTTTTGTACAGTGGGCAACCCGGCATGGATGCCGGGTTAGCCGCACGGGGCCAGGGATGGCCGATGGCGGCGGGCCCACGGAGCAAGACCGGAGCGAGGGTATGTCGAGCCCAGGCGAGGCACCGGACGTCAGGGGCGAGAGCGCTTGGTCACTTGGCGCTTTTCCAAGTAACCCGCCGTAAGGGCGGACCCCTAAGCCGCCGTTACCGCGACAACGGATATGTACGCATGCCTCCTGTGCCGACTGTGTGGGAGCGAGCTTGCTCGCGAAGAACGTCAACAACAGCGCGTGCTGTCTGGATAAACCCGGTTTGTTAACTGGGTACATATCCGTTGCTGCGGTCACGGCCACTTAGGGTTGCGCCCTTACGGCGCCTCACTTTTGAGCCCAAAAGTAAGCAAAAGGCTCTTGCCCCACCACTGGGTCCCTCGCCCAGGCTCGGCATGCCCGAACTCCGACATTGATTTGCAGGGCCGCCGCAAAGAGCCATCCCTGGCCCCGCGCGGCTAAACCGCCGTCCTGCCGGTTTACCCTGCAACTCAACACCGAAGTTCGGCCGACGTGGTTTGACGGGGCGCTTAAGATCAAGATCAAGATCAAAAACAGAGCGAATATCAACCTAATTTAAGGTTGCAGGGTTTCCCTGCGACATAGAATCTCCCACCTTCCCGCTTCAGGTATCAGCGTTTGGCGACCAACGCCTTGGGCAGCTTGAAGGTCCAGAGCATGCCGCCCTGATTGAAATCCTTGACCCGTTTGGCGACTTCGCCGCCCCACAACGGGACCGCGCCGCCCCAGCCGGACAGGACCGAAACGTATTGCTCGCCGTCCATTTCCCAGGTCACAGGCGAGCCGAGCACGCCGGAGCCGGTCTGGAATTCCCAGACTTTTTCGCCGGTCTTGGCATTGAATGCCTGCAGGAAACCTTCAGGCGTGCCGGTGAACACCAGATTGCCCTTGGTGGTCATTACCCCGCCCCACAGCGGCGCGTAGTTCTTGTGCCGCCAGACTTCCTTGCCGGTTTTCGGGTCGATGGCGCGCAGCACGCCGATGTAATCTTCGTTGAGCGGCTTGATGGTGAAGCCTGCACCCAGGAACGCCGCGCCCTTCTTGTAGGCGATACCTTCGTTCCAGATGTCCATGCCCCATTCATTGCCTGGCACATAGAACAAACCGGTGTCAGGGCTGTAAGCCATCGGCATCCAGTTCTTGGCGCCGAGGAATGCCGGGGCGACGAATGACGAGGTGCCTTTGGCGTCGCCGTCTGGAGCGCCAGGACGACTGGCGTCGATGTAGATCGGCCGACCGTCCTTGTCCAGGCCGCTGGCCCAGGTGATCTTGTCTGCAAACGGGAAGCCGCGAATGAACTTGCCGTCCTTGCGATTCAGCACATAAAAGAAGCCGTTGCGGTCCGCAGTGGCGGCGGCTTGTACGGTCTTGCCGTCCTGCTCGTAATCAAAGGAGATCAGCTCGTTGACGCCGTCATAATCCCAGCCGTCGTGGGGCGTGCTCTGAAAGTGCCATTTGATGGTGCCATCATCGGGATTCAACGACAGACGCGACGACGAATACAGGTTGTCGCCGGGCCGCATGTGCGAGTTCCACGGCGACGGGTTGCCGGTGCCGATCAGGATCTGATTGTTGCTGGGGTCGAAATAGCCGCCCAGCCAAGGCGCCGCGCCGCCGGTTTTCCAGAGATCGCCCGGCCAGGTCTTGTTGGCTTCGCCGCCGGAAATTCCATTCTCGATGGCCTTGCCATCTTTGTAGGTGTAACCCATGTTGCCTTCGACGGTGGGTCGCGACCACAGCAGCGTGCCGTTCTTCGGGTCATAAGCTTCGACCTTGCCCACCACCCCGAACTCGCCGCCCGCAACGCCGGTAATCAGCTTGCCGTTGACGATCATTGGCGCGGCGCTGATTGAGTAGCCGGCCTTGTGATCGGCGACCTTTTTGCTCCACACCACCTTGCCGGTGTCTTTGTTGAGGGCGACCAGTTTGGCATCCAGCGTGCCGAAGTAGACCAGATCGCCATATAGCGCCACGCCGCGATTGATCACGTCGCAGCAAGGGCGAATGTCATCGGGCAGACGCGCATCGTATTGCCAGAGCTTCTTGCCGGTCCGCGCATCCACGGCAAAAACCCGGGAATACGAGCCGGTCAGGTACATCACGCCGTCTTTGATCAACGGTTGTGCCTGCTGGCCGCGCTGTTTTTCACCGCCGAAGGAAAACGCCCACACCGGCCGCAAGTCCTTGACGTTTTCAGTGTTGAGAATATCCAGCGGGCTGTAGCGCTGGCCCAGTACGCCCAGGCCATTGGTGACGATCTGCTCGGGATTCTTCGGATCCTGAAGGATTTCTTCGTCGGTCACCGCTGCCAGGGCTGTGCCTGACAGCAACATGGCGCTCATGAGCAGGCTCAGGGCGAAAGATGGGCGACGTGCGGGTTGGGTCATGACGGCTGCCTCTGCGTTCTTGTTGTTCTGGATGACGGTTCTGGATGCTTCGGGAAAATTTCCCGACCTGTCACAGATTCTTCTAGGCCAGGCACCTCCGAACAATTAGCCGCAGTATCGAAATCTCTAGTCCATTGGTAGTGCCCGGCTGGCTTCAGCGGGCATCCATGCGGGTCATCTGCGCTCGCTCATAACGCGGATACAGATGACTCACGCTACGAATCAACTCGTAACGGGTCAGGCTGATGGCCGCAAAACGCTCCGGGATCGGGCTGCGAATCACTTCGGCCATGTCGCTGCCATTGGCGGCAGCCGTGCGCAGCAGGTTGTCGAGCCAGCCGAGGTAATCGCGCATCTGCATGAACGGCGCAGCGTCGCTGGCCACTGGACCATGGCCCGGCACCAGCTGTTTCCAGGGCAGCGCCTGCAGTTTTTCAAGGTCCGCCAGCCAGACCTCCAGCCCAGGCGTGTTCGGGGTGGTCAAGGCGCGCTGGTAAAACACGATGTCGCCGGCGAACAGCACGCCGGTCAGCTCGTCGAAGATCGCCAGATCAGCCCCGGTGTGGCCTTTGAGGGCGATCAGCCGCAACGGATGCCCACCCCGGTTCAAGGTGCCGGTGTTCAACACTTGATTGGGTAAAAGCACTTCAGTGCCGCGCATCCAGTCGCCGACCAGGCGGTACATGTTTTCCGCGAGCGCATCGCCGTGCTGGCGCATCAGTTCGGTGGTTGTGGCAAGCGCGCCGATGGGCACATCCGCAAACGCCTGATTGCCCAGCACATGGTCGGGATGATGGTGGGTCAGCAGCACCTGGATCACCGGCTTGTCGGTGGTTGCCGCAATCGCATTGCGCAGTGCCTCGCCGTAGCGCCGGGACGGGCCGGTATCAATCACCACAACGCCGCTACTGGTGACGATGAACGCAGTATTGACAATATTGCCGCCGTTGGCCTTGGCGAAGTTATCGGTACTGCCTTCGAACAGGTAGGTATTTTCGGCGATCTGGCGGGGCTGGAGGTTGTAGTCCAACTCGGCTTGAGCGAGTGAGCTGATCAGTAATCCGATCAGCACTGCCGCGCGTTTCGACCACCTTAGGGTGTTTTCCATGTCAGGGCACCGCCGCATTGAATTCATTGCCGCTGGTGTCGCGCAGCAGCAGACGGGTGGTGCCGGAGCCTCGCACATCAAAGCCCAGCATCGGGTTTTCGCTGACTGCCGGAAACAGTTCCAGACTCGCCATGAGCTGATCGCTGGCATCGCGCAGTTCGGCGTGATTGAGATAGAACTCGGGAATACCGCTGACCATGCCGTTATCCATGGGGTGGGAAATCTGCAGACGCAAGCGGCTGAAGTCCTGGCGCGGATAGCGTCCGCCCAGCACTTCGCCGATGTGTTCTTCCCAACCCGCCTGGGTTCGCACCACGCTGGGCGCCGTGCAACCGCCGCCCGCTGCCTGAATTGTCGTCGAGCCGATATGCCAGATACCATCGCGGGTCAGCACTGCCGCGCGCAACGGCGTGGCCTGTTCGACACGGATGCGGATCGCCAGCCACGGCATGACCTGATCACCGGGCTGGAAGTCGACGATCTGTGGCAACGGATTGAGTTCGGCCCAGGCCAGGATGCGCAGCACCTGGCCCTGATAAGCCCGGGCGTCGATCTCGATAGGCACCTGTCGCGCATCTTCGGCAAAGGGTGGCGCACGCAGGATGACGTTCTCGTCGAATACGTAAGGCGCGTCCTTGAGCAGCTTTTGCTGGAAGAACGCCCACATCACCGAAACCACCGGGTCTTTGCCAGGGTCGGGCGGGATGGCGAACGCCAGCGCCGGAGCCAGGGTTAGCAAAAGAGCAACGATGCGGGTGAACATAAATTCTCCGTTGTTTGCCCAGATCGCCAGCGAACACACCGGCCTCTTCGCGAGCAAGCTCGCTCCCACGCAGTCTGCGTAGAAACTTGCATCTTTATTGATACATCTCTGGCACGTCGTAGCGCATGCCGTAGGCGGCGTAGATCTTCTGCACCTCGCCGTCGCGGATCATGGTTTCCAACTGTTCTTCCAGGGCGTACGACAGCTGGCGATTGCTCTCGTGGACGGCCATGCCGATTTCCCAGACCTGGCGGCCCATGTTCGGGTAGGCGTTTTGCGCAAGGATCAGTTGCGGGTCATTGGCTTGGTGCAACTGCCAGTCGATTTCGCCACGCATGGCCATGACCGCGTCCACCTCGCCGCCCTTCATGGCGACGAACGCCTGCTGCACGCCGGGATAGTGGTGAGTTTTGGCGGCGAACTGGCCGTTGAAAATCGACGTCAGGTAGAACGACGGCACGCTGTCGATTTCCACCCCGATGGGATGCACTTCGAACACCGCGACGCTGGGCACCGTGTCCAGACGGCGGTGGTCGTAGGCGACCTGCCAACGCTCGGTTTGATAGGGCCCGAACATCACCACATGACCGTTGTCCAGTTCACCGAACTCATTGCGCCGCTGGGCGTAATCCCGATCATAGGGAACCCGCATCATGACGTCGGCCAGTTGCTGATCGCGCAACTGGCTGCCGCGCCAGATCAAATCCCGCAAGTCGTCGTCGAGTTTTTCGCCGGGCGGTGCCCACATCAATTCCAGGCTGACGCCCAGGGCTTTGGCCAATGCCGTGGCCAGTTCGATGTCCACGCCGCGTGGCTGGCCGTCGACCTTGAAGCTGTAAGGCGCGAAGTCCTGGTAGACCGCGACTTTCAAGACTCCGGAAGCAATGATCGTGTCGTAGTTACGCACCTGCGCGTTGGCGAGCGGCGCCAGCAGGATCGAAAAACAGCACAGCATTGCGCTTATGAGTTGGGCGAGCAGACGCATGCGGTCACTCCTCGACGTGAACGCTGTCCAGATAGGTGCGTACCGCCCAGAGCGCTTCCTGGCTCAAGTAATCAGCCATTTTCGGCATGTAGACACGGCCGTCGCGTACCGCGCCGTTACGCACCCGCTCGACAAACCACTCGTCACCCGCAACGCCAACATCCAGTAAACGCAGGTCGGGCGCGATACCGCCCGATTTGGCTTCCAGGCCATGGCAGGCCGCACAGTTCTGGTTATAGGCCGACGAGCCGATTTCCAGCGCGCGGGCGTGATCCTTGGAATCACGATAGGGGTTTTCGGTACGCCATTCGGCGCCCAATGGTTCGAGCCCTTCAGTGGCCACCGCTTGCGGCACCACGTTGCCATGGGCCAACGCCAGACCGCTTGCAGCCAGCAGGCTGAGCAGGGTTGCGGTGAGCACGGTAGTTGAGATTTTTATCATTGTTATGTCCTCAAGATTGCACGCAAAAAGCCACGCAAACATCTTAAGAACCCTGTCACCCACATCGAATGCTGCTTTGGTGGCCGCCCCCTCCTCCCTTGGTAGTAGAGCTTGTGAGGCGGGTCCAAATCAGGGGCGGTTCGGGAACTCTTCCCGGCAACAGCGGGAGTTTTTCCGTATCGCGCCCCGCTTCGCGCCGCCAACCTGTGCAGGTCAAAACCTTCAATGGAACCTGCCCCATGACAATAACAAGATCGTCACCTGCCGCTTTGTCGCAACTGGCCCTGTTGCTGGGCGGCCTGTCGCTTGCGAGCCTGGCCTGCGCCGCCGATGCTGGCAAGGTCAGCTGGGAAGACATCGCCGAGGACCACCTCAGCACGCAAAACGTTCTGCAATACGGCATGGGCACCAATGCCCAACGCTGGAGCCCGCTGGCGCAGGTCAACGATAAAAACGTCTTTAAGCTCACGCCGGCCTGGTCCTACTCCTTTGGCGATGAGAAGCAGCGCGGCCAGGAGTCCCAGGCCATCGTCAGCAATGGGGTGATTTACGTCACCGGCTCCTATTCCCGGGTATTCGCCCTGGAGGCCAGGACCGGCAAACGCCTGTGGACTTACAACCACCGCCTGCCGGACGACATCCGCCCGTGCTGCGATGTGGTCAACCGTGGCGCCGCGATTTACGGCGACAAGATCTTCTTCGGCACCCTGGATGCGCGGGTCATCGCCCTGGACAAGAACACTGGCAAAGTGGTCTGGAACAAGAAATTCGGCGATCACAGCAGCGGCTACACCATGACCGGCGCACCCACGTTGATCAAGGATAAGGTCAGCGGCAAGGTCCTGTTGATTCACGGCAGTTCGGGTGACGAGTTCGGCGTGGTGGGTCGGCTGTTCGCCCGGGATCCGGATACAGGCGAAGAAGTCTGGATGCGGCCTTTTGTCGAAGGCCATATGGGACGCCTCAATGGCAAGGACAGCACCCCGACCGGCGACATCAAGGCGCCCTCATGGCCGGATGACAAGACCACCGAAACCGGCAAGGTCGAAGCCTGGAGCCACGGCGGCGGCGCACCCTGGCAGAGTGCGAGTTTTGACCCCGAGAGCAACACCCTCATCGTTGGCGCCGGCAACCCTGGCCCATGGAACACCTGGGCGCGCACCGCCAAGGACGGTAACCCTCACGATTACGACAGCCTGTATACGTCAGGTCAGGTGGGTGTCGATCCGAGCACCGGCGAGGTGAAATGGTTCTATCAACATACGCCGAACGACGCCTGGGACTTTTCCGGCAACAACGAGCTGGTGCTGTTCGATTACAAGGGGCAGGACGGCAAGACTGTCAAAGCCACTGGCCACGCCGACCGCAACGGTTTCTTCTACGTGGTGGACCGCAACAACGGCAAGTTGCAGAACGCGTTCCCGTTCGTCGACAACATCAGCTGGGCCAGCCATATCGACCTGAAGACCGGCCGCCCAGTGGAGAACGAAGGCAAGCGTCCGGCCAAGCCATTGCCGGGCGAAACCAAGGGCAAACCGGTGGAGGTGTCGCCGCCGTTCCTGGGTGGCAAGAACTGGAACCCCATGGCCTACAGTCAGGACACCGGCCTGTTCTACGTTCCCGCCAACCAGTGGAAAGAAGACTACTGGACCGAAGAAGTGAACTACAAAAAGGGCTCGGCTTATCTGGGCATGGGCTTCCGCATCAAGCGCATGTATGAGGACCATGTCGGCACCCTCCGCGCCATGGACCCCACCAGCGGCAAGGTGGTCTGGGAGCACAAGGAAAGGTTGCCGCTCTGGGCTGGCGTGCTGGCGACCAAAGGCAATCTGGTGTTTACCGGGACTGGCGATGGTTTCTTCAAGGCCTTTAACGCTAAAACCGGCGAAGAGCTGTGGAGCTTCCAGACTGGCAGCGGCATAGTTTCGCCACCCATCACCTGGGATCAGGACGGCGAGCAGTTCATTGGCGTGACGGTGGGTTACGGTGGCGCGGTGCCGTTATGGGGCGGCGACATGGCTGAACTGACCAAACCAGTGGCGCAAGGCGGATCGTTCTGGGTGTTCAAGATTCCGAGTTGGGACAGCAAGACGGCGGCCAAATAAACCGGTTTCTGTACAGACAGTCTCGGAGCCAACTTGTTGGCGAGGCCGCGTGTCACCTACGCCGCTTCGCGAGCAAGCTCGCTCCCACGAATCGCATTTACCCTGCTCTGGAAACCCCTCATGAACTACCTGCCGCTCATTCTGTTTTTCGCCCTGCCCTGCGTCCTGGCTGCCGATGACCGCGAACCGTTGGTGATCAACGGTTGCACCATTGCCGAGGCCAGCCAATGCCCGAACGCCGATCTGCGTGGCGCGGACCTGAGCAATCAGGATTTGCGCAGGATGAACCTGGCCGGCGCCGACCTGCGCGATGCCAATCTGCGCCATGCCCGCCTGGATCTGGCCAACCTGGAAAAAGCCCGGCTGCAAAATGCCACGCTGACCCGCGCCAGCCTGCAACAGACCAACCTGCGTCTGGCCGAGCTTGGCGGTGCGCAGCTGCAAGCGGTGCAAGGCTGGGGCTTGTTTGCCCAGGGTGCGCAATTCGAAGGCGCCAACCTCAGCGCCGCTTACCTGCAATTCGCCCGTTTGTCCGGGGCGAAACTGCACAACGTCAATTTGCAGGCTGCGGATCTGGAGATGACCTTCCTCAACAAGGCTGACTTGCAGGGTGCGGATCTGCGCGACGCAAATCTTCAGGAAACCAAGTTCGGCGCGAGCAACCTGGCCAACGCCAATCTAACCGGCGCCCGGCATCCGTATGCCAATTTCCAGGACAGCAACATGCAAGGCTGCGTGGCGTGTCCCGGGGGTTGGGATGATTGAGAGGATTGTAAAACCGTGGGACCGGATTTATCCGGGAAGAGGCCGGTTCGTTCAACGCACTTCGTTCGCAGATATGCAGCCTTCCCGGCTAAAGCCGGTCCCACATGTGCAGACTCACATAACCACCCGCATCACCCCTGTATCAATCGCCAGATGCACCAGTTCGGCATGGGAACTGACCTGCAACTTGTTCTTGAGCAACGTCAGGTAATTGGAAACCGTCTTGGCGCTGATGCACAGGCGTTCGGCAATCACCCGCGAGGGCGTGCCTTTGGCGAGCATCAGGAAAATCTCCAGCTCCCGCTGGGTCATGCTTTGCAGCCGCGGATCGACGCAATCCTGTTGCTGAGGATTACAAGCCAGTTGCGTGGCCAACGGCTGCTCGATGTAAGCGTGCCCGGCGAGTATCCGGCGTACTGCCTCGATCAGCACATCGGGAGCCGAGCTTTTGGTCAGATAACCCGACGCTCCGGCATCCAGTGCCTGACGCACCAGCGGCAGTTCGTCATGCATGCTGAAAAACAACACCCGCAACTGCGGCAGTCGTTGTCGCAAGCGCCGGGTGGTTTCCAGACCGCTGATGCCTGGCAGGCCGAAATCCATAATCACCAGCTGCGGAATTTCTTCCTGCACACTCACCAAGGCTTCTTCACCGGTCGCCGCTTCGCGCACCTGCACCAGCGGCAACATCGCGCGCAGCAGACTGGCGTAGCCCTGCCGCACCACGGCGTGGTCGTCGACAATCAGAATATGCATTCAAGCCTCCAGGGGCATGTTCAGCGCCAGCGTCCAGCCGGCGCCCGGTTGTGTCTCGATCTGCAGCTCACCGCCCAGACACCGTGCACGCTCGCGCATGGAATACAGGCCCACGCCGGGACGCTGTGGTGGCAGTGCACCGCAGCCGTTGTCGCGAATTTCCATGACCAGTCGGGCATTGAGTTGACGCAGGCTGATCAGCACCTGACTGGCGTTGGCATGCCGCGCCACATTGGTCAGCGCTTCTTGCAGCAGCCGGTACAAATGCGTCCTGGCAGCGGGCGTCAGCTCGGGGAATTGCGGGTCGACCCGCAACACGCACTCAATGCCGTGATTGCCTCGCCAATGCTCCGCCAGCAAGGTCATGGCCTCCGGCAGTTGCAGGTGTTGCAGCACCACAGGGTACAAATCCCGGATCAACGCGCGAAAGCCAAGCTGCAATTGCTCGCAATTGGCCTCAAGACCCAAAGCGGTACTGCGCACTACCTCTGATTGATCGGCCACCATGCGCAGCAGACAGGCCTGGGCGCGAATCCCGGCAAGGTATTGGCCGAGGTCATCGTGCAAGGTCTGCGCGAGTCGCGTGCGCTCCTGATCCTGCACCGCGAGCAGCGCCTGGGTAAGACGTCTGTTGTCCGCTTCGGCGTTTTCCAGCGTGGCCGTCATGCGATTGAAATGCCCGGCCAGTTGTTGCGCCTCGGCGTTGCCCTGCAAGGGCAGACGCACATGCAGTTCCCCCCGGGAAACCTGCTGCAAGGCTTTGAGCAGGTTATCGAGCACATGCATGCCGCGACCCACCGCCCAGCGAATCGCCGACAGAGTCACCACCAGCGCCAGGCCACACAGCAACAGCAATTGCTGCAATGAGTCCCAGACTTCATCGATTTCATCGCCGGGATCGACACCAAGCTGCACCCGCCGACCGTCACTGAGGTTGAGAACCCGCACGGCGTGGGTCTCGTCGGGCAACAGCCAGCGAGCGATCAAGGCATCCGCACCGCTTTGGGTGATCACGTGTGGCGCCTCGTCGGCGGCCAGCCAGATAACGCGCACATGACGCAGGTGCTCGCTCAGATGCGGCTGGAGCGCGGCGGGTTGCTGTTCAGCGGTGTCACTCAGGTATTGCACCACGGCCTGGGCGGCGACCAGCTCGCGGTCGACATCGGCCACGGCCTGATGCAACAGCAGCCACAAGCAAGCCGCCGTGACCAGCGAGAAGAAGCCGATCACCCAAAGGTTGATGCGCCAGAGTGCGGACATGACCTTGCCTTCTTATTATTGATATTCGCATGCTAAATCCCGGTAACCGCAGTCCGGCTACTACCTTGGTACTGGCAGACTGGTACTTTCTGCATATTTCCCCGCCCTCGCGGCGTTCCTATGCTGGCGCTACCCGTAACGGAGTGCCCCATGCGCCAGCTTTCCCGACCCGCCCTGCACTGCCTGCTTGCCCTTGCGGCGACGGTCTTGTGGACAAGCCCAAGCCCGGCCGCTGATGAAGGCCTGCAAGTGCGCGTCGGTTATCTGGCCTTTGTGCCCGACCCCGGCCCGCTGTTATCCAATGTCATTGCTGAACCGCTGGATGCCGGATTGCGCGGCGCGGAACTGGCGATCATCGACAGCAACAGCACCGGGCGTTTCCTCAAACACAGCTACAGCCTGGAAAACGCCAGCGCCGACAGTGCGCAGGCATTGCTGGAAAAAGCCCGCGCCCTGCACGAGCAAGGTTTGCGGCTGTTTGTGGTCAACGCTCCGGCGGATACCCTGCGCCAGCTCAGCGCCGCTTTGCCGGACAGTCTGCTGTTCAACGCTGGCAGCGCCGACGACAGCCTGCGCAGCAACGCCTGCTTGAACAACGTGCTGCACACCTTGCCCAGCCGGGCGATGCTGACCGATGCACTGGCGCAATTTCTCGCCGTACGGCGCTGGAATCGCTGGCTGCTGATCGTCGGTCAAACGCCCGACGACCAAGCGTATGCGGCGGCCGTACGCCGCGCCGCGAAGCGCTTCGGCCACACCATCGTCGCCGAAAAAAACTGGAGTTTTGACAACGACCAGCGCCGCAGCGCTCAGGCCGACATGCCGCTGTTCACCCAGACTGCCGAATACGACGTGGTACTGGTGGCGGACGAGCGTGGCGACTTTGGCGAGTACGTACCCTACCAGACCTGGTACCCGCGCCCGGTCGCTGGCACCCAGGGCCTGACGCCAACCGGCTGGCACAAGACCGTGGAAACCTATGGCGCGGCGCAACTGCAGAAACGTTTCGAAGCCTTGGCCGGACGCTGGATGAACGACCGGGATTTCGCCGCCTGGATAGCCGTGCGCAGTATCGCCACCGCAGTGGGCAAACTGCGCAATACCGATCCGGTTGAAATCCGCCGCCTGGAGTTGAGCGATCAGTTGCCGCTGGACGGTTTCAAGGGCCGCAAGCTCAGCTATCGCGCCTGGAATGGGCAGTTGCGCCAACCGATTCCCATCGTGCAACCCCGCGCGCTGGTCAGCACTTCGCCGCAGGACGGCTTTCTGCACCCGGTCACCGAACTCGACAGCCTGGGTTATGACAAGCCCGAAGTGAGCTGCAGCTTCAACTGACGTTTTGCCGATAATTCCAACAATAAGGAACACGCCATGCGCCGCACCCTGATCGCCACTGCCTTGATGGCCGCCGCCCTTTCAACCCTTGCGGGGCAAAGCCTGGCGGCCACCGCCTGGGTGTCCAACGAGAAGGACAACAGCCTGAGCCTGATCGACATGGACAGCTTGAAAGTCACACAAACCATTGCCGTCGGCATGCGGCCACGGGGTTTGCTGCTGTCCCATGACAACAAGCTGCTGTACATCTGCGCCAGCGACTCGGACCGTGTGCAAGTCATGGACGTGGCCAGCCACAAGATCATCAAGGAGCTGCCCTCCGGCAAAGACCCGGAACAGTTCGCCCTGCACCCCAACAACCGCTGGCTGTATGTTTCCAACGAAGACGACTCGCTGGTGACGGTGATCGATACCGAGAACTCCAAGGTCCTGGCGCAGATCGATGTCGGCGTCGAACCCGAAGGCATGGCGGTCAGCCCCGACGGCAAGTGGGCGGTCAATACCAGCGAAACCACCAATATGCTGCACTGGATCGACACCAGTACCCAGACCCTGGCTGACAACACCCTGGTGGATCAGCGGCCGCGCTTTGTCGAGTTCAATCAGGACGGTTCGCAACTCTGGGCATCGGCAGAAATTGGCGGCACGGTCAGTGTGATCGACGTCGCCACCCGCAAGATCATCAAGACCCTGAACTTCCAGATCAAAGGCGTTCACCCGGACAAAGTGCAGCCGGTGGGCATCAAGATCGCCGCCAACGGCAAATACGCTTTCGTGGCCCTTGGCCCGGCCAACCATGTGGCGGTGATCGACGCCAAGTCTCTGGAAATCGTCGATTACCTGCTGGTCGGTCGGCGGGTCTGGCAGATGGCATTTACCCCGGATCAAAGCCAGTTGCTGACCACCAATGGCGTCAGTGGCGATGTGTCGGTGATCGACGTCGCCAGCCTCAAGGTAACCAAGTCGATCAAGGTCGGCCGTTATCCCTGGGGCGTGGTCGTGACCCCATGAATGCCCTGGAGGTCGACGATCTCAGTTTTGCCTACGGTCCTCGGGAAGCCTTGCGCCAGATCAGCTTCAGCCTCGCGCCGGGGTGTTTCGGCGCATTGCTTGGCCCCAATGGCGCGGGCAAATCAACCCTGATCGCCTTGCTGACCCGGCTGTATGACTTGCAACGCGGCGAAATTCGCGTGGGCGGCTGTTCGCTGCGCCAGACGCCCCGCCCGGCGCTGCGGCAATTGGGCGTGGTGTTTCAACAAAGCACGCTGGACCTGGATCTGAGTGTCGAGCAAAACCTGCGTTATCACGCCGCGCTGCACGGTATGCCGCGCCGTTCGGCGATCGTTCGCGTCGCTGCGGAACTGGCGCGTCAGGGGTTGACCGAGCGCAAGGCCGAGCGAGTCCGCGAACTTAATGGCGGGCATCGGCGTCGGGTAGAAATCGCTCGAGCCCTGCTGCATGAGCCGCGCCTGTTGCTGCTCGACGAAGCCAGCGTCGGCCTTGATCCGGCCAGTCGTCTAGCCCTCAACCAGCACGTACGCAGCCTGTGTCGTGAGCAAGGCATCAGCGTGCTTTGGACCACGCATTTGCTGGACGAAGTGCAGCCCGACGATGACTTGCTGATTCTGCATCAAGGGCGTCTGGTCGCCTCGGGCAACGCAGGGACCGTCAGCGCCGAACATGGCGGCGAGCTGAACACCGCGTTTGCCCGCCTGACCCTTTCTTCCAATGCTGGAGCAACCGGCCGATGAACGCTTACTGGCAATGTTTCAGCGCAATTGTCCTGCGCGAATGGCTGCGTTTCGTTCTGCAACGCACCAGGTTTCTCAGCGCGCTGGTGCGCCCATTGCTGTGGTTGCTGGTGTTCGCGGCGGGTTTTCGCGCGGCGCTGGGCATCGCCATCATCGAGCCCTATGACACTTACATCCCTTACGAGGTGTACATCATTCCGGGCCTGGCCTGCATGATTCTGCTGTTCAACGGCATGCAAGGCTCGTTGTCCATGGTTTACGACCGGGAAATGGGCAGCATGCGCGTGTTACTCACCAGCCCGCTGCCGCGCACCTTCCTGCTGTTCAGCAAATTGCTGGCCACCTCGCTGATATCGCTGTTGCAGGTGTATGCCTTTCTGGCGATTGCCTGGGTTTACGGCGTGCAACCACCCGCCTGGGGTTTGCTGGCGGCGCTGCCAGCCATGTTGTTGGTAGCGTTGATGCTCAGCGCGTTGGGGCTGCTGCTGTCGAATGCGATCCGCCAACTGGAAAACTTCGCCGGGGTAATGAATTTCGTAATCTTCCCGATGTTTTTCCTGTCGTCGGCGCTTTATCCACTCTGGAAAATGCAGGAGGCCAGCCAATGGTTGTATTGGCTGTGCGCGATCAACCCGTTCAGCCATGCCGTGGAGCTGGTGCGTTTTGCCCTTTATGAACGTCTCAACCCGCTGGCCGCAGCCGTTTGCCTGGGCCTGACGATCATTTTCGCGCTGCTGGCGATCGCCACCTTCAACCCCCAACACGCCGCCGTCCGCAAGCCGGGCTAATACCTGCTTGCCGCTTCAGGCTGCCTCTCTACTACTTTCGTACTGGTTTTGCTTTCTATCGTCGCATTCCCAAAGCGGCGGTTGTGCCTTGTAATGCAGGTCATAACAAGAAAGGAATCGCCGCCATGCTGCGTGCCTCGCGCTTAACTCTGCTATCGATGCTGCTTGCCACAGCGCTGCCGTGCCTCGCCGTGGCTGAAACTTCGTTGTTTTCCGCCGATGGCTATCGCATTGGGTTGTATCGCAGCCCGACGCCTGTTCAAGTCGATCGTGCGAAGGTTATTGATACACCGCAGCTTCAGGCGCTTCTGCAACAACCTGTCAAACCCCTGCTGATCGATGTGTATCGCCGACAATGGCTGCAAGGTCGCTTCATCGAAGACGAACCTCACGCCAATCTGCCGGGCAGCCTGTGGCTGGCAAATACTGGCGACGGTGAACTGACAGAACAATGGCAAGCTTATTTTGTCGGCCATCTGCAACACGCCAGCGCCGGTCGCCATGATATGCCGATGGTGTTTTACTGCCGCTCCGACTGCTGGCTGAGCTGGAACGCCGTGAAGCGCGCGGCGGCGCTGGGCTACAGTGATCTGTATTGGTATCGCGACGGTCTTGATGCCTGGCAGGCCGCTGGTTTGCCTGTCTCCCGGGCGCTACCTGCACCGCTGCGCGCGCAATCCGAATGAATTCGATACCCTATAAAAACAAGGTGAATGGCATGTACAAAATTCTAATAGCCGACGATCACCCGCTGTTTCGCGAGGCCATCCACAACGTTATCACTGACGGTTTTCCCGGCAGCGAAGTGATGGAAACCGAGGACCTGGAAAGCGCCCTGGCCCTGACCCGGCAGCATGACGATCTGGACCTCATCCTGCTGGACCTGAACATGCCCGGCATGCACGGCCTCAATGGTCTGATCAACCTGCGCAACGAAGCGCCGACCATCCCGGTGGTGATCGTTTCCGCCGAGCAGGACAAACAGATCGTGCTGCAAGCGATCACATATGGCGCAGTGGGTTTCATCACCAAATCGTCGCCGCGACTGCAAATGACCCAAGCCATCGAGCAGATTCTCAACGGCAACGTTTATCTGCCCTCGGACATTATCCGCAGTCAGAAACCCGCGACTCGCCGGCATAACAGCGAAACCCGAAGCTTCCCGCCCGAACTGCTGCAAGCCCTGACCCGCAAGCAACTGCTGGTGCTGGAACGCATGACCAAGGGCGAGTCGAACAAACAGATCGCCTACACCCTGGAAATCGCCGAAACCACGGTCAAGGCCCACGTGTCCGCGATCCTGCGCAAGCTCAATGTGCACAACAGGGTGCAAGCCATTCTCAGTGCCGGCGACATCGATTTCGCAGCGTACCTGCGACGCTGATTTTACCAAGCGGGCGACCGACTTCGTATGCTCCTTGAGTAGCGATCAATGGCTTCCTTGGGAGGAAGCCCCGGTCACCTTGCTTTTCATCCCTGCCTCACCATCCCTTCGCACGCTTCTTCGATATCACTGGTTTTGGTGGGCCGAACCAGACGGCTCAATTCCTGCCCGTCGCGCATGAATATCAGTGTCGGCCATAACTTGACGCGAAACGAACGCCCCAACGGCCGGCCGCTGCCGTCCTCGATTTTCAGATGCCGCACGTTGGGGTAATCGCGCATGACCGTGCTGATCAGCGGCTGTGCAGCTTTGCAGTAACCGCACCAATCGGTACCGAACTCGATCAGCGTCGCACCCTGCAAGGCGTCTACCTCGGCGCGTGTCGGTGCGGTGGTGGCGTATGGCTGGCTGCTCATGGACTGTCTCCGAAGGTGGGATGCTCTGCTGTCGGTGGTCAATGTGACATGTGAACGGCGCCATGAGCAGATGGTTCCTTGGCTGTGCTCAGACCCGGCCCGGTATCCACATCCCGCGCACAGCATTTCACCCTCCTGACTGTTCTGGTTGGCGGGCTTTTGGTTGTGTGGGGGTGTGATTCAAATAAATGAATACCTGCAGGAGAGGACTTGCCCCCGAATGCCATTGCCCACGCGACGAGAGAATCCGAACATATGGCGTCGCCTGGGCTGACGTATTCGGGGACAAGTCCCCTCCTACCGGATTTCCATTGGATGCTTACCCTTTGATAAACGCCAACAACGCCTGGTTGACCTCATCGGCCAGCGTGGTACACAGGCCGTGGGGTGCGCCGGGGATAATCTTCAGGGTCGAGCCCTTGACCAGTTCCGCGCTGCGCAGTGCCGAGGCTTTGATCGGGACGATCTGATCGTCATCACCGTGCAGAATCAGCGTTGGAATGTCGATTTTCTGCAGGTCTTCGGTGAAGTCGGTTTCCGAAAAGGCCTTGATGCAATCCAGTTCGCCTTTGATCGAACCGAGCATGCCCATGAACCAGAACGCGTCAATGGTGCCCTGCTCGACTTTGGCGCCGTCACGGTTGAAGCCGAAGAACGGCACGGCCAGGTCCTTGAAGAACTGCGAACGGTTATTGAGCGTACCGGCACGAATGCCATCGAACACGTCAATCGGCAAGCCCTCCGGATTCGCCTCGGTCTTGAGCATCAACGGCGGCACAGCGCCGATCAGCACGGCTTTGGCAACCCGGGAAGTACCGTGACGCCCGAGGTAACGCGCTACTTCACCACCACCGGTGGAGTGGCCGATCATGATCGCGTCTTTCAGATCCAGCGCTTCAAACAGCTCGGCCAGGTCATCGGCGTAGGTGTTCATCTCGTTGCCTTCCCACGACTGACCCGAACGGCCATGACCGCGGCGGTCGTGAGCAATCACGCGATAACCCTGGGCGCCGAGGAACACCATCTGCGCATCCCACGCATCGGCATCCAGCGGCCAGCCGTGAGAGAACACGATGGGCTGGCCGGTGCCCCAATCCTTGTAAAAAATCTCGGTGCCATCTTTGACTTTCAACAGGCTCATTGGATATTCCTCAGGTGACGAAGCGATGGGAAGTGCTTAGACGTGAGGAATGAGACTAGACGCGAATGAGGCGCAGGCATTGAACATATGTGCGGTATTTGATGGGTGGTTGCCGGCCGCGTTCGTCGGAGCGAGGCTTGCCCGCGAATCAGATTTTTGTGTACATATCCGTTGCTGCGGTAACGGCTGCCAAGGGTTCCGCCCTTACGGCGGGTCACTTTCGAAGAGCGCGAAAGTAACCAAAGCGCCTTTGCCCCACCACTCGGCACCTCGCCTTGGCTCGGAGTGCCGGAACACAGACCTTGCTCCGTGGGCCGCCGCAATGGGCCATCCCTGGCCCAGTGCGGCTAACCCGGCGTCCTGCCGGGTTGCCCACGGCTCAAGGCCTGCGTTCCGCCAGCGTGGTTTAACGGGGCGCCCAAGATCAACAGCGCGGCGGCCTGAAAGCCGACCTGTTTTTTGAGAACTTACCGCGTGGTATGCACTGGTTTGCTGGCGCTGGGTGACAACGGTGACATTGTGTAGCTGCCACTTATGCCTCGCGAATAAATTCGCTCCTACAGGTGGAATACGGTCCACACAGATTCAACGCCGCTCTGGCTCTGGCTCTGGCTCTGGCTCTGGCTTTTGATCTTGATTTTGATCTTCAGCGCCCCGTCAAACCACACTGGCCGTAATTCGATGTTGATTGGGAGGGGAAACCGGCAGGACGCCGGTTTAGCCGCACTGGGCCAGGGATGGCCCTTTGCGGCGACCCTCCCAATCAATATCGGATTACGGGCATGCCGAGCCAAAGCGAGGCACCAAGTGGTGGGGCAAGAGCCTTTTGCTTACTTTTGGGCTGTTCAAAAGTGAGGCGCCGTAAGGGCGCAACCTTAAGTAGCCTTGACCGCAGCAACGGATATACCCCCCAATCTGACACTGTATAGATCAGACCTGCATCCCATCCCGCCCCACAACCACCCGCTCCGGCAATTCACTCTCATGCTCCATCAACCACGCATCCAGCGTATGCCCAACATGGGTCAGCACCGCGGTGGCAGGTTGCAGGCGATCAATGATGTCCAACGCCAGGTTCAAGTCGTTGTGGTTACGTGGGGCCTGCGGTTGCGGCGGCATCGAGCAGTCGAGGATCAACGCATCCAGCGCTTCACGTTGCAGATAAGCGAAAGTCGCCTCGGGCAAGCCGACGGTGTCGGTGAGGTACGCAACGCGTCGCCCTTCCCCTTGCAACAGGTAACCGAAAGTCGGTCTGGAATGAACCAGGGGTAACGCCGTCACGCTCAAGGCACCGAGCTGACGAATTTCAAATTCAATGAAAGGCTGGCTGAAATCCAGAATGCCCGGATGCTTGTACAGATCGGACAAACCTTCCGGGTCCGCCGGGCCGTGTACCGGAATGACCAAACCCTGGCCCCAGCGCAAATGCAGTAAACCCTGGGCATGATCGGCATGGTAGTGGGTTTGCAGAATGCCGTTCAGGCTGCCCGGCGGGAAACGCTCGGTGAGGTCGGTCAGGCCGCTGTCAATCAACCAGCGCTGGTCGCCGCATTCGATCAGTGCGCTGCACGGCAGCCGCCGAAAGCGCCGATCGGCCAGTGCCAATTCACAGGCCGCGCAATGGCAGCCATAAACCGGTACTTGCCGGGCATCAGCGGTGCCCAGCAAGGTCAGGCGCATGCGTGCTCGCGGGCGATGCGCTGGATCAACTGTTCAACGCTGTGTGCCAGCGCTCCAGAATTGTCCAGAACGAAAACCCCTGGGGCCGAGGCTTGCACGTCGCCAGCAAATTCAGCATTGCGCTGCAAGCGCGCTTCAATTTCGGCCACCGATTCCCTGCCCCGCGCCAGTAAACGCTGGCGCAACGCCTGTTCGCTGACGGTCAACAGCACCGCCAGCAGATCAGGGTAACGTTCGCGCGCCTGAGGCAGATAGCCCCGGGAACCGTTGATCAGCACGTCGCAGCCTTGAGCGAGCCATTCGTCGATCTCCTTGGGAATGCCGTAATGCAAGCCGTTGGCCTGCCAGCTCAAGGCAAACTCGCCCTGGGCCTGCATCGCGGTAAATTGCTCGACACTCACCGCTTGCGCCGCCTCTCCAACCGCTTCTGCAGAACGGGTGATGACCCGGCGCACGATTCGGCAGCCGCGCCGTGCCAGCTCATCGCGTGCCGCGTCCAGCAGGCTGTCTTTGCCGGAACCGGACGGTCCGATGAGATAGATCAACCTGCCAACCATCAATACACCCTCTTGCCTTGTCGCCATACGTGTTGAATCACCGGCAGCGCGCCCTGGGTCCGGACATGAACCAGATCAGCGCGCAGACCGATACGAATTTCGCCACGATCAGCCAGACCCGCCGCAATTGCTGGCGCTCTGCTGACCATGCTCACCGCCTGGGGCAGCGAGCAATTCTGTGCCGGGTCGGCCAGCGCGAACGCGGCCTGCAACAGGCTGGCCGGATAGTAGTCGCTGGAGAGAATATCCAGTAGTCCTGATTTGGCCAGACCCGCCGCCGCGACGTTGCCCGAGTGCGAACCGCCGCGTACCACATTCGGCGCGCCCATCAACACACTCATGCCCAACCGCCGACAGCCCTCGGCCGCTTCCAGCGTAGTGGGAAACTCGGCGATGGTCATCCCGTAACTGGCCGACTCCTCGACATGGGCCAACGTGGCGTCGTCGTGACTGGCCACCGACAAACCCCGCGCCAGGCAGTCCTCGACGATTGCCCGCCGATAGCTGTCGCTGTATTTCCGGGAGTTGGCCACCTGTTCGACGATGAATTCATCCATCTGCGCCGTGGTCAGGTGGTATTTGCCCATGTAGTACTCGCGGTACTTGGACTCCAGGGCGAATTGGCGCTGGCCCGGCGAATGGTCCATCACTGACACCAGCTGGACCAGTGGCTGCTCCACCAGATCGCGGAACACGCTCAAGGTGTCCGGATGGCAGACTTCACAACGCAGGTGCAGACGGTGCTCGGCGCGGGTCAGCCCGGCAGCATTGGCCGCCGCGATGGCTTCGAGCATGGCCGGCAGTTGCTGCATGCGCTTGCCCTTGGGGTTCACGTCGCCAATGGACAGCGCGTCAAACACGGTGGTGATGCCGGACGAGATGATCTGCGCATCATGACTGAGCACCGCCGACGCCGACGGCCAGTCCACGCCGGGGCGCGGCGACAAGTGCTTTTCCAGGTTATCGGTATGCAGCTCGACCAGCCCCGGCAGCAGATAATCGCCCTGCAGGTCTTGCGCCTGGGGCAGCCTGCTGCGGCCTTCGCTGACTTCGGTAATCAGGCCGTTGCGCAACACCACCGTGCCGTGGAATACCTGCTCGGCACCGACTATCTGGGCGTTGGTCAGAATCTGTTCGGTCAGCATTGCAGCAACTCCTTGGCGGTGAGTTCCAGTGGGGTCATGTTCAAATGACGGTCAGCGACCGATTCGCGGGCGGTACGGTCGTGGAAGATGCCGATTAGCGCAGCTCCGGCCTGCTTGGCTTCGTTAATCAGCTCCAGCACCACTTGGCCATTGGTGTCATCCAGCGAAGCCGTCGGTTCGTCCAGTAGCATCACTGGCCAGGGCACCATGAAACCCCGGGCGATATTGATCCGTTGCTGTTCGCCGCCGGAAAACGTCCCCGGCGCCAGTTGCCACAAGCGCTGGGGAATGTTCAAGCGAGTCAGCAACAGTTCGGCACGGGCCTTGGCCTCGACTTTATTCCAGCCTCGGGCCAGCGCCGATTCCATCACTACGTCGAGGGCGCAAACCCTCGGGATCACGCGCAGAAACTGGCTGACATAACCCAGGGTTTGCCGCCGCACCGCCAGCACTTGCCGGGGTTCAGCGCCAACGAGCTCCAGCGGTTGTCCTTCATGCTGTACGCGAATGCTACCGCCTGCGGGAAGATAATTGCCGTACAGCGTGCGCAACAAGGTGCTCTTGCCCGCGCCGGAATGCCCGTTGAGGACCAGGCATTCGCCGCCGCGCACCGAAAAATTCAGGCCGCGCAGCACGTTGAGCACCACGCCGTTTTGTTGATGCAGGGTGAAAGTCTTCGAGAGGTCGCGGACCTCGATCAGGGTATTCATCAGGCTCATCCCAAAAGTCGCTTCACGGTTGCAGCACCGAAGACACCAGCAGCTGCGAGTATGGATGCTGCGGGTCGTCGAGAATCTGGTCGGTCAGGCCGGTTTCGACGATCCGCGAACGGCGCATCACGATCAGCCGATCCGCCAGCAGCCGCGCCACCGCCAGATCGTGAGTGACAATCACCACTGCCAGATCCAGTTCCCGCACCAGGCCGCGCAGCAGATCGAGCAGTCGCGCCTGCACCGACACATCGAGCCCGCCGGTGGGTTCATCCATGAAAATCAAACGCGGGCTGGACACCAGATTGCGCGCGATCTGCAAGCGCTGCTGCATGCCGCCGGAAAAGGTGCGTGGCAAGTCGTCGATGCGCAGCGGGTCGATTTCCACTTGCGTCAGCCAATCGATACCGGCGCCGCGCAGTTGCTGATAATTGCGCATGCCCTGGGCCATCAGACGCTCGCCGATATTGGCCCCGGCGGAAACGCCCATGCGCAAGCCGTCACGCGGATTCTGCTCGACAAAGCCCCATTCGGTGCGCAGCAAGGTGCGGCGCTCGGCTTCCGTGGCGCTGTACAGGTCCAGCACATGGCCGTCCTTGCGCCGGTAATCGATGCCGCCACGGTCCGGCGGGCAACGGCCGCTGAGCAGCGACAACAACGTGGATTTGCCGGACCCTGACTCGCCGACGATGCCCAGTACTTCACCGGGATACAACTCGAAATTGACGTCCTGGCAGCCCTTTTCCGGGCCATACAATCGCGTCAGGCCGCGAACCTTGAGCAGCGGTGACGTTGAATCAGCATTGGCGTCGAAGATCGGTGCCTCGTGTGCGCTGTTCATTGGCCGGTCTCCTGCTGCAAAACGCGCTGGGCGCAGTAATCGGTGTCGGAACAGACAAAACTTTGCGAGCCGGCATCGTCGAGGATCAGCTCGTCGAGGTAGGAATCATGGCTGCCGCATATCGCGCAGTTGTGCTCCCAGCTCTGGATCTGGAACGGGTGATCCTCGAAATCCAGGCTTTGCACGCGAGTGAACGGCGGCACAGCGTACAGGCGCTTCTCGCGACCGGCACCGAACAACATCAGGGCCGGACTCATGTCGAGCTTGGGGTTATCGAATTTCGGGATCGGCGACGGGTCCATCACGTAGCGTTCATCGACCATCACCGGGTACGCATAGCTGGTGGCGATATGGCCGAAGGTGGCGATGTCTTCGTAGAGTTTTACGTGCATCACGCCGTAATCGTTGAGGGCATGCATGGTCCGGGTTTCGGTTTCCGAAGGTTCGATAAAGCGCAGCGGCTCAGGGATCGGGACCTGATAGACCAGAATCTGATCGGCGTGCAGCGGGGTTTCCGGAATGCGATGGCGGGTCTGAATGACGGTCGCCTCCGGCGTGCGCTCGGTGGTGGCGATGCCTGCGGTGCGGCCGAAAAAGCGCCGGATCGACACTGCGTTGGTGGTGTCATCCGCGCCCTGATCGATGACTTTAAGCACGTCTTCAGCGCCGAGAATCGCTGCCGTCAACTGCATGCCGCCGGTGCCCCAGCCGTACGGCAACGGCATCTCGCGGCCACCGAACGGCACCTGATAACCGGGAATCGCCACGGCCTTGAGCAAGGCGCGACGGATCATGCGTTTGGTTTGCTCGTCGAGATAAGCGAAGTTATAGGCTTCGTCGCGTTCCGGTCGGGCCGGTCGGGATGTCTGGTAGGCATTCATGCTTGCGGCTCCTTTCGCGCAGGTGCGCGCAGCTTGCGGATCAGTTCCAGTTCGGACTGAAAATCCACGTAGTGCGGCAGTTTCAAGTGAGAGACAAAACCGGCGGCCTCGACGTTGTCACAGTGGGCCAGAACGAATTCTTCCTGCTGCGCCGGAGACTGGATCTCTTCGTTGAACTCTTCGGCACGCAGCGAGCGGTCCACCAGCGCCATGGCCATGGCCTTGCGCTCGGCATGACCGAAGGCCAGGCCGTAACCGCGCGTGAATTGCGCTTGTTCGGCGCCGGAGCCGACGAACTGGTTGATCATTTCGCATTCGGTGACTTCCAGGGTGCCGATGGAAATAGGGAAACCCAGTTCTTCTGGCTCGATCCACACCTCGACTTCGCCGATCCGAATCTCCCCGGCGAACGGGTGATTGCGGCCATAACCGCGCTGGGTCGAGTAGCTCAGCGCCAACAGAAAGCCCTCGTCGCCACGGGCCAGTGCCTGTAAACGCTGGGCGCGGGTCGCGGGGTATTCCAGCGGCTCGCGGGTGATGTCGGCGACCGCTGCTTCGCCGTCATCCGCTTCGTTCTTGATCAAGCCTTCTTTGGCGAGCAGACCCAACACGCGCGGGCAAGGGTCCAGCGCCGCGCCCTCCTGCACCTGCGGCCCCGCAAACTCGCCTTCGGCCAGCAGACTGAAATCCAGCAGGCGATGGGTGTAATCGAAAGTCGGACCGAGCAGTTGCCCGCCCGGCAGGTCCTTGAACGTCGCGGACAGGCGACGGTTGAGCTGCATGTTCGACGTGTCGATGGGCAAACTGGCGCAGAAGCGCGGCAGCGTGGTGCGATAGGCGCGCAGCAGGAAGATCGCTTCGATCATGTCCCCGGCCGCTTGCTTGATCGCCAGCGCCGCCAGTTGCTCGTCATACAGCGAGCCTTCAGTCATCACCCGCGCCACGGCCAGCGGCAATTGCTGGCGGATCTGCTCGACGCTGAGTTCGGTAATGGACGTATCGCCCCGGCGTTTTTTCGCCAGCAGCTTGTGAGCGTTGTCGATGGCCTGCTCACCACCCTTGACCGCGACGTACATCAGGCACGCTCCTGCACGCGAGTGCTGCGTGGCAAACCGAGCAAGTCACTGCCCGCGAGAAAGAACACGTCCAGGCCACGGGGAAAATCGTTATGGGTTTCCCGCTCCTGCCAGAACGCGTCGCTGACCGGCAGCGCGACCCGGTTTTCTGTCTGGATGCCCGGTCCACGCCAGCTCAGCAGCGGTCCGCCGGACAGGCTCGGCAGCTGGATCAACAAGGTGCAGGACTGATCGGGGTAACGGTCGTTGCCCAGATCGAAGCCGTGCAAATCATGCAGCTGACTGTGATCAAGCAAAGCGAAACGCGCGTTCTGCCGCTCGCTGACAATCGGGCAACCGCAATGAAACGTCAGGTTGGCGCGAATCACCGGCGTGTCGAAGGCTGGCGCCAGCCATAAAGGCGTGTCGATATCCAGCAGTGCCAGACACAGGGCATGACTGGCCGCCGCCAGACCTTGCAAGGCCGGTGGCTGTTGCGCCGCCTGCAGAGGATGAATCACTCCGGGGCCGGCCAGCGCCTTGAGCGCCGCACGAAAACTGCGTTGCGCATCGAGCACAGGATCGGCGAATGCCGGTTGCAGAAGGGTTGCGCTCATCAGTCTTCTCCTCTGACCAGGGTAAAGAATTCCACCTTGCTGGCGGCGGTCTGTGCGTCTTGCTCGGCGCGGCGTGCGGCCTGAGTGCGGGCCAGCGGCTCGATCAGTTCGTTGAGCCAATGCTGTTGTTGCGGGCCTTGCAAATGGGCGTCGGCCAGGGCGGCCAGTTCGGCGCGGGCCTTGTCACGGCCGGCCAGATAACTGAAACCGGTGCGACCATCCGCGAGGCGCACCACACAGCGGGTCACGCTCATTTCCCCGACGTTGAACGGCGCGCCGGTGCCGCCCATGCGCCCACGGACCAGGGTCATGCCGATTTCCGGGGCACGAATCAATTGGTATTCGGCGTCGCGCAAGGCCGATTCATGACGGTTCAAGTCGTCGCCACTGGCGCGGGCAAGCAGCCCGATCCAGCGCTGGCGAGCGACGATGGCGGGGTCTTTTTCAGGGTTCATGTCTGGCGTCTCCATCATGTAATGACCTGATACTGGAAGCGGTCGGAGCGGCTGGTGGAACGGGACAGCTCCACCGGATTGCCGGCATCGTCCCGAGAAACGGTAAGCACGGTGAGTACCGGTAAGTGCCGGGGCATCATCAACAGTCCGGCTTCTTCACGGCTGGGCAAACGTGAGCCGATCAAGCTCAGGATGCGGGTCAACGGCAACTGACGCGAAGCGAAAAACTGCCGCAATGAACCACTTCGATAGGCTGCAAGCATTTCACTGCGGCTGGCACAGAAGCGGTGCCGGATCAGGCTGACCGGCTGACCGTCAAGGCGGCGCAAGGTGCTCAGTTCGATCAGCGATGCGTGTTCGGCGACGCCCAAATGTTGAGCGTCTTCAGCAGTCGCCAGGCACTCATTGCGATGCAGCAGCGTTGCTTCAACCCCCAGACCCAGCGCTGACAATGACTGGCTGTAGGCGCTGTCGGCCTGCACCGGGTAAATCAACCGGCGCTCCAGCACCTGCGTGCCCTTGCCCTGGCGGCGCAGCACGCTGCCTTCGCGCACCAGTTCGTCGATGGCCCGGCGGATGGTGTGGCGGTTGACGGCGAAGCGCGCGGCCAGCTGGATTTCGGCGGGCAGATAATCCCCGGCGCGATAACCGTCCAGTTCGCTGCGCAAGGTGTCCGCCAGTTCGCGGTACACCGGTTCTGCTTGTCTAGACATTTCCATGGTTAAAAAAAGCGCAGCAAAGCGCGCCCTCTCCTTCTATATGAACTGCTTGCGCAAGCGCTGGGACACGATGTCGATAGCACTTACCACGACGATGATCACCAGCAATACCGCGCAGGTCTGGGTGAACTGAAAGGCGCGGATGTTTTCCCAGAGGATCACGCCGATGCCGCCAGCGCCGACCATGCCCACCACCGTCGCCGAGCGCACGTTGGATTCGAAGCGATACAGCGCATAGGAAATCCACAACGGCATGACTTGCGGGATCACCCCGTAGATCACTTCCTGCAAGGCGCTGGCGCCGGTGGCGCGCACCCCTTCAACCGGTCCCGGATCGATGGCTTCAACCGCTTCGGCAAACAGCTTGGCAAGCACGCCGGTGGTGCTGATCCACAGCGCCAGGACGCCAGCGAAAGGCCCAAGACCGACAGCCACCACGAACAACATGGCGAAGACCATTTCATTGATTGAGCGGAAGGAGTCCATGACCCGGCGCAACGGCTGGTGAATCCACCACGGGGTGATGTTGTCGGCGCACAAAATGCCCAGCGGCACCGAGCAGACAATCGCCAGCACCGTGCCCCACAGGGCGATCTGCACGGTGACGATCATTTCCTTGAGGTATGAACGCCATTCATGGAAATCCGGCGGGAAGAAATCGGCAGCGAAGGTCGCCATGTTTCCCGAATCGCGATACAGCGCCAACGGGTTCATTTCGGCGCCATGCCAGGCCCAGGCCAACATCGCCAGGAACAGCCCCCAACCCAGGTATTGCGGCCAGGTGCGCTTGCCCACGGCCTGGACATATGCAGCGTGCGTAGTGCTCGTCATAAATAGCTCTCGGTGGCAGCAACGGGCGCGGCACAACACCGCGCCCGGTCAATCAACCGGCAGTGGCCGTGTTTTTCTTCTCAAGCTCGGTGATGCGGTCCTGCAGCTTGGTCAGCCCAGCGTCGATGTCTTTGAGGCGCTTGGCTTTTTCAGCGGCATCCAGCGTGGTGCTGGCCACTACTTCGGTGCGCTGCTTGAACAGGTCCAGCTGGCGGATCGGCAACAACTGGTCATCGCTGGATTTGAGGAACTTGCCCAACTGCATGCCTTTGAGCACGGCTTTTTCTTCGTCGGTGTTGCCATAGTCAGCGAAGAATTCGCGGATCCTGGCCTTGTTCTCATCCGACAGCGCCTTGCTCCAGACCATCGGGTCAGCCGGGATCAATGGCGACTTCCAGATCACCTTGAGCTTGGCGGCCATGTCCGGCTGGGTGACTTCCAGACGATCCCAGCTCTCGGTATTGAAGGTGGCGACATCCAGCTGACCCTTGGCGACGCTGAGGGCGTTCACTTCATGGCTGGAGTTGAGCGTGCGTTTGAAAGCCGTGGCGGCGTCGACATTGTTCTTGGCAAACACGTAGTAGCCGGGAACCAGATAGCCGGAGGTGGAGTTTGGATCACCATTGCCGAAGGTCAGGGTCTTGGCATTTTTGAGCATGTCCTCGACCGAATTGATCGGGCTGTCCTTGCGGGCAATGAGCACGCTCCAGTAGCCAGCGGCACCATTGGCGGCCGCGGTCTGGGCGAAGATTTCGCCGTTGGAACGGTCCACGGCTTCCATCGCCGCCTTGTTGCCCAGCCAGGCCACATCCACCTTGTTAAAGCGCATGCCTTGAATCAGGCCGGCATAGTCCGAAGCAAAGGTCGCGTTGACTTTCAGGCCGGTTTTCTTGCCCATGTCATCCAGAAACGGTTGCCAGATGCTCTTGAGGTTCTGCGACGATTCGGTAGACATGATGCCGAAGTTGATGACTTTCTCGTCGGCATGGGCAGTGCCCAGCAAGCAACTGCCAAGCAAGGCAGCAGACGCAACGACGCGACCGATACGGTTCAACATGGAAGCACTCCTGAAGTGATGTTCATGGATTGGCTGTTGGTTTTATTGCGCAATTCGTGAGTTCGGTGGCGCCGCTTACACACGGGCGAGCGCCAGTTTGGGAGGTTGCGAGGTGCGTCGACCCTCGTCGGAAATCATCAGACTGGTGTCCACATCCGCGCCATATAGGTCGTTGAGGAACTGGCTGCTGAGGCCATGGGCATTGCCGTCGTAATGAATGCGACCACCCTTGAGCGCCACCGCTCGCGGGCAATAACGCACGGCGTAATCCACCTGATGCAGGGTGACGACCACGGTCTTGCCGTCAGTGCGATTGATGTCGGCGAGGATTTCCATGACCTTGCGCGCCGACTCGGGATCGAGTGAGGCAATAGGTTCGTCGGCGAGGATCACTTCGGCGCGTTGGGTCAACGCCCGGGCAATCGCTACGCGCTGCTGCTGGCCGCCGGACAGGGTCGAGGCCCGTTGTGCCGCGAGGTCGGCCAGGCCAACGCGGTCCAGGGATTCCATGGCACGTTGCTTTTCGCCGGCATTGAACAAGCCGAAGTTGCCACGCCAGCCGGGCATGCGGCCCAGGCAACCAATGAGCACGTTGTCCAGCACGCTAAGGCGATTGACCAGATTGAACTGCTGGAAGATGTAGCCGATGTCCGAGCGCAGATGGCGCACTTTGCCGTTGAGGCGCCCGCCGGACTGCACTTCACGGCCCAGTACTTCGACCCGACCGCCGTTGCTGCGGTCGCAACAGGCCAGGCCTGCCAGATGACGCAACAGCGTGGATTTACCCGAGCCGGAAGCGCCGATCAGGGCAACCATTTCGCCGGGTTGTATAGACAACGCAAGGTCGACCAAAGCGGGCTTGCGCGCAAAAGTCTTGTTCAGACGTTCGACATGGATGGCTGCGGACATAGGCTTCTCTGTCTGGTTGCGCAGCCGGAATGGCCGCTTGGGTGCAACAAACAGTAGAGCCGGGGTATTTCAGCGGGATGAACTGAACATGACGGTTGGGTAACCGTTTGGTGAAAGGTTGAGCACGGAAAGGCTGGCTCACTGACATAACTGTATGGGAGCCGGGCTTGCTCGCGCTAGCATCAAATCAGTCGATTAATGGTTCGAATGACAGATCCCGTCGCGAGCAGGCTCGGCTCCTGCAGCGTCCGTTTCAGATAAAGCTTCGAATCAAATCCGGAACGTCCCCACCAGATGCTGCAGACGCGCCGCCTGTTCTTCCAGGTGGCCGCAGGCATTCAGCGTGAGCTTGAGGTTATCGACGCCTTCCTGGTTGAGGGTGTTGATCTGGGTAATGTCGACGTTGATCGATTCCACCACCGCTGTCTGCTCTTCGGTAGCCGCCGCAACGGACTGGTTCATGCCGTTGATTTCGTCGATGCGGCGAGTGACGCTGCTCAAGCGTTCGCCCGCCTGGTTGGCAACGGTGACGCTGCTTTCGCTCTGACGCTGGCTTTCGGTCATGGTGACCACCGCTTCGCGCGCGCCGACTTGCAACTCTTCGATCATGGTCCGCACTTGCTGCGCAGAATCCTGGGTTCGGTGCGCCAGATTACGAACTTCATCGGCGACCACCGCAAAGCCGCGCCCCGCCTCTCCGGCCCGGGCGGCTTCGATAGCGGCGTTGAGCGCCAGCAAGTTGGTCTGCTGGGAAATGCTGGTGATCACTTCAAGAATCTGCCCGATGTTCGCCGTCTTGCCGTTCAGGCTTTCGATGTTGGCGCAGGATTCGCTGATTTTCGACGACAGTTCATTCATCGCCGTAATGGTTTGCTGTACCACTTTCTGACCATCGCCTGCCAGTTCGCTGGCATCCGCCGAGTGCTGGGAAGTGCGCGCGGCATTCTGGGCGATTTCCTGCGCCGCTGCGCCCAGCTGGTTGATCGCCGCCGCCACACTTTCGGTACGGTTGGCCTGCTGGTCGGAGTTGGTCATGGACGAGTTCGACGCCCGGACCACGCGCAACGCGACTTCACCCAACTGGCCGGCAGTGGACGCCACTTCACGGATAGAGCCGTGGATGCGTTCGACGAAGTGGTTGAACGACTGCGCCAAGGCACCGAATTCATCCTGGGACGTAATTGCCAGACGCTTGGTCAGGTCGCCATCGCCGTCAGCGATATCGCGCATGGCGCGGCCCATCTGGTGCAGCGGCTGCATCAGGACGCGGATCAGCAGACCGAGCAGCAGGATGATGATCACTACGGAGATCACCATCGCGGTAATGGCCGAGGTGCGGAACTCACCGAGCATCGAATACGCCGCGTCCTGATCCAGAACCAGCGCCACATACCAGTCGGCCGAAGAAACACCCTCGACTTTGGTCAGCGACATGATTTCGGCTTTACCCGAAGATTGAATTTCCCGCACGCCAGCAGTAATTGCCGGAGTGTCATTCGGGTAAGCCTCGCTGATGTTTTTCAGAATCAGTTTGCTGTCCGGGTGAATCAGGACCTTGCCGTCACCACTGACAATGAAGGCATAACCATGACCGCCAAAATTCAGCGAGTTGATGGTTTTGCTGATGCTGTCCAGGGATATATCCGCACCGGCGACGCCGATGAACTGATTCTGGTACTTAACCGGCGTGGCCAACGTCACGACCAGTTTCCCCGAAGAGGCGGCGATATAGGGTTCGGTCACGACAGTGCCGGAAGCGTTTTGCGCCGCTTTATACCAACCCCGCGCACGCGGATCGTAATCAGCCGCGCGATTGCCGGCGGGTACGGAAAACATCACGCCGTCGATACTGCCGAAATAACTGAGCTGGAAGTTATCGCTGTAGGCCGGCACGCCGATGGCGCGCTGCAGCTCAGGCAGCGCCTTGCCGTCGGCGGCGATCCGCTGGGACATGGACTGCAGCAACTGCGTGCGACTGTCGAGCCAGGTCTGGATATTCTGCGTCGTCAAACTGCCAAGTTGTTGCAACTCGGCAAATACATTGGTTTTCAATGTTTCGCGTTGTCGATAATCGTTCACGACAATAAAACAAGTAAACGCGACAACCACAACCAATGCGGCGGCGAGCAGGATCTTCCTGCTGAAACCCAGACTTTTCATCATTACGGACATTTCCACTACAAAAGAACAACAACGGGAGCGGCGTATTCTGCAGATAACAGAGAATGCCGTGCGGCGTTGTACTGGGCTTCGCAATAAAAGGAAAGTCGCTTCTTTTGAATGTATCTTCCAGATTGCTACTATCAGACGGATGACATTGAAAGGGCCAAATCGAAACGATCCGGCCCCGCCGAGGCCGATCCGGCTAGCTGCGCACAACCGCCTGCAAATGGCACCGCACCTGCGCTTCTCCACCGCTGGCTGGCGCCAATAGTTGCGGCTTGTCACAGCCAATTGTCGCTTTCGGGCAGCGGTCACGGAAGAAACAGCCGGTCGGAAGCCTGCGGTTGCCGGGTAATTCGGTCGGCGCGGCGACCTGAGTATTGTCCAGCGGCGCACCGAGGCGCGGCACTGCATCGAGCAGCAGTTGCGTATACGGATGGCGCGGCTGTTCCAGCACCTCGGCAGCGCTGCCCAGCTCGACGATTTGTCCCAGGTACATCACCGCAACCCGGTCCGCCATGTGTCGCACCACCGACACGTTGTGAGAGATCAGGATATAAGTCAGGTCACGGCTGCGTTGCAGTTCGGCCAGCAAATTCAGGATCTGCGCCTGCACCGAGATATCCAGCGCCGAGGTCGGCTCGTCGAGAACGATGATGTCCGGATCGGACGACAAGGCTCTCGCGATGGCAATCCGCTGCCGCTGACCTCCGGAAAACTGATGCGCAAAACGATCCAGGTACTCGGGACGGATGCCCACCTGCGATGCAACCCTCGCCGCGATATCACGCATCTCCCGACGCGGGACCGTACGCTGCACATACAGCGGCTCGGTGATGATCTTCCACACCGGCAAGCGCGGATCCAGCGAAGACTGCGGATCCTGGAAAACGATCTGCACATTGCTGCTGCGCTCGCGGGCGTCGTTGTAGATCCAGTCGACGCTGCCCAGGGTGGGTTTGATCAAACCCATCAGCAGTTGCGCCAGGGTGCTCTTGCCGCAGCCGGATTCGCCCACCACGCCCAGTGTTTCTCCGGCGCGGACCTGCAGGTCAAGACCGTTCAGGGCATGAGCGACGCCTTTAGGTCGCCCGAGCCAGTCGCTGCCCACCGGAAAATGCACCCGAACATCGTTGAGGGCAAGGATCGCCGAGCTGTCTTCCGGCAGACGTTTACGTGCGTTATTGATCATGAGGCTTGCTCCTGAACGTTCAGCCAACAGGCGCTCTTGCGCTGGCCTGCTGCATCAATGGCCAACAGCGGCGGACGCTCCAGGCACTTGGGCATGGCGAACGCGCAACGATCACGAAACGTGCAGCCGTCGGGTAAGGCAGACAGGTTCGGCACCTGACCGGGAATAGTCATCAGGGCTTCACCGGGCCGGACTTGCTCGGGCAGTCCGCTCAACAGGCCCTTGGTATAGGGGTGACGCGGGTCGGCCATGACCCGGGCAGTATCGCCCTGCTCCACAACCGCGCCGGTGTACATCACGTAGACCCGGTCGCAGAACTGCGACACCAACGCCATGTCGTGGGTAATCAGCAGAATCGCCGTGCCCCGCTCACGGGCTTTTTCGCGCAGCAACAACAGCACCTGACGTTGCACGGTGACATCCAGCGCCGTGGTCGGCTCGTCGGCGATCAACAGTTGCGGGTCACAGGAAAACGCCAGGGCGATCATCACCCGCTGGCGCATGCCGCCGGACAGTTCGAACGGGTAGCTTTCCAGCACCTGTTCCGGGTCGGCAATATGCATGTCGCGCAGCAATGCAATCGCCTTGCTGCGCGCCTGATCCTTGCTCAAACGCTGATGATGAATGATGACATCGGTCATTTGCCGGCCGATGCGCCGGGTCGGATTCAGGGCAGTCATGGGCTCCTGAAAGATCATCGCGACATCGCGTCCCCGCACCTGCAACAGCTCTTTCTCCCTGGCCGCCAACATGTCGCGGCCAAGAATGTTCAGACTGCCTGCGGTCACCCGATAACTGCGCTCCGGCAGCAAGCGCAGGCTCAACATGGCCGTCACCGATTTACCGGAACCGGACTCGCCGATCACGCCGACGATTTCGCCGGGATTGACCTGCAGAGAGACGCCATTGAGGGCCTTGACCGTGCTGCGATAGGCGGGAAATTCAATGTTCAGGTTATCGATGGTCAATACCGGCGCGCGGCTCGGTTCCGGGTTGCTGGCGCTATGAGTAGACACGGTCATTTCCCCTGCTGCCGTGGATCGAGCAGGTCGCGCACGCCGTCACCCAGCAGATTGAAACCGGTGGCGGTGACCAGAATCGCCAGGCCCGGAAAAGTTGAATACCACCATTGGTCAAGAATGTAGTTGCGCCCGGTCGCGACCATCGCGCCCCACTCCGCTGTCGGTTGTTGTGCGCCCAGACCGATGAAGCCCAGCGCCGAGGCCATGAGAATCGCCGCACCAATATCCAGGCTCAGTTGCACCAGCAACGGCGGCGTGGCATTGCGCGCCACGTGCCAAAGCACGATGTGCCAGCGCCCCGCGCCAAAGGTCTGCGCGGCTTTGACGTAGCCCATTTGCCGAATGCTCAGCGCCTGGCCACGAGCCAGCCGCACATAGAAAGGAATTCGCACCAGGGTAATGGCCAGCATGGCGTTGAACAGACTTGGACCCAGCGCCGCCGTCAGGGCCATGATCAGCACCAACGATGGCACCGAGAGCATGATGTCCATCAGGCGCATGATCAGACTGTCGAAACGACCGCCAATGACGCCGGACATGCAGCCCAGCAAACCGCCGATCAGACAGGAAGCAAAAGCGACGAACAAGCCGACACCCACCGATTGCTGGCTGCCGTACAACACCCGGCTCAACAAGTCGCGGCCGACTTCATCGGTGCCGAACCAATGCTGCGCCGACGGCGGCGCGAGGCGATGAATCAGGTCAAGGGCATTGGGATCATAAGGCGCCAGCCATGGCGCAAAAATCATGCACAGCAGTACCAGAGCACTGATGACCAGACCGGCGATGGTCAGCGGGCTGCGACCCACCTGGTAGCGCAAATAAGCGAACCGTTCCCGCCATGCAGGCGTTTGCGCCACAGCCGGAATGCTCAAGGGCGTGAGTGGAGTCGTCATGTCAGTTGACCTCGCCGATACGCGGGTCGATCAGGCGGTAGACAAGATCGATCGCCATGTTAAGCAGCACATAGATGAAGGAAACCACGATCGCAAAGCCCATCACCGCTGGAAAATCCAGCGACTGGATCGACTTGACCACGTAGGCGCCCATGCCTGGCCAGGCGAATACCGTTTCGGTCAGCACTGCGCCATACAGCAGATCGCCCAAGGTCAGGCCCAACACCGTCACGGATGGAATCAATGCGTTGGGCAGCGCGTGGCGCAGAATTACCGCCCACTTCGACAAACCGTAAGCCCGCGCGGTACGGATGTAGTCCTCGCCCAATTGATCGAGCATTGCGGAGCGTATCTGCCGGGCGATCACGCCAAGATTGACGAACCCCAGGGTCACAGCGGGCAGAAGCAAATGCTGCGCGGCATTCTTGAACAACTCCCAATCGCCCATCAGCAAAGCGTCAATCAGATAGAAACCGGTGATGGTGCGCGGCGGCGTCAGTCCTTCATCCAGTCGTCCACTGCCTGGTAGCCAGTTCAAGTGGCCGTAAAACAACACGATCAGGCCGAGCCCTAACCAGAATGCCGGAGTGGAAATGCCGGTGACCGCCAGCGTGCGGGCAATCTGGTCAATGGCGCGGTTGTGATAAACCGCCGACAGCACGCCCAGCGGCACGCCGATCAGGATCGACAACAACAGAGCGGCAAGCGCCAGCTCCAGAGTTGCCGGGAAATAGGCCTGCAAGTCCTCAAGTACCGGGCGGCTGGTGCGGATCGACGTACCCAGGTCGCCTTGCAGCAGATCGAGCATGTAGCGGCCATATTGTTGGTACAGCGGCAAATCCAGCCCCAACTGATGGCGAATGTTGGCAACTATGGCGTCGCTGGCCCGGTCGCCAGCGATCAGCCGGGCCGGGTCGCCGGGAATCAGGTGAGAAATCGCAAAAGTGATCACGGAAACGCCAATCACGACCAGCAGCAGGCCGAACAGACGTTTGCGCAGAATATTCAGGAAGGCCATCAGGCACCTCGGTCACGCTATAAATGGCAATTCAAAACGATTGCCTTGGGCACAGCGTTGCAGCACTCCCCTCTTTCTCAAGCAGGGAAGCACCGAACGTTTACGGTTAAACGGATGAACCAGTGACGTTACTTGGTGATCGTCGCCACGTTGAACACTTGTTCCAGCATCGGATTGAACACGTAGCCTTTGACGTTATCGCGCATCGGCAAGGTGTAGGCCTTCTGGTACAGATAGGCGTAGACGCTGTCATTGAGGACGATCTTCTGTGCCTGCTGGTACAGCTCGGTCCGCTTGCCTGCGTCATTGGTGGCCGCTGACTCACGAATCAGCTTATCCACCGCAGGGTTTTCGTAAAATGAGCGGTTACCGGCCAAACCTTGCAGCCTGGAGTCGAACCAGAAGTTCATGAACATGTACGGGTCGGCAAAGTCCGGGCTCCAGGAGCCGATGGCAATGTCGAAATCACCGCTACCCAGCCGCTCACGCATGGTGGCGTTGGCCAGTTTTTCCATTTTCAGGTTGATGCCTAATGGTTGCAGGCCCGCTTGCAGGGTCAGGCCGATAGGCTCCCAGTTCGGATCCTTGTCGGAATACATGAAGTTGAGGGCGCTGATCTTGGTCGGCACCTTGGCAAGATCGGCCTTGGCCTTGGCAAGATCCTGTTTCGGGACCGGCAACTTCTCGTCGTACGCCCACATGCCTTGTGGAATCGGACCATTCATAGGCTTGGCCTTGCCTTTGAGAATGCCGTTGATGATGCCGTTGTAATCCAGCGCATCGACAATCGCCCGGCGTGCATCCGGATTATTCATCGGGGCCTTTTTGTTGTTCAGGTACAGCAGCGTGACCCGCAACGAAGGGAAGTCACCAACAACCACGCCAGACTTCTTGCTCAAGGCTTCAAGCTGGTCTTCCGGCATGTCCTCGATAATGTCCAGGTCACCGTGCTCCAGTTGCAGACGGCGTACCGAGGCCTCGCCGATGATCTTCACCACGACCTTGTTCAGCGTCGGCTTGGGGCCGGCGTAGTAGCTGTTGTGCTCCATGGTCAGGGATTGTCCCTTCTGCCAGCCGGTCAGCTTGAACGCCCCGGAACCCGCCGTGTGGGTCGACAGATAAGCATCAGCGCCTTCGGCTTTTTTGGCCACCTCAGGGTTGACGATGGCGGCGCCGTTGTGGGCCAGCGTCGACAGGAATGGCGCGTAAGGCGTCTTCAACGTGAAGCGCACGGTCAGCGGATCGACCACGGAAACCGCCATGTCATCCGGGAATGCTCCGGACGGGCCCTGCTTGAGCTTCATGACCCGATCGAACGAGAACTTGACCGCGTCGGCATTGACGTCGGTACCGTCATCGAACTTGTTACCCGACTTGAGCTTGAACTCCCAGACCAGACTGTCAGCCGAGGTGGTCCAGCCGGACGCCAGTTCACCTTGAACTTCGGTGCTGCCTTTGCCGTTCTCGACCTTGTAGGAAACCAGTCGCTGATAGGCGGGATAAGTCACCGTCCAATCGTTGTTATCGATGGTCACGGCCGGGTCGAGCGTCTGTGGATCGGCAGGTTTGCCAATCATCAAAACGTCTTTGGGCACTGCAGCACTGGCGGACTGCCAGGCACCCAGCCCCATGGCCGTGCAAAGCAGTGCCATGACGAGAGTGCGTGGATTCAAACGCGGGTTGCAAAGAGAGTTCATGCCGGTTCCTTGATCATTCGATGTGTGGAAGTTCGTCAGGTTTTTTATTGAAGCTATACCGGGCAGTTCAAACTCGGACTTGCGTCCGATAACGGCATTTCTCTTCAGAGAGATCACGCCGGATTCAAGCCGGGATTCATGGTCGTCCCGGTCCTATAAAACGTCAGTGCGGTCAGTGGTTGGCAGAACGGCTGGACTCCTCGTCGATCAAAGGATAGTCATCAGCCTCCGGCAATTCGTAATGCCACCATTCACTGTCGATATGCCGGAAGCCCGAGGCCAGCATGATGCCCAGCAGCATCAGACGATTGCGCTGCACCGCAGGCGGCAGGTCGGCATAAAACTGATGAGAAGGTTCGCGCATGTCATCAAAACCGGTGCCCATGTCCAGCGGTTGGCCCTCTGCATCAAGCAGCGTCAGGTCGACTGCGACACCGCGGCTGTGATGCGAACCCAGGTTCGGGTCACGCACATATTCCGGGTTCGGCAGCGCTTGCCAAAGCAGCAGTTGTGCATATGGCGGGCGATAGGCATCGAAAATCCGCAGCCGGTAACCCGCCTGGCGCGCCAGGCGGCTGGCCAGACGCAGACAACGCTCGGCATCCACATGCAGCAGGCAGCGTGGATCCTGATAAATCACCTTGCCAGCCAGATTGTCGGCACCGGCATAAATCAGATCGATTTCGACCTGCAAGGCATTGGCGTCGACTTCGACAAGTGGGCTGTTGTTCACGCGATTACTCCAGTGACAGATACGTGGATCATTAAAAGGCAATTCGACGGCCTGACCCGTTATTCAAACTGGCCGAACAGTTCCTGCAACTGCCGATTCTTCGCCAGGCGCTCGTCGAGGCTGTCGCCATACCGCTCGGCCACAGCGGACACCATCAGATTGAACAGGCATGCCAGCGGAGCCGGTGAATCCCAGAACTGCCCGACGTCGGACTTCAATTGCAGCAGATCCAGGGGAAAATCCCGCGCCCACGGACAATGGAAATCGGTGATCAAGGCCAACGGCAGTTGATGATTGCTTGCAGCCTCGCAGAACTTGCGGGTCATGCTGGCGTAGGTTCGGAAGTCGGCAATGATTGCGTAAGGGTTTGCGAAATCGGAGTTCAACGACTCCGCATAGGTCCCGGACAAACCGTCAACGTAGTAGACCTTTGGCCGGATGTATTCCAGGTGACTGAAAAACGTATTGAGGATGCCGCGAGTGGTCTGCACGCCGACGATAAATACGGCATCGGCGGCATGAATGCGTTCGACAATGCTGGCAAACGCTTCGCTGCGCGCCAGGGCATAGACGTGCTGGATTGCCTCCAGTTCGCGATTCAACGAACGCTCCAACGCGTCGCCTTGGGTAGCTTCTTCACGAAAGGCGCCCAGTCGATCGGTCAGTACCCAACTGTGCGGGGACGCACCGCGCAGGCTTTGCTTCACATCATCGATATTGCGGTAGCCCAGCGAGCGAAAAAAACGTCCCACGGAGATTCCGGTGGTGCCGGTCTGTTGAGCGATGCTATCGGCAGTCTCGAATGGCAACTGCTGCGGATTGGCCAACAAATAACCGGCAATGCGCTTGCCAGTCGGCGTCAGCTCAGTGAAGCGCTGCTCGATAGTGTCGAGAAAGCTGGGAGTTGGCGTGGAATTCATGCTGGTTTCAGCATCCTGCTTGGCGCTAAAAATGTTAGAAATGACTCATGCCATCTCGAAGTGTTATCAACATAACATTCGATTTCGAGGAATTACAACGCCTTTTTTTGCGATTTTCTGGAGATTGATTGGGGTGATTCAAGTCGGTGCGGCGGGTGATCGAAATGCGCTTTTAATGGGCAGAAAATCCCTGCTTGCGTGCCTGCAGGAGACAACTTGTTGGCAAAGCGATGTGTGAAACCGCTTCGCGAGCAAGCTCGCTCCCACCAGGTTCGCTCCTGCTGGCCTAACGCAAATTAGTCTTGGCCAACTCAAACACCTCATCCCCGCGCCCGCTGAGGACGGCACGCATCATGTACAGGCTGAAACCCTTGGCCTGGGCCAGTTTGATCTTCGGCGGGATGCCCAGCTCCTGTTTGGCGGTGACCACGTCGAGCAAGACCGGCCCCGGATGATCGAAGGCCTTGCGCAAGGCCGCTGGCAGTTCCTCGGCGTTTTCCACGCGAATCCCGAGAATCCCTGCGCCGAGAGCGATGCCCGCGAAGTTCGTTTCGTACAGATCGGTGCCGTGGGGAACGTAACCGCTGGCTTTCATTTCCATGTCCACGAAGCCCAGCGAACCGTTGTTGAACACCACCATTTTGATCGGCAGGTTCAGTTGGCGCACGCTGAGCAAGTCGCCCATCAGCATCGACAGCCCGCCATCGCCACACAGGGAGATCACCTGGCGCTCGGGGAATGCCGCCTTGGCGCCCAGGGCTTGCGGCATCGCGTTGGCCATCGACCCATGGTTGAAGGAGCCAATGAGCGTGCGCTTGCCGTTCATGTGCAGGTAACGCGCAGCCCACATTGTGGGTGTGCCGACATCGACGGTGAAAATTGCGTCGGCGTCGGCCTGCTCATCTATCAGTTTGGTGAGGTATTGCGGGTGGATGGGATTGCCAGGCGCTGACGGTGTGGCCAATTCATCCAGCCCTTCCCGGGCCTTGGCATAATGCTTGAGCGCCTTGTCCAGAAAACGCCGGTCCTCGTGGCGATCCAGTTTGGGCAGCAGCGCCGAAACCGTTTCCCTAACTCCGCCCACCAGACCCAGAGCAATCGGCGTACGCCGCCCGAGCGCACTGGGATCGAGATCGATCTGCACGATTTTCGCGTCAGCCGGATAGAAATTGCGATACGGAAAACTGCTGCCGAGGATCACCAGCGTGTCGCAGGACATCATCGCGTGGTAACCGGAGCTGAAACCGATAAGACCGGTCATGCCCACGTCGAACGGGTTGTCGTATTCAACGTATTGCTTGCCGCGCAAGGCGTGCACGACGGGAGCGCCGAGTCGGTCGGCCAGCGCCACGACCTGCTCATGAGCGTCGGCACAGCCCGCGCCGCACAGTAAAGTGATGGCCTTGGAAGCATTGAGAACGTCGGCCAGTTGCTGAATGTCCTCGTCGACCGGCGTGACGCTGGGTGCGGCGACATTGACCCACTTTGCCGGGACATCCGGCGCATCGCTCAAGGCTACATCGCCGGGCAGGACGATGACCGCCACGCCTTGCTGACTGATCGCCGCGCGCATTGCCCGCTCCAGAACGCGAGGGAACTGCTCGGGGTTGGTGACCAGTTCGACGAAGTGGCTGCACTCCTTGAACAGTTCCTGCGGATGGGTTTCCTGGAAGTAACCGAGGCCGATTTCCGACGAGGGAATATGCGCGGCAATCGCCAGGACCGGCACCCGACTGCGATGGCAGTCGTACAGCCCGTTGATCAAATGCAGATTTCCCGGCCCGCAACTGCCCGCACACACCGCCAGCTTGCCTGTGGCCGCCGCTTCGGCTCCGGCAGCGAACGCAGCGACCTCTTCATGGCGCGTGTGCATCCAGCGAATGGCGCCGAGTTTTTCCAGGCTGTCGGTCAGGCCGTTGAGGCTGTCGCCGGTGACGCCCCAGATGCGGGCGACGTCGGCTGCGGCGAGGGTCTGTGCGAGGTGATCTGCGATGGTCTTGGACATGCGGGATTCCTTGTCGAGACAGATGTAGGATCGCGCCGGTATTGCGGCACGCATCAGTCATCGACCCGCTGCGGTCGGGACAAGTTCAGATAGATGCCGCATAAGCTGGCTCTCGGAGAATCGTGGGAGCGAGCTTGCTCGCGAAGAGGCCGGTCCGGATCGCAGTGTCAGGTAGACCGCTTCGCGAGCAAGCTCGCTCCCACAAGTTGAGTCGCGTTTACTCCCGCGAGAAGTGCCAAATCCTACACATGCGGCACTTCCGGCTTGGTCGGGGTGGCGTATTGCGCCTTGAGCTTGCCGTCCTTGTCCAGCAGCCAGGCGTCGAGGATCTGGCGCACCACTGGACCGGCAACCCGCCCGCCCGCTTCGCCGTTCTCGATCATCACCGACACCACGATCTTCGGATACGCTGCCGGGGCGAAGCCGACAAACAAGGCGTTATCGCGGTTGCGTTCGAGGGTCTTCAAGCGGTTGTAGCGCTCGCCCTGCTTGATCGCCACCACTTGCGCCGTGCCGCTCTTGCCTGCGATGCGGTATTGCGCGCCTTGAGCCGCAGCGCGGGCAATGCCGCGCGCATCATGCATCACCATCTGCATGCCTTCGTTGACCTGATTCCACTCACTCGGGTCGAGCAACACGATGTTGGGCATCGGATGCTCGTCGACCGGCGCGACATTGCCGACGGTCATCGCCAGATGCGGCCGAACCCATACGCCTTTGTTGGCGATCAACGAAGTCGCCTGCGCCAGCTGCAAAGGCGTGACCTGCATGTAGCCCTGACCGATGCCAAGAATCACTGTTTCACCGGGGAACCACGCCTGCCGTCGGGTGGCGCGTTTCCATTCCCGGGACGGCATCAATCCTGAGGCTTCTTCGAACATGTCCAGCGAGACTTTCTGGCCAAGGCCGAACATGGTCATGTAGTCGTGCATGCGGTCGATGCCCAGCTTGTGCGCCAGCGTATAAAAATAGGTGTCGTTGGAGCGCATGATCGCCGCGTCCAGATCCACCCAGCCATCGCCGCTGTGGTTCCAGTTGCGGTACTTGTGATCGAAGTCCGGCAGCTGGAAATAACCGGGGTCGAAAACCCGTGTCGAGGCGTTGACCACGCCACTGTCCAGGCCAGCAATCGCGACTTCCGGCTTGATGGTCGAGCCCGGGGCGTAGAGCCCGCGCAGCACTCGGTTGAACAGTGGCCGGTCGATGGAATCACGCAACGCGGCGTATTCCTTGAAGCTGATACCGGTGACGAACAGATTGGGGTCGAAGCTCGGTTTGCTGACCATGGCCAAAACCTCGCCGGTTTCCGGATCCAGCGCCACCACCGAACCACGACGGTCGCCCAAGGCTTCTTCCGCTGCTTCCTGCAGGTGGATATCCAGGCTTAGCGTGATGTTCTTGCCGGCGGTCGGATCGGTATGTTTGAGCACCCGCAACACTCGGCCCTGGGCGTTGGTCTCGACTTCTTCATAGCCCACGTGGCCGTGGAGTTCCGATTCGTAGAAACGCTCGATGCCGGTCTTGCCGATGGATTGCGTGCCTCGGTAATCCACGGAATCCAGTTGTTTGGACTCTTTCTCGTTGATGCGCCCGACATAGCCAATGGAATGGGCGAAATGCGCACCCAGGGGATAATGACGCACGAACTGCGGTTCGACTTCGATGCCCGGCAACAGGAACTGATTCACCGCCAGCACGGCGATCTGCTCTTCAGTCAGCTCATATAACAACGTCACCGGCTCGAAGGGATGACGCGCCTGCTTGAGATCCTTGTCGAACAGGATCCGGTCTTCGTCGGGGAGCTTGAGCAACTCCATCAGTTCGTCGATGACCCGGTGCCAATCCCCTGCGCGCTCGCGGGTCAGGGTCAGGTTGAAACTCGGACGGTTGTCGGCCAGTACCACACCGTTGCGGTCGAAGATCAGCCCGCGTTCCGGCGTAATCGGCAATACATGCACGCGGTTGTTTTCGGAAATCGTCGAATGATAGGCAAATTCGGTGACTTGCAGGAAGTACATCCTGGCCACCAGACAGCAACTCAATATGGCCACGAACAAGGCGCAGGCGATCAATCGTTTATTGACCAGTCGCGTCTCTTTTTCGTGATCCTTCAAAGGTATCGGATCGGGCATTGCTACAGCTTCTCGGTGATATGACGAATCTTTGGAAGGTTACGCGAAAATATGTGTGAATAAATATTTCCGGGATTATGCCTGCCCGCAATAACAACAAAGCATGAAATTAAACAAAATCGACCTCTGAAAACGGTATCAGAGGCAACGGCGCAGAAGGATTGTTGCAAAATACGTAACGGTTAATTGCGAAATAAAGGCAATGCAACTTTTAGTAACACATCTATTATGGCTAAACCCGTGGAAAAGATGGCTACGGACTCTGGGTTTCTCCCGCTTAGCGTGCGCCTTTCGCATGCAGCCTCACCAGAGACTAAATGCCACACCCGCGCGTTAGCTCTCACTCGTCCCGTCGGTTACCTGACGCGGACGTAAAACCGTGCACTGATCTCGAAGAATCAGCCCTTGACGGGGCTTGCTTGTGTTCGCCCGTCAGCGGTCTTCGCAGGAGTCCTGAATGTCTGAAAAACCCTCCAAAGGCCTGACCCGGCGCCAACTCCTGGTTTCCTCCGCGACGTCAATCGCGGTCGGTGCTGCCGCCAGCGCCAAGGCGGCCACGCTCGCTGGTCTGCCGCAATGGGTGCCCTTCGACCGAAACGGTCCGATGCACTACGACACGCCGGGCTGGCAGTTTTTTACCGCCGACGAAGCGCGTGAAGTGGAAGCCATCGTTGAACGGCTCATCCCTGCCGACGACCTCAGTGTCAGCGGCAAGGACGCCGGTTGCGCAGTGTTCATCGACCGCCAGCTGGCCGGCGAATACGGCACGTTCGACCGCCTATATATGCAGGGTCCGTTCGAAAAAGGCACGCCGATGCAGGGTGATCAATCGCCGTTGGTGCCGCAACAGCGTTATCGCCTGGGGCTGGCCGGTCTTGCGGTTTATTGCCAGAAACAATTCCAGAAAGCCTTTAGCGCGTTGAGTGCCGAAGACAAGGACAAGGTCCTGACGGATCTGGAAAAAGGTGCGATCAGCCTTGATGGCATCGACGCCAAGCTGTTCTTCCAGCAGGTGCTGGGCAACACGATGGAAGGCTTCTTCGCCGACCCGATCTATGGCGGCAACCGCGACATGGTGTCGTGGAAAATGATCGGCTTCCCCGGCGCGCGTTATGACTACCGCGACTACATCGGCCTGCATAACCAGAAGCTCGACCTCGTACCGATTTCCATCATCGGCAGCTCCGCCTGGAACAAAAAGGGTTAATTGGACATGGCAAAGAAACTACCTTCCACCGACGTCGTGGTTGTCGGACTCGGCTGGGCCGGCTCCATCATCGCCAACGAACTGGCCGATGAAGGCCTGAGCGTTATCGGCTTCGAACGCGGCCCATGGCGCGACACCGCAAGTGACTTCAACATCGCTTCAGCGACCGACGAGCTGCGCTATTCGCGCCGTCAGGAACTGATGCTGCGCACCAAGCAAAACACCACCACCATGCGCAACAGCGTCACCGAAACGGCGTTGCCGATGCGCACCTGGGGCTCTTTCCACCCCGGCAACGGCACGGGCGGCGCGGGTAATCACTGGGCGGGCATCACCTTCCGCTTCCAGCCCCACGAATTTCGTCTGCACAGCTATCTGACCGAGCGTTACGGCAAAGAGCTGTCCCCGGAACTGACCCTGCAAGACTGGGGCACCGATTGGGAAGAGATGGAGCCGTTCTACACCAAGTTCGACCGTCTGGCCGGCGTTTCCGGCAAGGCTGGCAACATCAAGGGCGTGATCCAGGAAGGCGGCAATACCTTCGAAGGCGCACGTTCCGAGGAATACCCGAACCCGCCCACCGAGCAAACCTACGCGCCAACGCTGTTCGCCGAAGCCGCGCGCAATCTGGGTTACAAGCCGTTCCCGGTGCCGTCGGCGCTGGTGTCCCGTGCCTACACCAACTCCCTTGGCGTGACCATGGGCGCTTGTACCTTCTGTGGTTTCTGCACCAACTACGGTTGCGCCAACTACTCCAAGGCCAGCGCGATCACTACGGTATTGCCGGTGCTGATTCGCAAGCCGAACTTCACCGCCAAGACCAACTGCGAAGTGCTGCGCGTGACCATGGACAGCACCGGCAAACGTGCGACCGGGATCATCTTCGTCGACGCCAACGGTGACGAGTTCGAGCAGCCGGCCGATCTGGTGGTGATCAGCGCGTTCATCTTCGAAAACGTGCGCCTGATGCTGCTTTCCGGCGTCGGCAAGCCTTACGACCCGGTCACCAATACCGGCACCACGGGCCGCAACTATGCGTACCAGACCGCCAACAGCGTGCGGATGTTCTTCGACGACAAGAACTTCAACCCGTTTATCGGTGGCGGCGCCATCGGCATGGGCATCGACGAATTCAACAACGACAACTTCGACCATTCGGGCCTGGGTTTTGTCGGCGGCGGCAGCACCCGGGTCACACCGATTGGCGCAGCGCCCATCGACTCGCGGCCTTTGCCACCGGGCACACCGGCCTGGGGTTCGGCATGGAAGCAGGCGACGGTAAAAAACTACGCCAACACCATGTCCATCGGTTGCGAAGCCAGCAGCTATTCGACGCGCACCAACTACTTGTCGCTGGACCCGACCTACAAAGATCCATTGGGTCGGCCGCTGTTGCGCATCACCTTCGACTTCCCGGAAAACGACCGCAAGATGGCCGCGTACGTGACTGGCAAAGTCCAGGAAATCGCCAAGAGCATGAACCCGCTGCAAATGGTCGCGAGCGCACAGACCGGCCATTGGAACAGCGCGCCGTATCAGTCTTCGCACATCGTTGGCGGCTTCATCATGGGCGCCGATCCGAAGACCAGCTCGGTGAACAAATACCTGCAAGTCTGGGACGTGCCGAACCTGTTCGTGGTCGGCTCTTCCGCCTTCCCGCAGAACCCCGGCTACAACCCCACGGGCACCGTTGCAGCGCTGGCTTTCAAGGCCGCCGATGCGATTCGCACCCGTTACCTGAAGCGCCCTGGGGAGATGATCACCGTATGAAGACTCTTCTTTCGGTTTGCGTTGGCGTGCTGGGCCTGGCCCTCAACGTTGCACATGGCGCCACGGGTGCCGACTCCTACAATCTGGTGGAAAAAGGTCGTTACCTGACGACCTTGGGCGACTGTACGGCTTGCCACACCCTGCCCGGCAAACCGGCGTTTTCCGGTGGCGTTGCGCTGGACACGCCGTTCGGCAAACTGCTGGGTGCCAACATCACTCCTGATCCAGTCACCGGCATTGGCCGCTGGAGCTTTGAAGACTTCCAGAACGCCATGTCCAAAGGTCACGGCCTGGACGGCAAGCGTCTGTACGGCGCGATGCCGTACACCGCTTACACCAAGGTGCTGCGCCAGGACAATCTGGCGATCTGGGCCTACCTGCAAACCATCGAGCCAGTGGACAACAAGGTCGAAACCAATCAGCTGCCCTTCCCGTTCAACATCCGCACCAGCTTGCTGGGCTGGAACCTGTTGAACTTCCAGGAAGGCGAGTTCAAGGCTGATCCGAAGAAGACCGAGCAGTGGAACCGTGGCGCGTATCTGGTGCAAGGCCTGGGTCACTGCGGCACCTGTCACACGCCGAAAAGCCTGACGGGCGGTGACAAAAACGACCAGTTCCTCGGTGGCGCCAACCTGCAGAACTGGGTCGCGCCGAACATCACCGCCGACGCTCACAGCGGCATTGGCAGCTGGTCCGAGGACGACATCGTCAAGTACCTGAAAACCGGTGCCAACCGCTTCGACATCGCCTCCGGCCCCATGGCCGAAGAAGTCGAGCACTCTTCCCAGCACTGGAAAGACGAAGACTTGATGGCGGTTGCGGTGTTCCTCAAGGACGGCAGCAAGCCCGCCAATCCGCCCAAAGCCCTGGCGGCGACCGACAGCGCAATGGTCGCAGGCAAGGCGATCTACGCAGATCGCTGCTCGGCGTGCCACATCGGCAACGGTGAAGGCGTAGAGAACCTGTTTCCGAAACTGGCCATGGCGCCATTGGTCAACGGCGCCGATGCATCGTCGATGATTCGTGTCGTACTGGCCGGCAGCCGCGCTGGCGCCACCGACGCGGCCCCGACCGCACCGGCGATGCCATCTCTGGGCTGGGCGCTGTCCGACGACAACGTCGCCAACGTCCTGACTTACGTGCGCAACAGCTGGGGCAACGCGGCACCGGCCGTGTCCAGCGCGGACGTAAAGGCTGTGCGCGAGCAATTGCAGCCCAAGTAAAAATGCCGCAATGAAAGATGCCCGGCCTTGTGATGAGGTCGGGCATTTTTTGTGATGGCTGTTCCAATCGTGGGACCGCATTTATCCGGGAAGAGGCCGGATCATTTACTGCATTAGTCGTCAGAAATACCGCCTTCCCGGATAAATCCGGTCCCACCTGTCCGGCGTTAGCTGCGCGCCAGTGCGGCATCCGGACGACGAGGGATCTCCTACAGACCCCGCGCTTCCATGATCCTAGGCAAATTACCTTCGATCCAGCTCGCCAAGGTATCGACCTGCAACGCCACTTCTTCCCCCAAAGGCGTCAACCGGTATTCGACGTGGGGCGGCACCACCGGCAGCGCCTTGCGTTCGACAAAGCCATCGTGTTCCAGATTCTGCAGGGTTTGCGACAGCATTTTCTCGCTGACACCGCCGATCTTGCGACGCAATTCGCTGAACCGATGCACGCCGCCGCGCAGTGCCACCAAGACCAATACGCCCCAGCGGCTACAGACGTGGCTGAGGATAATTCTTGATGGGCAATCGGTGGCCATCAGCTCCCCGGAACGGGCCTGCATGATGGTCGAACAGAACTCTGTGGGAACCTTGGCACTTTGCGTCATGACACTTACCTTTTTGTACGTACTTACGAAAGGTTAGCACGATGCTTATGCTTGGGCTTCTTTAAATGCCTAGCAAGGAAATCTGCCATGTACGTCGTCACAGGTGCAACCGGCCAACTCGGCCGCCTGGTCATCGAACAATTGCTCAAGGTCGTCCCGGCCGCGCAGATCGTCGCGGCCGTGCGCACTCCGGAAAAAGCCGCCAACCTGATTGCCTTGGGCGTCAAGGTTCGGCATGCCGACTACGCCCGACCAGAAACCCTGGACAGCGCGTTCAAAGGTGCTGAAAAACTGCTGCTGATCTCCTCCAGTGAACTGGGCCAACGTGCGGCGCAGCACCAGGCCGTGATTGATGCCGCCAAGCGCGTCGGTGTGCAACTGCTCGCTTATACCAGCGTGCTGCGCGCCGATTCTTCACCCTTGAGCGTGGCCGTCGAACATCGTCAGACCGAGGCGGCGCTGCAGAAATCAGGCCTGCCTTTCGTGCTGCTGCGCAACGGTTGGTACACGGAAAACTACACGGCCGGCATCCCGGGCGCGCTGGCTCATGGCGCGGTATTCGGCAGCGCCGGCAGTGGTCGGATCAGTTCCGCGCCGCGAGCTGATTACGCCGCTGCGGCGGTGGCGGTGTTGACGGCCGAGGACAATCAGGCGGGTCGCAGCTACGAGCTGGCCGGAGACGATTCCTACACCCTGGCCGGGTTTGCCGCTGAATTGTCGAAGCAGACCGATCAAGCCATCGGTTATACCGACCTGCCTCAAGCCGACTTCGAAGCCGCGTTGATTCAGGCCGGTCTGCCGAATTTCGTCGCCGCGCTATTGGCCAACTCGGATGCCGGCGCGTCCAAGGGAGCGCTGTTCGATGAGGGACATCAGCTCAGTTCGCTGATCGGGCGCCAGACCGTGCCGCTGGCACAGACCATCGCGGCTGAACTGCAGAACTGATCCACGCCGTTCGCCTGTGTGCAGTTGCGGCGAACGGCATTTTCCAACCGAATGTTTTTTGCCAGCGGTGGTCCTAGCTACACGAACAGAGCATTACGCACTGAGCCGTTAGCAAATCAGGAACCACTTATGAACAGTAAATCGCTCATCGCTTGTCTGGCTATTCTTGGCTGCGTTTCTGTCACCAGCGTCGCCGTCCAGGCTCAGGAGAATCCTGAGCCTAAAGTTGAACAATCCAGAGAGAATATCCGCGACCTGGAACTGGGTTCCCGGGCGCCAGCGAAATTTCAGCGTCCTGAAGCCGGCATGAAGGACTGGAGCAAACACGGTCTCAAAGCGCCATCCAAAGAAGCCCAGTGGGTCAAGATCAACGACAAATACGTGATGGTGCAGATCACCAACGGCCAGATCACCGAGATCGTGCCAATCAGAAAATAACAGCTTGCAGGAGCCAACTCGTTGGCGAGGCAATAATCGTCTCGCCAACGAGTTGGCTCCTACCGGTTTTACAGAAAAATCCCGCCCGACGCCTCGATCCGCTGCCCGTTGATCCACTTCCCGCCGTCACCCAGCAGCATGCTGATCGCCGCGCCGATGTCATCGGCTTCACCGACCCGACCCAGCGCCGTGCTGGAAGCTATCAGTTGGTTGACTTCAGCATTGTCGCGCACTGTCCCGCCGCCAAAATCCGTCGCAATCGCGCCGGGGGCCAGCACGTTGACGTTGATGCCGCGCGGTCCGAGTTCCTGGGCCAGGTAACGGGTCCAGACTTCGATGGCCCCTTTCATCGAGGCATACGCCGCATAGCCAACCATGCTGAAACGCGCCAGCCCGCTGGAAACGTTGACGATGCGCCCGCCGTCAGCCAGCAATGGCAGCAGTTTCTGGGTGAGGAAAAACGGCCCTTTGAAATGTATATCAACCAACTGGTCAAACTGTTCCTCGCTGGTTTCGGCGAAGCTGTTGTAGATGCCGACGCCCGCATTATTGACCAGAAAATCAAACTGGCTGGCCTGAAAAACCTCCCCAAGCGTCTGGGCAACCTGAGCGCTGAAAGCATCGAAACTGCTGCTGTCGCTGACATCCAGTTGCAACATGTGCGCACGACCGCCAAGCGCTTCAATTTCAGCGACCACCGCTTGGGCTTCAGCCTGCTTGCTGTAATAGGTGCCAATGACGTCAACACCTTGAGCCGCCAGGTGCAACGCCGTGCTTTTGCCAAGGCCGCGACTGGCGCCGGTGATCAGAGCGATTTTCTTGTTCATGGAGCATTCCTCATAGGGAGTGGTCAGGGAGTGGGAACGAGTTTATTGTTCGGCACATACGCGATAAACCATGAAAAATCGAAATAACCAGTCGTGCTAACCGAACAATTGTCCAGATGCCCGTAGGGAATTCATTCAGCCATGAACAAACTGGAACTGTTGCGCACCTTCGTGCGCGTTGCCGAGCTTTCGAGCTTCACCCAGGCCAGCGAAGCCTTGGGCCTGCCGCGTTCGAGTGTGTCCGAACAGGTCCAGGCCCTCGAAGAATTGCTCGGCACGCGCCTGTTATTGCGCACTACGCGGCGGGTTCAGGTCACGCCTGACGGACAGCTTTTATACGAACGCAGCAAAGACATGCTAGCGCAGATGGATGAGCTTGAAGGCTTGTTCCGCAACGATGCAATGCTCAGCGGTCGGTTACGAGTCGACATGCCTACCGCCATGGCGCACAACATTCTCCTGCCGCGCCTGAGTGAGTTTCTGAGCCTGCATCCAGGGATCGATCTGGAAATCAGCAGCACGGATCGGCGAGTCGATCTGGTGCGCGAAGGCTTCGATTGCGTCTTGCGCATCGGCGAGCTGCCGGACTCGCATCTGGTGGCGCGCAATCTGGGCGACCTGTCGATGGTCAATTGCGTCGGTGCCGGTTATGCCCGGCAATATGGCGTCCCGACCAGCCTCGCGGATTTGCAGCAGCATCGCTTGATTAATTATGTGATGGCGTTCGGCGCGAGCACCGCGCACTTCGAATACCAGGACCAGGACAAAACCCGCACGCTGGCCATGCCGCACAGCGTGACCGTCAACAATGTGCAGGCCTATGAAGCCGCTTGCCTGGGCAATCTGGGCATCGTCCAGTCGCCGCGCATGGGCATGCGTAAACATCTGTTGAGCGGCGACTTGATTGAAATCCTGCCTGAGTTTCGTCCCGCCCCGATGAAAATTTCCCTGGTGTACGCCCATCGCCGTCACTTGCCGGAACGCTGTCGGGTGTTCATGGACTGGTTTCAGGGCCTGCTCGAACTGCACAATGCCGCTTGAATGCGAGATAGGCTAATCTCACTTATTCACATGACTCCTTGGGGCTCACCCGGCATGGACCAGCAAAACGCCGATCACTCGGCCACACCGTTTTTCTGGCGCGACGCTCGCTTGCCTTTCATTGAGGCGCGCTCGGTGGCCGATGGGCGCAAGCTCTGTTACGCCAAACATTCGCACGAGGTGTTTTCCATCGGCGCGATCACCGCCGGGCAAAGCACTTACCTGCATGAGAAGACCAGCCAGCGCGTGCAAAGCGGCACAGTGGTGCTGATGAATCCCGGCGATGTGCATGCCTGCAACCCGATCGCCGACCAGCATTGGTCGTATCTGATGCTGTACGTCGACAGCCTGTGGCTACGAAACCTGCAGCACGACCTGGGGATGGACGCCAACCTTGATTTCCAGCCTGTCGCCCAGACGCACAGCTCCTCTGTCGAGCTGTTTCGCGGGATCAATCAGCTGTACGCGACCTTGATCGACACCAAAACCGATGTGCTCGACAAACAGTGTGCTTCAGTTGCCTTCTTCACCCTGATGCAGCAAGCACTGGGCAGTGCCGCCCTCCATGCTGATCAACCGGTGGATCGCGTGGAGCGGGCCGAGCACTACATCAGCGATAACTTCAAGTCCGCGATCAGCCTCGACGATATCTGCAGCGCCGCGAATATATCGGCTTCGTATCTGATTCGCGCCTTCGAGCGGCGTTATCACATGACGCCCCACGCGTACCTGATCAATCGGCGGATTCAACACGCCCGCACCCAGCTCAAAAGCGGACGTTTGATCGCCGATGTGGCTCAGGAAACCGGCTTCGCCGATCAGGCGCATTTTCAACGGGCGTTCAAGAAGCATCTCGCCGCGACCCCAGGCCAATACAAGCTTTAAGCAGCGAGCAAATACCACGCGCAGCCCACCAGCAGTAATGCCATACAGCGATTGAACACGCGAATGCCCAGCGCGCTGCTTAAATAGTGGCGCAGGAAAGTCCCGGCAAACGCCCAGCACGCCAGAGACACGTAACAAATCACCAGATAGATCGCGGCAAACTGCCAGATCAACCGCGCCTCGCCGCTGGCGGCAAACGCGCCCATGCCGGCGATACACGCCAGCCAGGCCTTGGGATTGAGCCATTGCATGATTGCGCCGTACAGCATCGACGGCCGGTCGTTGGCCTGATCGACACTTAAGCGGCCGTCATCTCGGGCCAGCTTCCACGCCATGTACAACAGAAAAGCCACCCCTGCCCACTTGATTCCTTGCGTCAGGAACGGCCACTGGATCAACACCTCATGCAAGCCGAAACCGGTCAACACCAGCAATAACGTGAAGCCCAGGGTTGCGCCGGTCACATGCTGCAACGCCGGTCCCAACCCAAATCGCGCTCCCGAACTCAAAGCCACGATATTGACCGGTCCCGGCGTGATTGACGAAGCCAGCGCAAAGGCGGCCATGGAAAGAAACACACTCATCTGAATACCCTGACTGAACCCGAAAATGAGTCGATCACGGTAAAGACGCGCACCAGCAGCGTATTGAAGAAAATTACCCAGCGATGGGCAAAAACCCGCCGAGACGAAACGCAAATGCTGATCATCCGGCACCGATAGGGCAGAATTGCCGGCATTGTTTCCCCAGACAGAGTTGTTGAATGATTACCCGCCCACAAAAACCGTCCCTCTGGGCGCTGTTATTTGCCATCCGCGGCACTATCGTCCCGGCGATCTGGCCCAAAGTGCTGTTCACGATGCTGATCAGTTCGGGGGTGGTCGCTACCCATGGCAAGCTGTTCGATTACAAAGTGGTACTGACCGCAACGCCATTCACCCTGTGGGGCCTGACGCTGGCGATCTTCCTTGGCTTTCGCAACACAGTGGCTTATCAGAGGTTCTGGGAGGCGCGTACGTTATGGTCCGAGCTGTCCATTGTGACGCGCAACCTGACCCGGCAAAGTCTGAGCATGATGCCCAATCTGCCGGCAGCCGAACGACGCGCCCTTCTCGATTCGCTGGTTGCCTTCAGCTACCTGCTTAAAGACTGGCTGCGCGGCGAGAAACCCGGTGAGGATAGCTGCCGGCTGCTGGAACCGGCGCTGCAACGCGCCACCTTCGACAAGGAAAACCCGCCGAGCGTGTTGCTGGGCCTGATCGGCCAACGGCTGATGGACCAGGCGCGGCAAAGTGGTATTGGCGACCCGTTGAAAGCCGACATGGATCAGCAACTGAACCGTTTGTCTTACGTGGTGGGCGGCTGCGAGCGGATCAGCAACACGCCGATCCCTTATCCCTACATTCTGATGCTGCACCGCGTTGTGCATGTCTATTGCTTCCTGCTGCCGTTTTGCCTGGTGGAAAGCATTGGCTGGTTTACGCCGTTCGCGGTGCTGGTATTGGCTTATACTTTTTTCGGACTGGACGCGCTGGGCGACCAGATCGCCGACCCTTTCGACACCCAACCCAATGATCTGCCGTTGAACGCACTGTGCCGTGACATCGAAATCTCGGTGCTGGACATGCTCGACGAACCCGCCCCGCCGCGCCTGGAGCCTGTCAATGATGTGCAGCTGTAGCCGTTTCAGAGCCGTATCCGGAAAACCTTTCCTTGCCGAGCACACCTATGAACAGCTTTGAGCAATCGATCATCGAAGCCGCGCAGGACGCCACGCTTAACAACACAGACGCAGAACGCGCCGAAGCCAAGGCAGCGGCCAGTGCTGCGGTCGCGGAAATCATGGCGACGACTTCCGGGCTGCAACGCACCCTGGCCCTGGCAGCGCTGCTGGACTCTTATTCCGAACAGGAAGACGAGTGATCAGCTGATTTGCTGACCGCCCGCAGGAGACATGGCTTGCTGATTCACGCACTATGTCGCCGGAATGCGATGCCATCGCCGCAACACTTTATCTGGACGCGACATGACTCCCAACGCTGAACATTACAACCCGGCCACCGAATACGCTGACAAACTGATCAGCCGCATCGGTCAGACGCCCTCCTGGATCGCCAAGCGCATTGGCGTCACCGAAAAACGCATGCGTTATATCCTGGAAGGTGAACGTACCGTCAAGGGTGAAACGACCCCGATCCAGATGACCTACACCGAGCAGTTCGCGCTGGAATGCCTGGCTGCCGAGGCCAAGACGCGCAGCAAATAAAATCTGAAACCCTGCTGACCTCGATTACCGAAACGGTTCGGTTTTTTGAGTTGCAACCTTGAGCACTGATCTTTGAAAGACATTCAGAAAGACCTGCAGCAGACCGCAAATGATCTGGAAAGTATTTCCCTGAACCTGGCCGGTCATGCGGTGTTTCTCCAGCATTCGATCCACGCCAAGGATGCTGCAGATGTGAGCCATCAGATCGTCAAGCTGCAAGACACGGTTGATGATCTACGAACCATTGCGGATCGGATCAAGCCTTGATTCGGGTCCGCGTCATTACCTTTGGTCTACTTTAGTAAACGCAACTGAACCAACCGCGATAACAGGCAATCCCACCTGCATAGCGTTGCAATCTGTACGCTATGCATTCAGGGTTACGCCATGTCTATCGAGAGCAATTCAGTCTTACTGCAGTCACTGATCGCTCAGCTGTCAATGTTCGACTACAGCTCGTCGCTGGCCCTGCGAGGGGATGCAGAAGATAACCTTCTGGGGCTCAGAGACTTGTTCGAGCTGGACATGATCACCGGTAACTTCATCTACGGCGTGCTCAGCGACCCATTGGGCCTGCTGTTTCTCTCCGCCGACCACATTCTGCTGACCAAACGCGGCGCCCTGTTCGCCCTGCACTAACCGCCCTGCGTCAACCGCCGCGCGCTCAATCCTGAGCTTGCGACAGTGGCCTGGCCACCTGTTCCAGCGACTTGCGTTCGGCCGCTGCGCCCCAGATTCCCTGGACGATTGCCGCCACTATCATCAGCCCTGCACCAATTAAATAGCCGATCAGCACGTTGCTGCGGTCGTGGGTCTGGATCAGGTAGCCGAACAGGCTCGGCCCGATGATTCCACCCAATCCGGTGCCAAAGGCATAGAACACAGCAATCGCCAAGGCTCGGATTTCCAGGGGAAAGGTTTCGGCCACTGTCAGGTACGCCGAACTGGCCGCGGCTGAAGCGAAGAAGAAAATCACCATCCAGGCAATCGCCTGCTGCGTCACGTCCAGAACGCCCTGCTGAAACAAATACCCGCAGATCGCCAGCAGCACGCCGGAAATCCCGTAGGTGAAGCTGATCATCACCCGGCGGCCAATCACATCGAACAAGCGCCCCAGCAGCAGCGGCCCGCAAAAGTTGCCCAAGGCCAGCGGCAACACGTACCAGCCGACCTGCTCAGCCGGAACCTGGTAGAAGTCAGTGAGCACCAATGCATACGTGAAGAAAATCGCGTTGTAGAAGAAAGCCTGAGCGGTCAGCAACGTCATGCCGACCAACGCCCGCTGGCGAAACCTGACGAACAAGGTCTGGAATATTTCCCCCAGCGGGGTGTGATCCCTGGCATGCAAACGCAATGGCTTGCTGGTGACAGCGGGCAATCGATGGCCCTGTTTGATCATGCCGGCTTCGATCTGCTCGACGATCCGTCGCGCTTCATCGGCCTGATTGTGGATCAACAACCAGCGCGGGCTTTCCGGCAGCCACAGGCGCATGAACAGGATGATCAGCCCCAACGCCGCGCCAATGCCAAAGCACAGCCGCCAGCCAAGATCGCCGCCGACCCATTGCGGATCGAGCAGGACAATCGAGCCTGCCGCGCCCAGTGCCGCGCCCAGCCAGAATGTGCCATTGATGGTCAGGTCCACCCAGCCACGGTAGCGCGCCGGGGTGAACTCCTGAATGGTCGAGTTGATCGCCGTGTACTCACCGCCGATGCCCATTCCGGTGAGAAAGCGAAACAACAGAAAACTCGCGACATTCCAGGAAAATGCGGTGGCCGCAGTGGCGCCGACGTAGAGTATCAACGTGATAAAGAACAACTTGCGACGCCCGAGGCGATCGGTCAGCCAGCCAAAAAACAAGGCACCCAGCACCGCGCCGGCGATGTAAATCCCGCCCGCCAGGCCGATTTCGCTGTTGGACATCTGCAGCACTTCGCTGGACTTGAGCGCGCCGGAAACCGAACCGGCCAACGTCACTTCCAGACCGTCGAGCAACCAGGTCACTCCCAGCGCAAACACCAGCAATGTATGAAAACGCCCCCAAGGCAAACGATCAAGGCGTGCGGGCAAGTCGGTTTCGAAAACCTGGCCCCGTTGCAGTTCAGCGCCGGGAAGATCCGCACTCTCGACTTTCAAAGGACTCGCTCCTGCTCGCAGATGCCTGATTGGCTGACAGGGTTGTGAGTCAAAGGCGCCCGGGGAGTTCAGGTCGACATCAGCTGATCCAGAACCACAGGAGCGTCAGGTTTGCCGCCGAGATCAGGCCGAACAGGCTCCAGGCGGCAGTCTGCACCATCGGACTGTTGACGAACGGCCCCATCAAATGCCGATCGCTGGTGAAGCGAATCAACGGCCAGAGGGCGAATGGCAGTTGCAGGCTGAGCACCACCTGACTGAGCACCAGCATCTTGCCCACCGAACTATCACCGAGCCACATCACGCCGATCAGTGCCGGAATCAACGCCAGAGCGCGGGTGATCAAGCGTCGCTGCCAGCAGGGAATTTTCGCCTGCAAGAAACCTTCGAGAACCACCTGGCCGGCAATGGTGCCGGTAAACGTTGAACTCTGCCCCGCCGCCAGCAAGGCAATGCCGAACAGTACGCTGGCTACGGCACCGCCCACCAAGGGGTCGAGCAAGTGATAAGCGTCCTGAATTTCCACCACCTCGGTATGCCCGCTCTGATGGAATGCGGCGGCCGCCAGAATCAGGATTGCAGCGTTGATCAGCAATGCCAGGCTCAGGGACGCAATAGTGTCGATACGGGCGAATTTGATGGCGCTGGCCTTGCTGGCGTTATCGCTGCCGTTGACCCGGGTCTGCACCACTGACGAATGCAGATAGAGGTTATGCGGCATGACGGTTGCGCCGAGGATGCCGATGGCAATGTACAACGGCTCCTGGCCACTGAGCACATCCCAACTGGGTTTCAATCCCGCGAATACGTCCGGCCAGAATGGCTTGATGAGGATCAGCTCGACCGTAAAACAGGCACCAATGGTCGCGATCAATCCCAGGACGATGGCTTCCAGACGTCGGAAGTTGGCACCCTGCAAGGCCAGCACGATCAGCGTATCGAAGGCGGTCAACGCCACGCCGACGGTGATGGACACGCCAAGCAACAGATGAAAGGCCAATGCCGCGCCCAGCACCTCTGCAAGGTCCGTGGCTACAATCGACAGCTCCGCCAAGAACCACTGACCTTTCGCAACACGCGGGCTGTAACGTGAAGCCGACAACTGCGCAAGATCGCGGCCGGTGGCAATGCCCAGGCGCGAGCACAGATTCTGTAAAACCATGCCGGACAGACTCGCCAGCACCACCACAAACAGCAGCGAATAACCGAATCGCGAGCCAGCCTCGATGGCGGTCGCCCAGTTGCCGGGGTCCATGTAGCCGATGGAAACCAGCAGGCCGGGGCCGACGAACAGCAGCATCTTGCGCGCCAACGAGGCATTGGCGGGGATGGCGACGCTATCGGTAACCGCAGACGGGCAAAACGGTGCAGTGGCAGTGGTGGGCAGTTTGAACTTCACGGGGACCAGACGCGCAGCGGGACGAGGCGTTGATGTTAAAGTTTTGCGACATATCTTGATACGCAAAATATTGCCTGACCGCGACTGACGACCGGCAAGAGGGGACTTGTCCCCTCCTGCACAATGGTCTACCTATGCTGCACAGACGGTATCTACGCCGGGAAAGGCAGCCAACCCTTACCCATCGACAGTCAAAACCACCTTCCCCTCGATATGGGATTTTTCCAGGTAATCCTGAGCAGCCGCTGCGTTCTTTAGCGGGAAAGTGACGTTGACCTTCACGTTCACCAGCTCGCCTTTGATCAGCAGAGCAATTTCCTCAAGCTGTTTACCACTTGGCTCAACCAGGAAAAAACTGCTGTTCTTGCCATACGCATCCGGTCGATTTCGGACCGGCTCGTTCAGGGTAGAAACCAGCATGCCGCCAGGTCGCAATACTGCCCAGGACCGCTGCTGCATTTCGCCGGATACCAGATTGATTACCAGATCGATATCCGAACACACATCTTCAAAGCGTTCCCGGGTGTAATCGATGACCCGGTCCGCGCCCAGTGCGCTGATGAACCGCGCGCTTTTATCCGAGCCGGTGGCGTAGACCATCGCGCCCTTGGCGGCGGCGAGCTGCACGGCGAAGTGCCCGACGCCACCGCTGGCACCCTGGATCAGCACGCGCTGGCCAGCCTCCAGATGGCCATGGTCGAATAACGCCTGCCACGCTGTCTGCGCCGCCAAAGGCACGGCCGCAGCGCGTATGAAATCAAGGTTTTCCGGAATCTTGGCCAAATGCTCGACCTTGATTACCGCGTACTCGGCGTAGCTGGCATCACCGCCGACCATCCCGAAAACCCGATCGCCTTTGACAAAACTGCCCACGCCACTGCCCACCTGTTCGACAACACCGGAAAAATCCCGACCCAACGTGATGGGCAATTGATCTTCGCTGACCGGCGGAAATTCGCCTTGTCGGATCTTGTAGTCCACTGGGTTCACGCTCGCAGCGGCAATTCGTACCAATACTTCGCCCACTTGCGGATGAGGGATTTCAATGAATTCGAGCCGCAGCACACTCGAATCACCAAACTGGTGAATCCTTATCGCTTTCATAGTCGCCATGGGCTGCTTCCTGACAGGTAGTAAGTAATGGGCTGACTACAGGTGTAACGCCGAGGTTCAGCTTAGTTGCCCGGCATCCGGCCAACGGAGCCCCAAAATCGGTATAGCAGCCGAGCTCAACTCCGAGCGACCCTTGGGCATAAAACCCTTAAATTCCCGATTTTTTCGCAATTTACAGCCAAGATTCGCTATAACTAACCGATCTAAACAATCATTACAAAATGTAAAAGCCCTATCATGTGCATTCCTGCAATTCCGGAATCTGACCCATGACGTCTTTATCACCGGCGGACAGCGTGACGCCGCAAATCCCCTTCAATGGGGTTGATCCCGTGCGCGCAGCATCCATCAGTGCGCGCATTGACCGCTTGCCAGCAGTCGCGACGATCTGGCGCCTGATCGCGCTGTTGTCCATCGGCGGCTTTTTTGAGCTTTATGACTTATTTCAGACCGCCTACATCAGTCCTGGCCTGCTGCGCGACGGTATATTCGCCACCGGTGCACAGGGCGTATTCGGCTTTTCCGATCAGGCCGCCTTTGCCTCGGCAACCTTTCTCGGGCTGTTTCTCGGTGCCAGCCTGCTCAGCCCGATTGCCGACCGTTTCGGACGCCGGGCCATCTTCACCTTCGCGCTGATCTGGTACACCGTCGCCACCGTGCTCATGGGCGTGCAGAGTTCTGCGCTGGGCATCATTGGCATGCGTTTTCTGGTGGGTATCGGTTTGGGTATCGAACTGGTGACCATCGACGCTTACCTGTCGGAGCTGGTGCCCAAGCGCATCCGCAGTTCGGCATTTGCCTTCGCCTTTTTCATCCAGTTCCTTTCGGTTCCGGCCGTGGCCCTGATGTCCTGGTGGCTGGTGCCGCAAGCGCCGTTCGGGATTTCCGGTTGGCGCTGGGTGGTGCTGGCCAGCGCAGTATTCGCGCTGTTCATCTGGTGGTTGCGCTCGCGCCTTCCCGAGTCACCGCGTTGGCTGGCGCAGCACGGGCGCTTCGACGAAGCCGAACGCATCATGGATGACATTGAAGCCAAGTGCCTGCGTGAACACGGTAAACCGCTGGACGAACCGGAGCCGGAAGTGGTCGCGGTCGAAGGTCGCGGCCGATTCGCCGATATCTGGAAGCCACCCTATCGCCGCCGGGCATTGATGCTGATCGTGTTCCATATTTTCCAGGCCATCGGCTTCTTCGGCTTTGGCAACTGGCTGCCGGCATTGCTTACCGGTCAGGGCGTCAGCCTCACCCACAGTCTGGGTTATGCCTTCGTGATCACCCTCGCCTATCCGCTGGGTCCGCTGTTGTTCGTGAAGTTTGCCAATCGCTACGAGAACAAGTGGCAGATCGTCGGCTCCGCGTTGGGCTCGATGATCTTCGGCACCCTGTTTGCGTTCCAGACTTCCGCCGTCGGCCTGGTGTTTTGCGGGGTCATGATCACCTTCTGCAATGCCTGGCTTAGCTTCAGTTATCACTCTTATCAGGGTGAACTGTTCCCGACCAACATTCGCGCCCGTGCGGTCGGTTTCTGTTACTCGTTCAGCCGCTTATCCACTGTGTTCAGCAGTTTGCTGATCGGCTTCTTTCTGGAGCATTTCGGCACACCGGGCGTGTTGGCGTTTATCGTCAGCAGCATGTTGATCGTGATCATCACCATCAGCACCTTCGGCCCGCGCACACGTAACCTGGCGCTGGAAAATATCGCTCACCGCTGATATGTGAGGAGGATTACCGGCGGACTGTGCAACCTGCCGGTAGTCAACTGAAGTGAACGGGTTGGATACCTGGCTATCCAACCCGTATCAACTCCTGACCAATCCATAGATGAGGTGCACCATGGCCGGTTCCCGCCCGGAAAATCCCGATGTCGATCCTGATGAAGTAGCGTTCCCCGAAACCGTTCCAGACCCGGTCAGCGAAGAGGACGACCCGGAAGCCGGGTTTGAGCCAGGAACGGAGCTGGTGCCGGAAAAAGGCGATTTTCATGGCGGACGTGACAAGCATTAGAAAGCGCAGATCCCTGCCCCTGACAGGCTAATGGTCGCCGGTCACACCCATCGAAGTGCGGCCGGCACCGGGCATCAACTTTGCGCCCACTCGACATCGGTAATACCGAAGTGCTCAGCGTAAGGCTTGGACACTCGGGCGACTTTTTCAAGACGATATTTAGGGATGCGGGCAATGCCGGCATCGACACTCGCGTGATGCCAGGCTCCGGCATTGTCCATGCGTTCTGCACTGATATAGAACGATTTGAAGGCGCCATTAAACAGGTAATCAATTCGGTAATGTTTGTACTGGGACATCCAGGCAGTGCCTCATACTGTTTGTTTAGAGCAGTAGATGACTTTTGGCCCGAGGGAAAAATTCAGTCTTTTTTGACCAGATGATCAATCAGTACACAGCGCGGTTCCTCACGATACCTGTCAACGAGGCTGGCACGCCCTAGCGGATTCCCAGGCGTCTGGCCAGGCGGCTGAGGTTGGCGCGGTCGAGGCCCATCTCACGGGCGACATCGACCCATTTACCCTGATGGCGGGCCAAAGCCTCCTCGATCACCCGACATTGAAACGCGTCGACTGAATCCTTGAGCGTGCCGCCGGGTACGACAGCTGCGGGGATTGCCGTGGTAGCGGAATGGCTGACGGCGACTTCATCATCCAGGCCCAGCGCGGCAGCTTCAATGGTCAGGATGCGCGGACGCTCCTTGTGGGCCGAAAGGGATTTGAGCACCGCGCGGCTGATCAAGTGTTCGAGTTCGCGCACGTTGCCTGGCCAGCTGTAGCCGACCAGCAGCTTCTGTGCGTCGACATTCAAGCGCAGGCTGCGCAGCCCCATGCGTGCGCGATTTTCTTCGAGGAAGAAGCCCGCGAGCAGCAGGACATCGCGGCCCCGCTCGCGCAATGGCGGCACCAGCAGCGGGTAAACACTCAGGCGATGATACAGATCGGCACGGAAGCGGCCGCTGCGCACTTCCTCGGCCAGGTCCCGGTTGGTGGCGGCGATGATGCGCACATCCACGTGGTGTTCCTGATCTGAACCGACCCGCTGTAGCTGGCCACTTTGCAACACCCGCAATAGTTTGGACTGAACGGGAAGCGGCAACTCGCCAACCTCATCGAGAAAAATGGTGCCGCCATCGGCCAGTTCGAATTTGCCGCTGCGGCCGTTCACGGCACCGGAAAATGCGCCTTTGACATGGCCAAACAACTCGCTCTCCACCAGCATTTCCGGCAGTGCGGCGCAGTTGAGGCTGATCAACGGTTTCTGGGCGCGGGGTGAGTTCAAGTGAATGGCCTCGGCCACCAGCTCCTTGCCGACCCCGGTTTCGCCGGTGATCAACACCGACAAGGCGCTGTTGCCGACCAGCTGAATCTCCTGCTGCATCCGCTTATGTACGGCGCTCTGCCCGATCAATTCCCGAGGACTTCGACCGCCAGCCGCACGTTTATAGACTTCAGCCAGCTGGCGTTGATCTTCAAAACCGCGTGCCAGCTGTTTGATTCGCTCACTGGCCATGACGGTCGCGGCGGCCAGGCTGGCAAATGCTTGCAGATTGTCCAGATCGACACTGCCAAAGCGCGAGGGATCCAGGGAATCCAGGGTGATCAAACCCCAGGGTTTGTCCTGAAAATACAGCGGACAACCCAGGCAGTCATGCACTTCGAGATGGCCCGGATGCCCTTCCACAAGGCCATCGTATGGGTCCGGCAATTCACAGTCGGTGGAAAAGCGCGTAGGGCCGGGGCTTTCCAGCAACACCTTGAGACGCGGGTGTTCCGCTACTTTGAAGCGCCGCCCGAGGGTGTCCGCGCTCAAGCCCTGCACCGCCAGGGGAATCAGCACATCATCCTCAAGCTTGAGCAACGCCACGGCGTCGCACGGCAACAACTGCCGCAGCGCCTGCAGCAAACGCCGATAGCGTTCATCATCAGGCAATTCCCGACTCAGGTCAGCGACCAGAGGAACCAATGCCGCTAACAAAGGGTTTGTCATTGCGCTTCCGTTGACTGACTAATGACTGACGATGCGGTCATTATGACTGCGCAACCCAGTCAATGTCGAAACGCAACTCGTTGGAGCGCGACTTGCCCGCGAATCAGTCGCCTCGGTGAGCCAGATGCATCGCGTTATCGTTCTTCCCGGACAAGTCCGGTCCTACCTGACTCTTGCAAACCCGGTAGGAGGGGACTTGTCCCCGAAGAGGCCGGCCCTGCCAGCGCAAATCCTTGCCCGAATCAGTCGCCTCGGTGAGCCAAGTGCATCGCGTTATCGTTCTTCCCGGACAAGTCCGGTCCTGCCTGATTCGTGCAAACCCGGTAGGAGGGGACTTGTCCCCGAAGAGGCCGGCCCTGCCAGCCTCAACTTTCCGGACCCACCTTCGTTGCCCGCGTCGGCGCAGCAACAAAGACGCTACGGCTGCCACATCGTCTTGTCGCCATTGAGCTTGCGATCAAGAAAGCTCGCCGCACTGATCAACGCCAGATGGCTCAGCGCCTGGGGCGTATTGCCCAGATGGTGGCCATGTACATCGAATTCCTCCGCATAAAGCCCCAGCGGATTGGCGTAGCGCAGCAACTGCTCGAACTCCAGATGCGCCTGCTCGACGCGCCCTGCGCGGGCCAGGCACTCGACGTACCAGAATGAACAGGCGGTGAATGCACCCTCCTCCCCCGCAAGACCGTCGTCGTGGTCGTCGTCGTTGCGGTAGCGATACACCAGACCATCGCGCACCAGCGTCCCCTCAATGGCGTCCAGGGTGGCGATCCAGCGCGGATCGCTGGCACCGACAAAACGTACCAGCGGCATCAGCAACATCGAGGCATCCAGATTGCGACTGCCCTTGTATTGCACAAAATGGCCTAGATCGGCGTTCCAGAAGTTTTTCCAGATATCGTCGTGAATCGCCTGCCGCTCCTTGTCCCAGCGATCAAACGGTGCCGGTAGCGAACGCTTGAAGGCCAGGCGCAACGCGCGGTCCAGCGCGACCCAACACATCAGGCGCGAATGCAGGAAGTGCTGATCCTGACCGCGCATTTCCCAGATGCCAACGTCTTTACTGCGCCAGTTTTCGCAAACGTAATCCACCAGACGCGTTGCGTGCTGCCAGCCTTCGTAGGAAATCGCTTCGCCATATTTGTTGGCCAGATACACGGCGTCCATCAGTTCGCCATAGATATCCAGTTGGGTCTGCCGGTAAGCCTCGTTGCCGATCCGCACCGGGGTCGCGCCGCCGTAACCGGCAAGATGCGTCAGGGTTTCCTCGGGCAGATCTTCGCGGCCATCAAGTCCATAGAGGATGCCAAGGGTGCTCGAATCATCACAGCAATCGCCCATTCTGCCGCGAACCCAACTCATGAACGCATTGGCTTCATCGGAATAACCCAGGCGCATGAAGGCATAGACCGTGAACGATGCGTCGCGAATCCACGTGTAGCGATAGTCCCAGTTGCGCTCGCCGCCGAGGGTTTCCGGCAGGCCGAAGGTCGCGGCAGCCACAATGCCGCCGTGCTTGCGCGAAGTGAGCAGTTTGAGGGCCAGCGCTGAACGGTTGACCATTTCCTGCCAGCGCCCACGGTACTCGGACTGTTTGCTCCAGCGCCGCCAGAAGCTCAAGGTGTCGTCCAGATAGCGCGGACATAGCCCGGCGCTGACCTGCTCGTCGTCGATCCCGCCGAGCACGAATTCGAAAATCTCGCCTTGCTGCATGGCAAACTCAGCGACGGCAGTCTGCTCATCGACGCGCAGCGGCGCGGTCGACGAAAGGCGCATGCCTGGCTGCCCCTGGGCCTCAAAGCACACGTCTTCGCCATCCATGCGCACGCTCATTTCAGCGCGACTGTAATCCAGCCGCACCCGGCAGCGCATGCGCATGGTCGCTGTGCCGTAGCGCACCTCGATGCGCCGCACTACGCGAGGCAAGTCGTCCTCGTGCTGCCCGATGGGCATCAAGTCAGTTACCTCAACGACCGCGTCCTTGGCGATCCAGCGGGTCTGCAGGACATTGGTGTCCGGCAGGTAAATCTGCTGACGCCGCGCATCAGGCAGATCCGGGGCCAACTGAAAAATGCCGGCCTCGTTGCGATCCAGCAGTGCGGTGAACACCGAAGGGCTATCAAAATCCGGCCAGCAGAGAAAATCGATGCTGCCTGTATCGGCCACCAGCGCCGCGCTGCGCATATCGCCAATGATGCCGTGGCTTTCAATCGGGTTTTGCGCTTCTTCCAGAAACTCAGCCATTGTCGCGAAACTCCGGGTAGAGGCTCATGCCACCGTCAATGAACAGGGTCGTGCCATGCACGTAATCGGACAAATCAGAGGCGAGCCAGACCACTGCATTGGCCACGTCTTGCGCTTCACCGACGCGACCGTAAGGGATCAGCTTCAACAGTTTGGCTTCGGCTTCACCCGTCATTGCGTCCTGATTGATCGCCGTGCGAATCGCGCCCGGGGCAATGCTGTTGACGCGGATTTTCTGCTCGCCGACTTCCTGGGCAATGGTGCGCATCAACAGATCGACGCCGCCTTTCGACGCCGTGTAGTTGGCGTGTCCGGCCCAGGGAATAAGCTGATGCACGGAACTCATGTGAATGATCTTGCCCATGGCTCTGGAAACGTCTGGACGCATGCCTTGGGCGACGAACTGGCGCAAGGCACTGCGCGCGCAGAGAAACTGGCCGGTCAGGTTGACGTCGATCACCTTGTTCCAGTCGGCCAGGCTCATGTCGAAGATCGACGCGTCTTTTTGCAGGCCGGAATTGGCCACCAGAATATCCAGACGACCGAAATGCTCCAGGGTTTGCGCGAACAGACGCTCGACCTGATCTTCCTGCGAAACGTCAGCCCCGATGGCCACCGCCTCGCCGCCTTCGGCAATGATATCTGCCGCGAGCTTTTCGGCCGGTTCAGGCTGGGAATTGTAGTTGATCACCACCGCGGCGCCCGCCGCGGCCAGCGCCTTGGCCGCTCCTGCGCCCAGGCCCGAACTGCCGCCGGTTACCAATGCAACCTGCCTATCCAATGAAATACGCATCGAGTCAAAGCCTCATGTTGAGCATGTAAAGCTGACCGGCGAGCCGAACGGGAAGTTCATTGGGAAGCAGCTGCAAGCTACAAGCTTTAAGCCGCAAGCGGGTTGGGGACTGGTCGTGCCGCTTGTCGCTTGGGGCTCGCAACTGTTAGCTTCCCCCGCACAAGGCCATCACCCCCTGCGGACTGCTACCAACATGAACCGAAATCAACTGCGCAAGGCCGACATCAACCTGATGGTGGTGTTCGAGACGTTGATGCAAGAGCGCAACGTGACCCGTGCCGCAGAAAAGCTGTTTCTCGGCCAGCCGACCATCAGCGCCGCGCTCAATCGCCTGCGCGCCTTGTTCAACGATCCGTTGTTCATTCGTGTCGGCCATCGCATGGAGCCGACTGCTCGCGCCCAGGAAATCATTCTGCATCTGTCGCCAGCGCTGGACGCCATGTCCACGGCCCTGAGCCTGAGCCACGACTTTGATCCGGCCAGCAGCAAAATGACGTTTCGTATCGGCATGTCCGACGACGTCGAATTCGGTCTGCTGCCGGCCATGCTGCGCGCCATACGCCAGGAAGCACCGGGCGTGGTGATCGTGGTCAAGCACGTCGATTTCTGGAATATTTCCGAACTGCTGATTTCTGGGGAAATCACCGCGGGTATCTGCCTGACAAGGGAGCTGCCGGCCAATGCCAAGCGCAAGTTACTGCGTACTATTCATCCCAGAGTGATACGCGCCGACAAATCGTCCACGCCACTGACGCTGGATGAATACTGCTCACGACCGCATGTGGTGGTGTCCCACGTGGCCAACATCAGCAGCTTCGCCGATGAGTGGCTGAGCGCGCTGGGCCGCAAACGGCATGCGGTGTTGGCGATTCCGCAATACAGCACGTTGCCCGCGTTGATGGCCGGGACCGACCTGCTGTCGAATATGCCGAGTTACACCGCCAGTGCGATGAGTGCGTTGGGATTGGTGCGTGATGAACCGCTGCCGTTCATTACGCCGACCCTGGATTTGTCCATGGTCTGGCTCAGCGTAATGGACACCGATCCGGCCGAGCGCTGGCTGCGTCGGCGGCTGGAAGACTTCATGGGCGAGCCCGCGTCGGCGCCCGCCCATTCGGAGAGTCCGGCTTGAATCAGCCGAAACGCCCGGTGATGTAGTCTTCAGTCTGGGTCTTGGAAGGCTTGGTGAAGATGGTGTCAGTGTCGCCGTGCTCGATCAGCTCGCCCATGAACATGAACGCGGTGTAATCCGAGCAGCGCGCCGCTTGTTGCATGTTGTGGGTAACGATAATCACCGTGAACTGCTCTTTGAGCTCGGTAATCAGCTGTTCGATGCGCCCGGTGGAAATCGGGTCGAGGGCCGAAGTGGGTTCGTCCAGCAGCAGGACCTGTGGGCGCAACGCGATGGTGCGGGCGATGCACAAACGCTGTTGCTGACCACCGGACAGACCGGTAGCGCTCTGCTTGAGCTTGTCCTTGACTTCATCCCACAGCGCCGCGCCGCGCAGAGCCTGTTCAACGCGATCTTCCATTTCGCGACGCGAGAGCTTTTCGTGGTGCTTGATCGCGTAGGAAATGTTGTCGTAGATCGACATCGGAAACGGCACCGGCTTCTGGAACACCATGCCGACATGACTGCGCAGGCGGTTCATCGAATAGCCGGGGGCCAGGATGTTCTCGCCATTGAGCAGCACCTCACCCTTGGCTTCCTGCTTTGGGTACATCGCATAAATACGGTTGAATACGCGCAGCAAGGTGGATTTGCCGCAGCCCGAAGGACCGATGATCGCCGTAATGCGTTTTTCCGGAATCACCATGTCGATGGATTTCAGGGATTGCTGGCCGCCGTAGAAAAACTCCAGGCCACGGACTTGAATTTTGGTTTTTTCATTGGCAAGGGAAAGGTTATTCATCATGACGCCCTATTGCGCAAAAGAATTAAGCGGGAAGCAAGACTGAGGAACAGCACGAACAAGGTCATGACCAGAGCGCCCGCCCAGGCCAGAGAGTGCCAGTCGTCGAACGGGCTCATGGCGTACTGGAAGACCACCACCGGAACACTGGCAATCGGTTTGAGCAGATCACTGCTCCAGAACTGGTTACCGAAAGCGGTGAACAGCAACGGCGCGGTTTCGCCGGTGATACGCGCCAACGCCAGCAGGATACCGGTGACCACACCGGCCTTGGCGGCACGCAGCACGATCTGCAAGGTCAGCTTCCATTGTGGAACACCCAGTGCCAACGCGGCTTCGCGCATGGTCGACGGCTGCAGTTGCATCATTTCATCCGTGGTGCGAACCACCACCGGGATGACCAGCAATGCCAGCGCCAGAGCACCGGCGAGCGCCGAGAAGCCAACCTGATGATTGGTGATAGCGTTAAGCGGCAACACCACCACGGTGTAAACGAACAGACCGAGAACGATGGAAGGAGCCGACAGCAGGATGTCGTTGATGAACCGCACCGCGTTGCCCAGCTTGGTGTAGCGGGCGAATTCGGCCAGCCAGATGCCGGCCATCAAGCCAATCGGTGTACCGATCAACAGGCCGATGCCGGACATCAACACACTGCCGTAAAAGGCGTTGGCCAGGCCGCCTTCGGTGCCGGGCGGTGGCGTCATGCCGGTGAACAGCTGCAGATTCAGGGCATCAATACCCTTGATGATGGTGGTCAACAGAATCCAGACCAGCCACAACAGACCAAACGCCGTGGCGCCGCAGCTGAGCACCATCGCAATTTTGTTCTTGAAGTTACGAGAGCGGTAAAGGCGCTCGCTGCCTGCCATGTCCTTACTCATAACCCCTCCTTGCGTGACAGACGAGACAACATCAGACGTGCCAGAGCCAGCACGATGAAGGTGACGACAAACAACAGGAAGCCAAGGGCGATCAGCGCCGAACGGTGCAAGTCGGTGTAAGCCTCGTTGAACTCGTTGGCGATCACCGACGCGATAGAGCTACTCGGCATCATCAGCGACGCCGAGAATTGGTGGGCGTTACCCAGTACGAAGGTCACCGCCATGGTTTCACCCAACGCGCGACCCAGGCCGAGGAACACACCGCCGACAACAGCTGAACGCGTGTAGGGCAGAACGATGTCCCACACCACTTCCCAGGTCGTGCCGCCCAATGCGTAGGCCGATTCTTTCAACGTGGTGGGTACGGTGCGGAAAACTTCCTGCATGACGGAGGTAATGAACGGCGTAATCATGATCGCCAGCACAATACCTGCGGTCAGCATGCCGATGCCCAAAGGCGGGCCCTGAAACAACGGGCCGATCAGCGGCAAGGCACCCAGGTTCTCGGTGATCCAGGGCGAAAGATGTTCAGCCATGAACGGACCAAATACAAACAGGCCCCACATGCCATAAATGATCGAAGGAATCCCCGCCAACAGTTCGATGGCCGAGGCAATGGGCATCCGCAACCAGGGCGGCGCTACTTCTGTCAGGAAGATTGCAATGCCGAAGCTCACCGGAACGGCGATCAGCAAAGCCAGAAATGATGTCACCAGCGTGCCGTAGATCGGAACCAGTGCGCCGAACTTGCCAGCATTCACGTCCCACTCGGTACTGGTCAGAAACTCGAACCCGAAGGTTTGAAACGCCAGACTGCCCCCCCAAAGGGTCGACAGGGCAATACAACCCAGCATTGCAAGCACCAGCATGGCAGCTGCTTGTAACGACCGCTTGAACCACAAGTCATGGCGGTGATCCCGCTTGGCGCGCTTCTCGCCCTCGGATTCAACTTCGGTGACGTTAGCGGACAGGTATTGGGTGTTTTCAGTCATGTTGGGTCCACTCGCAAGGAAAAGCCCCTGTCACCGGGCCGATATCGCGACACGATGACAGGGGTGTACGGGCCTGGAACGCTTACTTGGTGAATTCCGCTTTCCAGTAGCCTTCTACGCGGTCAACCAACGACTTGGGCAGCGCAACGTAGTCCAGCGACTCGGCTTGTTTCTGGCCGTTTTCCAGGGACCACTTGAAGAAGTCAAAGGCCGCAGCGCTTTTCTCTGCGTTCTTGGCTTGCTTGTACATGATGATCCAGGTAGTAGCTGTGATTGGCCATGCGCCTTCGCCCGGAGCGTTGGTCATGATCAGGTTGAAGTCTTTGGCGCTTGCCCAATCGGCGGTGTCGGCAGCAGCAGCGAACGCTTTGGCGTCAGGCTTGATGAACTTGCCGGCAGCGTTTTTCAGCTGGGTGTAGGACAATTTGTTGGTCACAGCGTAGGAGTATTCGACGTAACCGATCGAACCCTTGATCTGCTTCACGTAGGCAGAAACACCTTCGTTACCCTTGCCACCCACACCGGCTGGCCATACCACGGTCGAACCAAACTTCAACTTCTCATTCCACTCCGGGCTGACTTTGCTCAGGTAGTTAGTGAAGTTGTAAGTGGTACCCGAACCGTCCGAACGGTGAACAACGGTGATCAGGGAATCTGGCAGCTTCACGCCGGAGTTCAATTCAGCGATTGCCGGATCGTTCCACTTCTTGATGTCGCCCATGAAGATCTTGGCGATGGTTGGGCCGTCCAGCTTCAGTTCGCCGCTTTCCACGCCTTCAACGTTGACGATTGGCACGATACCGCCGATCACGCTTGGGAACTGACCCAGGCCGCCAGCTTTCAAGTCGTCTGCGGACATCGGGGCATCGGATGCGCCGAAGTCAACGGTGGCCGCCTTGATCTGAGCGATACCACCGCCCGAACCGATGGACTGATAGTTGATGCGGTTGTCTGCGGTTTTGCTGTAGTCCTGAGACCACTTGGAGATAACCGGAAAAACGAAACTCGAACCAGCGCCCGTTACGTCAGTCGCATGGGCCATACCGCTCAGGCACAGCGAAGCGATCAGAAGCGACAAGCGTTTTTTAGTCAGCAGTATCACGGCAATACCTCAACAAGAGAATTTTGGGGGCCCATCCATGGGAAGGCCCGATGCGGATTTAATCCTCGGAATGTTGCGGTTTAATGACAATCAGTCGAGTTATGTCGATTTCTGGATTTTTTGTAGGAGATATCTTACGCACCCAAAAGCAAAAACCCCCGGATTCAGTCAATGAATACGGGGGTTTGCGCTTTTTTAGTGATCGAACAAAACTAAAGGCTTAAAGCCATTACCGTGTTATTGGTTATTCCCCGTAAATGTCGAAATCGAAATACTTCAGGCGAATTTGCTCGTACGTGCCGTTGGCACGGATTGCGGCAATCGCCTGAGTGAAGCGTCCAGCCAACGGGTCGTTCTTGCGTACGGCGACGCCGATGCCGGTTCCAAAGTACTTTTCTTCGGTGAACGTCGGACCGACGAACTGATAGTCCTTGCCTTCGGGCTTCTTCAGCAAACCTTCGTCGATGGCCACGGAACTGGCCATGGTCGCATCCAGCCGGCCGCCCAGCAGGTCGAGGAACACCTCGTTCTGCGAGCTGTAAGGCACCAGGATTGCGCCCTGCGGGACGAATTTTTCAGTGGCGTATCGCTCGAAGTTGGTCGCCCGCTGCACGCCGATCCGCTTGCCTTTGAGCTGCGCCGGGACGTCAGTAATCCCGCTGTCCTTGCGTACCACCAGCCGCGCCGGGATTCGATAGTAGCGGTTGCTGAAATCCACGGACTTCATGCGCTCCGGCGTCATCGACATCGAGGAAATGATCGCATCGACCTTCTTGACCTTGAGGGCCGGAATCAAGCCGTCGAACTCGTTTTCCTTCCAGACGCATTCGACCTTCATCTCGGCGCAAAGAGCCTGTCCGATGTCGTAGTCGAAGCCGACGATCTGGTTATCCGGCGTCTTGGACGCAAATGGCGGGTAAGCGGCTTCGATACCGATGCGCAGCTGCGGTTCGGCGGCCTGGGCGTTGACGGCCAGCGCCAGGAGTGAGGCGAGGCCGAGTTTGATGGCGGTGTTTTTCAGGTTCATGCATGGCTCCAGACGTTGTTGTTCAAATCGGTCACGCCCCGGGAAGGGATCGCGGCCGTTATTGGCAGCAGCAATGTGAACAGCGGGAGTGAGCGCTCTGTTGGCGCCCTACTCCGTGGAAAGCAAAGGTCAGACGGCAGCGGTGACGATCAGCTCCAGCAGGATCTGCGGGTCGTCGAACATCACTTGCGCGGTGGCCCGAGCCGGGGTCTGCGTGGCATCCACCCAGGCGCTCCAGGTTTCGTTCATGCCGACGAAGTCAGCGCTCATGTCCTTCATCCAGATCTGCACGCTGAGCAAACGACTTTTGTCGCTGCCGGACGCCGCCAGCAGTTCGTCGACACGGGCCAGCACCTGGCGGGTCTGACCGCGAATGTCCTGGGTGCAATCGGCTGCGACAATACCGCTCAGCCAGGCCACGCCGTTGTGCACGACGCTTCTGCTTAATCGCGCGTTGCTTTCAATGCGGTGGATGGGTGTACTCATGGGAAATTCCTTGTTAAGGGGTGGTATTAATTGAAGATTGACGCTCGATGGAAGGCTTTTCAGTGGCCAATTGCATGAGGGTGATGGGTTTGAGCGGCGAACGAATCCGGTAATAGCCCACTTGCGCAGGACTGACGCGGCGCCGCTCGGCGATGATTTCGGTAACCGTCAGCCCGCACATGCGCCCCTGACAAGGCCCCATGCCGCAGCGCCCGAATGCCTTGGTCTGATTGGGGCCCAGACAGCCCAGATCGACGTACTGGCGAATCGCACCGGCGCTGACCTCTTCGCAGCGGCAGACCGTGACGTCATCCCCAGGAATGCGGTTTTCCGCTTGCGGCCGATACAGCGCGTCGATCAAAGGCCGGGCCGCGCTCGCGCGTTTCAAGGCCTGGCGCCAGGGTTTGGCCAGACGTTTGAACTGCGCCTGATCGATGCATTGCTGTTGACAGGCGATCGCCAGGGCCGCGAGACGACCTTGCGATCGCGCAACGCTGGCACCGCCAATCGCCCCGCCATCACCAGCGATGAAAATACCCGGCAGGCTGGTCTGACCGTCGACATCACGACGAGCAATCCAGCAGGCCTGTTGCTCATTCCAGTCATGCATAGCCCGCAAGGACCAGCTGATCTGGGTATTGGGCACCACGCCCTGATGCAGCAGGATCAACGATGCCGGCAGCGTCCAAGAACGACCGGCGCAATGGAAGCTCAAGCCCGTCGCGCGGCCCTCGCCCTCGAGACGAAGCTGGCGCGCGTTGCGGTAATGTCGGACGCCCGCGCGTTTCAGGTCCGCCAGCAGGCGCAGCCCTTTGAGCAAATCCCGCCAACCGCGCAATGCGCCGGGCAGTTGTCGCCAGCTGCGCAGGGCATCGCTGTGGCTGCTGGTGTCGACCAGCGCCTGAATGGCGATTCCGGCGCGCAGGTATTGCACCGCCAGCAGATATAACAAAGGCCCGCAACCGGCGAGCACCACAGGTCCGGCCGGAATAAGCGCGGCACTCTTGAGCAGGATCTGCCCCGCTCCGGCGGTCATCACGCCGGGCAAGGTCCAGCCTGGAATCGGCATCGGCCGCTCGAACGCACCCGTCGCAATCAGCAGATGGCGCGCCTGCAAAACTTCGGCACGCCCATCGACCAGGAAATGCACGCGCCGCTGCGGCGTGATTTGCCAAACCGAGGCGTTGGGGCGGTAATCCACGGCACTGGCCATAAAGGCTTCGGCAAGTTCGCCACCCGCTACATAGTCGGCACCGAGTACGGCACCACTGCGCGCGTCAGCACTGCGAACATTGCGGTAAATCTGTCCACCAGGGCTGGCTTGCTCATCCAGCACGACAACTCTCAGGCCCAGGCGTGACGCTTCGATGGCTGCACTCATGCCCGCTGGACCGGCGCCGATGATCAGCAAATCCACGGGCTGATCATTCATCTTCGTCGCTCCAGGGCAGCAAATCCCGAGCGCCAGCCTGAACCCGCACGCTCATGCCGGGCCGCACCGCAGTGAGACAGGCCTGACAATTGGCCAGCCCATCGATCTCCACCACACATTCGAAACAGACACCCATCATGCAATATGGCGCGCCGGGCCTGCCGTTGATGGCGCTTTCCCGAGTCTGGTGGACGCCGCTGGCCAGTAACGCAGCCGCCAGGGACATGTCGGCGGGCACTGACAAGGGTTGCCCCTCGAACTGGATATCGATGCGCCCGGCCTCACTGTCGAGACTGCGAAACAACGGTTCAGTGAGCATGACGTACCTCGACCGGGCCGCTGAATCGGGCAAGGCTGAATGGTTGAATGGGTTGCTCATCGCCCTGCCCGGCTATCCACGGCGCAAGCCGCAGCACGTGGGCGGCGGCCAGCGTCACGCCGCTGTGGCAACTGACCACGAAGGCGCCCGGGCAAGTCGTCGGTGCCTCATAGATAGGAAAACCGTCGGCGCTCAATACCCGCAGCGCGCCCCAGGCCCGAACCAGTCGCACCTGACCCAGGCGTGGAAAACACTGGATACCGCGTTGGGCGATATCGCCCATGACGTCACTGCTGGTGCTGTCATCGAAGCCCACCGATTCCAGGGAATCGCCCAGTTGCACAGTGCCTTCGTCGGTTTGCCGAACGTAAGTAGTGGGGTAATGCAAAAACGGTTTGAGGCGTTCAGTCACCAGAATTTGCCCACGATTGGGTCGCACCGGCACATCCAGCCCAAGCTCGGCACCCAATGGCCGATTGCCCAGTCCGGCAGCCAGCACCAGTTGCCTGCTGCGAAAGCGTTGTTCGCCAACCGCGACTTCGAAACCTTCGGCATGTTGACCGATAGCATCGACACGCTGACCATTGATTACCTGCACTCCGCGCAACTGGCAGGCCGCGTGCAGGGCGCGCAGCAGCTTGAGTGGATTGACGTGGCCGTCCATTGGCGAAAAACACGCGCCGACCACCTCTGGGCCAATGCCCGGCAAGCGGCTGCGCAATTGCACCGGGTCCAGCAGCTCGAAGGGATAATCGCCGTCGAAAGCCTCGCGCAGCCACAGCAGACGGCGGGTTTCCTCGGCCATTTCCTCCTCACTCAAACACAGCTGAAAACCGCCAGGCTGGCGCAGGTGAATCTCGATTCCTGTATCGGCCCGCAGCGTTGCGTCCAGTTGCGGCCACAGCGCCACCGATTCGCGAGTCCACCGCGCATAAGGGGTCATGTGGTAGCCCTTGCTCTGAACCCAGAGCAATCCGAAGTTGCCTCGCGCCGCGCGAAACGCATCGTCACCTTCATCCAGAACGCAGACCTGCCGCCCCAGCAAGGCCAGTCCGTAGGCAATGGACATCCCCACCAGACCACCGCCTACGACAATCACATCAGTTTTATGCATAAGGGTCGTTTTTCATCTATTACAGCGCAAAAACTCAATAATCACGCTGCCTTGGTTCGATAAAACTGATCCTAAAAGGCTGCCGCTGCCTTTGAAAATGCTTTATTTTCGTTAACTCATGTTTTTTTGTTATGGGTGGATGATTATGAATCTGCGCCAACTCGAAGCCTTCCGCGCGGTGATTCTTGGCCAGACCGTGACGCGCGCCGCAGAGATGCTGCATATTTCGCAACCGGCGGCGACTCGCCTGATCGCCAGCCTCGAAGATGACATCGGGTTTGCGCTGTTCGACCGCATCAAAGGCCGCTTGCAGCCGACTGCCGAGGCGATGACGCTGTATCAGGAAGTACAGAGGTCGCTGATCGGGGTCGAGCGCATTGCCCGCACTGCAAGGGACATCCATAACCTCAAGCGCGGCGCGCTGCAGATCGCTTGCGCGCCAGCCATGGGCCTGTCTTTCTTGCCGCGAGCCATTGCCGGGTTCATTGCCGAGCATGATCAGGTGCAGATTTCCCTGGTGGTGAATTCGTCGCGCGAGGTGATTGATCTGGTGGCCAGTCAACGCTGCGACCTGGGCATCATCGTCCTGCCCAATACTTATCCGAGTCCCCGTGGCGAGAAGCTGCTCGGCACGCGAATGCTGTGCGCGCTTCCCGCAGGGCATCGCCTGCAGGACAAACCCCTTATCGTGCCGCAGGATCTCGAAGGTGAAGCCTTCATCTCGTATCCGCACGCCATCGGTTCCCGGCAACAGATTGATACGATTTTCGCGACCCACAACGTGGAGCGCCAACTGCGCCTGGAAACCCAGCTATCGCTGCCCATGTGCGGCTTCGTCGAACAGGGTCTGGGAGTCGCGCTGGTCGATGCGATCAGCGCGGTGGAATATCGGGGAAAAGGCATTGTATTCAAAGCCTTCGAGCCGGCCATCGAGATGGATTTCTGCATGCTGCTGCCAGTGCACGGCGAAGCTTCGCGCCTGCAGGACTGCTTTCTTGAGCACATGCACGCCTTCATCAAGCTGGAAATTCCCGAGATCTATCGTTTCTGATGTATTGCCGTTGGTCGGGCGCAGCGGCACCTATATCGTGAGTCACGCAACCAATCAGATGTATGGCCCCAATAACAATGGAGACTCACATCATGTTCAACAAAAAACTGACCGCCCTCGCTCTGTCCGGCTTGCTGGTCACGGTCGCGGGAACGGCATTTGCAGGTTCCACCGGGCCGACCGATCCCGTGGACAACGCACCTAAAGTCCCGCTGGAAAAAAACACCGACGGCACTAACCCCGGCACCAAAGGCACCAGCCCCGGTGTGAAAGGCATGGACCCGGAACCCGCCAGCAAAGGCACCGACAGCAGCACTGGCGGCGGCATGAGCAACAAGCAAGGTATGGGCGGTAGTGGCGGAGGTGGCGATGGCAGCAGCGGAGGCGCAGGTGGTAACGGCGGCAGTGGCGGCAGTGGCGGCGGCAGCTAGGCGTCGAACCACTGCTGCCCCGCATGCAGCGCCTGACGAACAAGCCTTTGCAACGCATTGCATCGGCTTGTTGGCCCTCTTTCAATTTCCTCTGAACGCTCGTTCCAGCGTTGCGATATCCAGCTTCTTCATCTGCAGGATCGCCGTCATTACGCGGTCATTCTGACCGGCATCGCCACTGCCCATTTTTTCCATCAACAGACTGGGCAAAATCTGCCAGGACACGCCGTACTTATCCTTGAGCCAACCACATTGCTGGGCATTCGGGTCGCCGCCTGCCGACAGCCGATCCCAGTAGTCATCCAGTTGCTGCTGATTTTCACAGTACACCTGCAACGATATCGCTTCATTGAAGGTAAAAACCGGCCCGCCGTTAAGGGCCGTAAACAGTTCCCCGCGCAGCTCGAACATCACTGACATCACCGATCCCGCTGGCCGACCATGTACCTCAAAGCCGGCTTCGCCATAGTAGGTGATGCCGAGAATCCGCGAGTCTTCGAAAATACCGGTATAGAACTCGGCAGCCTGCTGCGCCTGATCATCGAACCACAGGCACGGGCTGATCATTTGTTTTATAGCCATGAATAATCCTCCAGAAGACGTGACGCCCAACGCCACGTACTTGATTAATCGATCCGCGATGCCCGGTTTCGACATCACTGCAAACATGAAATAAGCCGTTTCAGAACTGAAACAACCAACTTCCGTAATTAGAGACCAACTCACAACACAACTTACCAATCGTCAGAAACAACCACTTATAAGCGCTTGATTTAGCCCCTAAAGTGGCGATTTGATAGGTTGCCATTATGCTTGGCATCTTGCGGGCGAACTCTGGGAGCCACGTTTTTGATACGGGCACCGTAATTCATATACCCAAAGGTAAAGCCATCATGAAAGTGATTACTATCAGTTTGATTGCAGTGGCAATTACGGCGGCGGCTATGCAATCAGCGGCTGCGGAAGCATTGGTCAGCGATCAAAACGAAGCAAAAGGCTTCATGGAAGACGCCAAGGCCAATGTGCTATTGCGCAACTACTACTTCAATCGCGACGGTAAAAATGGCATCGGCGACCGAAGAGATTGGTCGCAGGGCGTATTGGGTAATTTCTCCTCGGGATTTACCCAAGGCACGGTCGGTTTCGGCGTGGATGCCTATGGCTGGTTCGGCCTCAAACTGGATGGCGGCGCCGGAAGATCGGGCACCGGCAACATTCCGATAGACAGTGATGGCAGCCCGGAAAACAACTTCAGCAGTGCCGGTGGCGCACTCAAAGTGCGTTTCTCCAAGACCATGCTCAAGTGGGGCCAGATGCAGCCTACTGCGCCGGTGTTCGCGGCAGGCGGTACCCGATTGTTCCCCCAGACGGCGACCGGGCTTTCTCTGCAAAGCAGCGAAATTACTGGACTGGATCTTGAGGCTGGCCACTTTACCGCCGCCAACGGCCCGCAACATACCGACTCCGATGGGGAGATTTTCGCAACCTATGCGGGGGTGACCGCCAACAGTGTTGATTATGTGGGAGGCAAGTATGCAATTACCGACGCCCTCTCGGTTTCGCTGTACGGCTCGGAGTTCGAAGACATCTGGCGGCAATACTATGCCAACGCCAACTACACACTGGCGCTGGCCAACGATCAATCATTGCTCTTTGACTTCAATATCTATCGCACTAACGATGAAGGCCAGGCCAAGGCCGGCGATATCAGTAACACCACCTGGTCGCTGTCGGGCGCCTATGCATTCCTGACGGGTCATACTATTACGCTCGCCTATCAACAAGTACACGGCGATGAACCGTTCGACTATGCAGGCTTTGGCGATAACGGACCAGGCTCGGGCGCGGACTCCATCTTTCTCGCCAACTCGATTCAATACTCGGACTTCAACGGCCCTGGCGAAAAATCCTGGCAGGCGCGTTATGACCTGGCAATGAGCGCCTACGGTATTCCGGGTTTGAGTTTCATGGCGCGCTACGCCAACGGCAAAGATATCGACGGCACCAAGATGGCGCTGGACAGCCCGTATCGCGCGTACGGTTATGGCGAAGACGGCAAACACCACGAAACCAACCTGGAAGCCAAGTACGTTGTCCAGCAAGGTCCGGCCAAGGATCTTTCAGTACGCCTGCGTCAGGCCTGGCATCGTGGCAACGCCGATCAGGCCGAGGGCGACCAGAATGAATTCCGGGTGATTGTCGACTATCCGATTTCGATTCTTTAAGAGTCGCGACTCAAACAAAACTTGTTGGAGCGAGCGGGCGGCGTTCCGACTTGCCCGCGAAGGCGTCATTTCAGGCGATAGAAATGTCGACTGCACGACCAATTCGCGGGCAAGCCTCGCTCCAACGGGGCGCCGACCATTTCACGCAGGCGACCGGGCGTCACACTCCTGCGCAACCTCCCATTGCACATAACACACCACCACCGGCATGCCATGCTCGGTGCAGAAATCCAACCAGCGCATTTGGTTGTCTTGCAAGCGGTCGCCGGGGCCTTTGACTTCGATCATGCGGTAGCGTCGCTGCTCCGGGAAGAACTGGATCAGATCGGGCATGCCGGTGCGATTGGCCTTGATGTCCAGCAGCAGTCGGCGAAACCAGTGGCGCAGATGCTCGACCGGCAAGCACAGCAAGGCTTGCTCCAGCAGTTCCGGGGTCAGCGCGCCCCAGAAGACGAATGGCGATTGCAAACCGAACTTGCTCAGATAATGCGCGCGGATGGTGGCCTGCCATGCATCGCAATCCAGCTGTGCCAGGCATTCCTCGAACAATGCGGCGCGGCGTTGATAAAAATCCGGGCTGTGCAAATCCGCAGGTCCGCTGTGGAACGGATGGAAGAAAGCCCCAGGCAATGGCGCAAAAATCGCTGGCCAGCACAATAGCCCGAACAGCGAATTGATCAGGGTATTTTCCACGTAATGCACCTGGCTACCCTCCTCGGCCAGATGCAGCTGAATCAATTGCTCGACGCGCAGATCCGGGCGTGGTGCAACACACAGGTCCAGCCGTTGCACATCGCGCACCACGCGCCGTTGCTTGCCGGCCAGGCCCAGCTTGCGTTGCAGACGCGGCAGGACGCGCAGCAGATGCTGTTTTTCTGCGTCATTTTCCGGGGCGACCTGCGCCTGCTCCAGCAGGGCCATGGCTTGCGCATACTCGGCGCTGCGCTCCAGCACGCGAATTCGCCGGGAGCGCGCTCCGGGATACTGGCTTTGCTCATAGACGCGCAATGCCAGCGGCCAATCCTGAGCCCGCTCGGCCTGCTGTCCGATCTGAAACAACACCTTGCCACGACGCACGGTCAACCATGGATTCGAAGTAGTGATCGCGATGGTCGCGAGCGCCACTTCGGTTAAATCGGCAGCTTGGTCCAAAGCCTGGCGACACAGGTGCAAGGCCAGACAGGTGTCGATATCCGCACGCTCGGCAATGCCTCGGGACTGCACGGAAAACTCGACTTTCTCATAGCGGTAGATGCCCAGATCAGCCAGCACGAACTCGGACCATTCCTGATACAGATTGCCGAAGTACAACAGCCGCAATCGATCGCAGATGGGCATGACCGTCAGCTGGAAAACCTTGTCGTCGATCTCGGCAAACCATTCGTCCAACGCCAGCGCCGACTCGTGCAATGGCTGCAACCGCGCGAGCAGTTCAGTTTTGCGTTCGACGCCCTTTACCCCGTGATGCTTGAAACACTGGCCCAGTTCCGTTTTGCGCAGCAAGGCGAATAGTTGTTCGAGGCTCAACGCGGGCCGAGGATCGACCCAACCGGTGTGCAACAACGGCATGACCGCCAGATGGGTATCGCCGATCTCGTCGTAACTGAGCTTGCTGGCCCGAAACAACAAGCCCTTGCGCATGACCATGCGCACCAGCAACCCTTGCGCGGGTTGCGGTAACGCGTCGAAGGTGGTGATGAAATGCCGTTCCTGCTCATCGAGCAAATCGTCATAACGCTGGGCGATCCAGGCCAGAACCTGACGAAAGTTATCGAGGTAGTAGAAAGGGTTTTCCAGTTCTAACGTAGGCACGGCCGGGTTCACGCTTGGGAAACATCGCCCAAGGATACTGGTTATCCGTACAGATTCCAGCCTGGACAGCTGCGTTCTGATAAATGGTGGCGATCCGAGGTCCGGATCACGGTGAGTCATCCCCCACGCAGGGTATAGAATCCCCGAATGCGACTGGCCCATTGGAGAGCACCATGCACATCCGCACTGCCCCGCAGATTTATCTGGCAGGCTTTGACGTGTTCCGTCAGGACGCCATCGAATACGGCAACTACCTCAAGGCCCTGTGCAGCGCCCACGGCCTGGAAGGCTTGTACCCCTTCGACAACGAAGTTGCCCCGCAGCTGTCGCCTGAGGAAACTGCCAGCATGATCTGCTCGATGAACATCGCCATGATCCAGCGCTGCTCGGCGGTGCTGGCCAATCTCAATGTATTTCGCGGGTTCGAGCCTGATTCAGGCACGGCCTTTGAAGTGGGCATGGCGGTCGCGCTGAACAAGCCGGTGTGGGCGTATTTCGAGCCGGTGGCATCGTTGCGCGAACTTGTACCCCATGATCACAACGGCTGTGATGCACAAGGTTATGTGGTGGAAGACTTCGGTCTGCCGCGCAACCTGATGATGGCCTGTACCTGGGCCGGAGCCAGCTCGACCGTGGAGCTGGGCGTCGAGGCGTTGTCGCTGCATCTGGCGTCAATTGAGCGATGAAGAACCTACATCGCTGCCAAAGATCGGGTCCAGCTTGTCCGAGTCGCTGAATTCATCCAGCCCCAGCACATCCAGATCCAGATAACCTTCCGGGTCGGTATCTTCGTCGGCATCGGCGTCATTGAGGGGCGACTGATCACCGCCAAAATGGTGATCACTGCTGGCGAAAAGCGGCATCAATGCCTGATGGCTCAGGGAATGTAAGTGGCTCTGCATCGTGTCTCGCTCCTGATCGTTTTCCTCGATCGAGGGTGCCGCTCACCCCCGTATAAGCCACAGGCTAACTCAGCGCGCGCAGAAATGGAGCTACCCGAATCACGTCCAGCTCAAAAATTCCCCGCTGCTGTCGCGCAACATCTGCACCATGGCCTGAGCCGCAGGCGACAAATAGCCTCCCTTGCGAACCGTACAGCCGATGGTGCGCTTCATCGTTGTGTTTTCCAGCGCCACCTCGCGCAGGCGTTGCATATTGTTGCCGAACTCCAGGGTTTCCCGGGCGGTGAAGCTCAGCAGGCTGGTGCGTTCGATCAAGCCGGGCAACAGCGGAATGGAGTTGGCTTCGATCTGCACCACCGGCAACGGCAAGCGTTGCCGTAAAAACGCTTCGTCCAGCCATTTACGTGAGGAAACCCCCACAGGCGGCAGTACCCAGCGATAGCTCGCCAGATCCGCCATGGTGTAACGGGTCTTGAAAATCGGATGATCCTCGCTGGCGATAACCACCGCCTCGTCCTTGAGGATTGCATGGCTCTCGCACTGTTCGTCATCGGTGATCAGCGAGCAGATGATCATGTCCAGCTGGCCGGAACGCAGCGACTCGCGCAACAGATCGTCCTGGCCGATGACCATTTTCAGGGTGATGTCCGGCGCCCGTTGCAGCAATGCCGAGGTCAGTTTCGGCAGCAGGTATTCGGCCATGGTCGCCGCGCAGCCCAGACGGATGTTACCCACGGCACCGCTGGCAAAATCCCGCACCTCGCGCTGGGTCTGGGCGATGCTCTGCTGCAAGACCTTGCCTCGTGCCTGTAATAGCTCACCTACCGGAGTCAGTTTGATGCGTCGGCCGTCGCGCTGGAACAACTTGGTGCCGAACGATTCCTCCAGACGCTGAATGCTTTTGGTCAGTGCGGGCTGGCTACGGTTGAGTTTCTGCGCAGCGCGACCCAAGTGGCCAAGCTCGGCGATCGTTTCAAAATAGGTGAGATCGCGAAGATCCATAATTCATCAACCAAAGTTATCAATTCATCATTATTAGAAAATAGACTTGATCGATTGCAGTGTCGATACTTGTCGGCACTGGATGCCTCGATGAGCATCTACCGTTACGGGAGTTCTCCCTTGCTGCGCGCACCACGCTTTGCCCTTCACACCCTTCCTCCAACGCTGCAATGGTTCGGCTTGATCCTGATCGCCGGAGCAGTTGGGCAACTCTTGATGTACTGGCAAATCCCCGCTGCGCTGTTTCTCGGGCCGATGCTGGTCGCCATTGGTTTCGGTGTTTCCGGGGCCAGCATTCGCATGCCCAAGACTGCCTTTCAGCTGGGTCAGGGCACGGTGGGTGCGTTGGTTGCACACTCAATGAGCATGGCCGTGTTGGTGACTGTCGTGCAGTCCTGGTACGTGATGCTATTCGCAACCGTGCTCGTCGTGCTGCTCAGCGCTGTGGTGGGTCTGGCGCTGGTTCGCTATGCGGGCATCGCTGGCAGCACCGCCGCCTGGGGCACTTCGCCAGGCGCGGCATCGGCAATGGTCGCCATGTCCGAAGATTACGGCGCCGACTCGCGCGTGGTCGCGACCATGCAATATGTGCGGGTGGTCTGCGTGGTCACTATCGGCGCGCTGGTCAGCCGTCTGATCGGCGTGGAAGGCGGCGGTACCCAGGCTCATGCCAGAGATATCGCGGTTGAGGGCTTGAACCTGCTGAATTTCGCCCTGAGTCTGGGCGTGATTGTCTTCGGGATCTTTGTCGCCAAACGTATGCCGGCCGGGGCGTTGATGGGTCCGCTGTTGATTGGCGGTGCGCTGCAATTAAGCGGGTTGCTGCAAATCACCCTGCCATCGTGGATGCTCGCTCTGGCTTATGGCGCCATCGGCAGTTATGTCGGCTTGCGTTTCGACCGGCCAACCATTAGCTATGTCTGGCGCCGCCTGCCAGCGATGATTGCGGGCTCGCTGCTGCTGATCGTGCTGTGCGCCCTCTCCGCCTGGTTGATCGCCGCGCTGCTAAACAAGGATTTCCTCTCGGTCTATCTGGCCACCAGTCCCGGCGGGCTGGATGCAATGGCAATCATCGCCATCGATACCCACTCCGATGTGGGTTTCGTCTTGGCCATGCAAACCCTGCGCTTGATTGGCGTGATCCTCACTGGCGCGTTCTTCGCTCGGCAGATCATTCGCCTGACCACACCAAAAAGCGCGCAAGCCCATTGAATCTCTTGTCCGCGGGCCTCTCAAATAGCTATCGGCTGTTGCACATGAGAGGAACGCCCCTGTGGATCCGCTTAAAATCGCTACCTTCAACATCAACGGCATTCGCGCCCGGTTACCGATCCTGCTGGAATGGCTGGACCGCGAAGCCCCCGATATCGTCGGCCTGCAGGAACTCAAGGCGACCGACCTGGCGTTCCCCATCGGCGATATTCGCGACGCGGGGTACGGCGCAATCTGGCACGGGCAAACTTCCTGGAACGGCGTAGCGATCCTCGCCAAGGGCATGGAACCGCTGGAAATCCGCCGGGGCCTGCCGGGCAATGAAAAAGACAGTCATAGCCGCTACCTGGAGGCGGCCGCCCACGGGGTTATCGTGGGGTGTCTGTACCTGCCCAACGGTAACCCGCAACCGGGGCCGAAGTTCGACTACAAGCTGGCATGGTTCGAAAAGCTCATCGCCCATGCCGAGTCGCTGTACGCCAGCGGCCATCCGGTGGTGCTGGCCGGTGACTACAACGTGGTGCCGACCGACGAAGACATCTACAACACCCGCTCATGGCTCAAGGACGCACTGCTGCAGCCGGAAAGCCGCGAGTGTTTTCAGCGCCTGCTCGACCAGGGCTGGACCGACGCCCTTCGCGCGCAGTTTCCGGATGAGCGGATTTATACGTTCTGGGATTATTTCCGCAATCACTGGAAGACCAATTCGGGGCTGCGCATCGACCACCTGCTGCTCAACGCCGAGACCAGTGCACGCTTGACCAATGCAGGCGTCGACCGCTGGCCCCGCGACCTGCCCCACGCCAGCGACCATGCGCCGACCTGGGTTGAGCTGGATATGGGGGATTGATCGAATACAATCCCCGGCAGCATCACGCGGGCGGCGTTCGAACTTGTTGGCGAGTCAGAGCGAGCAAGCTCGCTCCCACAGTTAAAACCGTTCTGGCCGTTGATCTGGCTTTTGATCTTGACCTGCCCCGTCGGAAGGCCGAGCGCAGGTTTTGCGCAGTGGGCAACCCGGCATGGATGCCGGGTTAGCCGCCCTTGGCCAGGGATGGCCGATGGC